>Ga0114999_10005282_pt1 | contig 15300 bp, 17 predicted proteins | sample ArcticOcean_MG_C_3_FD_89820 | JGI IMG/M metagenome (GOLD analysis project Ga0114999, IMG submission 89820) | Marine microbial communities from western Arctic Ocean - ArcticOcean_MG_CB8_126 | ecosystem: Environmental > Aquatic > Marine > Oceanic | place: Arctic Ocean: Canada Basin | collected...
GGACAATTCGATTTTGCTTTTGAGCACGGATGTTGGCTTGATGTTGAACATTCATGGTTTGTCGATGATGAATACTACCAGATTTTCATTTCAATTTTTTTACTCCAAACTATTTTCTTTTCAAGAATGGCATAATGATTATAAAAAAAATTGAAATGATAGTTATATCGATATGGTGTTATACTTAAGATGACTTTTAATCAAAAGCTTTGCGTCAACATCCCCAGAATTGACATTCAGTCACTCATACAACCATTTGACGAGAATGCACAGTACGAAGGGTACGGGGGAGTAATTGAACAACATGTTCAAAAACAGTTTCATCAGGCAAACATTGGTGCAGTGAGCCGTGTAGATTTGTTGCGAATTTATCCACGAGATACAAACAATAATTCATCAGAATCAAAATATTATTTCTTCTGCCAAGCCTTTGTTCATTTTGATCATTGGTATGATACACCAGCAGCTCGGACATTTCAAGCCACTGTAGTAGGTCAACAAACAGCACGATTATCAATTTTACCCGCACACAGAAAATACTGGATTGTAAATGTAACTCATACTCCATTGACAAAAGACGATGCAATTAAGGAAAAAATTATACACGATAAGAAACATTTGGATATTGTTGCAACACAAAATGATGTTTAAAAAAATTGATCGGTAATATATAACTATTAAATGAACTTAAATAGTGTTATTTAATACATAGTATGCTCCTGTAGCTCAATCGGAAGAGCGTGCGACTGTTAATCGCGAGGCAAACGGATCAAAACCGTTCAGGAGCGTCAAACACGAATCCCATAGTCTGGTTAATTGGGTGTGCCTTAAGAGCACATGCTTCGGCTTCGTGGGTTCAAATCCCACTTCGTGTATTTTATATATCTCCCCAATCTTCAATTCCCCAGCTAAACCATTTGTTCGGATGAAATACTTTCTCAATGACTGCTTTATTTTTTTCTAAATTATTTTGTTTTATTTTTTCATAATCATATATAAATATGCTTGGATTCATACTTAACCATCTCCAACTAATTTTATCTTGATTTTCGAGTTCAATAATTGGATTGCATTTGGATTTTCTATCAACAACTGAATTGCACCATTACTCGGATTTGAACTTAATCCATACCAACAAAATTTATCAATGTTAATCCAGTCTAGTAATTTCATTCAGTCCATTTTGAATAACTATTAAAAAATATAAATCAATTTTCTATAGAGTAGATATGATTTCACCATTTTTATATACATAACATTTAAATTGTTGTTTTTTAGGGCGCGAACAGTACACGTTATTACTAGATATGACATTAAAGTATAGTAACTTATCGCCGCCCGCTACATGTATAATACTATAACAAACATAACTAAACATGGCTCCAATAACTGCTCCAGATAAAATACCTAGTTTTGTAGTGCATAAATAAGACACTTTAAATAATGTATCCATTACAAACATTCCCAGAAATCCTGTAATGACGTAATAATTCCAATCATTATTACTTTGCATGGGTAAAATTAAATAGAATAGAGTAAAGATAATCAAAAAGGTGGATACGGATAGATTGGGATAATTCCCAAATATATCAATTGCTGGTGGTTGATGACAAGGACCAACTCGTTCGAATATAGTACTTAATGGTATCAATAATACAATACCAACTATAATACAACTTAACCATATAAGAGCCTTAACATCCCCATTAAACAACGATGTCAATAACATGAAAACACTGATGTATACAGGCGACAGCTGCAATAAATCATTCATTTCGATTGCCATATAATATATACAAATAATTATAAATAGAGTTAAAATTAATCATTATTATTATACTAATATGGATAAACTAAAGGATACAGTAAAAGAATGGGTTCGTCTTGATGGCGAATCTCAACAATTAAAAAAAAGAATTCGAGAAATTACACTGGCAAAAAAAAAATTATCAGTCTCTTTATTAGCCATTATGAGTGATAAAGGGATTGACGAATTTGATCTCAACACTGAAGGGAAATTAGTTCGACAAACAAAAAAATCAAAACAACCCATAAACAAAAAAACATTGTTAGCAGCCCTGACCACGTATTATAACGATTCTTCAAATGCAGAAACTGTAACTGGATTTATATTAGAATCAAGAGAAAATCGGTCAGTGGATGTTTTGTGTAAAAAAAACTAGGGTTCTTATATGGACTATGTAAACAGAATTGCATTAACAATACTTTACACAATGGTTACAGTCATTGCATTTTCTAGCGTAATGACATTTATCAATGTTGAACCAGCAGTATATAACCCCTACATGTATTTTTTTCTAATGTTAATATTCTTTCAACTAATTATAACTTAACGCCTAGCCGTTTTTTTTCGACGACGGGTTTTTTTTCGACGCCGACGACGACGCCTAACTGAACCACCTCGCGGACCACATGTTTCAGCCAACTGTCCTACACAATCGCCATATCCATTTGTAGCATCCATTTTCTGTGTTAAATTTCCAGCATTGACAATGGCATCATTGGTACTATCTGCCCCAGAAAATTGTGGTATTGTAGCTCCAGCACCACCAACAATACCATTGTTAATGTTATTTTGTGCTATTGCACCCGCTGATTTTGCTGACATGGATTGTTCTGTGGTTGGTCCAACAGTATGAATAAATGAACGTACCATTAAGTTAAAGAAGATATTATAAAGAATAATATAATGTTGAGCGAAAACGACAATGAGCAATTGAAAAAGATGATTGATATAAATAATGTTGAGGATCAAACTACACAAATTCGTGACACTAAACATAGTGCACAAATTCGCTCATCTATTCTCGACCTTTTAGCACTAAAACGAGATAATGCAGACCTACTAAAAACAAATAAGGAAGACTTTGAAGCTTTAGCAGTTAATAAATGTAAGTTTCTTTTTTTTAATTACATGGAGTTGTATAATATCATTGTTAAAGAAAATATGGACCCAACCATTATGTTTCAATTATTAGATGTTTTGAAACAAATTGAAGACGGAGAATACAATCAACACGAAGGTAGTTTTAAAGTCGGTAAATTGCTCAAGGAAATTTATGTGGATAGTAAGCTATCTGAAGCAAAACGGTTAGATGATAAGTATCAACCCATTGAATTCATTGAACCAAAAAAAATAACTTGGAAAGAGTATTCAAATAAAAATATAAAATAATACTATGGGCAATCCTGGAAATTCATTCAATGGTGTTTCTCCTCCAGTAACTATCACTACACAACAAGGTAACTCGACTGTTGCTCCGTTTGCACAAGCAAGTGAAGTAACTCGCGACCGAACTATTATACGCCGCATGTTCCCCACTAACAGTGTTAATGGGACTCCAGTTTTTTCTAAAACGTGGGCCTTATCTCCCTTTCGTGTAACCATGAATGCCGGTGACCTAACTGTACGCAGAAATGACAAGGATGGTGCATCGGGCAATCAACACTACGTATATGATGCATCTGACTATACTCGATTTAAAGGCTTGAATGAAAAACAAAAATTATACAATGATTATACATTTGGTGGAGCAAATAATGGAGCATACCGAGCCATTATGCGAATGCACAGACGCTAAAGCAATACATGACTTTCCCATGTAAATCGACAATAGGCCCACATTAGTGTAGGTTTTTCTGCATGATGTGCTATTTGATTTGGAATATAATTGTGGTACGGAGGTGGCAATACATAGGTTAATAGAACCTCTGATGGCATTGAATTTTCTTCAATAGGTAATAAAACTGTACTTGGAACACGTGTAGCTAAATCAATCAAGAGTGGTGGGTAAGCATAATCATAGTGGATAGCCCAATTACAACACCCAATAGTATAGTAATCAATATTCCACTGTAGCATATCAATATAGTTACTACAAATTGCATCCACTGTATTAGATGCCTTGAATAAGGTTTGATAGTATCGTTTTTGCCATCCAGGTGATTTAGGATTAATAAAATATTCATGCCCACGTTGTATCATCGGCATATTGACATCTCTTTTTTCAGGAGTGGATACATCTACTCGCCTACGATTTCGATCATTGTACTCATTTAAAATGATACCATGTTCCTTGACACTTAATGCTGTTATAAATGTTTTAAATAGTTCCCAGTTAACAGTTTTACCATCATATATGCATTCATCGTCACTAATACACTCTAGGTACGTTTTGAATAATGTATCAAATCCACTTGTCCTAATATTTAGACCAGGAAAATGTGGCATGAAATCATTTCCTAGCAATAAAGTCATGAATATATAATCTGGTAATTTATTCTGTCCAATCTCACTACGAATTCCTTGAGCTAATAAAGCAAGATCTAATACTTGGATAGACTTTTCATCATCCCTTGCATTTTCACGTAGTAGACGAATTCTTCCATACGGCAAATGATTTAGTCCAAGCACAATTAAATCTGAATCCAATCCATATATCATTGTGGATTGTCCAGAATGATATTCGGGCGTACTACGAATTAATTCAAATATTTTATGCTCTCCTTCTCCACGATCTTTACTTGTTGTTAATTTAAAATATGCATACTTGTTTTCATGTGATTTAAAATGTGCATGAAGCACTATATCCAATTGATTCATAAATTCTGTACCAGGTGTTATTTGAATCGTATTAAATCTACTTGGTTTAGTGGAGGCTATCCACCCCTTGTATCGACGATCCCGTTGCTGTTTAATTTTAGCCATTGGAGGCACACCGTCAAACGCAATCATGACTCGTGAAGGAGATACCATTTTTAAATAATACTCAATTCTCTCACACACTCGTTGCATAATAATGTCATTTATATCACCATCTACGTCTTCTTCAAGTGATGCTACCACGTCATAAATAATAGAGTTACTATCTAAATATAAATTATCAGCTAATACTGGACCAGAGGACATTATTGATGCATACTTTTTTACAATATGCGAAAAATAACTTGGGATCCCCATTACAATTATATAGGGTGTTATGTTTAACCTTGTACGTTAAAATTTTAATTTAATAATACTTTTGATAATTTATGTCACGTGTTATTTGTTATTACAGCAATCATTGTACTCCATCTAAAAACCTATTGAAACAAATCTCTAGGACACGTCTTCAGAAAGCAATTCATTTTATATGTATTGACAGTCGATCGGTGAATGAGCATGGACAAACAATCATTCAAATGGAAAGTGGTGAACAGGTTATATTGCCAAACCAAGTAAGCAAGGTACCTGCTCTATTTATCATTGACACGAATCAGGTTCTTCACGAACAAGAGATTTACGACTATCTAGTGCCGAAAGAAGAAGCCATTAATCATGTTGAAACAGGTGGTAATAACGAACCAGAATGTTACACGGCAGGCAATTCAATGTCGGATACGTTTAGTTATTGGAGTAATGATGCAGAATCATTAAGTACGCATGGAGATGGAGGATTACAACAACTTCATCATTTTGAACAACTAGATGCAGACAATAAAATAGTTACACCTCCAGACGATTATGTAGCTGATAAAATGGATTCTGATTCTTTTGAAAAATACAAGGCTGAACGCGATAATGGACTTCCAACTCCAATACAACGAATCTAAAGCTATTGTCTTTTACCTGTTGTCTGACGGGTTAATCGTTTGGAAGCTATCAAACTAGCTTTATCCCGTTTCTGTTTTGTTTTAACATTACGACGTCTACTATCTATTGTACCTGTTCGAGATGGTTTAAGTTTGCGCGTACCAATATTGCTTATACGGGCATGAGGAACTCTTGACAGTCGAGAATAAAAACTATTTGTATTTCTAGGTAATGGTGGTGCTAATGGATCTAAACGACGTATATTAATTGCTTCATTGTATGCTTCAAATAAATGTACAATCAAGTCATTTAATGCTCTCTTTTCAGTATCATTTCGTGGTCTACATATATATCTAAACATGGCATACTCGTCTAATCGGTGTTGTCCTCTAGGTACAGTACATTGTAACATGAGAGCATCAACATAATTATGAGAGTCCATTAACTGTATAATTTGAATTAGAACGTCGCGTGGAATTACAGTTGCATACCCATAATCAAGTAATAATGGTCTACCAATTATACCGTTAAAGTATCCACGTGATGTACCATCAAACATTACATTGCTAACATGAAAATCTCCATGTGCATATCCAGTTTCATTTGCAAGACGAAGTAATAAGAACGCAGTTATGGCAACAGCATAATCATTAATTCCATTATGACGAGTAAAATCGTACAAGGTTTGATACCCTTCAGCAAATTCCATACCAATTACACCAGCAGTCACACCTCTTAATTGCATAATTGCATCCAATATACCTTGAGATCGTGCATCTGCATGTATTGTATTCAAATCGAAATTTACATCAGAATGTATTAATCCTGGACAAATAGGAACCAACTTGAAGGTTGATTGCATATAAACCTGATTTTGAATGTCTATTTCCTCGAAAAAATCATCACGTGACGCAATGTTCAATGGACGTCCTTGTATACGGACATATCCTTGTTGTGGTCCAAGCGCTAATTGTGCTTCAGTATACATTACTACTACCTTTATTATTATAGTGGTAATCATGGTGTCAAATGTTGTAGGATAGGTATTTCTATAAACTGTATCAATACCAGGATTTAATCGTAACATGAAAATATATCCATTCGATCCACTTGATAAAAACGTAGCAGTTGAATTGTCTATGAAATGATAAAAATTTCTAGGATTAGCAGTATTAGTTATTCCAGATCCATACATATATTACAAGATATTATTTATTCAATAAACAATATAAACCGAGTATTAGTGAGCTAATCAATGAATAACGCTCTTGTCCTATCTACTTTTTTAAATCAACTTGATGAATGCATCGCAGATGTTGCTTCCATTTATTCTACAGATGGAAGATTTATAAAAGCACAGCTGACCTATGCTGGACTACGAAAATCAAATCCGCGAATGATAATCAATACATGGAAAACCGAAGTGGCAGATAGGTATTTTGATCAAATTAATGCTGGCGACGTTGACTTTTTTTTAAACCGTGAATACTCGGGTGAAAAGGGGTATCAAGCATCTATGGAATCAACCATTCAAGAAATATTAGAGTCACTTCGTGTAATGAGTGATGCTAATCGCAAAATTTTCATGAAATATCTTTTAAATTTAACCAAATTAAGTAAACTATATACGTAATGATATAAACAATACTACAACAACCCCTGTATATGATTTCCGAGTCTATAAGAACTATATTAAAAGATTTTATACTTGATTTAGTTGGAACTTTTCCAGAATTAACTAATAATAATGAAATATTAAACATTGTTACTAAACCAGATGGTTCAGAAGAAAGCTATGAATACTTGTTTGAAGGATTTGAAAAGGTTGCAACTATTCATATGATTGATATTATACAAGAAAATGAAGACTTGTTTAAAACGCCATGCGAATTGTTGCCCGGCATTGATTTTTCAACACTTTGGCACGATAACATTTCTGATACTACAAAACAAAGCATATGGAAATATCTGAAATTATTAATTCTAAACGTGATTGGCATGGATGATATGGAAGAAAAAATAAAAACAGCCTTTTCAGGAAAGGATAAACCAACTCTACCAAATCTTGACGAATTTGCAACAGGTAAATTAGGTACATTGGCTAAAGAAATAATGCATGATACACTGGGAGACGATCCAGAAAAGTCTGAAGAAGTATTCAAGGACATGATGAAGGACCCAAAGAAGCTCTTTTCACTTATGCATACAGTTGGTGACAAGGTTACTGATAAAATTAGTTCGGGACAACTTAAAGAGAGTGAGCTTCTTGAGGAAGCTACAAACATGATGTCCAAGTTAAAGGAAATACCTGGTATGGAAAATTATGCAAAAATGTTTGGAAAGAATTCCATGGGAGCAACACAATCGAAAATATCCGAATCACTTAAACGGGCAAAAATGGCAGAACGTATGCGAGAAAAACTACAAAAGAAACAAGCAGAAGAGCCAGTTTTACCAGTAGTTACACCAAAAAAGAAGAAGAAGAAGAAAAAGAAAGCCAAAGAAGCTAAAGAGGAATAAAAAAATTTAATAAAAAAGAGTTAGTATAACATATGACGTTTTGGATTCATGACTATAAAATATTATTTGACAAGAATCAATTAGAAGTTTGGCCTAATACTACAATGACAAGAGATGTCAAACTAAATGCTATTTCTAGGCTAATTATATTGGTATCTCTATTTGGAACAATCTTTATTTCATTTTCAATGTTGTGGATTGGAATTATATCTCTAACAGCAATTGTTTGGTTCCAATCTAATAACTCGCCAAAAGAAACATTTGCTACGGCCAGTATTGATCGTACAGTACCCACTGCATCAAATCCATTGATGAATGTTTTGTTACCAGAAATAAATAATAATCCAAACAGGAAAAAAGCAATGAAAAGTTATAGCCCTGAAACAGCTCCAGCTATTATGGAGGCAGTTAAGAAAAATTTACCAGATAAACGATTATATGGAAATCCAGATGATAAAACAGAATTGGAATATTCCATGAGAAATTTTTATACGACAGCAAGTTCAACTATCCCCAACGATCAAGAAGGGTTCAGCAAGTTTTTATACGGAGATATGCCGTCTGGTAAAGAGGGTAATCCTATTGCTCTAGAAAAACATAATCCACGTTTAAAATAAAATATTATAGGGTTATATATGTCGTTTCTTACTCAAACCCGACTTGGGAATGATACTCAAAGCCAAACACAATCTGATCTTCAATCTGCCGCTCAAACAGGTTATATGTTAGAGTCCTTTTATGCCAAAGAGTGTAACATGCGCACACCAATTGAATTTGCTACAAACCAAGTTAACGTACATTTTACTGCTGCTGGAGGATCTGGAAACCAGTGTGGTATAGGCGGGTGCAATATTGATGATAACTCGTCCATGTTAATTGGCTCAACTCAAACACATCCAAAAGCCCGTGTATCCTTATTACAACGCCCGTATCTAACCGTGCCATATTTAGGAAGAGGTCCATATGATTCAATGATTGAAACACAATTGCAACAGACTCAAACCTTTACGAACAATAAAAAGAGTGTCAATGCTTTATCCGAAATTAGTTATATTCCATTGACAAACTATCCCCTTATTGATCAAATTAAGGAAACTGTAACAAACCCTACGTACTTGGTAGAAGATTCTGCTAAATCTGGCTGGGTTCGTGGCGGATTAAATACTAGAAAACAATAAACAGTATAACTATGGATTGGTGGGGAGTTGTATTATTAATGCTTGGGACAACCATAATATGGCATTGGGGCGTTAATAAAAACCTTTTGAAACGAGAAGGATTTACGACGGGTAATTCGCCCAATGAAACGCTTGAAAAACTTAGAAGTGTAAACGGAAATTTAGTTAGTTCAGTAAATATGTCTGTACATAGAGATAATTATGAAGAAATTGTTGTCGAATTAGAAACGTGGGTAAATAACAGCATGGCAGGAATATTGTCAGACGGCAGTTTTGATGCTGGAACAGATACTACCGAAACTGTTAAAACGTTCAATGACTTGGCTCAATTTAAGAAGAATCTAAATGAGTTTGTAGACGTAATTGATAAAATGTAAAAAATATAATAAAAGTGTAAAATAATTATGTATAATCAAAGTCGAGTCATGCGTGAATCAAAAACACTTCAATTACAGAAATGTACACCTGAAAAAATTATCTATACACTTGGTCCAACTGGACCAACTGGATTAGATGGACCAACTGGAGATGCAGGAGCCACTGGTAATGTGGGGCCAACTGGACCAGATGGACCGGCTGGAGCTGATGGACTGGCTGGAGCTGATGGAATAATGGGAGACACTGGCGCTACAGGTGCAACTGGTGATACTGGTCCAGATGGTGACATTGGTGATACAGGCGATAAAGGTGCAACTGGTCTTACTGGTAGTAAAGGTAATACTGGATTGACTGGTGAAACAGGTGATATTGGTGATGCTGGTGATATTGGAGCAATGGGGTACTGTGAACTTGAAGCTGGACCTACTGGCGACATGGGTAATACTGGTGATATTGGTCCTACTGGAGCTACTGGTGATACTGGTAGTAAAGGTGAAACAGGTGAAATTGGTCCCACGGGTTATATTTCAGGGTTAACCTATCCAACTACATTTGCGTTCCAAGCAACTGGAACTGGCACTCAAACATATACTGGTGGAGATGATATAGCACTCATAAAATTATCTGATCTAGACAGTGATAGAAGTTTACAAGAACCAACTGGTGCTTGGGTATTTGATACATATGGTGCACTTACTATTCCTGTAAGTGGTCTATATACGCTCGGGTTTAAATTACAGTTTGATACACTTACTACTGAAATACATTGTTCAATATCAATACGTAAAGAATCAAATAGCGTAGTCAGTACAATTGGACCAGGTGGATCATTAATTGCTAACAATGAAGCTATAACATGTGTGACTGATTGTATCGAGGGCGATATAATCAGTATCATAATAACATATCTTGCAACGGGTGAGTCATTAGACATTTTACTAAACAACTCATCCTTCTATGGATATTTACATACACCACCAAATGCAGTAATTGACGCAAATACATCAGTTACTGTCAACTCGTTAGAAACCGATGTACTTCTATACGACATGTTAAATAGTTTTACTGCAGGAGATGGTATAACAATTGAACAAGTAGAAGATAAGTATCTTTTTACATCAGATATTGTTACTGGAAATGGTATTAAATTAACAGGTGGAACAGGACAATATACATTTTCATACGATGATACTACTATACCAGTAACACAACTTGGTCGCCCAGTTGGATTTAAAGTATCAAGTACTATCGATAATTTATATATTGGTACTAGCACTTTAGCTATGGTAATGCCGTTTAATATTATTGATACGTCAAAATATGATTTTATATCTCCAATGCCAGAGCCAGGAGAAACGGGTGCATTTGATATTACAAACAATAAATATGTTGTTCAAGTACCAGGTTATTATAGAATCGGGTTTAGACTTGGTCAAAGTGGCAATGATTACCCTGCCAGTGAGCCTGACCATGGACCAATACAGCAAATAAATACATATGTTAGATATGGAATAACAGTAAATGGTTACAGCATAATTACTGGTGGTAGTAGACTAGCACTAACTGAAGAAGTGCATGCCATGATGTATTTAAATGTAGATGATTATGTTCAAGTTATGTTAGTAACCCGTATAAAGGCAGATGGAAATTTATTCGTATCGATGAATACTTCATATTTTTATGGATATTTATGTGATACCCCAACATCTATTGTGAGTGCTACTCAAACTTATTTGACTAATAATATGGTTGGATTCAAAGCATCTATATCTGGAAGCACATCCGCCATTAGTAATGGTAAAATCACGTTTAATAATATTAATACAAGTAATGGAGGTATCAAGGATTTTGATACACATGGAGGATTTAATACATCAAATGGAGAATATACTGTACCAATAACTGGTTTATATGTTTTAGGGATGCGTGCTTGTGTAAACAGTGACATTATGACAAATGCAGATGGTTCTTTCGCGATAGGATTATTTACTATATACGTAAATGGTAGTATTGTTGCACAAAGTGGAGCTTGGGTTTGTACCAGCGAATCTTTAGCTGATCAAATATGGTTAACTAAAGATGATATAATTTATGTATCAGTCTATAATACTAAGGGAACTCTACAAATAATTAATCCAGACACACAATTCTATGGCTATCTCATTCAAACTCTGTCAGATTCACCCCAAATAGGTTTTAGAGCATATAGTAATGGACCGGGTGATCTCCTTCTTTCGGATAACACAATTATACCATATACGGTAGTTGATTATGCGATACCATCAACAAATGATTATGATACAACTTTGTATACATATAAGGTTCCAGTGTCAGGTATGTATGCTTTGGCATATAGAATATATATATTAGAAAATGTTGTGTTCGTACAACGTCAGGCAAGCATAGGCATTTATGTGAACGATGTACCATTATCATTCACTGGTAGTTATGCAGCAAATTCAGAGTGTATTAATACTGTCGCTCAACTAACAGTAGGAGATTTAATATATGTTAAAGTGAAAGGTGTTGGCAGTTATATTGACGGCGTTTATTATGACCCTAACCTTAGAATTGTCATGAGTAAACATGCTAGTTGTTTCTATGGTCACATGATTCAAGCTGCAGGCACAGTAATTAATGAACCCGAAACCGCATTAAGTATTAGAGGCAGTAATGATATTACAGTTGATACTGCAGATTATATTTCCACTATTTCATATTACGACAAGGTAAATGCTTATTCAAGATATAATAAAACAATCACATATTTTACAAATATTAAACAACTGTATATATACTGGAATCTTATAGATGAGATTTTATCTAGTACTAGATTTTCATATGAACAGCCAGGTGCAACAAATTCAGGTGGATTTATATGTCTAAAATCAGGTTCTTATTCATGCCAATATACGATGAATCTTCAAGCATTTAATTTTTTCGATACTATATATTTTAAACTTACACCAGAATTAAACGGAGTATACAATCTACCTAACTATGCTTCGTATGGATTCATAAAAAGTAAAAGTTTTGATCCAGATAACCAAGAGAATTATTTGAGTTGTACAATTTCATCGCAGTTTATAGTAAATTTTGTTGTTGGAGAAAATATGAATTTTAAACTTGAATGTTCAAAAGATGATACAATTCAATATGGTGACCCAATGAATGGAGTTGCAATTGGAGTAGGATCAACATGTACATTTACCTTTATCGGGTTATAGATTAAAATATAATAATGGAGTAAAACAAATATGTCTAACCAAAGTCGGGCTATGCAAGCATCAAGAACACTTCAGACACAAAAATGTACTCCCATAAATATCGTTTACACTACAGGGTATACTGGACCAACTGGTCCAACTGGAGATGCTGGGCCAACTGGAGATGCTGGAAGTGATGGTTTAATAGGTAATATTGGTCCAATTGGAGTTATTGGTGAAAGTGGACCTATTGGATTAAATGGAGAGGATGGTTTAATAGGGGAGGATGGTCCAGTAGGTATTACGGGTGATACTGGACCATCTGGAGATACTGGATTAACTGGAAATGATGGATTAACTGGAGATGATGGCTATAGTGACAAGGGTACTACAGGTGATGCTGGTGATACTGGCCCAACTGGAGACTGTGGACTATCTGGTATTACAGGAGATATTGGACCAACTGGTGACACGGGCACTACTGGACCTATTGGAGATGGTGGACCAACTGGTGACACTGGTAATATAGGACCTACGGGCTACATTACAGGATTAACATATTCAACGCCATATGCGTTTCAATCAAGTGGTTCAGGTACTCAATCATATACTAGTACAGATGGAGACAGTATAATTCAGCTAAGTGAATTAAGTGTACAAAAACCAGTTGGTGAATGGGTATTTGATGCTTTTTATAAACTTATTATTCCTGCTAATGGTTTATATACATTGGGATTTAAAATATATTTTATTGCAGTAAATAATATTGCAGTAAATGTTGGATTAGATTGTGCAATATCAATATTTAAAGAATCAGGTGGCATAACCAGTGTAATTGGACAAGGTGGAAGAACGATATCAACAACCGAGTCTATGGCAACAATAGCAGATTGTGTCAAGGGAGATTTGGTATATGTGGCAATAACATATTTTGATGCTGGAGAGACAAGTGTAACCATTTTAAATTCTGGATCCACCTTTTTCGGATATTTACATACACCTGCTGGTGCTACAATTGACGCAAATGCTTCCATGATTGTAAACTCATTGGATACGGATATACTATTATATGACATGTTGAATAGTTTTATAGCTGGAACATGTATAACAATTGACCGTGCTGATCCAGCAGATAAATATCTTGTCACATCAAATATTGTTGCTGGAGATAATATTCTATTAACAACCTCTGGAACTGGTCAATATAACATTGCACTCGATGTTGACTCTTTACCCATTAAACAACTTGGTCGTATAGTTGGATTTAAAGTATCAGGTCAGTTGGATACATTAACTATTGACAGTAACTTTAATAATCCATTACCATTTAATTCGATTGATTTTGTAGTGCCAGAGACTAATGCATTTGACATTTCACTGGCTGGATATACTGTACCAGTGTCTGGTTATTACATAATTGGATATAGACTTGACCAACAAGGCACCGACTCTGGTGGTACAATCTCAACACATGTTAAATATGGTATAAAAGTAAATAGTAGTGAGATAGTGCATCATAGCGGTTCTAATTTATCCCAAACAGAAGAACTTCAAATGATGATATATTTAACTGTTGGTGACCTTGTTCAAGTTAGTTTATCATATAGACTTTCTACCGAAGGTAATTTAATTGTATCGATGGATACATCCTATTTTTATGGATATCTATGTGATACTCCAGCATCAATTGTTGGACTTATCCAAACTGATTTAACTTCTCCCATGGTGGGATTTAAAGCGTCCATTGCAGGAGACGAATCTACGATTAAAACCGGTACAGTCGTGTTTAATTCTCTTGACGGAACTAGAAATTTTGATACACATGAAAAGTTCGATGTTATTACTGGACATTATATAGTGCCTGTAGCTGGACTATACACAATAAGTACGCATATAACTCCGATAGGTATGGATGTATTAACTACCTTAATGGGTTTTAACATTGTACTATTACGTAATAGTGTCGAAACATATATTTCAGGAGGAGGAGCATATATAACTAATGGCGAAGTTGTATCTGATCAACTATTTCTTGAGGTTGATGATGAAATATATGTAAAATATTCTGATAATACTGACATTACTGTAATTAATGCCGATACATATTTTTACGGGTATCTTAGTCAAACCTTTTTAGGCGACGACCAAGTATGTTTTAGAGCATATGGAAACTATATTAATTATTCGCTTGTCACAAATGATATTTTACCATTTGATACAGTTGATTATGCATTTCCGTCAACTAGTAATTATGATACGACTACATATACGTATATAGTTCCAGTATCAGGTACATTTGCACTAGCTTATCGAATGTATATAAAACCTGGAGATATGTCGCTGACTATGAGTATGGGAATATATGTGAATGATGTACTACTCTCTAAAACTGGTAAATACGTAGCTAACGCATCTTGCATCAACA
>Ga0114999_10005283_pt1 | contig 15299 bp, 9 predicted proteins | sample ArcticOcean_MG_C_3_FD_89820 | JGI IMG/M metagenome (GOLD analysis project Ga0114999, IMG submission 89820) | Marine microbial communities from western Arctic Ocean - ArcticOcean_MG_CB8_126 | ecosystem: Environmental > Aquatic > Marine > Oceanic | place: Arctic Ocean: Canada Basin | collected...
AGTGGCGAAATGGCAGACGCGCATGCCTTAGGAGCATGTGCCTTAATCGGCGTGTGGGTTCGAATCCCACCTTCCCCACCAGCATTTTTTGGCCAATTACGAAAATTGAACGTAAACGGAGCGGTGATGCATTCCATGAAGCTGAACTACGCGATCAGGAGCACTGTTTCGCTTTCGGCAGTACAAGCAATTGCGATTCTGCTTGCTGCGGTAACTATGTTTTCGATAATTGCATGTTCAAATGAACCACCCGAACGTTCCTCTTTGAGCATTCCCGTTGAAACCGGTCAGCCTGCCACTACAGTTATTTACTGGATCACGCCGGATATTGGCGACACAGTCGAGCTGCTGAGCGCAGAAGCAATCGGTCTTTCTGAAGTATCTGACGTGCGGTTCTTGCTGAGCCGGCCAATTGATAAGCCCAACGGTGGCACGGTTTGGGGAGAGAGCTACGAAAGTCTTTCGGGAGCGTTGATTACTGGCGAACTCGATACCAGAGGCATCGAGCGTAGTTTTGGGATTGGGGCGGAAATTCGACCAAATCAAGCAGGGCGGTTCGTGCTTGATGACATTCGTCTTCGGTATCGAGTCAATGGTGGCAGAACCAAGGTTCACTCCGGAGTTGATGTTGAGTTCGTCGTATGTGCCGATTCCCCAATTCCAGAGACATGCGACTCTGATCTCTAGAGGAATCCAAAAATCCTGTTTTTAACCAGATCGATCCTCGTCGGTCGATTAAAAACGCCCGCATATGGACTTTCCGCTCGACCCACCGGGTGACGCCAAGTTGAGTTCTTGATATCGTCCGATGCCGCGAGACAGATTTCGCAACAGATATCGAACCGACGTTAGTAAATGGAACAAACATGCCAAAAATCCTCGTAACTCGACGAACCTTCCCTGAAGCAGCAGAAGCTCTGCGTGCCAGTGGCGCAGAAGTGGTGATTTGGGACGACGCTGACTCACCGTCGAAAGAGGAATTTCTCAAAGCCGTTGCCGATATTGACGGACTCTACGCCCACATCACCAATCAGGTTGATGGCGAAATTATGGACGCTGCTCCTAATCTCAAGGTGATCGCCGAGTTTGGTGTTGGCTACGACAACATCAACGTAGCCGACGCAAATGAACGTGGCATAGCGGTTTGCAACACCCCGGGGATTCTTTCGGAGAGCACAGCCGACGAGGCGTTCGCTCTGCTCGCAGCGATGGCGCGGCGAACCCACGATCTCCCGGGGATAGTCAAGCGAGGCGAGTGGGGCGACTTCGATCCCCTTGGATATCTCGCAACCGACATCCACCACAAAACGCTGGGAATTGTCGGCATGGGCAGCATCGGATCCGAGATGGCAAAGCGAGCCGCAGGATTCAACATGAACGTGCTCTATTACAACCGAAACAAGCGCGATGAGGAGTTCGGAGCGACGTACGTCGGATCACTTGAAGAGCTGCTTGAACGATCTGACTACGTATCACTTCACAATCCACTGACGCCAGAAACCACGAACATGATGAGCACCGATCAGTTCAAGCTCATGAAGAAATCGGCAATTCTCATCAACACAACTCGTGGACCCGTTGTCGATCAAGACGCCCTGTACGAAGCGCTGAAGTCTGGCGAAATAGCCGGAGCTGCCCTCGATGTGACAGTGCCTGAGCCGATGCCGGCTGACCACCCGCTGCTCACCCTCGACAACTGCCTCATCATGCCCCACGTCGCCAGCGCAACTGGCGACACTCGTATGAAGATGGCAATGATGTGCGTAGAAAACGTCCTCGCAGGCCTCGCAGGCGACTGGCCTCCATACTGCGTGAACCAGTCCGAAATCGCAGGCAAAGCTCGTTTGAGGAGCTAGCAACGGTTCTCCCTCCCAGACTGGGAGGGAGTTAGAGGGTGGGCCCGTCCGTCCGTCCGTCCCACAGAGCAACCATCGTCTCAATCGTCATCCTGAACTAGATTCAGGATGACGATTGTGGAAATTATCGCTCGCTTAAGCCAGCCCGTTGAGCTGTGACGACGAAACGCCTCAAACTCGTGCGTTTTGCACGCTTTCGAGATACTGAACCTAGTTCAGCATGACGGTTGTTCGGGGTGACAATTAGGCTCGACCACAACAAACAACGCCCTCACCCACACCCCAACCCTCTCCCACGCTGGGAGAGGGAGTAAATCCCTAGTCGTCGAAGAATCCGGCGTCTTCCTCGCGCATGTACTGCTTGGTTTCGCCCACACGGAAGCTGATTCCCAGACCCGGGGTGTCGGGAACCGTGATGTGGCTATCGGTGACCTTGAAATCTTCGATTCCTTCGAGAATGTCCCACCACCACTCCGGGTTACCATCTGGCAGTTCAAAGGCGATGAAGTTATCGGGCAGCGTTGCACATACTTGAGTAAGGGCGGCGACACCGATCAATCCGTCGGCAGTTCCGTGCGGAGCCATCTGAATGTTGTGAAGATCGGCGAACTCGCAAATCCACTTAAGCTCGGAAATACCACCAACATCGAACGGGTCGGGACCCACCACATCAACGGCATGTTGTTCGATCAGGTCTTTGAAGCCGTGTCGAAGATAAACCTGCTCGCCGGTGTGTATCGGTGTCGAGGTGTACGGAGTCACCTGCAGGAAGTAGTCGGGGTGCACGTACGGCGTGTAGTCACCCGTAATCGTGTCCTCCATCCACATCAGGTGATACGGCTCGAGTGCCTTCGCCAGGCGAAGTGTGTCCGACGCAGTTAAGCCGGGGCCACAGTCGAGTGCAAGGCCAACTTCGTCGCCTAAAACTTCCTTCATCGCAATCACAGCGTCAACAGTGATATTGAAACCCTTCTCGGTCAGGACACCTCGGTTGCCGTACTTGCCATCACTTACGTACTCGCCGTAGTAGAAATCAGGCATGTGCTTGAGCATCGGCGATCCGTGGAAGGCGATTCCTTGTTTGATGATCGAAAAATTCTGCGGCAACGCCTTCATCCACTTCATGGCGGCCGCGAAATCTTCTGGCTGGTAACCGTCAAAATCCGGTCGGTAGTTGCCGTTGTAGACCTGCACCTTGTCGCGAATCTTGCCACCCAACAACTTATGAACTGGAGCGCCAAGTGCCTTGCCAGCAATGTCCCAAAGAGCCACTTCAATAGCACTCACGCCAGAACCCCACGGCTTGAACCCGCCGGTGCGCCTGATCCTCAGAAGCACACGCTCGACGTCGGTCGGATCGAGCCCGACGATCATGTCTTTGTAGTACTCGATCTGTGGCCCGAAGTATGGCTGGTTTCGTGATTGCTCAGCCCCACCGATTCCGTCGATTCCCTCATCTGTGGTGATCCGAATAACCGGATGGTTACCTATAACGGCGTACTTGACGTCAGTGATTTTCATTTCGTCTCCAGGAATGTCGCATAGCTACGTAATTTCGTCTGAAAAAATTCTACGCTCGAACTTGAGCTACTTGTATTGAAATCCCGACTCCTCCGGAGAGATCTTTTGCGAGGTGGAAGAGGGTGTTCACCGACGGCACTATTGAAACCAACAATCTCCAATTGTCGTGCTGAATATATTTCAGTATGTTTCGTCGAAGCGCCCACCCTGTGCGATCGTCTCTCGAATCCCAACTCACTCAATCCGCCCCGCCGAAGATCCCTCCGCAGGAGTCGGGATATCGTACGGTCTGCGGCAATCGGTATTACCATGCGTGACCAGAAATTCCCATAATTAGCCCGACGGAGACGAAATGCGCGTAGCAACATGGCGTGGTGGTAGCGAAATAACGATCGATGAAGTTCCAGATCCCAAGCCGGGACCGGGTCAACTCGTGCTGAAAGTCCATTCGTCAGGAATCTGCGGAACAGATATTCACAAGACCCAGGGCTTGTTCCCCGGCACACCGCCCGAAGTGCTCGGACACGAATTCGTGGGACCTGTTGTCGAGATCGGCAAGGGCGTCGAGGGATCAATGATGGGCAAGATGATCGGCTGCACGCTCAACGCCGGCTGTGGCGAGTGTCAGGGCTGCCTCACATGGTCGGCCATGCACTGCGAACGAGAAACTCGACTTGCGGGTGGCTTCGCCGAGTACGTGTTGATCGACCAGCGGCAGGCACACATCGTTCCAGAAGGACTCGATCCTGAAACCGCATCTATGACAGAGCCGCTTGCTTGCGTAATTTCAACACTCAACATGCTTGGCGACATCGAAGAAGGCTGCGACGCGCTAGTAGTCGGCGGCGGTCTGCTCGGCTTGCTTACTGTTGGAGTGCTGAACGACCGCGGGGTAGGGCGAATCATTCTTTCCGAACCCAACCCGATGCGACTCGCTATGGGCAAGCAGTTTGGCGCCAGCATCCTGAACGATCCCACCAAAGACGATCTTTCGGAACTGGTGAAAGAAACCACCGGTGGCTACGGCGTCAAAATCGGTGCCGAGGCGGTTGGTGTGCCACAGCTGGTAGCAAACGTTTCGAAGCTGATCCGCCCTCGCGGCAATCTTGTGCTCGTTGGTGTCAGTCCACAGGGCTCGTCGCTTCCGGTCGATCTCTACGATCTGCATTACAAAGAGATCACCGTAAGCGGCGCATTCGGGGCCGGCGACGCGTTTGGTGAAGCCCTCAAAACGCTACCGCGCGTGAACCTCGAAGGCGTGGTAAGCGGCCGATATCCGCTCGAACAGACTGCCGAGGCGATGCAGGTATCTGCCAGCGGCGGCGGTGTGAAGTACATGATCGCCCCAAACGACTAGGCCGTTATCGCTCCTTCGAAAATTTCGAGCGATTCTCCTCCCGTTTGATAGTCGCCAATTAGAAACCCGCCTCCCGAACCGGCCAGTGCAGCTTCCTTCGGACAAACTACCCGCCGTGTGCAATACTCTGCTCCGAATATTCGTGAATGACATTCTGAACACTCGCCCGCAATGCCGGGCACAGATATCCACTCATACGAGGCACTCAATGCGGCTCATGGCAACGAAAATATCAGCGATTCATATCGCTCTTCTGATGGTATTCATAGCGATTGCAGCCTGTGGTTCCGAATCGGCAATCCCACCAAAGCTGATCTCCGCTGCCTAGGGTGGAGCGGTCTCTTCCGGCGATGGTTCCGTCTTGATAGAAGTACCAGCCGGTGCGCTATCTCAAGACACCGAGATAACGATCTCACTCGAAAACGTTAATGATCCTGAACCGGGTGACCTTCCCGAACTGGCCTCATACGTATTCGAACCAGACGGAACGACGTTTTCGAAGCCGGTTAAGGTGACACTGATACTGCCATTGTCATTGCTTGATTCTGGATTCAGGCTTGTTCACGCGGAAAGCCCGGGTTCCGATGGGGAGGAAGCACCGTTAACGACCCCTTTGAATATCGACTCAGCAGTTATCAATCCAGATGGCGAGACCGTAACGGTGACAACCACTATTCCCAGTTTCAGTCGGATTAAGGTGTACCGATCAGGCTTCTTTGATCTGAAATTGACTGCTCCCTTGCGGGCAGTCGAAGGTGTTCCTTTTGACGTTCAGGCTGAGACCGTCCAAAAAACAACAGAGCCACAGATCGTACGTCGCCAGGTGATCGGCTCTGGAGATGATGCGGTGGTCCAAACCATCACGCTCCAGCCCAGCCAACAATGGAGCTTATTCGGGTCGTTCATAGGAAAGACCAACGTTTCACCCAAATTTATTTCGCAAGCGCCATCTGAAACTGAGGTTATCGCCGGGACCTACACCGCAGGCGGGTGGTTCACATGCACCAAAGCTGACACTAATTTCGAGATCGAATATTTGTCATTGGTCGACGTAGAAGAAACCTGGCGATTCGCCTACAGTCCCGCTACTTGGGTGAGATATGACGAGAAGGAAATTACGAGACTGTCTGTCATTAAGAAGGTATCCGGAGAATGCCTCGCCCCCGAAGTCGCTTCCTCCACACCCGCAGGCGCAGCTCCGACTTCGAGTGCTGATCGTGCCGAACGACTCGGCGAGATACTCTTCTCCACCCCAAGCGCTCCGGATGTCGGGGAACAAAGCCCTGACGGTACTTCAGCGTCGACAGAGCTCGCCAATGGAATGACAGTTGAGGCCAGAATTGAGCGATGGACCAGTACTCAAATATCGACCATTAGACGAATCTGGCTCGGCAGTGTCGATTTGCTCAGATACACCCTCCATTTCACGATTTCCGGTCAGACGCCAACCGACGAACGAATGTCTGTCGAGTACCAGGTGTTCTCGGTACAGCCGAGCGGTCTGGTCGAATGGTCGGAAGTCTTTCAGGAGTCCGTCGGTTACGACGTCGGTGACCTTCAACGACCGGTAAAGCTCGCCTCGGCAGGGGAGTATGTGGTCAAAGGCACAGTTGGTGACGAAGCATTCGAAATAGCTGTCGAGGTGGATGAACCCCCAATCCGATACGGGATCCTCGCTCCACCGGGCACATGGACCGGTCAAACCCCGCTGAGCGATGAAGACGCCACTGAATTGGCTCACTTCAGCGGCGATTGGGAAGGATTATTTCTCGAACAATGGAAGCAAGGGGTTGCGGACGGTGGGCCGGTCGATATTTTGAAAACCCAGAGCGACATTAGTCTGGAGAGAACGGACCTATTCATCCATCCCATCGATACCGGTGTGTCCCAGCATGCCTATGACGGAAGCCTCGTGGATTACGAGATGGTTGTACCAAAAGCCTACTATGAGGGCACGCTCACTTATTACCTCCCAGCGTTCAGCTACGAGGATGGAAACTGTGCCAACGAAACAGTCACGTACGACCTACTCGGCTCTGTTGAATACGCACCGCACGAGGGCCCATGGAGCGCTCCGTTGGTGCTCGATGGACTTCTCTCAGGAACTCTCCCGGAACTTACAGATGAACTCCCGACAACTGTACAAATTTTCGCAATAGAGGCCTCTTCAATCGATCATGAAAGAATGAGCGTGGATGGCAGCGCTATTCGCATAATTGGCCCGTTGTATGAGCATGCAGCGCTTGGTTTCCAAATCGTGTTCGGAGATATCGAACCGAACCCATCCTCCACTATCAACGACGAATCAACCTGCACATCATCGGTTTCGAACATTTCGATATGGGCATCCAAATAAAATCGAAATACCGCTTTTTACTCGCGTGTCAATGAACAAATCAGGTAGCGCACGGTTCAATCCGGCGGTACTCTGCGTGCGCTCGCAATATTTGGCTGGTACAAGTAAGCGCACCTCAGGCGCTGCTGCAAAGGTAATTCATGGCAAAACTCTCGGGTGGCGAAGCTCTCATCAAATCAATGGTTCGTGAGGGAGTCGAAGTCGTCTTCGGCCTGCCCGGAGTCCAGATGTACGGCATTGTCGCCGCACTACGTGATGAACCAAGCATCAAGTTCGTCGTAACGAGAAACGAAACAGCCACCTCCTACATGGCCGACGGGTATGCACGAACAACGGGCAAGCCCGGTGTCGTTCTGGTCGTTCCCGGACCCGGCGTCTACAACGCCGGTGGAGGTCTTTCCACGGCATTTTCTCGATCATCCCCAGTCGTGTTCATCGCCGGTCAAATCCCGCGATCGACGATTGGTAAGAACCTCGGCGGTCTCCATGAGGTCAATGACCAAAAAGAAATCACGAACCCGGTAACCAAGTGGCAAACGCAGGTTCTTAGACCACAAGATGTTCCCGAAAATATTCACGAAGCATTCAGACAGGCGCAGTCCGATCGACCGTCCCCGGTCCACTTCGAACTTCCTCCTGAAACCATGGTCGAGCGTGAAGAGGTCGAACTTCTAGAGCCAGCGAAAATCGTTCGCAAAGTCCCTGATAATTCAGTGATAGAGCAGGCGGCGAAAGAAATTGCCGCTGCCCGAAAACCGGTTATCTACGCAGGTGGTGGAATTGCTCGTTCCGACGCTGAAGCCGAACTCGTTGCGTTTGCCGAAGCGCACAACATTGCCGTCATCACGTCTGCAGGTGGTAAGGGCACAATTTCAGAACGGCACCCGCTCGCTCTAGGTGCCTCGTTAGGACCTGGCGGACAATTGAAGAATTACATCGAAGACGCCGACATGATTATCGGAATCGGCACTCGATTCTCGATGAGAACACAAGCTGGCGGGGAAGCACGCTTGGTGCACGTCGATGCCGACCCGGAGATGATCGGGCATGTTCACGCCAACAGCCTTGGTGTTGTCGGAGATGTGAAGGCAACACTTCCCGTGCTGAGCGCGGCTATTGTCGAAGCTGGCGGTGGTAAATGGCACTCGCCCGCCGACGAAGTGGCGACTATTCGGACCAACCTCGCTGACACCGAAGACGAGCAGAACCGACCGCAGGAAGACTATCTTCAGGCACTCCAGCGCGGCGCTCCAGATGACGCTGTGATGATCTTCGGTATGACTCAGCTCGGGTACTACTCACGACCCCGCTGGATCACCGAAAACCCGAAGACATACATCGATTCCGGCTACTCAGGGAATCTTGGATTCGCTTTCCCAACTGCGCTTGGCGCAAAGGTCGGTAACCCCGACAAAGCTGTCATTTGTGTATCGGGTGACGGTGGATTTATGTACAACTCGTCGGAGATTTCTACGGCCGTGAAGTACGGAATCAACCTCGTAACGGTCATATATAACGACGGTCACTACGGAAACGTAGCTCGTGACCTCGATGACGACTTCGGAGGGGCGTACGAAACCGATTTCGTGAACCCCGACTTCGTGAAGCTGGCTGAGGCGTACGGCGCTGTTGGCATGCGAGCGAAAGATCCGCTCGATGTCGAGAACCTGATTCCTCAGGCGCTCGCCATGAACAAGCCGGTCTTCATCGACGTCCCAGTCTCCCGCGTCCCCCGACCCAAGCAATGGTCAGCACGTGCAGCATGGACGACACCACAGGATGGTCTGATCGAGGATTAGGCTTCGGCGCGTATCTCAGACTCTTAGAGCGAGGCACTGTTCACCCCCGTCATCCTGAACTTGATTCAGGATCTCGTGTATCGAACCACGCCTCCGCCAAATCATCCCAGTCAGGATTCTCTTCATCCACAAGAGCCAACTTCCAATCCCGCCGCCAGTTCTTGATCTGTTTCTCGCGTGCGATGGCGAAGCGAACGTCACCGGCTTCTTCGAACCAGACATGCCTGTCCACGTTGTATTTGGATGTGAAGTCCGAACCGTCAGCGAACCTGTGCTGCCAGACGCGACTTTCTAGACGAGACGTTACACCGATGTACAACGTCCGACTCCGGTTCGCGAGAATATAGACGTATGAGCTCTGTGGATTCCGCATCGACGATCTTTCGAGATCCTGAATCAAGTTCAGGATGACGGTGGGCTACGATGTTGCAACTGTAGGTCATTCATGGATCGATCATGAAATCGAATGTCATACCGCCCAAATTGAACTCTTAAACGGGAGAACTTTGGGTAGCACACCCCCGTCATCCTGAACTTGATTCAGGATCTCGGGAATCGAACCGCGTCTGATACCGACCGAACGCGCTAGCTACCAGCCCCACCCTCGTGCGGCCGTAACGCCGCCTCGATGGCGAAGTTGGCGGGAGTTGGCACTTTGTGCTGCTTGCCAAGCTCGACCACCCGGCCGTTCAGAAGCCCGATTTCAATCGGGTTTCCAGCGATGAGATCGTGACCCATAGACCCGATGATGAACGGTTCGCGTGCTTGCGTGGTTGACAGCAAATCAGCAGCCGTCGATTCAGCGATATCAACACCACTGGCGCGCCCGACGGCAGCTACCTCCGAAAGTACCTCTAGGTACATAGCGGTTGTGGATTCCTGAGCGAATATTTCACCAATAGGCTTGCGGGTCAGAGCGGTCATCCCGCTTAGTGCGCAGATGAAAATGAATTTCTCCCACAGAGCCAACTCGATATTGTCGTTTGCCTCTGACGCTGTGCCCGCGGCGACGCAACGTTCGACTAAATCGGTCACCCGATCAGATGGCCCACCATCCATCTCCCCGATCACAAATGAACCCGGTCCACCGATCTGATTTACCACACCCGGCTTGGTGATCATCGCCGAAACGACCGCTACGCAACCAAGCACATGCTCAGCCCCGAACGCCTTGCTTAACAGCGGCTCGCTGTCGATACCGTTCTGCGTCGAGATAATCATCGTGGAATCGCCGACCATGCCGCCGCTCGCCATTGCTTCAATAGCAGCGTCGGTTCCCCAGCTTTTCACTGCGAATATGACGAGGTCGACGGCGTCAATCGATGACATGTCATCGGTCGCAACACAATCCACCACAAAATCGCCTAGCAGCACAGAATTCAACTGAAGACCGTTCTTCTTGATCGCCTCAAGATGCGGACCTCGGGCGATCATCGTTACGTCAGCACCGTTTCGTGCAAGCGCCCCGCCGTAGTAGGCTCCCGTACCGCCAGCACCAACCACTGCCACTCTGAAGTTGTTGTCGCTCAAGTTCTCGTCTTTCGGAATTTGGAAATCAAATCAGGCGCCAATCTTATGGCAGCAGACAGAACTAGTGAACAGCTTTCGCTTATCATCTGGCGCATGCTTCAACTTCTAATCCATAACGCCAAAATCATCGACGGTACTGGCTCGCCCTGGTTCCGGGGAGCTGTGCTCGTAGAAGACAACACGCTGACTATCAAGCGTGGTGAAATCGATCTCAACGAATACGACTCCGAACGGGTGATCGATGCTGAAGATAACGTCGTGTGTCCCGGATTCGTCGATCTGCACTCGCACGCGGGCCTGACCATTCTTGGCGAACCACATCACGATCCGAAAGTGCGGCAGGGCGTTACGACTGAACTGGTTGGCATCGACGGCATTTCGCACGCTCCGTTCAAGACCCGAGACGAACTCGAACGATACATCTGGATGGACGCCGGGCTCAACTGGTACCCGCCCGATCCCGATTGGCTGACGACGCAGGAACTGCTGAACAAGTACGACGGCACGGTCGCTATCAACATCGCCTACATACTCGGCAATTCACCAGTACGAATCTGGGCGACCGGTTGGAACGATCGACCCGCCACCGAACCCGAAATCGAGAACATGAAGGCGGTCATCCGTGAGTCGATGGAGGAAGGTGCCTGGGGAATTTCGACTGGACTCGACTACCCGCCGGGCGCTTTTGCTTCTACCGAAGAACTGATCGCCATTTCCGAGCAGGCCGCTGCAATGGGCGGGTTCTACCATACGCACGCCCGAGCATCGCTGAAAGCAAAAGGCACCTACGCTCCGTGGGAAGAAGCAGTCGAGATCGGCCGTAAGTCGGGAATTCCGATTCACCTCACTCACTACCGACAACCCAAACAGGGCGAAGGATCCCACCACAATTATTTGGGACTGGTCGAAGACGCCCGGGCTGAGGGGATCGACGTTACGTTCGATTGCTACACATATCCGTACTCAGGAACGTCAGTCACGATTCAACTGCCGTTCTGGGCTAAAGACGGCGGCCCGGAGCGGACTATGGCGGCTCTTGCCGACCCCGACGACCGAGCAAGAATGAAGAAGGAATTGAACTCCCGATCTGACATCAATGAGATCTGGAACCAACGCTGGCTCCATAACTTCCGCCAAACGCAGAACAAGAAATACGATGGAAAATCGATCTGGAACATAGCTGAGATGCGTGAGCAAGATCCTGCCGACGCACTGTTCGATCTGCTTTTGGAGGAGAGATTGGGCATCAGCGAGGTCGGTACCGGCACGAACGCCCACACACTGCCTGCGTTCGTATCGCACCCGTACGGAATGATCGCGTCCGACGCTATTCTCTTCGGCGAGTATCCCAACCCTCGTACGTACGGATGTTTCCCGGTGGTGCTCGCAGAATTTGTGCGCGCTGAAAAGCACCTCAAGCTGCCGGAAGCAATCAGAAAGATGACATCGTTCCCGGCGCAGCGACTCGGTCTATCCGACCGAGGCATTCTGAAAGACGGTTTCAAAGCCGATATCGTGATCTTCAACCCCGACACTGTTCGCACCGACGCCACGAAGGACGATCCCAAGCACTACCCCGTTGGAATCGACTACGTGATCGTGAACGGCGAAATAGTCATCGAGAAAGGCACGAACACCGGTGCAACGCCGGGTAAAGCGCTGCGGCGAGGCCACTAGGGTGGTTCACACTTTCTCGTCACTTCGCGACTAGGCTGAGTGCCGTTACCCGCCTTTTGTCATTCCTCTTCGCAGTGCCATATAACGTCAACTTGCTCTGAAGTCGGTGGCAACCACGCAGGGATTTTCGGCGTTTAGCGACTACTATTAAATACATGTCGCAAGACCTAGTAAGAAATTTCTGCATCATCGCCCACATCGATCACGGCAAGTCGACCCTCGCCGACCGATTGATCGAACTGACCGGCGCTGTCTCCGCAAGAAACATGACTGCCCAGCACCTCGACACGATGGAGTTGGAGCAGGAACGCGGCATAACGATCAAGGCACAAGCCGTGCGACTGCAGTTCAGTGCAGCCAGCGGCGTCGAGTATCAATTCAACCTGATCGACACCCCCGGCCACGTCGACTTCTCCTACGAAGTCTCCCGCTCGCTCGCCGCATGCGAAGGCGCAGTGCTGCTCGTTGACGCTACACAGGGTATTCAAGCGCAGACTATCGCCAACGTATACCTCGCTCTTGAAAACGATCTCGAGATCATCCCGGTTATCAACAAGCTCGATATGCCAGCTGCCCAACCGGAACGCGTATTGACTGAGTTAGAGCAAACATTCGGATTTGGCGCTGACGAAGTTCTTCAGATTTCGGCAAAGACGGGCGATGGCGTGGACGAATTGCTCGAACAGATCGTAGCTCGCGTTGCGCCACCGGTTGGTGACGTTGATGATCACTTCCGAGCTCTTATATTCGATTCAAAATACGACCAATTCAAGGGCGTTATTGCGTACGTCAGGGCGATGCACGGTTCGCTGAAGAGCACAGACCGAATTCGTTTGATGGGAACTGAGGTCGAAGCAGAGGTTCTCGAAACCGGCTACTTCAGCCCGGTGTTAGAGAAAACCGATGGTCTAGAGACCGGTGAAGTGGGCTACGTGGCCACTGGGTTGAAAGACGTCAAGGCTGTTCGAGTTGGCGACACGATGACCATCTCGACTGATCCCGCAGAGGAAGCCCTTCCGGGCTACGCACCGCAAAACCCAATGGTGTTCACCGGAATATTTCCAACAGAGGGTGAAGACTATCCCGAACTGCGAGACGCGCTCGATAAATTACAGCTGAATGATGCTGCCCTAGTCTTCGAACCAGAATCCTCGGCGGCACTGGGTTTCGGCTTCCGTTGCGGCTTTTTGGGACTGCTCCACATGGACATTGTTCAAGAGCGGCTGGAACGTGAGTATGGTCTCGGCCTGATCGCTACCGCTCCCAGTGTGAGTTACGAGGTGCTGCTGAGGAACGGCGAGAGCATCACGATCGACAATCCTTCCAAGCTGCCCGACAACAACCTGTACGCCGAGATTCTCGAACCGTGGGTGAACATAACCATCGTCACGCCCGCTCGTTATATCGGGGCGATCATGGAACTGGTCACGATGAAGCGTGGCGAATACAAAAAAATGGAGTACCTCGAGTCGATTACGACTCAGGACACCGACACCGAAACGGCAGCAAATCGCGATGCGAGAGTGCTGCTTGAGTACGATATCCCTCTCTCGGAAATCCTCGTTGATTTCCACGACAAGCTCAAATCGGGCACGCAGGGCTACGCATCGATGGACTATTCGATGATCGACAACCGCGTAGCCGATCTGGTGAAACTCGACGTGCTGGTCAACCACGAACCCGTCGACGCACTATCGATGATCACGCACCGTAATGAAGCGGCATCGTATGGGCGAGCACTCACTTCGAAGCTCAAAGAGTTGATCCCGCGACAGATGTTCGCCGTGCCTATTCAGGCTGCCATCGGGGGAAAGATTGTCGCCCGCACCAACGTCAAGGCACTTCGTAAGAACGTGCTGGCGAAGTGTTATGGCGGTGACGTCAGTCGAAAGCGCAAACTTCTGGAACAGCAGAAGAAGGGCAAGAAACGTCGGATGAAGATGGTCGGCTCGATTGAAGTGCCGCAAGAAGCCTTTATGGCGGTATTGACGCTCGACTAACGTTCTCCGTGCGCCCAGAATGACGGGCTCATGATGACTACGCCCGATTCAGCACCTACCTTCTCACGCCCTCGGGGTCCGTTCGCCGTTCTGGCGTTCCCAAAATATCGACGTATCTGGACGATGTCGATTTTCTTCGCATTGGGCAACTGGGGAGCACGATTGGCGATCGGCTGGGTGGTGCTAACCGAAACCGAATCGGTTTTTCTTACCGCTGCGACATTCGCCGTTCGACAGGCCCCTCAGCTCATCGCTGCCCCGATCGCGGGCGCTATTGCCGATCGATACCCACGAGGCCGGGTTCTGATGGTGACCGGGATTCTCAGATTCGGCGTCCTGATTGCTATTGCCTGGGTCGCATCCAACGGGCTCGACCCGTTATGGAGTATCTACGTCCTTCTGATGCTATCGGGAATAGTCGGGTCGTTTGAACTTCCAGCTAGACAGGGCTTGGTCACCGGATCGGTGCCCAGAAAACTTAGAATGAACGCCGTAGCAGTGGATTCCACAGGAAGTCGAATAGTCGGCGCTCTCGGTGCGCTCGCCAGCGGTTTCGCTATCGACTCACTCGGAGTTCCCGTGACCATCATTGGCTCCGCAGCGATGTTCTTATTTGGCGGAGTGTTCGCATTGTTTGCCGGGCGAGGGGTTGAACCTCGTATTAGGAATTTTGGCCGATCAGTCGCCGGTGATGTTGTCGATGGGCTGAAAATGATGTGGCGACTGCCAGTGGTTCGAACAGTCCTGATCGCCGCAGTTGTCGTCGAGATATTTGGGTTTGCCTTCGGTTCGGTAATGCCGTCGATCGCTAAAGATGCGCTAGGCGTTGACGTTAAGGGCCTCGGCACACTCTCATTGATGCTGGGAGTCGGTTCCGTTATCGGCACGGTGTTTCTAACCACTCTTGGCAATTTTCAAAGAAAAGGGTTGCTGATGATAATTATCGCCCTTTTCTACGGCCTGTTCATCGGTACTTTTTCGGCTTCTGGTTCGTTCCTCATTGCGCTCATTCTTATCGTCGGTGTCGGAGCTTCGGCAGCTGCATTCGACGCTATGCAATGGACGTTGCTTCAGCTCAACGTGCCAGAAAACATGCGCGGGAGGGCGATAGGTGGCTGGTCTTTCGCTATTGGATTCGGGTGGGTCGGCCACCTTGGATTGGGAGCAGTGAGCGAGATATACGGAGTTCAATGGGCACTCGCA
>Ga0114999_10005288_pt1 | contig 15289 bp, 11 predicted proteins | sample ArcticOcean_MG_C_3_FD_89820 | JGI IMG/M metagenome (GOLD analysis project Ga0114999, IMG submission 89820) | Marine microbial communities from western Arctic Ocean - ArcticOcean_MG_CB8_126 | ecosystem: Environmental > Aquatic > Marine > Oceanic | place: Arctic Ocean: Canada Basin | collected...
CTCTAACTCTTGAACCTGTTGGAGAATTACCATTTGGCCAGACGAATCGCCCTGCCAAATGGCTTCCATCTGTCGGTTCAACTCATCAATCTGCGCCTGAATTTCCGCCATTTGGTCGGAGTCTCCCGATTGAGCGGCTTCTGCCTGTCGATACAGCTCTTGAACGAGTGACTCGAGGTTAGAAATCTCAGTACTGAGAGCTGTCTGAAGATCGGCAGCCTGCAGTCGCAGGTTCTGAATGCGAACGGTTACGGCGTCATCAGTTGAAAATCCAACGATCAGTTCATTTTCGAGAACGGCAATCTTGTTGAGTATTTCGCTGATCAAACCGTTCCAGCGAGCTTTACTTGCCTGGATGTCGGTGGCCGACGGAGAATCCGATAGCGTAATCTCGACTAAAGCTTCCAGTTCAGTCCTGTAACCAACGAGTTGGGTATTGAGAGAGTCACTGGAACCGGACGTAGCCGATAGCTGGAGTGCAACTATCTGGGCTTCGAGGTCGTCGACCCCTGCGTCCCGTTCCGTTTCAAGCTCAATTTTCAGACTGTGGAGATCATCTTCTTCAGCCTCTTCCAACGCGATCAGTGCATCGTACTGGGGCTGTAAGATCGCAATCTGTGCGGCAGCATCATCGCCTCCGACAGCTTCGAGTTCATCTATCTGGTCGTCCAGCTCTACTGCCTGGGCAAGAAGATTTGCTGAGTTGGTCTCAAAAACTACAATCGCATCATCGATCAACTTATCGTAAGAAGCTTTCTTCTGATCTATCTGGACTTCGAGCGCAGCTATTTCAGCGCCGTTATCCACCTTTTGTGCGGCGATCTGTGATTCTAAGTCAGAAATCAGCCCCTCGAGCACAGCGATCCGATCAGTCGAATCCGTCGTGCTGACAGTCGTGGTTGAGGTGGAAGTTGCGCCGAGCTGTGCCTAGAATGACGCAACTTTAGCGTCTCGATTCGCCTCGTATGAGAATTTCTGCGCTTCAAGCTCGAAAATTTGTGCCGTAATTATTGCTGCACTGCTAGCCGAACTATTCGACAGCTCAGCTTCGAGTTGCTCGATCTCTGCATAAATAGCGTTCATCGGGTTTTTACCGAAGTAGTAGAGGTTGTTCAGCTGGTCTAGCATGCCGCTTGCTTTGTTGTAAAGCTCGTTGGCTTCGTCACTACCGCCGTTTTGAAGAGTGGTCTGAAAATCGTACAGATCACGCAGTTTGATATTCAGCAATTCTGCTTCGATCTGTGAGTCAGTGTTTGAAGAACCCTGATTGGAATTGATCTCGTTGATCTGGTCCCAAATATCTTCGATCGGTCGGTTCCCAAACCTGTAAAGGCGATCGATCTCACGCTGCTTTTCCTGACGTAACTCGTCAAGTGCAACGTACTCAGGATCAGAATTGTTGCCATCCCAAATTACCTGCCACCTGGCATCATGCTCGTTCTGCGCTACCTGCGTAGCTCTCTCGAGCAGGTCGATTTCTCGCATCTGATCTGAGAACAGTGCCTGAGCAATAGAGGCAGATCCGCCCGACGCCCACATATCGTTCTGGGCTTCCCACAGCGGGGCGATCACGTCTTCTTGGAGTAGTTGCTGTTCGCGTCGAAGATCTTCGAGTTCGCTCTCGCGCTGCTGAATTTCGTCAGCCCAGAGAGTGTTTATCTTGTCTTCGAGCGGACGAATGTTTTCGTCTTCAAACTCACGAATCTCTCGCCCGTTAGCGATAGCCTCTCGGGCTCCCTCGGTCGCAAGAATGTCGCAGGCCGAGAAGAATGCCATTAGAAGTACCATTCCCATAGTCGCAACAATTTTGAAAGATCGGCTTCGGGATCGCACTGCAGTCATCATTTTCCGCCTAAGTGTGTTTATCCGTATTTACGATCAGCGTGATGTCCGCTGACTATCCCCAGCCACTTCGGTCCTATAATGCGTCCCTACTAATCAACGGAAGTACCCTCAGGGGGCGCTGAGTGTTTGCTGGGAGTCACTACTGCGATAGGTGTTGAACGTCTCTTTAATGTCTTTATAACCGGCGAAATCATTCTTGAAACAGGTATGAATCGGACAAAAAAACACCGGCTCATCAATGAACCGGTGTTCTGTAACTCAAGGCGAAACAGCAACTTTCTGGCTGGCTGGCACCCGCCAGAAAGTTGCAAAGGGCGATCAACCCCCCGTCAATTCGTTTGAACTATCTCAGGGACGGTAGTCGACTTCCTCGAATGGGTAGAGCGGTACTCGGCGCCGCTTGTAGGTGAATGTGCTGAGATCTGCCGTAGTAACCCCGGGGCTGTTTACGAGAATAATCTCGGCAGCGATTGGCTGGTACGCCGGTCGAGGAGAACTGACACCCTTCGCCACCACAACTCGATACTCCTCGGGGCGGATGCCCATCGAATACATCTGCTCACGAGCTGTATTGCCTGCTCGTATCGAGGTAAGCAGAATCGTCATACCGTTCACGGTATTGAAATACACGCGCTGACCATCGTTGTAATAACGACCACCACCGTGAGTTGGTCGAAGCTCTTCGTAGGCTCCGTCGTGGATTTTCATAACCGTGCCAACTACGCGGACCGTTTCGCCGTGCATGTCGTCTGTCTTGCCACCGACTTCAATCGATATCTCGGCTCCGACCCCAGCAGCCACACACGCCTGAACCGCCTCGGGGTCGTACAGGCTCTGTAGATACCGTTCGACACCCATTTCCATGGCCACTTTGAGTATGTGAGTTGAGTCGGCTGAAGACCCACCACCAATGTTGTCTCCAACATCCATTAACACAATCGGACCAAGGTGCGAATGGTCCGACGGCTCATTCTCTGAGAGCGCCGATCCATCGTCTGGCATGAAGTTCTCGACACCGTCCGGCTTCGGTCCAACGTAGCGTTCTTCTGCCTGCGTCAGCGCATCCTTGATGTTTGCGACCGGTCGATTCAGATCGACGCGAACCTCCCACGCACGCTCAGCCATTCCCTGAGCCGCTTCACGTGCCAGGTCGATGTCGCCGTCGGTAATTGCTATCCACGACATACCCATCTCTTCAACGTCAGCGTACGGATAGCCTTCTGCTATCGAAGTATCGAGAATGCCGGGTTGTTCGTTTACCGCAACACAGTCGGCGACGAGTCCCTTCATTGGCTCTTGCCCTGTGAACTGTTTGACGATGTTTACGAGCATCGGTGGCATTTCGATGAACTGCACGGGATTGATCTCACCGAGTGCTGCCCGATATATCAATTCAGCAGTCTTACGGCCACGAAGCTTGGTGTCTAAGTGCGGGCAGGTTCGCCAAACGATGCAGACGTCAGTGTTTTCGACGGTTTCTTTCGATATGTTCGCGTGCATGTCGAGAGTAATTCCGACAGGCACATCGGGTCCCACAATTTCTCTAACGCCACGGGTGAACTCAGCGTCCATGTCGGGGAATTCTTCCGCCACCGCGGCGCCGTGGTTAGCAATCAATACGCCATCCCACGGTCCCTGATCTCGGAGCATGTCTAATTCTTCAGCCGATAGTCGGTCGTAGGCATCCATCGTGATGGTGCCGATGGGTCCCGTTCGCGCATGCATTAGCGGAACAGCCTCGAAGCCAAGCTCTTCAGCACCTTGAAGATAGCCCGCAATTGTGGCCTGAGATTCACCGTATTGATCGATGATTGCCTGTCCTCGAAGAATGAGTCGGCTTTCGAACTCTTCGTAAGTCGCGGGCACTATCGAAAATGTGTTTGTCTCGTGCGAAATTCCAAGAATTGCAAATCTCATTTAAGGCTCCAGAACTGATAACAACCATCAAATTGACGTTCGAGATGGTATCCGTTTTTCAGTTATCAAGATGCCGGTACCAACTCGTGTTGACCATGATTGGAACCTCAAATCTCGTATCTGGTCATCTTCGTCCCCGCGCCGTACACTGCGCCGCGTGCCAATTCGACATCGGCACAGCAGTTAAATAGAAAGAAGAACCGGATCATGAAGATCACACAGATCGAAACCATTCGAATCGAAGAGCGTCCCCAGATCATCTGGGTGCAGATTCATACGGATGAAGGTTTTATCGGGCTTGGTTAGACCTGGTACGCACCGACTGTTGTCGATTCAGCGATCCACGACTTCTTCGGTCCTCTCCTTATCGGTCGTGATCCGGCGACAATTGAGCGTCACTGGGAAGCCATGTTCCGCCTGTCTGATCACGCCGGATACGGTGGCGCTGAAATGCGTGCGATATCGGCAATTGATATTGCGCTCTGGGATATCAAAGGTCAGGCTGCTGATCTGCCGATATACGAACTCTTAGGTGGTGCATACCGGCGGAAAATCCGAGTCTACGCAACCTCAATGCCATATGAGAGTGCGGCAGATGTTGCGAAATCCCTCCTCGACGAGGGCATCACAGCGATGAAGGGTGGTCCGACAATCGCGCTGGCTACCGCGTCACAGGGTCAGTTTCTCTCTCCAAAAGAACTGGACATGTCGCTCAAGCCAATTCGTGAGATACGTGACGCTGTCGGGCTCGATATGCAGATCGCCAACGACGCACACGGTAAGTGGACCCTGCCGATTGCCATTCGTATTGCGCAGGCGATGGAGGACTACGAAATGATGTGGCAGGAAGACCTGATGCCACTGCTCAACCCTGATGCGCTTGCTAGGTTGCAGGCGTCGACGAAGACCCCAGTTTGTATCTCGGAAAGACTGCTAACGCGCTGGCAGTTAAGGCAGTACATCGAGAACGGATCGGCCCGAATCGTGATGCCGTATCTCATATGGACGGGCGGTATTTCCGAGACCCACAAGATCGCCATTCTCGCCTCGGCGCATCAGGTGCCGTTCGCCCCGCACGATGCGACCGGCCCAGTGAATATCTTCGCCTGCTCCCACATCTGTTACAACTCGCCGAACGCCATGATGCAAGAGCACATTCCAGCCTGGCAAAAGGGATGGTACAACGATTTCGTTGACCCGAATCTCGATATACGAGACGGCTTCCTGCACGCATCCGACATCCCCGGTCTTGGAACTCGACTGAAAGCCGGAGTCCGTGATCGTTCCGACGCGACTGTTAGGGTGAGCGATACACCGGGTGTAAGCGTTATCGATGCGTGGGGTCACGCCCCACAGCGACTGCCGGAAACGCAGGCTCTCGTCGATGAAATGGAGATCGAGTGGGGGCCAAAGGCGTAACGGCTTAACCGGCACCGAGACTTGCCCCCCCCCAATTCGTGTTAACCAGCGACAAATAGCAATCGGTTGCTATCAGCACAGCAAATACATGGATTTCATCCAGATGTCGTCGGGCGAAATAGCAATGCATTTCGATATAACGAATTCAAACAGAGCGGAGAATACGCACTGCTAATTGTCGATATGTGAATTAACTGTTGAGGTGATGTGTATTCAATTCGATGCGCATGAAATATGCGAGCCTGATTCTAATCGGACTTGTGGGACCGGGCTGGTCATGGCGTGTGGAGGTTCGGAAGTCGAACCAACTGAAGTTGCGGTTGAACTCACACCGACCGGAACACCGTTCCTCGTGCCGTATACGCCTACGCCTGTCGTGGTTGCCAAACCGGTCGATCCCGCTGTTGTGGAAATTATTGGTGCTGGCCCTCGAAAAGAGTTCCCACAAGAGCTAATGCCGGGATCTCCCGACCTGCCACAAGAAGAGGTGATTCGACTTTGGACAGAGTTCATTTCGAACACATTTCAAATTGAGTATGCGAGCTACATCTTGTTTAATTGCGAGGGTGGTCTTGCCGGAGCGACCAGAGTTGCGGTTGGTCCCGACAACGAGCACAAACTTGAGGGTGGGAGATAATTCCACCCGAGTCATTCGATCTGGCGGAGTGGAACCAAGCCAGATATGTGAGAATCTAGTACAAAGGGACCGGAAGCGACATACTTTCCCCCCGGGAGAAGATGGTCGGTTCCTGGCCAAAAGTTCGCAGGCCCCTCAAAATGCGGCTTACCACGTAAAACCAGACTGCCCCAAGGCGGTGGATCCAAACGTAGAGCCTACCCCACTTCCGATACTGCCCGACTCGGTGCCCCAGGAAGTGCGAACTTTGCCAGGTGAATTGACCGATTCAGTCGGGTCTATCGACCAGCAGATGGCAGCGTGGACTTCATATTTGTCAGGCACACACATGATGCCGATCGAAGTTACACAACACGGCAAAAACGAATCTGATGATGTTGACCCGACGATCCTCCGATATATGTTTAATGACCATCATATTTCCGGTTCTTTCGACTTACTGCTGTGCGGCGACGGCAAGTATCACTGGATGGGATCTGCTCCCTTAAGGATCGGGGTGTACAACGAGCCTGGCTGGACGTGGGGTCAGGACGGTGTCTGGGAGGTCATCGAGCGCGATGGGCAACCTGTGATGCACTTGCTGCCCGATGATCCGCAATTAGCGTTGAAAACACCACAGTTCCCCCTCGTGGTGGAAAACGACAAATTCCTTTCAACCATCTTGAGAAGATCCCGAAGAGGCGCTGACCTGATCTTCGAGTTGCGAGAAGCGAGCGGTTGCCCGTAGAGAGAATGCTGAGATTATCGAGCACCCCGTACGACGGTCTCCATGGCGCCGTTAAACCGGGGTGGTTCTCGACAACTGGTGCGAAACGAGCTGGGCGTAAAGTCCGCCTCGTTCGAGTAACTCGTCGTGACTGCCGGTATCGACTACCTTGCCCTGATCCATAACGACGATCAGGTCGGCGTTCATAACGGTCGACAGCCTGTGCGCTATCACGAGCGTCGTCCTGTCAGATGCCAGTCGATCCAACGCGCCTCGAACCATCTGCTCGTTCACCGCATCGAGATGCGAAGTAGCTTCGTCCAACACGAGAATCGGTGCGTCTTTTAGGAAGGCTCGCCCAATAGCCACTCGCTGGCGCTGACCGCCTGACAATTGCGATCCGCGCTCTCCAACCACCGTGTCTAACCCGTCGGGAAGCGTTTCGATGAACGTAGTAAGCCCGGCCGACGCAACGGCCGCCGAGAGCTGTTCCTCAGAGGCGTCTGGCCGAGCGATCAATAGGTTTTCTCGAATCGTGGTGTTGAACAGATATGTGTCCTGCGCAACAAGCGCAAGGTGTTCTCGAAGGTCAGCCAGCATGTAGTCGCGCAGACTGCTTTCACCCAGTTTCACCTGGCCTGTTTGTGGATCCCAGAATCTCATTATCAGGTGAGCCGCCGTAGTCTTGCCCGCGCCAGACGGCCCCACAAGAGCAACCGATCGTCCCTGCCCAATTGGGAACGAAACATTATCGAGTGCCCGGAAATCCGTGAAATCGTAGCTGAACTCGACATTGTCGAGGCCAATCCCTGTGCCCCCGACCTTCTCTCCCCGACCATCGGTTACCGGCACCGGCTCGAGCTGCACAGCGTAGATTCTTCGGGTCGACCCGACGGTGTCGGCAAGTAGTCTGCCCACTGTGGAAATCTCCGAGATCGGCAGGAATGCCGACATCGTTATCAGAGTCATGAGAGGCAGAAGACCGGCGTCGAGTGATCCGTTCGAAACAAGCGATGCACCAACCGCAGCTACCGCAAGACCACCGAGTCCTGTCACCATTTCGATGTAGATTTTCTGAAGCGTCAGCTCACGGAAAAACGAGACCCTTACATCGACGTAGTCCGTCGCCATCGACATGAACTCCGACTTGCGATGCTCGCCCATGTTGTACGCCGCAACCTCGTGGAGCCCCTGTATCGTGTCGACGCTGTGCGAGTTCATCTCCCCCAGCTTTTCACGCGACCTGCTGCCGAGTCGATCAACGCGGTCTCGGGCTACCAGCGGGCTTATAACCGTGATGATGAGGAACGGAACAATGGTCACCGCCAGAGGCCAGCTGTAGAAGCTCAGAGTGATAAGCACACCGAGCGGAACGGCAACAGCCACAAACGCCGGTGCAACGACGTGAGCAAAGAAATACTCAACCGTTTCGACATCCTGAGTTGCCATGCTCACGAGGTCGCCCGTGCGCCTTCGAACAAGGTACGCGGGCGCAAGTTGATCCAGTTTTCTGAACAGGGAAATTCGCATCTCTGAGAGAAGACGGAACGCCACGTCGTGCGACACCCACGACTCTGCCCAGTGAAGAATCGCCGTTAGTGGCGCAACTATCAACAACCACATCACGAGCGTTCCACGAGGATCGCCAGATCGCACAGCCGCTACGATCAATCCGCTGAATATTCCAACGGCGATCAGCGTCAGGAATCTAGTTAATCCAAATACGAAGCTCAGGGTAAGCTCCTGCCACCATGGACGAATCAGACCCAGCAGTACCCTGAACGCTGCCAGCCACCCCATGCCTTCAGCCCGGAGTATGGCATCGGTCGGTTCCATACTCGCTACCTCACCGAGCTGGCCCGCAGGTCGATCGTCCGGTTTCAGCTGTTCGGCTTCTTCTAAGTCGTTTGCCGCCGCTTCGTATACGGGTGACTCGGCCTCGGCTGTGGCCTGTGCTGCCATCAACCTTGCATATTCTCCGTTGCCCGCCAGCAGTTCGGAGTGGACACCCGATTCGATGATCTTGCCCGCCTGCAACACGTGAATCTGGTCGGCTCTTCGCACGCTTGAAAGACGGTGCGCAATTACCAGCACCGTGCGGCCTTTCATCAGACGCTCAAGCGCTTCCTGGATGATGTGCTCGTTTTCGGCATCAACCGCCGACAGTGCTTCATCGAGAACGAGAATTGGCGAGTCCTTAAGCAGTGCTCTGGCGATCGCAATGCGCTGACGTTGCCCACCAGAAAGCCTGATCCCCCGCTCGCCGATTACGGTGTCGTAGCCGCGTGGAAGACGCTCGATAAACTCCGCCGCGTTCGCCGTTTTAGCGACCCTGCGCAGATCTTCGTCCGTTGCCGACTGGTCACCAAATCGTAGATTCTCAGCGACAGTCCCATGAAACAAATAAGTGTCCTGCGAGACAACCGCAATATTCTCTCTCAGGGCATCTTCACTCAGAGCGGATATCTCGGATCCGCCGAGCTTGACTGAGCCAGAATCGGTATCGAAAAACCTGAGCAGCAAGCGCACGACTGAAGTCTTGCCAGCTCCGCTCTCCCCGACAATCGCCGCAGTCTCTCCGGCCGCAATCTTCAGGGTGAATCCGTCAAGCGCTGGCTTACGACTACCCGGGTACGAAAAGCTGACATCGTTGAACATTATTTCCGGACTGGCGATCTTAGCGTTTGAAGAAGCTTTTATCTCAACTGACGATTTCGATTCGAGGAAACCCAAAATCCCATGAGCTGCAGATAAGCCGTTTAGCCCCTGATGAAAGAGCTGGCTGAGTTCCCTGAAAGGCCTGAACAGTTCGATGCCGAGCATGAGGATGATCAGCAGTTCCTCGAACTCCATATCTCCCGCGTCGACCCTGTCGGCTCCAACCACCAGAAGTACCGCGGCACCGACCGCCACACCGGCAATCGTCACTCCTAACGAACCGGCATTCGTCGCCAGCACCCACATGGTCGATTTGAAAACAGCGTGTGCCTTGTCGGCCAGTACCTTGGCTTTAGCATCGCTTTGCCCGAAAGATTTGAGAGTGAACAGACCCTGCACAGCATCCAGAAACTCTGAAGCAAAATCGCCGTATACGTCGCGCCGTCGAATCGAGGCGCTCTTGTTCCATCTGTGGAATACAGCCGGGGCAAATATCGTGAGCACCGAGAACGCTAGTGCTATCAGTGCCATCGTAAGGTCGAGGTATGCCAGATAGATGAAGATGCCGATCGGAGTGAGAACGGCGGTGAACAGTTGTGGCAAGTACTGCCCGAAAAAGGTTTCCAGTTGTTCAACGCCATCGACTACGGATAACAGGGCATCACCGGTGCGCTGCTGTCCGAAATACGAAGGGCCGAGCGCAAGTATCTGATCGTGAAGTGTCCCACGTAGAGCGAGCTGAATCGACGCGGCTGTATGGTGGGCGACCATCTCTTTCTGATACTGCAAAATCGCTCGGAGCAACACCATTCCGCCAGCTGCAATCATCAGCGGAATCAGGCTCTCGAACGCTTCGCCCTTCAGAATTTCGCCGAGCAAAATACCGAGCAGCACGAGACGGGCTATTCCGGCTGCCGCGGTTAGCAGACCGTAAATAACCGCAGCTGCAATGCGTAAACGCGCACCGCGAGTTATAGCCCAGAGACGAAGGTCAAAATACATCGGGCGTCATTATGGCAGAGGGTGAGGTTTTTAGAAGCAAAAACGCGACGAAAACGCTGAATAACTCTGGCACTTTCGAGTGGGTTGTTAAAAGTAGAGGCTGAAACGATTCACGGGTGCGAATAGAACCCATTCTTACTGTTGAACCTGATATCGTGCGCCCGCAGGCAGGGCAGTGGCCCCTGCAGGTGTAAATCAAGTACTCGCGAAACAGGAGCGGATACAGCTATGGCAGAGAACTTCGCAGTTGAGATGCGGTTAGATGTGAAAGTGCCCATGCGTGACGGCGTCGAGCTATCGGCAGACATCTACATCCCAGAAACCGAAGGACCGTTCCCGGTCGTCTTGATGCGGACGCCATATAGCAACAACATGGATCCCGTGATCGAGAAAGCCCGGAAACTGGCGAATCGTGGCTATGTCTGCATGGTTCAGGATGTCAGGGGCAGATTCGACTCTCAGGGTGAGTACTACGCTTTTCATCAGGAAGTCGATGACGGTTTCGACACCCAGGAATGGACCGGTCAGCAGGACTGGTGCAACGGCAGCATCGGCATGGCAGGCGGATCCTACCTTGGGTGTGTTCAGTGGCTCAGCGCTCCGCTCCAGAACAAGTACCTGAAGGCAATGGTGCCACGAGTAATGTGCACCGACTACTACCAGGGTCTTATGCACCCGGGTGGGGCGTTCCAGTTGAACGTGATGATGACGTGGGGTATGCGCACCAACGGTCGCACCGGGCAGAGCATCGATTATCACAACTGGACCGAGGCGTTCCGCTCGCTGCCACTGACGAATCTCGCAGGCAACGCTGGTCGTGACTTGAAGTTCTGGCAAGACTGGCTGGCCCACCCAAATGACGATGAGTACTGGAACGAAGTTAATACCGATCGACGCTTCAACGAAATCGAAGTGCCTTCGCTCATCATGGGTGGCTGGTACGACCTCTATGCAACGGATATGTTCGACAACTTCACCGGACTCCGCGAGCGAGGAGGCTCCGAGTTGGCGCGTGGTTCGAAGCTGATAGTTGGACCATGGCCGCACGCCCTGAGCATGTCGACGAAAACAGGTGATATCGACTTCGGAGCCGACTCGATGCTCGATCTCGATTCGATTGAACGAGACTGGTTCGACAGATGGCTTAAAAATGAAAAACCTGTCACGGAAGATGCACCCATCCGGATATTCGTTATGGGAATCAACGAGTGGCGTGACGAGCAGGAATGGCCGCTCGAGCGGACCGACTGGCAAGCGTTTAATTTAAGTTCCGACGGTCGAGCGAACACAGCAACCGGCGATGGGACACTCTCTGTGAGTGCCCCAGACGGCGAGCCAGAAGATCACTTCACATACGACCCCGAGATGCCGGTCCAAACACTTGGCGGTAACAACTGCTGCTCGCCCGACATCGTTCCGTGGGGACCATACGACCAGCGACCAGCAGAAGGACGCTACGATGTGCTTTGCTACACGACGGACGTTCTGGAAGAAGACCTCGAAGTCACAGGGCCGATACGCCTGAAACTGTTCGCAGCTACCGACGGACTCGACACAGACTGGACCGCCATGCTGCTTGATGTATCACCAACCGGGTATGCAAAAAACCTTTGCGACGGGATTATCAGGGCTCGGTTCCGTGAAGGATTTACCGAGCAAAAACTCCTCGAACCCGGCAAGGCCTACGAATACGACATCAAGGTTGGAGTTACCAGTAACGTGTTCAAAAAGGGACACCGAATCCGGTTGCAGGTCTCGTCGTCGAACTTCCCCAGATACGACCGTAATCAGAACACCGGTGGCGAGCTATACACCGAGACGGACATGAGAATCGCTCAGCAGACCGTGTATCACTCATCAGAGCACCAGTCGCAGCTCATCCTGCCAGTGATACCCAAATAGCGACTCGGTGTACCCATATTCGCTCACGTCCGAAACACAAATCCGGGCTGTGGTCGAATAGAATTCCCTCGATGTCACCCACACCGCTCATCCTGTTACCTCCGTCAGAAGGCAAAGCCTCTGGCGGAGAAGGACCGCCGCTCGATCTCGATACACTGTCGTTCGACTCCCTGAACAAAACGCGTGCGCTGATGGCCAAATCGCTCGGCCAACTCAGCGGAAAGCCGCGGGTCGCCCAGAAGCTTCTCGGTGTAAAAGGTGTCGCACTCGAAACCGCTCGGGCCGACAATGCTGGGCTGATGGACACACCAACTCTGCCTGCGATCGAACGCTACACAGGGGTGATGTACGACTCAATCGACTACAAGTCGCTGGATGCCGATGCCCGAAAATGCTTCGGACAGAACACGATCATCATGTCGGGTCTTTTCGGGATAGTCCGCCCCTACGACATGATTCCCGCCTACAAGCTGAAGATGGGTGCGAGGTTACGCCGAAACAAGACATGCGCCGCTATCTGGAAGCCACTGATTTCGAAAGCTCTGGCGAGCTTGGGCGAGAGCAGCGTGATCTGGGACCTCCTACCAAACGAGCACAGCGCTGCTTGGGACCCTTCACTCGTTGCCTGCGACGTTCGTTTCACAGTCAAATTCCTCGAAGCCGGTAAAGATGGCAAATTGAAGACAGTCAGCCACTGGTCCAAAGCTCTCAAGGGCGCGTTAGTGCGTCATCTCGTATCGAACCCCGACGCCTCAGGCTCTGCCGATTCGGCACTTGACCTGCTGTCAAAATTCTCACATCCGGAAGGCTACGAGTATCGACCGAATCTCACCGCTGATGTCGGCGGCGCAACCGAAATCGTTCTGCTGAAAGACGGCTAGAAGCCAGGGATAACTATGACTACAGTGAACACCGTCCTCGGCCCGAAGGATTCCTCAGAGCTGGGTTTCACGCTCTCCCACGAGCACATCTCGCTTTCATCGGCGGGAATCCAGGAAACCTTCCCCGAGTTCATCGACCGTGAATCGGCCATCGAAGACGGAATTCGGCTGCTTAAAGAGGCGAAATCAGAAGGCGTCGACACGATCTTCGACCTGTCGACAATGGATCTAGGCAGGGACGTGCGAATTATCGAGGCCGTTGCCAAAAACAGCGGTGTGAACATCGTCGTCGCCACCGGAACCTGGCTCGATATCCCTCGCTCGTTCGAGGTCGCGTCACCAGACGAAATCGCACCGTTATACGTTCGAGAAATCGAAACAGGCATCCAGGGTACTGGCATCAAGGCTGGGATCATAAAGATGGCAAACGAACCCTTCGTTAGCGAAGCGGGAGAGGTGATATTGCGAGCCGGAGCACGCGCCCAGCAGACGACCGGTGTTCCGCTCTACACCCACACCATGACGGAGAATCGAGTGGGTGATCGCCAGGTTGAGATATTCGAAGATGAAAGGGTTGATCTGAATCGAGTCTGCATCGGGCACAGTAACGACTCGACGGATATGGGCTACCTCACGGGGTTGCTCGACAAGGGTGTGTGGCTCGGTCTTGATCGGTACCCGGGGCAGGGCGCTACGTGGCAGGAACGTACGGAAACCCTGCACAAGTTGATCGACACCGGCTACGGCAAGCGACTGATGCTGAGTCACGACTGGAGCGTGGCGGCAACGATGATGAGCAAGGAACGAGCAGCAGAGCGGCCAGCTACAAACCCTGACAACTACCTGTTTATTACCCGCAACGTCCTGCCGATGCTCCTCGAACTGGGCGTAACACAAGACCAGGTGGACGACCTGATGATCAACAACCCCAGAGGTTTCTTGGAAGGCTGAGTTTCAGTTGATTAATGTGAATTCAATCACCCAAACATCGGTCTGAGCCAGATCACTTGTAACTTCTGTCTTGTGAATTTCAGCGAAGGATTGGACAAAATCTGCCGGTGTCTCAAAGCCTTCTGATCGAGCGTCATCCTGTGAAATCTCGCCGAGTTTTTCCTGATGCACATTATCGATAGAGACCGTAGCGAACGATTCGGAAAAGAAGCTGATTTTTAACTGATGGGTGGATCCCGCGTTCCATCGCTTCTTTCCAACACGACGTGTGGAGGTATTCTCTCCTGCGAGAATCTGGTCTATGAATCGCTTCTTGAACAGGATCATACTGGTACCTCTTGAGCAACCGGGAATTCTGTTAATCCCTGAGATTATTTAGGATTGCGAGAATTTACTCAAGTAACTCCAACGCGTCGGTTTCCAGCACAGCCGACGTGATTCTTGGCAGGATCTCAAGAGCAAGATCACGAGCGGACTGATGGTTTCGAGAAGCCAAAGCGATTGGTGCAGCCAGACGTACGAGTAGACCGTGTCTGAAATCGTTTCTCAGCGTGTCCCTTGTCAGCTCGGTGATGCCCAGCCCGTGTATTGTTTCGAGATAGTGATCCAGGAGTTCGAACATTTTCCCGTGATCTTCGATCCGCAGGCTGTACGCCAGAATCACCGCCAGCTCAACCCCGATACTCCCACGGATCAGCAACTCCCAGTCGAAGAATTTTGGCGGCTGACGAGGATCGGAGGGAAAAAAGAGGTTCTTAGCGGTGACATCGTAGTTGCAGAGGGTCCGGTTGCCAGAAAATCCTGCCTGAAGCTTTGAATCCCACTGAGTCGACGAACTGTAGACCTTGTGGATTTCTGGGTGAACCATTTCACCGTATTGCTCCAGGAACCGCTGACCGCTGAATACCTTCGACGCGAATAGTTTCGATCCGCCTGCCATCACCTCTTCGAACGTTCTTACTTGTGACAGTTTGGCGAGTTCGGGTGAATTCCACCATTTGGCATGCATCCCTGCCAGAGCAGTTGTGATCCGGTCGATCTGATTCACATCCAGGTTCGTATATATGGTGCCAACCTCACCCTCCTCCAGATATTCTAGGACGACCAGCATTCGATTCGTTTCGTCGTCGTAGGCCGCGACGTACGCCTCGGGAGAATCGACCCCGGCAATATCTGCCAGATCTCTGTAGAAAATTACTTCGTGTCGGCTGCCCGACTGAGCCCGTGGAGATTCAGAAACGTTACGCAGTTCTGTGACCTGCCCCCGATAGCGTTACCACTTATTATCTCGGATTTACGACCCACTGAAGCCTGGGCATGAATGCCTCAGGTGTCGGCGGCCGGTATCCGAGTGAACTGTGTGGTCGGATC
>Ga0114999_10005292_pt1 | contig 15285 bp, 14 predicted proteins | sample ArcticOcean_MG_C_3_FD_89820 | JGI IMG/M metagenome (GOLD analysis project Ga0114999, IMG submission 89820) | Marine microbial communities from western Arctic Ocean - ArcticOcean_MG_CB8_126 | ecosystem: Environmental > Aquatic > Marine > Oceanic | place: Arctic Ocean: Canada Basin | collected...
CCTCTCCCACGGCCACGCTGATCACCATGGCGGGCTGGAAGGACTTTTCGGGAGAGTCCGCTCGTCGTTGCCTCTGGTAGTTCATCCCCACGCGTGGCGCGACCGCAAGATCGTGTTCCCAACTGGCGAGGAGGTTCGCCTCGCCCCTCCAAGCCACAACGATCTCGACCGTGAGGGTTGGCAGGTCGTCGATGAGTTGGGCCCGTCACTGCTGTTAGATGGGTCGGTCCTCGTCACGGGCCAAATAGACCGGGTGACTGACTTCGAGAAGGGGTTCCCAGTCCAGCACGCCAAGGTCAAGGGAACGTGGGGGCCAGACCCATGGACGTGGGACGATCAGGCCGTCGCCGTCAACGTGCGTGGCAAGGGTCTCGTTGTGCTTTCGAGCTGTAGCCACTCGGGTGCCATCAACATCCTCCGGCATATTCAGTTGGTAACCGGTATCGACAAGGTTCACGCTTTCATTGGCGGTCTGCATCTTTCGGGTGGGTTGTTCGAACCAATCATCCCCGACACCATCATGAACCTCACCGCTTTGGCGCCTGCCCTTGTCGTACCCGGCCACTGCACGGGCTGGAGGGCTCAACACCTGGTTGCCGCCGCCCTCCCAGATGCCTACACCTCCAGCAACGTTGGTACGACCTTCACCTTCACAGCGACGTAGAACCGGGTCTTGCGCTTCCTTTTCCCGCTTACGGTCAAGGTAGCCATTAGGGGCGGATGGAGCAGCCAGAGCGAACCACCAATCTCGAGATGGGATGAGGCGTTGGGGTTTGGTTCTAGCTCTAGAGGACGCCCCGTTCTTGAAAACGGGCGTCCTCTCAGTCAGCTCCGCCGACAGCTCCCTCGAAATCGGGGCAGCGAGGGCGCTGAGTCTTGTACCGTTGTGTCATGGATCGACCGCGAGAGACCGAGCTGACCCTTCCCTCCGGGCTACAAGTCAAGGTGCGCCCCATTCTTCCGGAGGATCGGGAGGATCTGCAGGCTGGGCTCAAGGAACTGTCGAGTGAGAACTCGTTCTTTCGATTCCTCCGAGTAGTAACCGAACTGACGCCTCGAGAACTCAGCTACCTAACTGAAGTGGACTACTGGAATCACTTCGCGTGGGTTGCCTTCGTCAAGGAAGGCGATGACTGGACACCAGCAGGGGTTGCCCGGTACGTCCGAACCGAAGAAGGAGGGCTGGTGGCGGAAGCTGCTGTGACCGTCGTTGACAGGTTTCACGGCAATGGCCTCGGGAGTTTGCTTCTTCAGCTGCTGTCGGAAACTGCGCAAGCGCAGGGTATCGAGACGTTCTTAGCTGTTGTCTCGTCAGAGAACTCAACCATGATCGAGATCTTTTCTCGGCTTGGCGCTGCCGTGCATCATGACAACACCACGACTCGGATACTCGTAGACCTGCCTTTTGAGAACAAGCGCTTTGACGAAACGAAACTAGGGCGAGCGCTCAAGGCGGTCGCCGTTAGCGGTTCCAAGATGAGAGCTGAAGCGGCGACTTCCACAAGTGATCTGGGAGGGACGGGCCCGATCCTTCGCGATCGAGCCAAGACGCTGGACTTCAAGACGACGCTTCAGCACATAGCGTGGGCTGACCTTGCCAAGTTCTGGGTGGAAGCCGATGGTCTTGGGATCTTTGACACCGGTTGGGTTAATGACCATCTGTACAGTCCTGCCTTCCCAGACAAAGCCGAGTCGTCGCATTCGTTTGATCCGTTTACCAGCCTGGCAGCTCTCGCAGCGATGACACAGCATGTCCGACTTGGCACGTTGGTCCTGGGGAGCCTCCTTCGTCACCCGGCCGTGGTTGCGCGGATGGCGGTCACGCTGGACCACATTTCAGGTGGGCGGTTTGAGCTGGGGGTTGGCGCGGGGTGGCATGAGCGAGAACACGCTGATCACGGGATCGACTTGATGCGACCCCGTGAGCGGCTTGATGCCTTCAAGGAGGCATGTGTGATTCTCGACGGGCTGCTTTCGGGGGACACCGTCACTCTGGACGGTGAGTACTACCAGCTTGACCAGGCCCGCTTAGAGCCTCGTCCGCTCGCAGGCTCGATGCCGCTAACCATTGGTGGTTCTGGGGAGAAGAGAACGCTGAGGATCGTCGCGGAGCATGCGGCCCATTGGAACTTCGATGGACTGGAACTTGACGATTACCCGAGGAAGCGCAGGATTCTGTTGGAGCATTGTGTTGCCGTCGGTAGGGACTACGAGGACATCCGGCAGACCGTCCAGCTCTGGGTCTCTCCGGATATCGATGATCTTGTGGAACGAACAAAGCGGTCCCTTAGCGACGGTGCCGATGGTGTCATCTTCTACTTCGCGAAAGACACGCTAGATTTGTTGCAACCGGTACATGCAGGGTTACAGAGAGCTGGCTTGTGCTGAGTGTCCAGTGTCGTTCGAGACAGGGACGAAGGAGCTGCTCGTGAACAGAGGCACAGTAGAGGCCGCTTACCCACCCAGCCACCGCGAGCGCGCTCGAGACGACATGCTGCGTCGGCTCAAACGGTTTGGTCCGCTTACTTGGACCCCATGTTCAACGGGTTTGGGATCTGCTCGGGTAAAGACCTGTTCTGCCTAGTCAATGACCAAGGGGAAGCAGCTCTGCGACTCTTTGGAAGTACAGCTGAGGAGTTCGCTGAAGAGGGGTCGTCCCAGGTCGGCCGCCTCGGCTTCTGGACCATCCCAACAGATGTGCTTCACGATCAACATCGACTGGAAGTCGGGGTCAACAAGACTGTGGAGGAGGCCCCGCTCCCCTAGCCACGTTCCCCGGCGTAGTGGCGGAGGATGTTCTTGCGGTCGCCGTGATCCTTTAGGGTGGACTAACCTAGCGACGCTCCTGGCGCTGCCGGGCGTTCTGTGGCAAGCGAAGTCGGTGTAAGTCCGACACTGTCCCGCAACTGTGAAGCCCTTCGGGGATAAGTCAGGTCGCCTTACATAGAACGAGTGATGCGAGCCTCCCGAGGAGGGGTTCTCCTCCGAGGCGGACCTGACCATCCTCCACAAAAGGAGGATCGCCTCATGAACCGTGTTCCTCTGGCATTCATCGCCTTTTGTGTCGTCTTCGCTGCCTGTATTAGTGGGCCGCCCAGAGTCGCAACTGAGCCAGCAGCGCCCCAGCCTCAACCGGCGGCGACAGAGACGCCAGCCACTGTGACAACGACTTTGGTCGCGACGACCAACGCGGCCGCCGAGACCCGTTTCCCGGTCACTGTGACGGCTGACAACGGCGATGTCTCCATCGCGCGGCGACCCGAACGGGTTATTTCACTGTCGGCGACGGCAACAGAAATACTGTTCGCGGTCGGAGCGGGCGAACAGGTGCTAGCCGTCGACTCGGTCTCGAACTACCCGCACGAGGCTCCTTTCACCGATCTGTCGGCGTTCACTCCCAACGTGGAAGCTATCGCTGGTCTCGATCCTGATCTCGTAGTGATTTCCTTTGATCCCGATGGTTTGGCCGAGACCTTGAACGGTCTTGGGATCCCGGTCATCCTTCAGGGGACCCCTCCAACCTTGTCTGGCGCCTACGCTCAAATTGAGGTACTGGGAGCCGCAACTGGGAATCTCGGAGAGGCAGCGCTCGTTATTGCTGAGATGCAGGTGGTGATCGCTGGCATTGTTGAAAATGTTGCGGCGTCTGACGTCCAGCTCACCTACTTCCATGAGCTAGGGGCTGAGCTCTACTCGGTCACGTCGACAACCTTTATTGGTGAGATATATGGGCTCTTTGGTCTTGAGAACATCGCCGATGGCGAAGACTCGGACGGATGGGGGTACCCACAACTCACGATTGAATACATTCTTGATAGCGACCCAGACCTGATCTTCCTTGCCGATACCAAGTGCTGTGGTCAGACCGCAGCAACCGTCAGAGAGCGACCGGGGTGGGGCGCTCTCAAAGCGGTATCTAGCGGGGGAGTCATAGAAATGGACGATGACATTGCCTCACGATGGGGTCCGAGAATCGTGGAGTATGTTCGCTTTGTCGCCGAAGCGATTACGGCGATTCAGACGGTCGACGCGTAAGTGGAACCCACGGTCCGCACGTCGCTACTGAAGACAGGATGGCTCTTGGCTGCTCTGCTAGCGGTGGTTGGTACAGGTCTGGTGGGATTAATCGTGGGTCCGGTGTCGCTTGGAACGACGGCCATTCTGAAGGAGCTGGTGAATCTGCTGCCATGGGTCAATGTCGCCTCTGGACTCTCGGATGTCCACGCTGGGATTCTGATCGACGTACGGCTTCCTCGTTTGGTGCTCGGCCTGCTCGTTGGAGCGACGCTTGCCTTGTCCGGAGGCTCGTATCAAGGTGTCTTTCGCAATCCGTTGGCTAGTCCTTGGCTATTGGGAGTTGCCGCTGGAGCTGGTCTCGGGGCGACTATCGCCATTGTCACCGGGAGCGGGCAGTTTCGAGAAGTGTTGCCGCTAGCAGCGTTCGCCGGGGCGCTGTTGGGGGTATCACTCACCTACGTTATGGGCTATTCGTCGAGCGGACGTACCTCACTCACGCTCGTGTTGTCGGGGATCGCTGTCTCCTCGTTCTTGACCGCGGGCCAGACGTTCCTCCAGATGCAGCACAGTGAGCTCTTGCGAGATGTGTTCTCTTGGATTATGGGAGGCCTGACGACTGCTAGTTGGCGGGAAGTGCGGTTGATAGTTCCGTATCTCATCATCAGCGTTGTGACGATGTTGTTGTACGCGAGAAGACTCGATGTGATGTCGGTCGGAGACGATGAAGCCGAGTCGCTCGGAATCAACGTGGCGAGAACACGTCTGGTGGTGATCGCCGCTGCAAGCTTGGGGACGGCCGCTGTCGTAGCCGTGAGTGGACTGATTGGGTTCGTGGGAATCATTGTTCCTCACGCTGTTCGGCAGGCCGTCGGGGCTAGCTATCGAGTCATCCTGCCCCTGTCTTTTCTCTTCGGTGGTGCGTTTCTCGTTCTGACAGATGTCCTGGCAAAGACAATTGTTTCGCCCGTTGAGTTGCCCCTCGGGGTGATTACAGCTTTCATCGGAGCACCGTTCTTTGGTCTGATTTTGCATCGTTCGAAGTCGGTAGCACCGTGACTCACCTGATCGCACAAGAGGTTTCAGTGTCGTTTAGCAGGCGAAGGGTTCTGAACAGGCTGACTTTTGAAGTGGATAGGGGAGAGTGGCTGGGAATAATTGGTCCCAACGGCGCGGGAAAGTCCACGCTTCTTAGGTGCCTGGTTGGTTTGGTTCCTTATGAGGGTTCGGTTCAAATATCTGGGACAGATAACTCTGAGAAGACGCGGAAGCAGCGAGCGCAGGAGTTGGCGTACGTTCCCCAAGCGCCTGTGAAGCCTCCTGGAATGACTGTCCGAGAGTACGTTGCGCTGGGACGGTCGCCCCATTTGGGTTTCTTCGCAGGTGAGTCCCAACACGACGCAAGCGTTGTCGCCGAGGTCATCGAGGTGTTGGATCTGGCCACCCTTGCTCACCGCGACGTGGCCACGCTCTCTGGGGGAGAAGCCCAACGGGCCGCGCTCGGTCGAGCTCTCGCCCAGCGGGCGGCGATTATCATTCTTGATGAGCCCACCGCGAGCCTCGACGTGGGAGTGCAACAAGATGTCCTGCAGCTTATCGAAGCACTTCGGACCCGTCATGAACTGACGGTCATCACGACCATGCACGATCTCACCACGGTCGGTCAGTACGCAGATCGGCTGTTGCTGTTGTCAGAAGGATCCGTAGTCGACAGGGGATCGGCTACCGATGTCCTAACTCCTGCAAACATTGCTAAGTACTACGGGGCGAACGTGAGGGTCGAACACAGCCACACCGGGGTGGTCATCATCCCCGTTCGGCCTGATTCATCAGGATGACAATCTAGAGTGTGGCCAGTATGAGCGAACCGTTAGAAGAGAACCCGATCCCTACGTTGCGCAGCGTTGACTCCTTAGTCATCGTCAATACCGGCGACGGGAAGGGAAAGTCCACAGCCGCAGTAGGGATGATGGTGAGGGCCATCGCCCAAGGCTGGAAGGTGGCTGTGGTCCAATTCCTGAAGTCGGGGGAGTGGGCGACGGGTGAGCAGAAGGTGGCCGAGAAACTGGGTGTGGATTGGTGGGCTATTGGGGACGGGTTCTCGTGGGATTCAAAGGATCTTGACGAGAGCGCTGCTATTGCCCAGAAAGCCTGGGAGCAGGCAGCGCACGTCATTGGCTCGGGCGACTACAGGTTGGTCATCCTCGATGAGGTGACCTACCCGGTCAACTGGTCGTGGATTCAGTTGGACGACGTGGTCGCGTGCGTCCAACAACGCCCGAAGAAGGTCAACGTGGTTCTGACGGGGAGAGACGCTCCGCAGGCTTTTGTCGACATTGCCGATACTGTGACTGAGATGAGATCAATCAAGCACGCCTTTGAAAAAGGTATCAGGGCTAAGAAGGGCATCGACTACTAACTCACCGCGTCCGCATCCCGCGTCCATGTCAGCGCAGCGTCCGCTAACCCCTTTGTAGGCCTGCGACACCCCCCAACTCAAAGGCGCGTATATGCGTCTGCCAACCCAGGGTTGGGGGGCATATATACGCGCCTTTGAGCCTGAAGGTCGACGAGCAGCGTTTGGTTGATCTATCTCGGCAGAGCCGCCATGTCATGGAAACCTTTGTGAGAGCGATTAGCTCTCTCTTGGAGGCGGCCATGCTAGAGGCTATCGGGTTAGAGAACCCCTGACCCGATCCATGCCCCGTCCGGCGTCATCGCAGACGCGAAAAACCCCCAGGAAGTTCCGGCCTAGACCTTCGCCCTCTGGGGGTTTCCACTGACTTCGGGTTGCCCCTCCGTCGTAGATGCCTCTTGCGAAACATCTGGTCGCTCCTCCCCGGCAAGCCGGTCAGTCGCTCCGTCCACCCTTGCGGGCTTCTGGTCCGTAGGCTTTTCTGGGTTTCCCCGGTCTTAGCTTCCGTATCCCTCGGGGTCTCCCCTTCGGTGTGCAAGTAATTTACGCTTGGAGATGATCAACGTCAAGGTGGATTCCTATCTTGTTTTCGCGCTTTTGGGATGACTTTCGCGCTTGGCTTTTTGACGCATCTACATCGTTTTCTAACTCGCGAAAACTAGATAGGAAACTGATTTGCCTCGGGCGCCGATGTGGATAGCGTGTGACCGTTCTCAGAGGCGCAAGTCGATGAGAGCCGCGGAGGACCGGGAACGGGACTCCAGCCGTGACGGTGAGGATTAGCACAGGCTTCGGCCACGCAGAACCGAACCGTCCTCGGAACTAGCAGGAGCTTGCTCCGACTAGGGCTCTTCCTGCTTGCAGGGGAGTGGGTTTGACGAAGGTCGCTCGAAAGAGCTTCCAGAGAACGACCGAGACCGTTGATGCACCGCGAGGTGCTGATGCGCCTGAGAGATGGTGACCGAAAGGAAGCTGGACCTCGGGCCTGAATCGAACGTGAGCGTGGACCGCAAGGAAAACCGAAGGGGAGATAAGGGATCAGGATTCCGTCGGGAATCCCTCTTAAGAGACTGCCGAACGTATCGGCTGGGGCGCTTGGCCAAGTGTCCCGAGAGCAGAGAGAAGGGCTTAGCGGCCCGGAGACTCAGCAGATCCTCACGGATCGTGTGAGATCCCCAGAGGGGTAGCGGCTTCGGCCGAGACTCAACTGGGGCGTCTCCGCGTCTAGGGCAAAGAGCACCCCGTGCGCCTCCTCTGATGATTCGGGGAGGTGGACGAGCGAGCAACGTGTTCGATGGTTGTGAGTGGCCAGTCGGTCTCGGGCCATGTTGAGATGGCTTGCCAGGTCACGACGTCCATTTGGGCACGGCTCGCACGCACCCATGAACTTACCGAAGCATCTGCTGTCCGCGATGGGTAGATGTAGACACATCCGATCACGTTTTCATTATCGAGAATTGAACAGGTGAACCCAGAACGAACCTGAAAGTCGTTCGGGTGTCGCACAAGGTCGGTGAGGTTGGACTTGAGAGTCATCGCTGTGAGCTAGGTACCGTGCGCGAAGTCGGGGGTGTCCCGGATGTGCTCGAGGCTCGACATCCACGCGTCGTGGTCCCTTTCGTTGTGTTGAGGTCCGAGGGGTTTCATACGGAAACCGGGGCCATCAAATCCGAGGGGCACGACGAAGTCGTCTCCGACAAGGCTCATGTGACCACGGTGGCGCCGAGTTCGGTCTTTTGCGCCCGCGGCGACTTGCTAGACAAGGAGGCAGTCGGAGACGAAGTTATGGGTAGCGGAAGCGGATTCAGATGCGGACACACAGGTGGCGTGCTCGAGCGAACCACCAGCAACCCGTACGCTACCTGTCACTCTGCCGGAGTACAGTTGCTGCTGAAATGGAAACCCCAGTAGAGATCAGCGAACCCACCCGCCTTGAGCGTCTGTCACCAAGCCGAGCGTCCGATTACAAACGGTGCCCAAAGCTTTACCACTTCAAGTCTGTCCTCAAACTTCCCGAGCCCACCACGGTGTACCAAGCGAGAGGTACCGCTGCCCACCTTGCTCTTGAGTGGATGTATGACCTCGAACCGGAGGGACGGACAGCTGAAGTGTTGTATGACCTGTTTCGCAAAGCATGGACCGAGATGCGTACTCAGGAGGACTACGTCGACCTCTTCGATACTGTCGATGATGAGCGGGCGTGGGGCGTTGCTGCCATGGGATTGTTACGTGACTACTTCCAGCTGGAGGATCCAACGAAGGTGGTGCCGCTCGACCGTGAGTTGGACATGCTTGAAGAGCTCGAAGGCATGACGCTCAGGGGGATCCTGGACCGAATGGATGAAGACGATGATGGTGAGTTGATCATCCTCGACTACAAGACCGGAAAAGCACCACCGCAGCGGTTCTCGGAGCCCGCGTTCTTCGCCATGAAAATCTACGCAGCTCTTATCCGGCACATGACTGGCCGGACTCCGAAAGAGCTGCACCTGCTGTACCTCACGGGACCAACCCGCCTAGTTAGAGAGATCAGCGAAGCAACAGTCGACAACATCCTTATTGAGGTCAGACAGCTGTGGGACGCGATCAATGACAGCTTTGAGACCGGCGTCTGGGAACCTTCGCCCCAACGGCTGTGCGATTGGTGCTTCTTCCAGAATCAGTGCCCAGCTTTCGCCAATGGTGATCCGAGAGAGCCAAAGGCTTAGGGGTACACGCCCCGAGCTAGCTTTGCTCCAACCACCCTCCGGATGCCCTTGATGAGTGCGGCCGTGCGGAGATCCACATTCTCTGCCTTTGAGATCGTCAGGACTTCTTCGAAAGCGATCCCCATGATTTCCCTGAGTCGAGCCACGATTTGATTCTCGCTCCAGAAGTAGTTCTGGAGGTCTTGGACCCACTCGAAATAGGAAGCCGTTACCCCACCGGCGTTCGCCAGAATATCGGGGACGACGATGACTCCCATTTCTTTGAAGATGGCGTCAGCCCCCACTGTGGTTGGGTTGTTGGCGCCTTCGATGATCAGCTTGGCTTTCACGTTTTGAGCGTTCTCCTTGGTGAGAACCCCTTGGATCGCGGCAGGAATGAGGACTTCGCAGTCAAGCGTGAACAGCTCTGCGTTTGTGATGTGGTCAGCCTCGATGAATCCCTCGAGGGAGCGATTGTCGGCCACGTAATCGATCATCTTCTGGATATCGAGGCCAGCTTCGTCGAAGTAGCCGCCAGTGATATCGGAGACTGCTACGACCTTGCAGTCGAGTTCCTCGCAGGCGAGCGCCGCGTATTGTCCTACGTTCCCAAAGCCGTGGATTACCACTCGCGCGCCCTTGACCGGAATCCCGGCGTGTGCTGCAGCCGCTGGCAGCAAGCTCACTAGTCCTCTTCCCGTAGCCTCTCGCCGAGCAATCGAACCGCCTAACTCCGGCGGCTTCCCAGTGACGATCGCCGAGACGGAGTGCCCCTGCTGCTGGCTATAGGTGTCCATCATCCACGCCATTGTTTGGGCGTCTGTCCCCATGTCGGGGGCAGGGATATCTTTCATAGGACCAATAAAGTCGATGATCTCAGAGGTGTATCGCCGAGTGATTCGCTGTTTCTCGGCTCGGGTCAGAACGGTGGAGTCGACTCGAACGCCGCCCTTGGCACCGCCGAAGGGAAGGCCGACGATCGCACACTTCCATGTCATGAACATGGCAAGAGCAGCGACTTCTCCAAGGTTCACGTCGGGAGCGAATCGAACGCCTCCTTTTGTGGGGCCCATCGTCAACAGGTGTTGTACCCGGTAGCCGTAGACAGTGTTGACTTCTGTGTAGTCATCACGACGAAAAGGGAAGGTGACCATGATGGACCGTTGCGGGTGGCGGAGTCGCTCTCGGATGTTTTCATCCACGTTGATGAGCTCAGCAACAGCGTCGAATTGCTCGACGGCCTCGTGGAACATGCGAGAGTCCCATCCTGGCGTATGGGGTGCCCGGTCAGACACGTATCGGCCTTTCGTAGGAGATGAAGAAACGGTAACTGAGCTGGTGAGTAGTTGCCACGAAAACGCCGATTCATTCTCGCGGAGGAGTTGATTCTTCGTCGACACCTGGCGAGTAACTTGCCAGAAGGAGTTGCCTAAGCTCTACCTATGCCCTATCCAAAGCGACTTCTTTCGAGCGGCGAGCATATCGAGATGCAGTTCAGACCTCATTGGCGAGCCGTATTGGGCCCGATCTTCTTAGTCTTGGTGGCCATCGCGGCTGCGATCCTTGGTTTCGTGTTCACCGAAGGGATGCTCAGACTTGTGGCCTACTCGGTGGCTGGATTGGTGGTCCTAGGCGGCGCGACTGTACCGCTGACAAAGTGGTGGTTCACCTCTTACGTGATCACCGACGAACGCTTAATTACCCGATCGGGGGTTTTGCACGGAGAGGCAAGGAGATCCCGCTTGAGGTTATCAATGATATTTCTTTCTCTCAGTCCTTCGGAGAGCGAATCTTCCGCTCTGGTGATCTGGTGATTGAGTCAGCAGGGGAGCATGGGCAGAGTCGGTACAGCGATGTGCCTGACCCCGAGGGACTGCAGGCGCATGTGTATCGGCTCCGGGAATCTCGTATTCGAGACCTTTCGCAACCGACCGCTGCCGAAGACCTTGAGCGGCTTGTGATTTTGTACCGGCGCGGAGTTTTGACAGAGGATGAGTACGAGGCGAAGAAACTCCAGCTTGTGGAGGAACAGGACAGCAAACCCTCCTGGTCCTCTCCTTGATTCTCGTCGCGAGGACCGGACTCATCACCTAGGCTTGGTGGGGCTCTGGCACTAATCCGAGGAGAGACTCCAATGCACATGAGTGATGACTTCCCTCTGCTGTTATCCACTTTATACGACCGCTCGGTTAGGGCGTTTCCCGGCCAGGCGATCAGCTCGGTTGAAGCTGATGGTTCTGTGTATCGGGCGACGTATCGGGAAACCGACGTCCGAACGCGGAAGCTCGCGACCGCCTTCGATGCCCTTGACCTGGATCGAGATGCAGTCATTGGCTCATTCGGTTGGAACACTCATCGGCATCACGAGCTCTATTGGGCGACAGCGAATACAGGGCGAGTGCTCCATACTCTCAACATCAGGTTGTTTGCCGATCAGCTGATCTACGTGGTGAACCACGCAGAAGACAAGGCGGTTTTCGTTGATGTGGATCTTCTGCCGTTGATTGAACCGCACGCCGATAAGATGCCGACAGTCGAGCATTGGATCGTCATGGGTGGCTCTCCTGCGGATTCGTCTCTCGAGGGTGCAATCTCCTATGAGGATCTGATCGCGGCCCAGGCGCCGCTTGAGGCCTGGCCTGAGGTTGATGAGCGCTCACCCATGATGCTTTGTTACACCTCCGGTACCACGGGGCACCCCAAGGGAGTGGCTTATACCCAGCGCTCAACCTACCTCCACACCATGGCCAACCTGAGCACCACCCAGATGTCGCCAGATGACAACCTACTGGCGATCGTTCCGATGTTTCATGCTGCTGCATGGGGTCTTGCTTACGTGGCAGTGGTGGCTGGAGCGAAGATCACTTACCCAGGTCATGACATGTCAGCAGAAGGCCTTGTACGCCGATTCAGAGACGAAGAGGTGACTTTCTCTGCTGGTGTGCCGACGGTATTCATCGGAATGCAGCAGTACCTGATTGAACACCCCGATCTTGGCCTACCAAGCATCCGGCGGCTGCTGTGTGGGGGCTCTGCGGTACCTCGAGGCCTGATGAAGTGGTTCTTGGAGGCTCAGGACATCGAGATGGGTCAAGCCTGGGGTATGACCGAACTCAATCCCGTCGCCTCCGTGGCGCTGATTACTGCCGAGATGAAGGAGTGGCCGCTTGATAAGCAACTCGACGTGATGGAGACGGTTGGGATCGCGATGCCCGGGCTGCAGATGAAGATCGTGGACGACGAAGGAATCCGACTACCCGAGGACGGAATAGCGTTCGGCGAGCTCTTGATTCGAGGCCCGTGGGTCGCTGCCGAGTACTACAGGGATGACCGCTCCGAGTTCACCTTCCAAGACGGATGGATGCGGACTGGCGATGTGTGCACCATCAACGAATTGGGGTATGTGAAGATCACGGATCGTGCCAAGGATGTCATCAAGTCAGGCGGTGAATGGATCTCGTCTCTGGACCTTGAGAACACACTCATGGGGCACCCAGATGTGGCGGAAGCGGTGGTGGTTGGCCTCGCTCACCCCAAGTGGGATGAGCGACCTATGGCGTTTGTCGTCCCTCGGAGCGGCGCTTCCCCCCACGCTGGAGACCTGCTGGAGTGGCTCGCTCCGCAGGTTGCGAAGTGGTGGCTGCCTGACGAGCTGCGATTCATTGATGAAATCCCCAAGACTGGCACCGGCAAGTTCGACAAGAAGGTCCTGAGAGCCGAGTTCGCCGACGAGTACATGGCCTAGCCGAACTACAACTACAAGCGAGGATGTTGATGTTTGACTGACACGGGCGCCACCGAGAGTATGAAGGTTCGTCTCGTCGGGTTGATTAGCCGGGTTGCCTTGGCTGGACTCGCTTGCACGATTTCGGGTGTAGTGGTGCTGGGTGTTGGCGGTCGCATAGTGATGTTCGTGTCCCGGATCCTTCATCCTGAGGCCGCTGGTCGGTTCACCGAAGGCGGGAATCGGATTGGTGAATTCACGGTCGGTGGGACCATCGACTTGATCTTGTTTGGAGGTCTCGGCTTCGGCCTTACAGCTGGAGTCATCTGGGTGTTGGTCCGGCAGTGGCTGCCGAAGAACGCTGCGCTGGTCGGCTTGGCAACCGTCGCGATTGGGGGGTCGTTTCTCGTCGAAGCCGACAACAGAGACTTTGTGATCCTTGGGGACCCGCAGTTTGACCTTCTTCTGCTCGTCAGCCTTGTCTTCTTTTTCGGTTTGTCGCTGTACTGGCTGGACCGATGGTCGATGGAAAGGATGGCTAGCCCGGTGGGAACTCTTGGGGTCGTCGTCTATTCGGGGATGGCCTTGATGGGAGCCTTGTTCGTATACCCCACCGTCGGCATTTTCTTCAGCACAGACTTCTGCTTCTGTTCGAATCCGCCTCTGTGGACTGGCGTGTTCCTAGTTGCCGCCTCTCTTGCAACGATAGGCTGGTGGGTTCAATATTTACGCGGCGCCGAAACACCGTCGAACGCCATGAGAATGGTCGGAACTACATCTGTGGCGGTAGCAGCCCTAGCGGGTGCGATTCACCTCAGTATTGAGATCATTCACATCCTCTAGCAACCCTTGTCTAGGTGCGATCGCGCCTTCTTCTGCCGGTTGAGCGAGCCAGATGGGGCATACCTACATGTCTGGCCTTCCGAGGTGAGCTACCCCGAGCCAGTCGAAATGGTGGGTTTCTGATCTCAAGGTTGGTGGTTGCCTTGGCTCTAGCTTGAACCTGAGCTTTAGTTGGGCTTAGAGATGAGTCTTTGAGATTGAGCCGGCAACGTTCTACCGTTACGGCAATGACATCCACTGAGAACGTTCTGACCGAGAGCACCTTGTGCGATCCTGCGGAACTTCGGCAGGCTTCGACTAAGGGTGACGTGATCATGCGGAGGCTGCTGCGCCTGCCCCTTGAGGGGCCGCCAGCGACCAAAGCAGACGCAGAGAAGGCGTTCCAGCAGTCGATTCTTGTTGCTGCTGTGCGATGCACCCTCATGTACGTGGTCTTTCCCTTTGTCCTTCCCGTCATCGGTGTTGCTAGCGGGGTCGGACCGCTCATCGGTATCCCTGTCAGCCTCCTAGCGATCGCCGCCATCTCAATGAGCATTCGACGGTTCTGGCGTGCTGACCACTCGAAGCGATGGCACTACACAGTCATCGGCGGTGTCACCATCCTCTTCATGTTCTGGTTGCTGGTGAAGGACGTCAACGAGCTTCTGTCCTAAGCCAGAACGTTCAGCCCCGAAGTGATCAAAGGGGTCCGGTCGGGCGAGAAGAAGCCCATGGGAACATCGGTATCGAACGTCGCCGAAGTGTTGGTGATGAACTGGGCGACCTGAGACCCAATCATGGGCGCCTCCTTGAAGCCGTGCCCCGAGAAGCCGTTGACCCAGAAGAAACCGTCTACCGGGCTCATGCCGACGACCGGATGCACGTCCACCCGGTTCACGGTATACATCGCGCTCATCCCACCTACCGTCCCTTGATAAGGGAGCGACGGGAGTCGATGATGCACCGATTGGATTCTCGACTGCAGGAATGCCTGCTCAGCGAGACGGTTGTAGGTGTCAGGATTGGCTCGCTCCTGTTCGTCCCCTTCCTGCGTCGATCCAAAGATGACCTGTTGGCCCCCCGCCTCAGGTCGGAGGTAGACACCGCCGAGCGGATCGCAGATGACGGGGAACTCTCCCAGCAGTTCGGGTGGAATTGGTCGATGTCCCACTGCGACCCTCGTCGGTACCAGCTGCCAGTCGAACTGGATACCAACCATCGCGTTGATCTGGTTGCACCACGGTCCTGCCGCGTTGATGACGAGGCCGGCGTCAATTCTGCTTCCGTCATCGAGAGTGACTCCCACGACTCGGCCGCTAGAGGTCCGGATGTCGGTTACTTCTGCCCGGAGTCGAATCTCAACGCCTTCTCGCGTCGCGGCTTCCGCAACGTCTTCGAGAGCAGAGACGGGTTCGAAGTACCCAGCATATTCTTCGAAGAGGAAGTGTGAATCAGTCGAGCAGTCGTGGTCTTCTTGCTCGAGGGAGAACGGTTGGCTGCAAGTCGAGACCGCGAGAAAAGCCCGGTCAGCTCAGCGGAGGAGAGAGCTTTGGCCCGAACGCCAAAGGAGCACAGCCGATTAGCGTCTGCAGCTGTGTCTGTCTCGCTATGGCCGAGAACCC
>Ga0114999_10005300_pt1 | contig 15267 bp, 17 predicted proteins | sample ArcticOcean_MG_C_3_FD_89820 | JGI IMG/M metagenome (GOLD analysis project Ga0114999, IMG submission 89820) | Marine microbial communities from western Arctic Ocean - ArcticOcean_MG_CB8_126 | ecosystem: Environmental > Aquatic > Marine > Oceanic | place: Arctic Ocean: Canada Basin | collected...
ATATTGATGAAAAAGATCCAACGCCAGGACAGCGTGTCAGTTATCCAACCGCCGAGCCACGGACCAAGTCCGGGGGCGACTGCAGCCAGCGCCGACCACGTCGCGATTGCCTTCGACCTTTCGCCAAGAGCAAATGCGGCGTTGAGAAGCGCGAGACTACCCGGGACAAGCAAGGCGCCGCCAATGCCCTGAATGGCGCGGGCAATAATCAACTCTTCTGCGTCGCGGGCCACGCCGCAAAGTAAGGAGGCGATAGCGAACAGCGCGATCCCAATAACGTAGACACGCCGAAGACCCCAATTGTCACCAAGAGCTCCGCCGACCAGGAGAAGCGCTGATAGGAACAGCGCGTAGGCGCTGATCACCCATTGCATGGAAAGAAAAGTGGCACCGAGATCCCCGTGCATGATGGGGAGCGCTACAGTAACGACGGTCCCGTCCAGATAGGTCATCCCGGAGCCGATAACCGCAGCCGCAAGGAGCCAGCGCCCTTGTGTTGAGCCAACGGTTAGTGCCGGGGCTCCTTGGTCGGTTTTGATTTCTGACACGGTGTCCGGTTATCGAGGAATTGACAGCATCACTTAGACTGCCATACCACATCTTGACGAGGGCTCGGGCAAACACTCCGAAGGAGGGACATCAATCGCCAATAAGCGTGTATTGGTCATCAAGCATGGCGCGCTGGGCGATATCGTCCTGGCGACAGGTCCTTTCCTGGCGATTCGCCAGGCGCACAAAGCCGACCACCTCACTTTGCTCACAGCCTCCCTCTTTGCGCCATTTCTGAAGCCGTCGGGCATATTTGATTCGATCCTGATCGACGATCGGCCTCCCCCGTGGCATCTGACAGCTTGGGCCAGATTGCTACGACAATTGCGCGCGAGCCACTTTGATCGGGTCTACGATCTCCAACACTCAAACCGAACCGCTTTGATCTACCGCGTACTCGCAATGCGACGCCGGCTCGAGTGGTCAGGCATTACCGCCGGATGCTCGCATCCCCACAGCAATCCCAACCGCGATAGCATGCACACCATCGAACGTCAGGCAGAGCAGCTTGCTGCCGCGGGAATCCCGGAAACTCCAGCAACCGACCTCAGCTGGGTGGTTGCTGATGCCAGGCGATTCGAGCTTCCCGAACACTATGCACTTCTAGTCCCTGGCGGGGCAGCGCACCGTCCCGGTAAGCGTTGGCCGGTGCAGAACTTCGCCGAATTGGCGTCTTGGTTAAATACGTCAGGTTACACGCCGGTCTTACTCGGCGGTAAATCCGAAACCAGCACGCTTCAGACCATCGCAAAGGCCGTGCCGGCTGCGCTTAACTTGCGCGGCATGACGAGCCTGTCCGATATCGTGGCGCTAGCGCGCGGTGCTGCTATTGCTATCGGCAACGATACTGGCCCGATGCACGTGGCCGCGGCCAGCAACTGCCCTACGGTGGTACTTTTCTCAGATGATTCAGACCCGGTGTTGACGGCGCCGCGTGGCGGTAATGTCGAGATAATTCAAATGAACTCCCTTGCCGACCTCGGCGTTGATAAGGTAGTCGCCGCGGCAAGACGAACCCTCGAAACGAACCTAGGCCCCCACTTTCGCGAATAAGCCGACACGTAACATCGACATGAGATACACCGAAGAAGTGACGAATAAGTACGTTGCCTTGCTGGTTCTAGCGTTTTGTCTATCTATCCCATCGCCGGGCTGAAATAACGCTGGCCACGCACGCCAAGGGTTCTGCGTATCACAGGGTCGCAACATCGATTACCGAATTGCTAGCCGAATCCTACGATCGTGAAGGCGTTATAAAACCGTTCAAACGGTGACCGAATATCTCCCTCTCATCAATAATGGCGAGATCGATATCGGTTTCGTGACTGGGATTGACGCCGGCACATGATATCGCGCCGAGGCCGGACCTTCGCTTTCCGAACTACGCGTGGTCGCCCGTATCTGGGCGCTTCAATACACTTACATCGGCCGGGCGGCGTTTGGGATGAAGAATTTTGTCGGCTTCCGTGGCCGACGGATTGGACTCCTGGTACGCGGGAACCCGACCATAACGGAACTAAATCGCGTATTACTCAAAACCGTCGCGCTCAGCGATCGCGACGTAAAAGGGGTCGATCTGCGAAATTTCAGCGACGGCATCAATAAGTTGGCGCGCGGCGAGATCGATGCGGCACCAATCATCGTCGGGGTGCCGGTCATTCGAAAGGCCCGTGCCAAGGTGCCTTTAGGGCTCAATTACATCAGCCTGTTTGGTCCGCGTGCGACGACCAAGCTCCTCAGTGAACAAGTTCCCGGGCTTTATGTCGCCAACGTCAAGCCAAACAACCGCCTACCGATCGATAGTAGCGGACGCGATCGCGACTTTCGCTCCATTTATCCGGCTCTTTACCCGCCATTCCTAAGACTCTGCCTCGTAGACGACATCTTCCTCCTCGTCGATCGTCCGGCGTTCGACGCCCTCGACCTCATCCGCGCGGCGGCATCGATCTGGGCCGAAAAACTTAGCGGTCGAGACATACTGGCGCGGCCGTTCGACGACGGCGAGAACCCGATCGCACAGCGTTGCAATTTGTAGGGCTTGGCCATGAACTCGGTAACGCCGGCGTCACGTGCCTGCTTGAGCCTGGAAAGATCAGCAAATGAGGTGACCAACACGAAGGGTATGAAGCGGTCGGGCGATTCTTTGTTTCGACGCACCCACCGCAACAGTTCGAGCCCATCCATCGGCGCCATCTGCCAGTTCGAAACAATCATATCGAGCATTTGAATCCCCGCCCGCAGGGGATCGGTGGCGACAAGTTTGAGGAACTCGACTGCCTCGCCACCGTCCGAAGCTGCTTCAACTCGCCCGATTCCCAGGTCCTTGAGACCCGACGACAGAAGCATCTTCATATCGCCGTTGTCCTCAACGACTAGAATCGAGAACCGATCAAAGCTATAGGAAAACTCGTTCGCCATCCGAACCGCGCACTGTATCCCGCTCCCTAACTTTAAACCCCGCCAAACTCCGTCGCGTTGGCAGGGATTGTTCTCTTGTTACATCGAGTCGTTTATACGGTCCAGGTATGACCCTTGCGGAGTCGATCGTTAAACGTCGCTTCCATGTCATCTACACGCGCGGCGCTAACGCGGGCATGGAGTTCGGTATCGTAAGTTGGCGCTGGATCACAATAAATAACGCCCATCGCCTTCGGGAAGTCCGGCGGTTCCATGCGGGACAATAATCCGGCCAGCGTACGATTTGTCTCGTTATGAATCAGAACATCGTTTTCGATTACGCCGTTCTCACCAACGACAATGACTTCAAGGTCCAACGTCGTCGGATCAACTCTCAGTCCCTTGTTGCCGTCGCTGCCAAAAAGCAGGGGGGCGCCATGTTCGACGTGAATCTGATTCTCAGCGGCCGCAGATTTGTCGGTGAAATAATCGAACACACCGTCATTGTAGACAATGCAGTTTTGTATGATTTCGACGAACGATGTGCCGGTATGATCGTGCGCGCGCATGAGCACGGGCGGCAAATGCTTTTGCATCGTGTCAACGGTGCGGGCAACGAAGCGAGCACCGGCACCAAGCGCGAAGACGCACGCAGAAACCGGACTTGCGAGTGAACCCATCGGGGTCGATGGGGTTCGCGTACCCTTACGCGACGTCGGAGAATTCTGCCCCTTCGTCAACCCATAAATCTCATTGTTGAACAGCAGAAATTGAACGTCGACATTGCGCCGTAGCAGGTGGAGTAGATGGTTGCCGCCTATGCTGAGGCTATCGCCATCGCCAGCGACCACCCACACATCGAGTTCGGGATTAGCGAGCTTAATTCCGGTTGCAAACGCCGGCGCTCGACCGTGAATCGAATGAAAACCATATGTTTTGACGTAGTAGGGAAACCGCGCCGCGCAGCCAATTCCGGAGACGAAAACGATATTCTCGCGCGGTACATTGATCTCCGGAAGAACACCGAGAACGCTTTTGAGAATGGCATAGTCACCGCAACCCGGGCACCACCGCACCTCCTGATCGGTCGCGAAGTCTTTCGCTGTAAGTTTCTCGGGAACAACGTTCATTTTAGTTCTCCACTCGCTCGCGGATCGCTTGCTCGATTTCGCCAATCTTAAAGGGCTGACCGGATACCTTATTCAACCCTTCCGCGGGAACGAGATACTCGCTTCGCAGGACTGTGAGCAGTTGCCCATTATTCATCTCCGGCACCAAAACCTTGTCAAAGCGGCCCAGCAAATCACCGAAATTGGACGGCAATGGCCAAATATGCCGGATATGGATGTGACTGACGTTAATGCCTTCGTCGCGCAGATTGTTGACGGCGCGGCTAATCGGTCCGTAGGTCGAACCCCAGCCGACCACCGCAAGCGGCCCTTCGTCGGGACCGGCTTCGACGCTTTGTGCCGGAATATCATTGGCGATCCCGTTGATCTTGCCGGCGCGCGTGTCGGTCATGAGTTGGTGATTTTCGGGATCGTAAGAGATGTGGCCGGAATTGTAGTCCTTTTCGATTCCGCCAATCCGATGCTCCAAACCCGGCGTACCTGGGATCGCCCATGTGCGCGCCAGTGTCTCCGCGTCGCGCAGGGACGGATGGAATCCTTCAGGGTCAGTACGGAGTTCGACCGGCATCGGTGCGAGCGTATCGATATCCGGAATCTGCCAAGGCTCGGCGGCGTTGGCGATATATCCATCTGTCAAAAGAATGACTGGTGTCATGTATTTGAGCGCCAAGCGCACCGCTTCAATAGCGACCTCGAAACAATCCGACGGCGAGCGCGACGATAAAACGACAAGCGGCGCATCTGCATTGCGGCCGTAGACCGATTGATAGAGGTCAGATTGTTCCGTCTTCGTCGGCATGCCGGTCGACGGTCCGGCGCGCTGCGAATTAACAATTATCAACGGCAGCTCGGTCGTGATGGCGAGACCGATACCCTCTCCTTTCAGCGCGACCCCAGGGCCGGAGCTGGACGTAATACCAATCGATCCTGCGAATGACGCGCCAATTGCCGCGCAGACCGCCGCGATTTCGTCCTCGGCTTGAAATGTCGTAATCCCGAATTCTTTCATCGTCGCCAACACGTGCAGCAGCGTCGATGCCGGTGTTATCGGATAGGACGCAAACATCAGCGGGCGCTTTGACAGAATCGATCCTGCCGCTAAGCCCCACGCCATCGCCTCGAATCCGGTGATGTTGCGATAGTGGCCAGGAGCGATATCGGCCGGCGGGACGATGTAGGCAGTAATGCCATCCGGCATTTCCGCTGTCTCGCCGAACGCGTGCCCCGCGTTGAGGGCCGCAATATTCGCATCGGCCAGATCTTGGCGCTTGGCAAACTTTTCGTTAAGCCAATCGACCGTGGCTTGTCTATCGCGACCGAATAACCAGTAAACCAATCCCAGCGTCCACAGATTTTTGCAGCGCAGGGATTCTTTCTTGTTAAGACCGGATTCCTTGAGGGCCTGTAGCGTAAGCTTGGATATATCAATTTCGATTTTTCGAAATGGATCCAGCGAACTGTCCTCGAGAGGGTTTCCAGCGAAACCCGCCTTTATCAAGTTGCGCTCATTGAACGTGCCCGAATCGACGACGACCAATCCCCCCTCGCGGAGATCGCCGATATTCACTTTAAGTGCCGCCGGGTTCATCGCCACCAGAACGTCGGGCGCATCGCCTGCCGTTTTGATCGTGCGACCACCGAAGTTGATTTGAAACGCGGAAACGCCGTAAGTCGTGCCAATCGGCGCGCGAATCTCGGCCGGAAAATCCGGGAAAGTCGCTAGATCGTTTCCGGCAAGGGCGGTTGCCAAAGTGAACTGGCCACCCGTCAACTGCATGCCGTCGCCGGAGTCCCCGGCGAACCGAACAACGACCGACTCCCGTTCCTCGCGAGGCGTATCCACCCGCTCCAATTCGAGTGCGGTACTCACTGCTTCATCCCTTCAGAAAAGAATTATTCTGGGTATTCATAGCGCACCTTCCGACCGAAACCGATCACTTTAGCGAGATACCTCTTTTGGAACGTGCGAGCGACCGCACGATATCTCATTGTCTTAGCCATTGCTAACGACAGCACGTCTGCAACCGCATAAATGTTGATGGTTTCGCGTCGCCTTAGGCATCCAACACGGCGAGCATTTCCGTTATTTCGGAGAACTTCCTGCGCGGTGCTTTTCCCACGGCGTTGGCGATTTCCGCCGCTTCAATTTTCTTCCAATCGTCAAACGTGACGGCGCGGACACCGCGTTCCTCCAATAGGGTACCAAACGCCGACCGACCTGGTTTCGCTCCCTCGGGGAAATCCTCTTCAATTTGATGGAATGCGGCTTCGCCGTCAGGCTTGTTTGTACCGATTACGCCGGTCGGCCCGCGCCTAATCCAGCCCACCGCGTAAAACCCTTTTTCGATGCGGCCGTTGTCGCTTTTTGCTGTTCCGGCGCGCTCGTCGAACGGTATGCCGTTGATCGGATCAGCGCTGTAACCGATCGATGGCAACACAAGACCGCACTCGATCTCAAAAAAATCACCCGTCCCACGCGCGCGCCCGTCGACAACTTCGTTCTTCTCCAGGCGGAGTCCCTCCACCCTTTCACCGCCCAATACTTCGACCGGCGACGCGAGAAACTGGAAGTGAACGCGGATTGGTTTTTCATCCGCGTCGCGCTGCGAAAACTCACGAAAGGTGTCGAGGTTTTTCACGGTTAGCCGGCGATCACGATCGGACATCTCACCGGTCACTTCACCCGGAATTTGCGCGGGATCGACGATCGGAACGCTGTTCTCGAGTTCCCCCATTTCTCTGAGTTCTTTGTTGGTAAACTTCGCGTCGGCCGCACTACGACGGCCAAACATATACACGTCTGTAAGCGGCGAGCTGTGGACCGCCTTAGCCGCGTAATCCACGAGATCGGTCTCGGCCATTTCGCTGGGCGTCTTTGCGAGCACCCGGGCTACATCGATTGCGACATTACCCACGCCGATGACAGCGGCAGTACCAATGTTGAGATCTGGATTGAGATCACGGAAGTCAGGATGGCCGTTGTACCAGCCAACAAAGGCGGCGGCACCGAAGACGCCAACCTTATCCTCGCCAGGAATGCCGAGTGGTCGATCTAACGCAGAGCCAATCGCCAGCACCACCGCATCATAGCGCTCGCGAAGGTCATCAATACTGACATCGCGACCGACCTCGACGTTGCCATAGAATTTGACCTGTTCGTGGAGCGCGGTTTTCTCGTAGCGTCGCCAGACGTTCTTAGTGGTCTGATGGTCGGGCGCGACCCCGCCCCTGATCAATCCATACGGCGTGGGCAGGCGATCGATGATGTCGATCTCACAAATGAGGTCCGACTTAATAAGTGATTCGGCGGTGTAGAATCCGGCGGGGCCGGAACCGACGATCGCAACGGTTACTGGCTGGGGCATGGTTAATGGCGCAAACGCCGCTAATCGACGCTCGCGAAACTCCGGTTTATCTTAGGCAATTGGTGAATACCGTGCGAGCCGCGCGCCACGCCATGAAAACGGTTTACTGGAATATTTAACTATTTGGTTAAATATTGGACGTCATTAAGTCCTTGTCAACCTCGCAGTTAAAAAAATCTTAGTTCAGGACTGGCGCACCGAAGATCCAGCCGTGTCCAATAAGGAGCGCTACGTAGACGAGCGCGGCAGCTGCGGTTCGCCACCATCCGATTTCACCCAAAGAGATACGCGTGCGACCGGTAAGTACTGCCGCGAAGGGTAAGTTTGACGTTACCGCTGCAACCCGCGCCCACCCATCGGGATCGTTCTTGCGCCGCTTAGCATCGATGGAATGCGGACCAACAAGTCCAAGGACAAGAAAAGCACCGAACATGATGAGTGATGCGATATCGCCATTGACCAGCAAGTGAGCCGCTGACCATAAAACGACGGGCCATAAACAAAGGATGCCGCGTGATCTTGCCGATTCCTATGGCTAGGTCACGATCTTCGAGGCTGGCTATGCCTGGGCCGGACGCGGTTAGGCCCTTCGTCGTGTAGCCCGCAATCGCAAATATCAATGCAACCGGCATAACCAGAATGCCGACCCACGCAAACACTGGCGCGTGCCAAATCGGGATAAAAGGAGCGTCCCGATAGGCTAGGATCATCCATACCAACCCAGCCAGTGAGGTGAGCGAGAACAGCGCGAGGTAAGCCCGCATACCGATTGTGCGAACGACAGCTCCACGCAACGGAGTCCCCGAGACGCAAATATGAATACCTAGAAATATTGCGGCGGGTAGCACTAAATCGCCGATGGTTCCGGTCAGCATTTACTTGCCTCCAATGCGACGTTCTTCAATCGCAGATCGTCCCTCGACCGTGAGTTTGCACACCAGCCAGTCCGGCTTGATCGGATTCGCGAACCACGGTTCCGCCCATCCATGCCTGATGCACGCGCGAATGGTTTCCATGCTGATCTGCTGGCCGTGCTCGTCGAATAACGGCAGCTTGCCGCCGGGTTGTTTCAAGCTACGCCGCAAATACCGGCGCTGTGCGGTGGTTGGGCGCAAGATCGCCATGCGGAAACTTAGCCCAGGGCGTTTGCCGGAGCGAGCACAACGGATCGACTCCTCTCGTCCGCCCCGCTCAGCAAACGAAGCGCGCAACGTTTTCAATAACGTTGTCGCGCTGGGCTCGATGTGGGGAATGGCCGCATTCCTCTAACAACACTGTCTCGATTGGTCCTACACATCGACCCGCGATCGCCTCAACCTGAGCTAGCGTTCCATATTCGTCATCTCGACCTTGGATAATTTGTATCGGGACCCCTATCGAAGAAAGGCAGGGTTCGATATTCCACGACCGGAAAGCCGGATCGAGCCAAATCCGATTCCACGCCCAAAAAACACGATCAGTGTTGGCGCCGTGGTAGCGTTCAAGGGCAGCACGCAGGCGACCGTCTTGGTACCCCTTTCGCGCTGCTTCGATTCCAGAGATCGAAATATCCTCGACAAAAACATGCGGAGCTTCGAGCACAAGTTTGAGCGGGCGAGGATCGGAATTGCCCCCTGCATAGATCAGCGCTATCGACGCACCGTCGCTGTGGCCGAACAGAATTGGTTGATCGATCCCCACTTCATCAAGGACGGCCGGTAAAATCGTCAACGCTTCTTGGTGCATGTAGTTTACGCCGAAGCCCTCGGTCAAAGGATCGGAGCCGCCGTAACCATGCCGGCTATACGCGAAGACCGTCAGGCCGGTAGCCTCGCTTAGCGCGTTTGGAAAATCGCCCCACATACCGATCGACCCCAAACCCTCGTGGAGCAGTACCAGAGTCGGGCGGGAGGTTTGGCGAGGGCCGAACCACGCACATTCAAGGCGGTGGCCTCTTATCTGGAGATAGGACATGTCTCCCTATAGAGGACGAGATTGGTGGACGACAAATGATCTAAAGAGAGATGCGACTCCGGGCTTACGATGTATTGCTGAGCGTCCACTCGACAATCTCTTTGAGTACTTTTCCGAGAGCTTCATCGAACGCTACTACAACGTCATCCATACCGCTGCCCCCCGAGACAACGCGGTGCTCAAAATTGCGAGATGCGATGATCGTGCGTTGGGGTTGGCGGATGACCTTGGCGTTAACGCGTACCCGGATAGTAGGAACTTTGGCCCCCGCCAAGTACTCCGCCTGGAACTCGCGCAACTCGCTCTTTAGATTGAAGTCCGAGCGAAGGCCAATCGCTTGACGCCCAACAGCGACAATCTTGCCAGTGTTTTCAAAGGATTCGACGAGAAGGGTCTGCACCATTTGCGGTGCGGTTTCGGTCCATTGCGCAAGCGCGTAGTACTGCATCTCAATGGGCTTGGTTTGCAGGGCTATGCGTTTCGTGTTGAGGCCGCCGGCCACGACCGGAATATCCACGACCAGTTGCCAGTCCGCCCGGGGTAACGCTTGATCGAACGTACTCTTTGGCGACAGCGTAAAGAGCTTCGGTGCTTCTCCCTGTCCGGGGAGGGGTAGCCCGCAGCCAGCCAACGTCGCAACACAAAGGATCGCAGTCGCTAACGCCAACTTAGAGCGAAGAGATCTAAAACTCGGTCGAGATCGAAACGCGATCATTGGGCTTGGAAACCTTGCTGTGAGTCGCCGAAGAAAAAGCGCGCCGGATCCGATTCGATTTTCTCGGAGACGCGTGTCAATGCCGCTACGAGTTCTCGCATTTCACGTACCAACCCGGTGAAGTCGTTCAGCCCCTCGGTCGCAAATTCATTCAACGGACGCCTGTTCTCAGCAACCAACGAACCCGCTTCATCGGTAAGCCGGGTAGCTGCCTTACTCGTTCGGCGTGCCTCAATAAACAGTGCACGAACATCCTCATCCAACAATTTATCGGCGTTGACAAGCGCGCCGCGTGTCAGCGCCAGCGTGTGGTTGGCATCTTTGACCAGGGTCTGCAGGTCATCGGCGATTACGCTTACCGATCCCGCGGCATCGCTAATATTTCCGGTCGTATCGCGTAGATTGGTTATTAACGTATCGAGGTCGGCGGTTCGACCGGCGATAGCGGTCGTAAGCGTATTAATGTCGCCGAGAATGTTGGATATGGCCTGCCGATTTTCGTTATTGAGAAAATTATTGGCGCGCGTGATCAGCTCAAGAAGGCTTGCGACAACCTCCGGCGCACCTTCGAAAATCTGCTCAAACTGAGAGGGTTTGGAGGCAATTTCTGGAATAGGCCGCTCCGGCGTAGGTTTCGACATTGGGCTTTCTTGCGTCCCGCTTTCTATCAATAATTGCGAAACACCAGTGATCCCCTTGAGCTGTAAAACGGCGATCGAATCCTCCCGTATTGGTGTATTGGCGTCGATCTCCACGTGGACGCGCACGCGCCCGTTGTTGTCGGGGTCAATTCGGATGTCTTCAACACTGCCGACCGGTATTCCATCGAATAACACATCGGCGCCGTCGCTCAGGCCGCTTACCGCACCGTCAAAGTAGACAAAGTACTCGGAAAACTCGCGATCAATTTGCAGCTTCGCAAGCCAGATGACAAAGCCAAAAATACCCGCGACAACGATAAGAACGAACGTTCCGATGACGAGGTGGCTCGCTTTGGTTTCCAATGAAATTTCCTAGGCGATCTGGGCCGCGCGAGCACGGGGGCCGTGGAAGTAGTCATGCACCCAGGGGTGGTCACACGCCAGCATCTCGCCCATGGAACCCGTGAGCAGCACCTTTTTGTCGGCAAGAACCGCGATACGGTCGCAGATCGCGTGCAGGCTGTCCAGATCGTGAGTCACCATGAAAACCGTAAGACCAAGGGCCCGCCTGAGGCGCTTGATGAGTTCATCAAACGCCGCAGCTCCGATCGGATCGAGTCCAGCAGTCGGTTCGTCGAGGAACAGTATGTCGGGATCGAGGGCAAGCGCCCGCGCCAGACCGGCTCGTTTGCGCATGCCGCCGGAAAGTTCGGACGGGTATTTGGCACCGGCGTCGGCGGCAAGTCCAACCAAGCTTATCTTGTAGGCCGCAATCTCATTCATGAGCGTCTGCGGGACGTCCGTGTGCTCTTTGATCGGCACTTCAATATTCTGGGCCACTGTTAGCGAGCTAAACAGAGCCCCGTCTTGAAACAGCACGCCCCACCGTTGCTGAGGTCTTCGCTGATCCTCGCCGAGGATTGGTTTCTCAACGTCTTGGCCGAATACTTCGATTGTTCCCGCGATCGGGCGGTTCAGTCCAACAATCGTGCGCAGGAGAACGGACTTCCCCGTCCCGGATCCTCCCACGACACCGATAATCTCCCCTTTGCGAACATCGAGGTCGAGAGCGTCGTGAACGACCTGTCGCCCAAACTGATTCGTTAGGCCACGAACTTTGATTATGACCTCGGCGTTGTCCACCACATCAGACCCCGACGAAAGCAAAGAAAATCGAGAAAATAGCGTCGAACACGATGACTAGAAAAATTGCCTCGACCACTGCTCGGGTTGTCTGCTGACCTACGCTTTCCGCACTGCCGACGACTTTCAGCCCTTCAAAGCAACCGATCATGGCGATGATGAAGGCAAAGACGGGCGCCTTGATCAGTCCGATAAAAAAACTCCACAGACCGACCGATTGGTTCAAGCGCTCGATGTAAACGGCCGGCGATATATCGAGCGTTATCCAGGCCATCAGTCCGCCGCCGAACAGGCCCATGAGATCAGCGATAAACGTCAGCAACGGTAGCGAAATGACCAGCGCCAGAACCCGCGGGAGAACGAGTATCTCTATCGGATCGAGGCCCAGCGTTCGCATCGCGTCGACTTCCTCATTCACCTTCATTGACCCGATTTGCGCAGTAAAGGCACTGCCCGATCGACCGGCGATTATGATCGCCGTTAGCAGAATACCGATTTCGCGCAAGATGGAGATGGCGACCAGATCAACAACGAAAACTTCCGCGCCAAACTGGCGCAGCTGGGTCGCCCCTTGATAGGCGAGAACGACGCCGATCAGGAACGAGATCAGACAGACGATCGGGATCGCATTCAGACCCACTTCTTCCATGTGATAAACGAGCGAGGTAAAACGCAACCGTCTCGGTCGCGCAAGCACATGCGCTGTGGCCGCCACGATGTTGCCGAGAAACCTTAGGAGCTCAGCGGTTTCCGCGGCGATGTCTGTGGTCCCTGCCCCGACGTGCCGAATGACATTGAGGAGCGGGCTGCCCCGGGATGGTTCGATCTCGCATGGTTGATCATTGGCTGAAACCTCCTCAATTAGGAGGAGATGATCCGCGCTCGCGTTTCGAAACTCGGCCGTAAATCCGGCCACGCGCAAATCTCGCTGCGTCCGGTACAACAACCATGCACCGATAGTATCTAGCCCCTCCAACTGGGCGAGATCGATCGAGATTGCTACCGTCGGACCCGGCCGCAGTTCGCGCAAACGTTGCTCGATTGGCGCAACGCTGGTGATATCCCAGCGTCCGCGCGCGGCGACGAGAAGTTCGTCGCTGGACTCCACCGTTTCTAGTTGCGCCGTTCCAGCGACCATTATACCTACCCTTGTGCCACGCTGGCCCGCCGCCATGAGCATGCATGACCAGCGTGGGTCGTTCAAGAACAGCTCTTGTCGGACGCGGCGGCGATTGGCAACCGTTTCTACCGTCGATAGACTGCGACCACCAAGCCTGGGAACTATCAAGACATTATTATGAGCGATTCGCGAGATGCGAGTGGCAGCGGCGAGAAGCCGCTGTCGGACCCGAAATCAACCACGACGCCACCGACCGATCAGGGCGCTGGGTCCAAAACCTCGAACTTCACAACCTCCGGGTACACCGGCACCACGACCAAGATTGCCTATGGGGTGATGTTTGGGTTGGTGATCGGCGTATTAATCGGATTGGGATCGTTCTCGTTGCGGCCGACGTCCAACGTCGAAGCGCCCTCGCAGCAATCTGCAAAAGCGGCGGCGTCTGAAGAAATGGCTGTGACTTGGCGGATGGCGAGCGCTTTTCAAGGCGACGTCATGCAACTTGGAACCGGTGGCCGGCGTTTTGCTGACATGGTTTCAAAACTCTCGGACGGCCAGTTTGTTGTTCAATTTGTCGAACCCGGCGGTTCGGTTCCGGTCGCCGGAGTTTTTGACGCCGTGCGAAACGGTGACGTTGACGCCGGCTGGGCATTATCAACTTATTGGAGCAATCAAATACCGGCTGCTTCCTTCTTCAGCGGCGTTCCGTTCGGTCCACCGCCCGGCGAATTTCTCGCCTGGCTGGAATTCGGCGGCGGACAAGAAATCTACGACGATATCTACGCAGCCTATGGCGTTAGAGGTATGCCGTGCGCCGTGCTTTCGGCCGACGCATCAGGATGGTTCCGCAAGGAAATAAAGTCTGTCCGAGACTTCCGCGGGCTGAAGGTCCGCTATTATGGACTTGGCGCCCGAGTCCTCGCAAAACTCGGCGCTGTGCCGACCTTACCCAGTGGCGACGTCTATGAAGCACTGGAGTCCGGTGCGTTGGACGCTGCGGAATACGCGACACCGGCCATCGATGCCCAGCATTTCTTCGACCGCGTGGCCGGACACTATTACTTCCCCGGCTGGCATCAACAGGCGACGTTGGTTGAATTGTTGATCAGCCGCGAAAAATGGGACGCGCTAAGCGATCAACAGAGACTGTTGATCGAAACCGGATGTGGCGACAATCTGCAGCACACTCTGGCGGAGAGTGAAGCCGCTCAGGCCCGCATTCTAGCCGACTTTAGAGCCGCCGGTGTTCAGTTCCATACGTGGTCGCCGGGTCTTCTGGCCCAGTTCCGGAAACAGTGGCTGGCAGTGGTTGGCGAAGAATCCGCCAAGGACCCAAACTTCAAACGCGCAGCCACATCGCTGTCCAACTTCCGCCAGAACTACGCCGTTTGGCGCGACCTCGGCTATCTATAGGCGCGCCAGATCGCGACCTAACGCACGACGAGCACCGACTGATCGGCGTGGCGGACAACGCGAGCCGCGTTAGGACCGAGCAGGTAATCCTTAAGTTCAGGCCGGTGTGACGCCATCACAATAAGGTCGGCATTAATGCCGTCAGCAACCGCGAGGATCACCTCGTAGACCGTGCCTTGGCGAACGATTGTCTCCGCGTGTACATCCTCGGACACCTTGTCCTTTACGAACGCGTCGAGGTGTTTCTTACTCTCCGCTAGCGCCTTCTTGGCAAAACCCTCAGGGAAGTAGCTTGCCACGATCGGCATGCCAAAGTCGGGGATGACAGACATCACATGAAGATGCGCCCCAAACGCCTTGCAGTATTCGACCGCGACCGGCAGCGCCTTAGTCCAGGAACTCTCTTCGTTTAGGTCAACGGTCAGGAGAATGTTGTTGTACATATTGTTTGCTCCCTTACGCCGTTGCAGGAGCCGGATCGCGTGGTCGCCGCGGACGCTGCATCATGAATACGAGCAAATAAAGGATGATCGCGGGAATGAACATCAGTTGCTTGGGCGGGCGGTCAGCCGCAAGAAGAATCGCCGAGATCTCAAGATCGAAGTCGAGGCCCGCTTTCTCGGCCGCACTGCCGAAGACGATGTTATCAATAAAGACCTTCCCGTCCTCTTTACGGATTTCAAACCCAGCATTATTCAGCCGATCGGCACCAGGCCCGGCATCGCCAAGTGGTAGCATCACGACTTTGCTCACCTCCTCTCCCTCGATGGAGACGCCGGTCACGCTAAGCTGAATATCGGCGCCGGGTGGAGAGCGCTCAGCCACCTCAAAGATCTGCGTC
>Ga0114999_10005305_pt1 | contig 15261 bp, 12 predicted proteins | sample ArcticOcean_MG_C_3_FD_89820 | JGI IMG/M metagenome (GOLD analysis project Ga0114999, IMG submission 89820) | Marine microbial communities from western Arctic Ocean - ArcticOcean_MG_CB8_126 | ecosystem: Environmental > Aquatic > Marine > Oceanic | place: Arctic Ocean: Canada Basin | collected...
ATTCGTAATTTCGAGTTGGCGGCAAGGGCTACTTGTGCCCTCCGCAGTGATCGAATAGCCTCCCCCAATCGCCGGATGCTTTGAATGTAGCTTCTCGCTGGAAAGACCAGAGCCAACGGCGTGGCGTGCGGGCTGGCCCTGACTGGCGGCCCGCGCACACGAAGGCTGCGTGAGTATCCCTCTAGCCAACGAGCGAATTAGCGTGGCGCCGGAACAGCCCTTTCCCCGCCCTCTCAGGCTCGAGCGGACGGGGAAAGGGCTGTTCCGGCGCACAGCAGAAGGCCTCGTCCCAGTTGGGACGGGGCCGTCTATACGTCACTGCACTGCGAATTGATGGCGAGGGCTACTTGCTCCCGACCAAGACTGAGTGGCTCGCAGAGCCGCCCCGGGTTCCTTCCGCGACGATCGAGTAAAGGCCCTCGTCGGCTGCTGTGAAGGTAACACTCCGCGTGATGTGCCCCGCGTCGCCGGCGCGCGCGTTGCCGAGCACTGACTCGCTGCCGTCGGGCCATATCGCGGTAATCGTGGCGTTCTCGCCGTCAGTCCAGCCGGAGCCATAGACGGTGATGCTCACCTCTCCAGTTGCGACCGTCCAGTCACTGAGCACGATGTGCGCGTTCAGCGACGGGCCTTCGACACCCGGAAGGCCGGGAGGACCTGCGGGACCAGCCGAACCATTGCCACCGCGCGGACCACCAGGGCCCTGCGGACCAGCGGCACCAGCGGCACCAGCAGAACCAGTGGCACCAGTGGCACCAGCAGAACCAGCAGCACCAGCAGAACCAGCGTCGCCGGCACATGCGACGGCCAGCAACGACACCAGAGCCAATACCATCACAAGGCCCATAGCCCTGACGTTCAGGAAGCGTTTCATGGGACCCCCTTCTACCAAGTTACTTGCGTTTGGAGTGCCGGCAAGCTATCTACCCGGCGACCAGCCCACCGTCTTCTTCGAGGGCCCGCCGAATCATATTCATCGGCTTTTTGGCGTGTCAAGGACCTTCAGGTCAGTTTTGCGGACCGCGGCCCCGTCCTTTGGCAGAACCAACCAGTGTGTGCGCGGCGTCACAACCAGGCTTCCGCTATACTTGACCGGTCGCCCCCGTAGCTCAGTGGATAGAGTACCGGCCTCCGGAGCCGGGAGCGAGGGTTCGAATCCCTCCGGGGGTACCACCCGTCTTTCGGCTCGCGGATGAGCTGCATCCCCGGCTTATGGCTGGCCCGTCTTTCGGTAGACGAGGGCTCGCTCGATGGAAGCCCGAAGCGCAAGAACCGGCTGTGCATCGCGCATGCGGTTCGTTTAGACGCACCCTCGCTTGTTCTTCGGGTAACCCTGCGCTAACCAAAGACGCACACATAGCCCTGGCGGCGAAGCCCCCATTGGGGCATTGCCGAAGGGAACGCCTGATATCCTTCAAGCAAGCCATCGGACCCTTTTGCGCGCGCGCCAGGCAAACCCACGCAGTCGCTCGCAACGCGCCGGCGCCACCTGGCATAAGCCCGTTAGGCTGACGGCGCGCGGGTCGATGGGAACGAGGCGCCTAAAGCGGGCACCCCAACCAAAACGGTCACCGACGATGACGATAAAGACATAAATCGCGGACGACGGAAGATGACGAATAATAAGGAGCACCGCCATGGCATCCCCAACCGCCTACCGACTGCCTCGCAACGTGTTGCCGACCCGCTACGAGATTTCGCTGGAGCCGGACATTGATCAGTTCACCTTCGCGGGCGAGGCACGAGTCGCCGTCATGGTGTCGGAGCCCACCGACACCATCATGACCAACGCGGCCGAGCTTGCCGTGTCATCAGCGACAGTCACGCTCGCGGACGGGTCGACGCTCACTGCGGCATCGGCGGTGGTCGACGAGGAGGCTGAGAGCCTCACCGTGAAATTCGGTGACCGCCTCCCCGTGGGCGAGGCGACGCTGCACCTCGCCTTCACGGGCACGCTGAATGATCAGCTGCGAGGCTTCTACCGCAGCCGCTACGAAGCGACGGACGGCTCTACGCGCTGGCTGGCCACGACGCAGTTCGAGGCGACCGACGCTCGACGTGCGTTTCCCTGCTGGGACGAACCGAACGTGAAGGCGGTCTTCGACGTGACTCTCACAATCCCCGAGGGCATGGCCGCGGTTTCCAACATGCCCATCGCCGAAGAAAGCCCGGCGTCGGCGGGAAAGCGGACGGTCCGCTTCAAGCCGAGCCCGCGGATGTCGACTTACTTATTGGCCTTCGTGATCGGCGACCTCACCCACGTGGACCAGGTCGACATGGCGGGTGTGCTCCACCGCGTATGGACGACGCGCGGCAAGGAAGAGCAGGGCCGTTTCGCGCTGGAGCACAGCGTGAAAATCCTCGACTACATGAACGGTTACTTCGGCATCCCGTTCCCTTTGCCCAAGCTGGACCACATCGCCGTGCCGGACTTCGCGGCAGGCGCCATGGAGAATTGGGGCGCGATCACTTACCGAGAGACGGCGCTGCTGTTCGACCCGCAGAACTCGGCGGCGCAGGCGCGGCAGCGCATCCTCGAGGTCGTCGCGCACGAGATCGCGCACATGTGGTTCGGGGATCTTGTCACCATGGAGTGGTGGGATGACCTCTGGCTGAACGAGAGTTTCGCATCGTGGATGGGCGACAAGACGGTCGATCACCTCTACCCCGAATGGGAAATGTGGACCCAGTTCGTGTCCATGGATACCAACTCGGCGTTAGCGCTTGATGGTCTGCGCAACTCGCACCCCATAGAGCAGGAGGTCCGCGACCCCGCTGAGATCCGTGAGCTGTTCGATGCGATCAGCTACAGCAAAGGCGGGTCTGTCCTCCGGATGCTCGAGGACTTCCTTGGCGCCGAGGAGTTTCGCGCTGGCCTGCACGACTATCTCTCCCGTCATGCCTATGCGAACGCACGTGGCGCGCACCTGTGGGAGGCACTGGAAAAGGCGTCCGGTAAGCCGGCGGTCGCTGTCGCCAACTCGTGGATTAAGCAAATGGGCTACCCGGTGATCGACGTGGTGGCCGAACGGAGCGCGGACGGCGTGAGGCTGGCATTCAAGCAGGACCGGTTCCTGTACGACCACCTCGTGGGCGGTGAAACTACCGATGCCACCGTCTGGCAAATCCCAGTGTCCGTTGCGCGGGGTTCAGGCGACCCGGCATCCGTTCTCATGGAGGCGAAGGTCGAGACGATGGACCTGCCTGCCCCGGCCGAGGCGGACGACGACTGGATCAAGGTGAATGCGGGCCAGACCGGCTTCTTCCGCGTTAGCTACGAGCCCGATGAGTGGGGTCGCATGCGGGCCGCGGTCGCCAGCCGTCAGGTGCCGCCGACCGACCGGCTGAGCTTGCAGAACGATGCTTACGCTCTGATGCGTGCCGGCCACGCGCCGGCCACGGTGTTCCTGTCGCTGGCCGGCGCCTACGGCGACGAGACGGACGCGACGGTGGTGTCCGACCTGGCTTCCAATCTGCGCGGACTCGAAACGCTGCTTTGGGACCAAGCGTCGCTCGCTCCGTTCCGGGACTTCGCTCGCGGCCGGTTCGCAGATGGCGCGGCGCGGGCTGGCTGGGACGCTGGGCCGGGCGAAGGCCACATGGATGCGCTGTTCCGCAGCACGGTCATTGGCGGGCTTGGCAGGTACGGTGACCTGGCGACGGCTGAGGAGGCGCGTAGGCGCTTTCAGCGAATGTTAGAAAGCCCGTCGTCGCTGCACCCCGACCTCCGAGCTGTCGTCTACGGCCTCGCAGCGCAGACCGGCGACCGCAGCACTTACGACGCGATGTGGCGTCTTTACCACAGGGCGTCGCTGCACGAAGAGAAGATGCGCCTGCTGGGCGCCATCACGCGGTTCGAGCAGCCCGAGCTGATCGCCGACCTGCTCGCGCGTTCCATGGACGATGAGCAAGTGCGCGCCCAGGACGCGCCGCTGGTGCTGGTGCAAGTGGCCATGAACCGCGAGGGTCGCGACATGGCCTGGGACTTCATGCGCGATCAGTGGGAGGAGATCGACCGGCGCTACGGCAAGGGCGGGTTCGCCATCATGCGGCTGGTCCAGGCCACTGGCTCTTTCACGACACTTCAGCGAGCCGATGAGGTCGACGCATTCTTTAAGGCGCACTCGGCGCCGTCCGCGGCGCGGACCATCCAGCAGTCGCTGGAGCGCATCCGGCTGAACGCACGGTGGCTAGAGCGCAACGGCACGGAAGTGGCCGACTGGCTGGCGGCTCGGGCCTAACCCCCTGCTGCCCGCCGGAGAGACTCCTGTGCCTGCCCTCAGCGTCCTCGTTGTCGCCGGCGACAACTGGCGGGAATTACCCGTTGGCGGCAGAGACTGGCCCTCAATCTACGCCCCGGCCATTCCGGCGGCCCGATAGTGAAGATAGAGGAGTGCATGGTCGAGGCGAACACGATGATGGCGATCCTAGGTATCGGCATGGCCGTACCTGCGCACACGGACGTGGCGTTCCTTCTCGTCGCGACTGGCTCTCGTAGTCGACGATCCGCATCCTCAAAGGAAAGGGTTGCCGGTGTGCGTAGGCGCTCGGCGTCTCGTTCGTCCTGACCTTCGCGGAAGCGAAACCCGACGAAAATAGACTATGTGGGCGCGGCCTTTGTCGGTGAAGCCTGCATCCCTAGCGCTCCTTTCGCGCCCTCCGCTCAACCGACTCCGCTGCATCATGGCCACCCGCGTTTGTCCGCCCCCGAGGCTCATGCTATAGTCGGCGTCGGCCATTTTCGACGTGTGCTGCACTGCAACAGATAGAGGGATTGATGGCTGATCACGACGTACTGGTCGTCGGCGCTGGCCTGGCTGGCATGCGCGCCGCGATCGCAGCCCACCGCGTCGGCGCCAACGTGGCGCTGATGAGCAAAGTTCACCCCGTCCGCAGTCACTCGAACGCCGCACAGGGCGGCATCAACGCTGCGCTCCGCGGCGCTGAAGACTCGGTCGACTCCCACGTTTACGACACGGTCAAGGGCAGCGACTTCCTGGGTGACCAGGACGCCATTGAGTTCATGTGCAACGAGGCGCCGGGCGAAATCATCAACCTCGAGCACATGGGCGTCGTATTCAATCGTGACGATGAAGGGCGACTGGGCACGCGTGCTTTCGGCGGCGCCAGCTACGCCCGCACCTTCTTTGTGGCCGACATCACGGGCCAGGCGATCCTGCACGTCATGTACGAGCAGATCATCAAGTCCGGGGTCCGCTCGTACGAGGAGTGGTTCGTCACCGACCTGATCATCGAGGACGATGTCTGCAAGGGCGTCGTGGCGATGGAGCTGTTGACCGGCCGGGTGCAAACCATTACGGCCAAGGCGGTGATCCTGGCGACAGGCGGTATCGGCCGGGCCTTCGAGCCCAGTACTAACGCTCTCATCTGCACCGGCGACGGCATCGCGCTTGCCTACCGCGCCGGTGCGACGCTGCTGGACATGGAGATGGTGCAGTACCACCCCACGACGCTGATGGGCAATGGGGTGCTGCTGACAGAGGCCGCCCGTGGTGAAGGAGCGTACCTCCTCAACTCCAAGGGTGAGCGCTTCATGGATGGCTACGCGCCGAAGATGCGCGAACTCGCCTCACGCGACGTCGTGTCCCGGGCCGAGGCCACGGAAATCGAACAAGGCCGCGGGATCAACGGCTGCGTGCTCCTTGACCTGCGCCACCTTGGCCGCGACCTCATCATGACCAAGCTCAGTTACATTCACGAGGTCGCTCAAGACTTTGCCATCGTCGATATCGTCACTGACCCAGTGCCCATCCGTCCAGGTCAGCACTACATCATGGGCGGCATTAAGACTGACGTGGACGGCCGGACCTGGGATGACTCTGGCCAGGCACGCTGGAGCGGCGTCAAAGGCCTGTTCGCGGCCGGAGAGGCAGCCTGCGTCAGTGTCCATGGCGGCAACCGGCTGGGTGCCAACTCACTGCTTGAGACAGTAGTGTTCGGCAAGCGCACTGGCGAGGTTGCCTTCGAGTTCGCCAAGTCGCAGCCGGACGACGTGTCCGCCGCTGCGCACCTGGCCGACGCCGAGCGGCGCCTCAAGGCAATTCTCGATCGGCCGGACTCGACCGGCGACTTCACCGCCAAGGTTCGCCTCGAGATGGGCGAGATCATGAACGAGCACTTGGCCGTCTTCCGCAACGAAGAGGGCATGGCTGCGGCCCAAACCAAGATCCGTGAGTTGCAGGAGCGGTACGCGAAGCTTCCGGTCCCTCACAAGGGCCGTGTTTTCAATACTGACCTGATCTTCCACTTGGAACTGGGTTACATGCTGGACGGCGCGGAGGCGATCTGTGCCGCCGGCCTGACCCGCAAAGAGAGCCGAGGCGCGCACTTCCGGCGAGATATGCCGGAGCGAAACGATGCCGAGTGGCTGGTCCACACGACAGCCGTGCTCAAGGACGGCACCCCGGAGATTGGCACCCTGCCAGTCACCATCACGAACTGGACGCCGGTGGCACGGGTCTACTAGAGCCTCCCTCTTCTGACAAGCTCAGGATGAACGGGAGGAACGACAGGCCAAGAGACGGCGGAAAAGAAGAAGGCATAGGCAGATGCAGGCAACGCTCAGAGTCCAGCGCTTCGACCCCGAGAGCCCCGAAACCTCGTCCTCCATGCAGGAGTACCAGATCGAGGCGGAGGACCACTTCACGGTCCTCGACTGCCTCATTAAGGTGCGTGAGGAGGTCGACCCAAGCCTGGCGCTGCGCTGTTCCTGCCGCGCCTCCATCTGCGGCTCGTGCGCGATGAAGGTCAACGGTCACGCCCACCTCGCTTGCAAGACCAAGATGACGGCGGTCGCGCCTCAGGGCGAGCCAGTGACTATCGAGCCGATGGGAAACCAGAAGGTGGTCAAGGACTTGGTCACCGACTCGACGCTGTTCTGGGATAAAATTCGCCAGGTTGACCCTTTCTTGCAGCCTCGCGGGCCGGAGCCAGAGGAGGAGTACATCGCACCGAACGCGGCGATGCTCAACCTCATCACGCCCATGGGCTGCATCATGTGCGGCGCCTGCGTCTCCGACTGCACCGTGCTTGAGGTCGACAAGAACTTCTTGGGCCCGGCAGCGCTGGCTAAGGCATACCGCTTCGTGGCCGACCCGAGGGACAACGCGGACAATCAGCGCCTGACTATGCTCAATGAATATGGCGGTGCATGGGACTGCACTAGGTGCTACGAGTGCGTGCAGGCCTGCCCGAAGGGCGTTGCTCCCATGGAGCGCATCATGGAGTTGCGCGACGCGATCCAGACGGCCGGCATGCCGAGCACTATCGGGTCACGTCACGTTGACTCATTCGCGCGCTCCGTCGCGCGAGCCGGCTGGCTCGACGAGACGATGCTGGCGGTGGAGTCATGGGGTAAGCTGAACCTGCCTAAGCTCATCTCCAACGCACCGGTCGGTATACGCGCGTTGATTCGCGGCAAGTTCCCCAAGCCGGGGCCGTTGCACCACAAGCGTCCCGGCGCCGAGAACGTCGGCCGTATATTCAAGCGTCACGAAGCTGCCCGCTCCGGCGTGGCCGCGGCGGCGCGGGAGCAACACTAATGTCAAAGTATGCCTTTTATCCCGGGTGCGTCTCCCGCGGCGGGACGCCCGAACTGTACACCTCGACCATTGCGGTCGCCGACCGGCTGGGCATTGAACTCGAAGAGATCATCGGCGCGGCCTGCACGGGCGCGGGCGTGCTGCAAGAGAAGGGCCTTAAGCTCGGCGACACACTGAATGCCCGCACCTTTGCCATGGCCGAGCGCATGGGGTTGACGACGATCCTCACCATCTGCTCCACCTGTCAGGGCGTGATGAGCCAGGCCAACCATCGGCTAGTGAATGATCCTGACTACCTGGCAGAGGTCAATGAGGAGCTCAAACCGGAAGGGCTGGAGTACACAGGCCGTATCGTGGTCAAGCATCTGGTCTGGGTCCTCGTCGAAGAGGTTGGTCTGGACAAAGTGAAGTCGCTGGTGACGAATCCCATGCCGGACCTGAAGGTCGCGCCGTTCTACGGCTGCTACATCCTGCGGCCCTCGGACGCGCTGGGCATCGACGAGAACCCCGGCCGCGAGTACTACCTGGAGCGGGTGATCGAAGCCGTCGGGTCAGAGCCAGTCAACTTCCCGGGCCGCACCAAGTGCTGCGGCTTCCCCATCCTCATGATCAACGAGGCCAACTCAACGGCCATGGTGGGCAACCACACTCACAGCGCCAAGGACCATGGTGCCGACGCCATGGTGACGCCGTGCCCCTTGTGCCATCTGAACCTGGATGGCTACCAGCCCAAGGCAGCCGCGCAACGGGGCGAGAAGATCGACATGCCCATCCTGCACTTGCCGCAGTTGTTGGGCCTCGCCTTCGGCATCTCGCCTGGCGAGTTGGGGCTGGGCAAGCACATCGTCTCAACTAAGCCGGTGCTTGATAAGGCCAGCATTCGAACCTAGCCCTCACCGATGGCCTACCTGTTAGCCTGAACTCCTTCGCTGCGCGGACGAGCCTCGCGAAAGACTTGGCCGATAGACTCGTCTTCAACCAAGCGGCCTCGTTGTGCTTTCCTTGACACCCTTCGCCCTTCTGGTAGCGTAGCCGCGTTCTCCGCCAATCCTGCGGAGAGGTTCCCACTAAGTTGCATGCCACGCACGGCTTGCGGACATGCGTAGGAGGAAAGCATGGCGACACAGACGCTCACCGACGAGGCAACCGGCGCTTACGCCAGTACAGGCGACTACAAGGTCTACTACAACGAGGCGGGCTCCGGCGAAACGGTCATCATGCTTCATGGCGGCGGGCCCGGAGCGACCGGCTGGAGCAACTTCTCCCGCAACATCGGCCCCTTCGCGGAGCAGTACCGTACGATCCTCATTGACTGTCCTGGTTTCGGCAGGTCCGACCAGGTGACGGTTACGGACCCGCGTGACCAGGTGAACGCCCGCGCGGTAAAAGGCCTGATTGACGAGCTGGGCATCGACAAAGTCACGCTGGTCGGCAACTCCATGGGCGGCGCATCGTCGCTTGCCTTCGCGCTCGAGTGGCCGGAGCGCCTGAGCAAGATGATCCTCATGGGTCCTGGCGGGGCAGGGCAGAGCATCTTTTCCCCCATGCCGATGGAGGGAATCAAACTGCTGTTCAACCTATACGCCAACCCAACACTCGAAGGGTTGCGCCAGATGATCCAGGTCTTCGTGTACGACCCGTCGAAGATCACCGAAGACCTCATCCAGGGGCGCTACGACGCCATGATGAAGAACAAGCACCACCTGGAGAATTTTGTGAAGGCGATGAGCGCCACGGGTGGTGGACTGACCGACTACACCTCACGCCTGGGCGAAATTCAAACCAACACCCTGGTGACCTGGGGCCGTGATGACCGCTTCGTCCCCCTGGACCACGGCTTGCGGCTCGTTTGGGGGCTACCCAATGCGCAGCTGCACGTTTTCGCCAAGTGCGGCCACTGGGCGCAGTGGGAGCATGCAGATAGGTTCAACCGGCTCGTGATGGACTTCATCGAGAACGACTAACTCGGTATACCAAGAAGGCGGCGCGGGGCCAACCCCCGGCCCCGTCCAGCTGCGAGGCAACGCCATGCTCCTGACCTCCGAGAATACGACGCGGACCGTGGACGCCAACGGCGTACTGGTCCAGTACCACCAGGCCGTGCCGACAGACTCGACTGATGCGCCGGTGCTCATCTGCGTCGCTGCCACCGCCTTCGGCGCGACCGCCTGGGGGCAAAACCGCAGCAACATCGATGCACTCTCGAAGCAGTTTCGGACGCTGCTAGTAAACCTGCCTCCACAGGGCGGATCTGATAAGAAAGTGACCTCGGACGGACCGCGCACGATCTTCTACTCCGAGGTGCTGCGCGACTTCATGGACGCACTGGACATCGAGAAGGCGCACTTCTATGGCGGCTCGCCGGCCGCGGGCCCGGTGCTGCGCTTCGCTACCTGCTTCCCTGATCGCGTGGGCCGGATCGTCGTCGACGCGCCGACGGGGCTCGGGCGCAGCATGTTCAACCCTATGCCGGTGGAAGGCGCTGCCTATACGGCGGCCTTTGGGGCCGACCCGACCATGGAGCGGCTTCGCGAGGTAATGGACATCCAGATATCGCGCCCGGAGCTTCGCGAGGAGGCCATCGGGCTGAGGTACGAAGCGGCTCATGCTCTTGGCTACCAAGAAGCACGCGGGAACATCAAGGGTCCGCCTGAAAACCTACTCACCTTCATCCAGGACGTGCGGGCTCCCACGCTCATCATCTGGGGCGCGGCTGATCGTGACGTGCCGATGGACCGCGCGCTGGCCGCGATGTGGGAAATGCCGAACGCCCGCGTCCACTTCTTCGGAGCGGGGTGCGGACACTGGCCGCAGTACGAGCGCGCTAATGAGTGGAACCGGCTGGTAGTTAGCTTTCTAAAGGACTAATTGCTATGCCCTATACCAAAGAAGAGACCGACCGCTACGCGACCGTCGATGGCGTCGAGTTGCACTACAACGATGTAGGCTCAGGCCCGGCGCTTCTCTGTTTCCACGGTGGCGGTCCCGGCGCGAACGCCTGGGACAACACGCGCTTCAACGTGGAAGGACTTGCTCCTCATTTCCGTATGCTGCTCGTTGATATGCCGGGCTACGGCGAATCAGACAAAAGGGCGAGGCGTCCCGAAGGCTTGCCGGGGGACACTGCGCTGGCTCAGCTCTACGCGGGCCTCATGGACCAGCTTGGCATCGATCAAGCTCACTTCTATGCGTCGTCGGCCTCGGCCATCCCTGCGCTGCGCTTCGCGCTGGACTTCCCGCAGCGAACCGGCAAGATCGTCCTCCAGGCGAACAACAACCCCTTGCCTCGGCTCGCCTACTCCCCGACGCCGGCTGAGGGCATCAAGGCGCTGGGCGAGTTCAGGGCGGAGCCGACGCGCGAGCGAATGGCGCGCATGATGGAGCTGTTTGTCCCCGACCCAAGCCTGCTGACCAACGACCTGATCGACCGTCGGTTCAGTTCAGCGATGACACCGGGCCACCTCGAATCCGCCGGCCAGTACGGTTCGTCACCGAGCCACCTCTGGGCCGAGATGCGAGGCATGGAGATCGAGACGCTCATCCTATGGGGCCAACAGGACTGGATGGTCCCGGTGGAGGGCGCGATGCTGTCCTTGGCGACGATTCCGAACTCACAACTCCACGTGTGGGCAGGTGCGGGCCATTTCGTCCAGTACGAGAAGACCGATGAATTCAACCGCCTAGTGCTCGACTTCCTGATGCGCTAGCGGAGGGCCTATGAGCGGGAGCGATAGTGGAGGCCGAGCGGCGCGCCCTCCGGTTTCACTCAGGACAAGGCTTCGACTGGCTCAAGACGAACGAACCGAGGTTCTCCCGCACGCCGCGCTAGTCCGCGCCAAGGCCGAAGTCCTTCTGGTAGGCGGCGACGAGTTCGCGCGCCAAGTCCTGTACTTTCTGGTCCGGGGAAGGCCCCGGTGCGTACGGAGCGGGCTCCGCTGCGGTGGCACGGTTGTGCGCGTTGCGGACGACCATCGCGGCTGCGCGTTGGACCGACGCGAGGATGCAGCCGTACTCGAACGCGATGCTGAGGATATTGTAAGCGACCTCATCTTCGATGGGTTCGCCCTCGCCCAGCGGGGCGAACAGGTCTGCCATGAAGACCTCTGCCGTGACCTCGCTACCCGACGCGCGCGCTTCCTCGACCTGCTGCGACAGCGGCTCGCGGCATTCATCGAGGATCTCGGCGACGTCGTCGTGGGTCTGCCGGAGCACCGGCTCGACAAAATCTGGGAACTCGATGCCGAGAGCACAGCCCAAGGCGAAGACGGCCGTCGCCGCCGTGCGGAGCGGGCCTGCTGCGTACAGCACCTCGCCCTCGACTTCGCGCAGGTCATGCGGCAAGCCCTCAAGATAAAGAGCCATGACCACGTCGGTGAGCGCAGGAGGCTCGCTCGGTTCGGTGCCGGCGGGCTCCAGCGGAATGATGCGCTGCGGGCTCATGCTGTCATCCTGAGCGACACGAGGAACCCGATGCAGCGCAACGATGGTAGTTGTTCATCAGATCCTTCGCTGCGTCTGTCTGGAGCGAAGCCGAAAGGCTCAGGGGGACTACAGACGACCACGAGACGACTGTTGTGCTACACCGGTGCCTTGGCCATGGCGTCGATGAGCTCGCGCACGCCGTCGGCTGATCGGCCTAGGCCTTCAAGTTCTGCGGCCGTCAGCTGAAGCTCCAGCACGCGCTCCACGCCGCCCGCGCCGAGAATCACCGGCACGCCCATATAGACGCCGTCAATGCCATACTCACCTTCCAGCAGCGCGGCGCAGGGGAGCTGGCGCTTCTGGTCCAGCAGGATCGCGTCGACCATCTCGGCTGTCGCGGCGGAAGGTGCATAGAAGGCGCTGCCCGTCTTGAGCAGCGCGACAATCGCGCCGCCGCCGCCCTTGGTGCGCTCGATAATCGCCGCCAGCCGCTCAGGGCTGAGCAGGTCACCGATGGAGACGCCGCCGACCGTGGTGTGTTTGATCAGAGGCACCATCTGGTCGCCGTGGCCACCAAGCACGTACGCCTGGACGTCGCGGACGGAGACGCCGGTTTCCTCGGCCAAAAAGGTGCGGAATCGCGCGGTGTCTAGGACCCCGGCCATGCCGACGACCCGCGACTTGGGGAAGCCGGCGACGCCGTAGGCGTGCTGCACCATCGCGTCTAGCGGATTGGAGACAACGACGAGGACGCAGTCCGGCGAATGCTTTACGACCTCCGCCACCACGGAGCCAACGATCTTCATGTTGGTGAAGAGCAGGTCGTCGCGGCTCATGCCGGGCTTTCGGGCAATGCCGGCGGTGACGACGACGACGTCGGAGCCAGCGGTCTCTTCATAACTGTTGGTGCCGACGATGCTGGCGTCGACGCCAAGCACGGGGCCCGATTCGGCGATGTCGAGCGCCTTGCCCTGCGGCATCCCCTCAACCACGTCTACCAACACGACGTCCATGTAGCCGCGCTCGTACAGGCGCTGCGCAGTGGTGGCGCCGACGTTACCCGCTCCTACAACCGTTACCTTCTTGCGCATGCGTCGTGTCCTCTCCAATTTCAGGAAGGGGGTCGGCTGCTACCGGACGTACCCATCCCGCTTGCTCTTGAGTCCAGAATCCTCGCCCACGGCGACAAGGGTAGCCGCCGTCATTGCCCTGCCCGAGGCATCGCCGCTATTCGCTCCAGGGCGTGATTGCTTCCTTGAGGGCCTTGTATCCTCCGAGGAACCCTGGGCGGGTACCCGCATAAATGCCATCAAAAGTGGCCAACGCAACGTCCAGCCAATCGCTGAGTTCTTTGTTGCCTGGGTTGGCGTCGAGGTAAGCATCTCTTATGAGAACGAAGTGTATGCGAGGGTCATAAGGGCTCTTGGTGCCACCCATTGACTCGTCACCATCGAGAAGGCGAAGGAGCATGGCATCCGCTGACCCAAGGGTCTGCTCGTGGATGGGCGGGCCTTCCATGCGATACATGACCGACGTCATGTCGCGGCCATTGCCGGTCGTGTAACCCATGTCGGCCCACATCCTGCTGTCCATCTTGGCATCCGTACCGGCATGATCCAGCACCAGTTGCCCGAATCTACGTAGAGGGTCAGACGCATCTGCCAGCAGGTCTGTAAGGCGATCACCGTCAAGGTCAGTCGCAAGAACTATATTGTCCCGCTTTTCAATCAAATCCCAAAGAAGAAGGCCGAAGTTGGTATCAGAGATATGCTGCTCTATGTGGCCACTCCACGATTCCATTCCATTTTTAAAATCGCTCGGCAGCAATGCGACGATGCGGTCTACAGATTCCCTATGTTCTTCGTAGCCATCGACGGCATATCTGCGACCTACCGTGAATTGTGTGCCCTGGAGCATCCACGAAAGCAAACCTGCGTTGATGCCGTCTTCCATAGCCTGTGTCGGCTTCATGGCGACGCGACCGAGCTTCTTGGTTTCGTGAACCATCTTCAGGAACAAACGGCAGGCATAAGCCATTTGGATACCTGGGGTGTTCATCTCCGAGTGGACTATTCCCGTTTTGGCATCGACATTGAAGGCGGCCTTATCTTGGGAGTAAGGGAGGCATGGCATGCAGCGGACCACGGTGGTGGGCCCGTAAGGGCGGACGTTGCAGTACACGCCAGCTTGAGTGCGTAGCGGTGCGTTGCCAGATTTCCCCATGACAACGACTTTTCCGCCTTTCCCGTCATTGACGTAGGCGTCGCCTGCTGTTGACCACTTGATCGAAATGCAGGGCATGTTGCCGAACCAGCTAAGGGGTTCGAGTTTTCTGTCGTGTCTGATCTGCGACCACATGGGCACGGCATAAAAGGGGAGACCCAGAACGTCGACCGCCGCTATCGTGCCGAGCAAAGCGTAGGCATCAGTCAAGGAATGCGCGATGGGGTTGATCTTCCCGTCATGGTTCCCTCCCTGCCAGATCACGGCGTCGGGGTATCCAGTAGGTCGTACGTCGGTGGGTTCGAAAAGACTCGACAGAAGCCCCAGTAGGTCGCCTCCACCTGCTTCCGTACGCGCGATGTTCAGAAGGTCCAGCATGTCATATTGGCCTTTCAGTTAAGTAAACCAGGCACTCAGTGCCGATGGTGGGGCGAGGTTTTCGTGAGGCTGGCGAGTAGGAGCTATGTACGGCGGACGAGCGCCGTGAAGCCGACGGCAATTATAGGAGCGCCCGGTTGCACCGGCAACTAGGGCTGCGCCGTGGACCCGTGTCGCATCTCAGTGGCCGCTGCTTTCAGCCGCCCGCAAGCCTTACGCAATCGCCAAAGGCAGGCGCCTTGAGAGACCTGTGGACTGCGAGTTCGCCCTTCTTCGGCTTCGCTCAAGAGGCTCCGGGTGCCTCAGGGCGAACGGGGTCACGAGCCTACCCCGCCTGGGGGTTGCGCGGGTCGTCTTCGAAGGCCACGACATCCTCGTTGGACACGTAGCGCATCTTCCATTCACCGTAAGGGAAATCGGCGGCCATGCGCTCGGCCTCCGCCGCGTTGGGCGCGTCTACGACGATTTCGTAGCGTACGTCGTGACCGACTCGAAACTCCATTGGAAACACCACCAGGCCTTGATCGAACTTGATCCCCGTGCACGATAGCATCCGCCGCCGCCCCGGCAGGCGCTGTGGTACGCTCCGCCCCACTTTGCGGCAGGAGGGGAACCGTGCCGACCGCGACAATCAACGGCCTCAGTCACCACTACGAAGACCAGGGGAGCGGGACGC
>Ga0114999_10005306_pt1 | contig 15259 bp, 15 predicted proteins | sample ArcticOcean_MG_C_3_FD_89820 | JGI IMG/M metagenome (GOLD analysis project Ga0114999, IMG submission 89820) | Marine microbial communities from western Arctic Ocean - ArcticOcean_MG_CB8_126 | ecosystem: Environmental > Aquatic > Marine > Oceanic | place: Arctic Ocean: Canada Basin | collected...
TATCATCATATATAATTAGGACGAGCAGCCCTGAAAGGGTGTCTTGACAGGGCGCTTGCCGCCAACGGATGATACACGCCATTTTACTCAAAGGAATTTAAAAGAGGAAGATCGTGGCAAAAAAAGCGAAGATGCAAACTGCGAAAAATTTATTTACTCCCCAAGAGCTTAAGCATGCCCGCGCGATAGCCGGGGGGCTCGAGGCTTCGTTCACCGAGCCCGCGCCGCCTAGCGCGATGGCGCCAGCGCCACTGATTGATGAGATCCGGGAGATGGGCGTGGTGGGGCTCGCCGGGATGTTCGAGCACCTGAGCGCCTCGCCGCCGGAGTCGCGGGCGGCGATTCTCCGCACGTTCCGCGAGGTGGGCGATTCCTCAGCGGCGGCGGGTCTGCTTGAGCGGGGCCGCTCATTGAGGTGGGTGCCAGAGGATCTTGCTGCCCTGAGGGAGACGATCGAGGCGCTTGATCCCGCCGCCGATATTCCACCCGAGCTTGATGTCGAGGCCGTTGCACAGGCGCAAGGGATAGCCGGGGAGCTTGCTCAAGACGACGCGCTCTCCGCCGAGGCGGCGGCCTCTATCCGCGAGCGGCTGGCCTCGCTTCCCGAGCCATTGCAGGTGGTCGCCCTGGGCAGCGCGCTCTCGAGCGATGCGCTCTCAAGTGGTGGCGCCCAGACCGTGATTGCGCTGGCAGGGGCATTTGCTGAAGCTGGCGCTGCGCCCCATCTAGCGATTATCGATGCGCTTGCCGCCGAGGCCACGGTCGAGGCCGCCGAGGTTTTGAGTCGTCTGGCCGATTCGGTGAAGGACAAGGCCGCCGGCTCGCGGATTCGCAAGGCGCTCTTCCGCCTCAAGGGCAAGGGCGTCGCGCCCGTCGAGGCCGAGGTGAAGAGTTCGCACGCCCCCGCTACCGCCGCCTCGGGCATCGATTACGTGCGGGCGGTTGTGAGCACGTGTGACGGGGCGGGGAACCTCATGCTCTGGGTGGCCCGTTCGCGCCAGCCCCGGGGCCGCTCGCTCTATCAGGCCCGCGTTCGCCACGGCCGGGGCATTGAGGAATTCGTCTCAACCGACATTTCATCCAAAGAGCTCCGTAATTTCTTCAACCGCCTTACTCAGGATGAGAACCGGCCCACGGTAGATGTACCCGCCGGATACGCCTTCTGGCTCCTTCAGCGGGCGCAAGCCGCCAACGAGGGGGAGGGCGGATCGGCGATGCCCTATGGATTCACCCACGCCAAGCTCCTGCTCGCCCGCCTGGCCGAGCCCGAGGTTTTTCCGTTTCCGGGTGCGCACCTGGTCCGCAGGCTCATCGAGCCTGCCTCGGGAGATGACGGGCGGATCGAGAATAAGGAGATGCTCGCAAATGCCACGTTCTGGACATGGGTGCTTGAGGAGCCGTTGGTCGTCCTCCATTTCAACAAATGCGTCGAGGCGCTTCAGAGCGAGGCCGCGTCGGACGATGAGCAGCGGCGGGCCCTTTTCGATAAGGGGATGGTGGCGGCGGCGGCCGAGCTTTACGAGAACGAAAAGCTCCGGGCTCGCCTTGCCGCCCAGCTTGAGGACAACGCCTATCTCCTTCACCTCCGGGGCGAGGGTGATATGGCGCGCGAGAGCCTGGCACTCTCGGACCTGATCGCGGCGGGCGCGCCGCAGCCCGAATTTTTCACCGAGATGGTCCGCTACTCGATAGGGACGATGCTCGACCGGGCGATACGACAAAGCCAAGGGGCGTCGAAGCAGGCGCAGGGGCAGCAAGCCCATAATCACGACCACGACCATGAACACGATCACACGCATGGCGAGAGTGGGCCGATGGACGAGTCTTCGGTTGTTGCCACGCCTTAGTTTTTTTTCTGGTGGAGGAGATAATAATGGATTTTAAATTTGACCATGTTCACCTGGTTTGCGGCGATGCCGAGGGGATGCTCTCATTCTTCGAGCGCGTCTTCGGTGCCGAGCGAATTTCCTTCAACCCGGATTTCAAGGGCTCGCCGAGCGGGGTGTTGTTGTTGGGCTCGATGCGGATTTTCGTTCGTGGGCTCAAAAGCGATGAGAAGCCCGACGCTGTTGCGCCCGTGCGGGTGCAGGGGCTCGATCATTTCGGGGTCGGGGTCGCGGATGTCGAGGAGGCCGTCAAATGGCTCAAGGCGCGGGGGGCAGAGTTCTCGGTCGAGCCCGACACGGGCGGCAAGGGCGGCCGGATGATTGCCTACGTCAAGGGGCCGGAGAATGTGGACATCGAAATTGTTGGCCCTTATGTGGGCCATAAAGATTAAATATCAATAAGTTGCAAGGGTTTTTGTTTTAGGGCGCCTTCGGGCGCCCCTTTTTTTTACCGGAGAGCCGTTATCAATATCCCGCCGATGACGACGAGAATCGTTCCCATGACCATTTTTGTTGTAATGGACTCCATCTTCTTCAGGAAAAAATAGCTGAGAATGAGGATGTAAATGGGGGCCGTGCGGCTCAGGGGGATTGTCGTTGATACGTCGCCGATCATGATGGCCGTCCAGAGGAGAAACGAGCTTGCCGCGCTGAACATGGCGGCCGTGAGCAGCCAGAAGAATCCGGCGCGGTTGAGCGAGACATCGTCGCCGCCGGGTATCATGGGTCTGATCATGTACAGGAATACGTTAGCCGCAGAGAAGGCCACGGCGATGCCGACTTCCGGGGTTTGCTGGTAGACGTAGGCGTACTTGGAAAACAAGGGAGGGAGCGCGTAGACGACCGAGGAGATGAGCGGAAAGATCAGCGCCCCCTGAAACCAGTCCTTGAACGAGCGCGAGCCGGTTTCCTGAATGCTTAAAATAGAGACCCCGCACACGATCCCCATGGTGCCGACGAGGACCCATCCATTCGGCGTCTCCCCGAGGATGATGACGGCAATCAGTGTGCTCCACAGCGGGGTGCACGAGGTGATGGTGACCGAGCGGCCCAGCCCCATCCGGGTGATGCCGATCAGGTAGGTGACGCGACCGATCCCCGGGCCGACGAAGCCCACTAGCGCGAACCAGAGTATCGGGGTGAGTGTTGAAGTGAGGAGCGTTCCATTGATGAGGGAAACGATCAGACCCGTGAGGCTCACGGCGCTGTTGATAATAAATGTCGCCGCCAGCGGCGAGGTAGTCCGCATGCCCAGGCGGATGAATATCTGGGATATGGAGAAGGTGAAAGAGCACGCGATGGCCAGAAGCTCGGCGAGGCCGATGGACGAAATGATTTGGTTCAATTTATCCCCGGCTTCTTGTTTGAGGGGCGTCTATTGCTTGAAGGGTGTTTTGCCTTCTGGGCGGTGGTTCGGGCCGCGGCCCGGGCGCCGCCATGCTTCAAGGATTTGAGGTAGGGGCACATCCGCCGGAAGCAGCACTCCGTGCATTTGGGGTTTCGCGCCGTGCAGATGGTGCGGCCAAAAGCGAGCATGTTCATGTGAAGCTCGAACGCCCTTCCCTCGGGTACATGAGGGCCGAGTTCCCCGTGTGCTTTTTCGGGCCCGATTTTATCGCCGATGAGGCCGAGCCGGCCCGCTATCCGGTGAATATGCACATCGACCGCGAAAAGATCGCGGCTCGAGGCCCACATCAGCGTCACGTAGGCGGTTTTCACGCCAATTCCCTTGTGCTGGGTTAGTAGCGCCACGGCCACGTCGTCGTTTTTTTCATGCAGAAACTCCAGCGAAAGCGCACCGGTCTCGCTCCGTAGCCATTGAAGAATTGAGAATATCCGCGCGGCTTTCTGGTTGCCCAGCCCGGCGGACTTCACGGCGAGGGCAAGGGCACGCTCGGTGGCGTCTGCTGCGGTCTCCCAGTCGTGAAATTGCCGCTTGAGTTCACGGAAGGCCAGGTCCCGGTTATGGTCGGTCGTTCCCTGGGAGAGGAGCGTTTCCACTAGGGCGTCGAGGATATTCGCCCGCCGAGGGCGCTTGGGTATGCCAAAGAGATCGCGGAGACCGTCCGCGAGCCGGGTTATTTTTCTCTTGAGATTTACGGGTTTTACTGATTTGCTCGGCACTCTCGCCAGCCTCCTATTCGGAGACCGGACTATCTCACCATTACTTGCCCGATGCCAAGATGTTAGAGGAATGCGAGAGAGGGGAGCGGGCAAGGCAACGGCGCGGTATCCAGGAAGGGGAAATATCCCAGCTACGCCCAGTTTATGAGGCGGGGTGCCGCTGAGGAAAAATTATCCGGTGCCTTGGATCGAATCCACCCTGGTTTTAGCCTGAGGCTGGCGAGGGGCCATTTGCCACTCGCCATGGGGCTGGCTCTCCCGGAAGACCTTGGACAGGCGCTTGATTTTCCGGTATTCGCTGAGAACGCGCCAGATATAGCGACGGGTTTCCCGGAATGGCGGGACTCCCTTGTAGCGACTAACAGCGGCGGGCCCAGCGTTGTAGGAGGCCAAGGCGAGGCCGATGTCCCAGTAGTGTTTCTTGAGAAGGTTCTGTAAATACCGGGTTCCACCCTCGATATTCTGGCGAATGTCGAAGGGATTTTCGATTCCGAGATGTTTTTGGGTGATTTTGTTGATCTGCATGAGCCCCATGGCCCCCATTTCAGAGACCGCATAGGGGTCGAAGTCGCTTTCCACCTGGATGACCGCTTGCACCAGAAGTGGGTCAACCCGGTGAAGTGCTGAATAATAATGGATAAATCGATAAATGTCCGGATGCTGAGCACCATCGGAGTTCGACAGATCATCAGAACCGTAGTCCGGGTTAGTACGCTCCTGCGGGGCGGGCAGTGAGGTGTTAAATATATGGGCATCCAGGTTGGAGGCCTGAATTGAGGCGACGTCGTTCTCGGGGAACAGGGAAATGTATTTCACGGGATTCAGGCCGACCCTGCTGGATGCCATGAAAGTGAAGGCAATCACAGCTACTGTGCCGGTCAGGCCGCGCAGATGTGTCCATGGTCTCCGGGGCGCGCCGAAATACTGGGCGATGAATTCAATCGACAGCAGGACGAAGTATAAGGCTATAATTACAAGTATAGTCGTATCCATGAAAATTTACCCTATTGTTTTCAGGCGAATTGCTAAGGTTGGTAGATACCCGGTAGAAACCTATGGAAGTTCATGTAGACACGAATCAGCGTCTATCCTGCGCTTCGCCTTGCCTTCTGTAAAGGGCAGTCTAAAAGTGTGCCGGCGGGACGGCGCAATCGTGTACTACCGGGGATGAGAATAAGGGGGCCCGAGGGCCACTTGGTTGGAATTGAGGTACGTTGCTTTCTCAGGGTATTTTCCAGTATTGGATATTCTATAATACTGAGAAGGTTGCAATACCCCCCGATGCCGTGTTGTAAGTAGGTCCAAATTGAATTTGAGTTTTACCGCTAAATCACGTTAGCTGTTTTCCGGGAGAGGTAAATGCCGGAGTTACCAGAAAATCTTGAAGATATACTCAGAGGCATTTCTGTGAATCTGGGTGAGATCCTGCGTGAGCAAAAAATGCTCGGAGAACGGATGGGGAATCTGGAGGAGAGAATCTCCAGATTTAAGGAAAAAGAACAAGCTCCGGAAGGAGCATCGGAAGGTGTTTCCTACGACTACCGGATTCTGGAGCATTATCGGCGTTATACGATTTTGGATAGCAAGGGCCACAAGGCGGAGATGACCAACACTCGTAGTTGCCTGGCGCTTCGCGACATGCCTGGGCTCAGAACCCGCTACCATACCGGTACAGGTGAGCGAAATGTGGCGTATTCCTACCGCATCATTCAAGAAGGCCAGGCTGGAGAAGCCGACTGGGTGCCGCTCGAATTTGAGATTAACAGGGGGGCGGGAGCGGATTATTCTGCTATTCTGGCTTTTCCTCAGCCCATTCTGAGAGGGGATCGCTTTGAGCTTCGCCACGAAATTGAGCTGGTCGAATCTTTTTGTACCCACAACGAGTGGGTGAGCATCGTGGTCGAGTATCCGACGGAGAGGTTTGTTCTTGAGTTGATTCTCCCCTCGGGTCGGATGATTCAGGGCGCACGGAGTGAGAGTTCAGATGGCGCATCGCAGAGCTTTGACAAACGGCGCATCGTGCCGCAAAAGGTGCCGGGCGAGAGCCAGGTCATTATGGTCTGGGAGGAGGCGCGTCCAGTCACGGCGCGCACCTACACGCTCTACTGGGAGTGGTAGGGGCGCTGATCTTAACTGCAACATGTTGCACATATGCCTTCCCCGACCCACGAATTTGCTGTTTGACAAGGCTGTGCGCCCTCGACGGGGCTGGATGTAGACCCCCGTTTTTGCCGGGCCCCATATTGCGGGAAGCCCGTTGTCGGGAGGCGATTTTTTTGTCCAATGGATTCAACTAGTTATGGGTTCGGTTGGTTAAGTATTCAGGGTCCCGCCCCGGCGAGCGGCGGCGGGACCGAGATATTCTCTTTTAATTACTTTTTACCAGGAGATTTAACATGCTTGAGCAAAACAGTTTCTTCGTTGAACTCACCGAAAACTGCGGGGCCCAGGTTCTTCCCGATGGCCGCGTGAAAACCAACCGCGCCCAGCTCGAAAAATGCGCCGCCACCCGGGGCGCAACCGTCGGCGTCTCGCACTCGAAAAATTTCGAGAAAAACATCCATGTCCCGGCTATCACCGTCCGGCGCGTCAACAAAAAAGGCGCCAAGACCGAAACCGAAAACCTCTACTTCAACTATGAAGAGCAGGGCAAGGACATCATCACCGACCCCGCCGAGTGGGGCCGCATCCCGATACAGATCTTTGGCTAGCCCCCCGGCTATAGCCCCCTAGCGAAATAGAGAACATGAGACCCCCAGGTGCTCGGAGAATGGACCCCCGCGTTCATCGAGGAGCAGTTCTCCCGCCGCCTCGGCACGCTCTTTAACGGCCACGTCGGCATCGAGCTCATCGAGGCAGGCCACGGCTTCGCGCGGCTGCGCCTGCCCATCAGGGACGAAATCCTCCAGCCCACCGGCGTCGTCCACGGCGGTGCCGTCGCCACCCTCGCCGACGTCACCGCCGGCGTCGCCGCCCACGTCTCCTATCCCCCCGGCACCAACATCGTCACCGTCGAGTTGAAAGTCAACTTCATCGCCGGGCTTCGAGTGGGCACCCTCCTCAGCGAAGCCAAGCCCCTCCACCTCGGTCGCCGCACCTCGGTCTGGGAGGTCCGCATCAACCACGACTCGGGCCGCCACGCCGCCTTCGCCACGGGCACCTTCATGATCGTCAAAGAAGCGCCCACCGAGTAGCCCATCCCCCACATAGGCGGATACCACCCACCAGGGCGAATATCTTGATCTCGCCGCGCAACTTATTTATTGTCAGTCATATAGGTATCGCCGCCCGCGCTTGTCCATCTCGCTGCCCCAAAAAACGCATCAACCACGAACCTCCCTGTTTTTTCGCGGCATTTGCTGTGGATGGCGGCAGCTGCGGATTCGCTATCTACTCACCCGAGGAGGATGACATAAATATGGCCGAATCGTAGAGATCCTGTTTCTTGCGGTCGTCAGTTCTTCCTAACTGTTGCCAGGCGCTTCTCCCCTATAAGCCCCGCCGGCTCTGGCGGTTATTTGCGCCTGTTTATCCCGGATGGGTTTGATTATGCCCAAAGACTACGATTTTTGAGCGCATGGCCATAAATCCTATCGAGGTCTCCTGAAGTCCGCCCGGCGTCGAAACAAGGAGCCGATTGTGATATTCTTCCGTGGTGGGAGGATTCTTTCAGTATGCTGGAACTCTTTAATGGAATAAATATCAGGCACTTGTGCCGGGAGCCTCGCCACCCGAGACCGGGGGAGGCCCCGAGGCGCATCACGATGGAGAGCGATAATGAGCAATAGCTTTAATGCCCGCGCCGAGATGAAGGTCGGCGACCAGACTTACGAGATTTACCGGCTCGATGCCCTGAAGGACAAGGGCGATATCGAGCGGTTGCCCTATGCGCAAAAAGTCCTGCTCGAAAATCTTCTCCGCAACGAGGACGGCGAGTCCGTCACCGCGAAGGACATCGAGGCGCTGGCCGGCTGGGACGCCAAGGGCGGCTCGACAGCCGAGATCGCCTTCATGCCGAGCCGCGTTCTTTTGCAGGACTTTACAGGCGTTCCTTCGGTGGTCGATCTCGCCGTGATGCGCGATGCGATGAAGGCGCTGGGCGGCGACCCGGCCCTCATCAATCCGCTCCAGCCGGTGGACCTGGTGATCGACCACTCAGTTCAGATCGACAGCTTCGGGACCGCCGAGTCCCTTGAGCAAAACGCCGATCTCGAGTTCGAGCGCAACACCGAGCGCTACACCTTCCTGCGCTGGGCGCAGCAGGCGTTCGATAACTTCCGGGTGATCCCTCCCTCGACGGGAATCATCCACCAGGTGAATCTTGAGTTTTTGGCCCACGTTGTCGGCGAGGATGAGAAAAAAGGGGTGCGCCGCGCCTTTCCGGACACCTTGGTGGGCACCGACTCACACACCACGATGATCAACGGCCTGGGCGTTCTGGGCTGGGGCGTTGGTGGCATCGAGGCCGAGGCCGCCATGCTTGGACAGTCGTATTCGATGCTCATCCCGGATGTGATCGGTTTCAAGCTCTCGGGCAAGCTTCCCGAGGGGACGACCGCGACCGACCTTGTGCTCGTCGTCGTCCAGATGCTCCGAAAAAAGGGCGTTGTCGGAAAATTCGTCGAGTTCTACGGGCCGGGGCTGGCCGGGCTGCCGCTCGCCGACCGGGCCACGCTCTCGAACATGGCGCCCGAGTACGGGGCCACCTGCGGCATATTCCCGATCGACGCCGAGACGATCAAATATCTTGATCTATCGGGCCGCCCGCCCGAGAAGATTGCGCTGGTCGAGGCATATGCCCGGGAGCAGGGGATGTTCCACGATGAGAACACCCCGGAGGCGGTCTACACCGACACCCTCGAACTCGACATGGGCGATGTCGAGCCCTGCATCGCAGGCCCCAAGCGGCCGCAGGACCGAATCCTCTTGAAGGAAGCCAGCGCCACCTACGAGAGAGAACTCGACAAGATGCTCACCGAGCTCTCGGGAGGCGGCGGCACCGCCGTCGCCACCGCCGGCGTGAAGGTGAAGGCCAGCAAGAAGAGCTACGAGCTGACGAACGGGGCGGTCGTCATCGCCGCGATCACGAGTTGCACGAATACCTCGAACCCCTCGGTCATGCTGGGCGCCGGTTTTGTCGCCAAAAAGGCGGTCGAGCTGGGCCTTCAGGTGAAGCCTTGGGTGAAGACCAGCCTCGCGCCCGGCTCAAAGGTCGTGACCGAGTATCTGAAAAAAGCGGGCCTCGACACCTATCTCGATCAGCTCGGCTTCAACACCGTGGGCTACGGATGCACGACATGCATCGGCAACTCCGGGCCGCTGCCCAAAGAGGTATCGAAAGCCATCGCCGAGGGCAACCTCGTCGCCTGCTCGGTCCTCTCGGGCAACCGCAACTTCGAGGGCCGGGTGCACGCCGAGGTACGGATGAATTTTCTTGCCTCGCCCCCGCTGGTTGTTGCCTATGCGCTGGCTGGCCACATGAGCGTGGACATCGCCACGGCCTCGCTTGGCCAGGACAAGGCAGGCAACGATGTTTACCTGAAGGACATCTGGCCCACCCAGAGCGAGCTTCAGGAAGTCGTGATGAACAACGTCAAGGCCGACCTGTTCAAAAAAACCTACTCGGACGTGTTCCGAGGCGACCTCAGATGGATGGGCATCCCGACCCCCGAGGGCGATCTCTACGCCTGGGAGGAGATGTCCACCTACGTCCAGAAACCGCCCTATTTCGACGGCATGAAGGCCGAGCCCGACCCGCTGGGCGACATTAAAGGCGCGCGCTGCCTCGCCAATCTGGGCGATTCGACGACGACCGACCACATCTCGCCAGCGGGCTCGATACCCGTAGACGGCCCGGCGGGGCGTTACCTTGTGATGAACGACGTGATCGCGAAAGACTTCAACAGCTTCGGCTCGCGCCGGGGCAACCACGAGGTCATGATGCGCGGCACCTTCGCCAACGTGCGCCTGCGCAACAAGGTCGCCCCCGGTACCGAGGGCGGCTGGTCCACCCATTTTCCCTCGGGCGAGCAGATGACGATGTTCGACACCGCCGAGAAATACCATGAAGAGGGTGTGCCCACGGTCATCCTTGGCGGCAAGGAGTACGGCACGGGCTCATCGCGCGACTGGGCGGCGAAAGGCTCGAACCTGCTCGGCGTCAAGGCCGTGATCACGGAGAGCTTTGAGCGAATCCACCGCTCGAACCTCATCGGAATGGGTGTGCTCCCGCTTCAGTTCAAGCCCGGCGAGAATGCCGAGAGTCTCGGCCTCACGGGTCTGGAAGTCTTCGACATCGAGGGTATCAATGGTGGCGAGGCGAAAGAAATGAGGGTCACGGCGACCCCCGATGGCGGCAGCGCGCCGATCACCTTCACTGCGGTCTCGCGGATCGACACCCCGAACGAGGTGCTCTACTACCAGCACGGCGGCATTCTCCACTACGTCTTGCGCAAGTTACTCAAGGAAAACAAATAGGGGAACCGCAGGAGGAAGGGGTGGTGCTGAATCGCATGGTCCCGGCGGCCCGGTTGGCCGCCTTACTAGCGGCAGCGCTGCTGTCTGACGCCCTTCTCTCCGGGGCGGCCAGTGCCGAGCTTCTCGCCATTTTCACCGATTAAATTTCATTTGACGTTCGGGGCGCCCGTGGATTTATGGGTGTCGTTACGGTAGGTGACGGAGACGTGCGTCTAGTCATCGAGGCGAACAATATCGTTCACCTTGACTTCGGCAAGGGCGCTGTTAGGTAGCACGAAGAGGGGCGAGGAGAAGTAGGACTCTCATCAGGGTTTCCTCTCAATGCTCGGATCTTAATTCTTTTATTCGAGTCATGTCTAGCTTTTCGGGCCGGTCATCTCCTCGGGCCGGACAGCTTTGTCGAATTCCTCGCCGCTCATAAGGCCCAGCGCCAGGACCGCCTCGCGCAGGGTGCTGCCATCGGCGAAGGCTTTTTTCGCCACCTTCGCAGCGCTGTCGTAGCCGATGATTGGGTTGAGCGCTGTCACGAGCATGAGCGAGCGGTTGAGGAACGCCTCGATGACCGGCTTGTTAGGCTCGATACCGACGGCGCAATTTCCATCAAACGAGGCACAGGCGTCCGAGAGCAGGCGAATTGAATTCAGGAGATTGAAGATCATGACGGGCTTGAAGACGTTCAGCTCGAAATTGCCCGAGGCGCCCCCGATGTTCACGGCGACATCATTGCCCATCACTTGGGCGCAGACCATCGTCATTGCCTCGCACTGGGTGGGGTTCACCTTGCCGGGCATGATCGAACTGCCGGGCTCGTTCTCGGGGATGCGAATCTCGCCGATGCCGCTTCGGGGGCCCGAGGCGAGCCAGCGGACATCGTTGGCGATCTTCGTCAGGGCGGCGGCGAGAGATTTGAGCGCGCCGCTGGTGAATACAATCGCGTCGTGCGCGGCCAGGGCCTCGAATTTGTTTGGGGCCGAGCGGAAGGGCAGCCCGGTGATCCGGGCGATGTGCGCCGCGGATTTTTCGGCGAAGTCGGGATGGGTGTTCAGGCCGGTACCCACGGCGGTGCCGCCCAGGGCCAGCTCGTAGATGCCGTCGAGGGTCAAGCGTATGCGCCCGGCAGCGTTTTTAAGCTGCTTGGCGTAGCCCGAGAACTCCTGGCCCAGCGTGAGCGGAACGGCGTCCATGAGATGGGTGCGCCCAATCTTGATGATGTCGCCGAAGGCATCGGCTTTTGCCTGAAGGGTTTTTTGTAGGCGCTCGACCTCGGGGAGGAGGCGCAAGTTGATTTGCTCGGCGGCGGCGATGTGCATTGCCGTCGGGAACGTGTCGTTCGAGGACTGGGCCTTGTTCACGTCGTCATTCGGGTGAATCGGGTCCTTTGAGCCCATCGTGCCTCCGGCCATTTCGATGGCGCGGTTTGAGATGACCTCGTTCGAATTCATGTTTGTCTGGGTGCCGCTGCCGGTCTGCCAGACGACGAGCGGGAAATGCTCGTCGAGTTTTCCCTCGATCACCTCGTCGGCGGCGCGATCGATGAAGTTGGCCTTCTCTTCGGGGAGGGTGCCAAGCTCGCGATTCGTGAGGGCAGCGGCTTTTTTAAGTATCCCCAGGGCGCGGATCATTTCCCTCGGGAAGCGGTCGCCGCCGATTTTGAAATTCATCAAGGATCGGGCCGTTTGCGCCCCGTAGTATTTGTCGTCGGGAACTTCGATTTCGCCCATCGTGTCGGTTTCGATTCGATACCCCATGAATATGACTCCTTGCTCTTGGATGCGCCTTGAGGCGCGGATGATGTGTGAGGGATAGGGCCGGTACTGTCTACAGCGGCGAGCGTATCTCAAAACTTGCGTCCGGGCCAGATGTACGGGCGCTACCGCCGCGTGGTGAGCGCCGGGGCTACCATCGTCAATAATTCTGCTTTCCCAACCGGTTTGAGCATGACACCGTCGACCCCGCTGCGGGCCATCTCCTCGGGGCATATTACCGCCTGCTAACCCGTAAGTAGAAGTGCCGGCGTGGCGGGGGAGATTTCCTTGATTCTTCGCGCGACCTCGGCCCCCGATATTCCGGGCATGGCGAGGTCCGAAATCACCAGGTCGTGCCGGCCTGTCTCGAAGGTTTGGGTGGCCTCGAGGCCGTTGTGTGTGACTTCCGGGGAGTAGCCCCCCCCTCCGAGAGCAGCCCGCTGTTCACCCGCGCCTTGTCGGGTTCGTCTTCAACGATGAGAATGTTTGCCGGGCTGACCGAGGGGATCGCAGCCTTGACCATTTTACGTCAACGATATCGGAGGTCGGGAGCGTAAAGCTGACTTCGCTGCCGGTGCCCTGCTCGCCCTTTGGTGGAGAAAAAGGGCTCTGAACGCCCCTCTCCTTGGTCTCAGGGGACATGCCCGGGCCGGTGTCCCTGACGGATACGCGGGGCCCGCCCGCGGTGTTCGTGGGGCTAAGTATTATTTTCCCACCATCGGGCATCGCATCAAAGGCGTTATTGATGAGAATTTCGTGAAGTTCGGTCTCGACGCCGCTGACGAGCGGTTGCCTCTCCCCGTGCTCGACGACCAGCGCAATATGCACGCCACTGGCCTCGGCCTCGCTTTTCCAGCGAGGGCGGGTCATCTCGGCGGCTGCTCGGATCGCTTCGTTGAGATCTGCCACGCTCTCCGGCCAGTCATCGCGCTTTCGGACGAAGTCCTGAAGCCGTTTGACGGCCCGGGCGGCGTCCATGGCGGATTTCATGATGATGTCCAAATATTAGAGAATGGCGGGGTCAATATTTTCCTTCACCATATACCTTTCCAAAAGTTCGGCGGCCCCGTGGATGATCCCGAGGGCGTTGTTGAAATCGTGCGAGATTCCCGCTGAAAGGCGGTTCAGGGCCTCGAGCTTTTCGGTTTGATGTAGATGCTCGAGAGCCGCACTCCGTTCGATAGAGGCGACGGCGAGGACCGTGAAGCTTTCCGCGATGCGCTCATCCTCGGGGATGAAAGAGACCACGCCGATCTTGTTGGTGAAGTAGAGATTCTCGTGGACGATTTCCTGCGACTTAAGCGGAACGCCGACGGCGTGTGGATTCTTCGTGAAGTCCAGAATCCGGAGCGACCGGGACTCCCGGGCAAGAAGGTCGATGATGCCCTTTCCACCGGGAAGCGGCCCGATGGCCTCTCGCACCTTCTCATCGATGCCCGACGTCAGGAAACGGACTATCTGATCGCCGTCGGTGTTGAACACCCCCAGGGCCCCGTAGTTTGCGCCGACGAGGTGAGTGCCCACATCGATAATCTGCTGGAGCAGAAGGCGCGGGGATTTTTCCTAGGAAGAGGTATTCGGATCGCCGGATTCGGTGGCGGTCTCTTGGTCGTTTCGCGGTCTGGACGAGGGGTGTGTGCTCATGTCGGACCTTTAGGGCTCCCCGCCATGGGTCGGTGGCGGGGGTGATAGCCTTTTGTTAGACCCTCTCGCCAGATCCTACCACTCCAGAACAATTCTTCCGATGGGATCTCCTTTGCGGAGGCGGTCCATGGCCTCATTGGCCTCCGTCATCGGCGCCAGCTCCGAAATTATTGGTATGACCTTGCCGCTCTCGACGAGGCTGGCCGCATCGCGCACATCTTGCACTGTGTGGTTGTGCGAGGCGATTATCTGGACCCACTTGTAGACGAGATAGGCAGGATCGATCGGGAAGGTTTGCCCATAATGATAGCCCAGGATGACCAGGCGGCCACCCGGTGCGAGTAGCTCAAGGCATTGCTGGAGCACCGGAGGCACGGCCGCCCCGCCAACGATCTCAAGGGCGATCTCGGCGCCGACGCCATCAGTCATGTCGAGCACGGCCTGGACCGGATCTACCTCGGCGGCGTTGATGGTTGCGGTGGCGCCGTATTCCCTGGCTTTTTCGAGTTTTTCGGGTTGAACGTCCACGCCGATAACTTTCGCGCCCAGGTAGCAAAGAAGCTGAAGGGCGTGAAGGCCAAGGCCACCGAGCCCGAATATCACCGCAGTCTCGCCGAGCCCGACGCGGGCCATGCGAATTGAGTGGAGCGGCGAGCCCAGGGTGCCGCCGATAAGGGAGGCGCCGCTCAGCGACACATTCGGGCCGACCTTGACGAGGTTGCGCTCGGGGGCGGCGACAAGCTGGCCGAAGCCGCCGTCCATCTCCATGCCCATCCTGCCCGGAGAGTTGAGGCACATTTCCTCGTGCCCATTGCGGCACATCCGGCAGCGTCCACAGGTTTTCTTCGAAACGACGACCACCCGGTCGCCCGGCTGGACGGAATCCACATCGGGCCCCGTTTCGAGGACGATGCCGGCGTTTTCATGTCCGAGCATAAGGGGGGGTGATGTAGTCTTAATGAGGCCCTCGACGACCTTGAGGTCCGTCGCGCAAAGCCCGTTGGCTTTCGACTCGACGAGCACTTCGCCGGGTCCGAGTTTGGGATCAGGAACCTCCTCAAGTACGAGGGGCTGCCCGAATTCTTTTAAAATCATTCCTTTCATTCGCGAATCTCCAGAATATCCCATAAGAAGGCTGTTAATTTTGAGTGAAATTTATCATATGAGTAGAAGCGAGAGGAGTCTAATGGCTAAAAGGAAAAGAATGGTTGTGGATAGTTGAAAAAATACAACAAAATCAAAGTTGAAACGGGAAATTTCGTGGCGAATGAATTTTACAACGCGCCTCGCAGCTATGATAATCGCCCAAGTGGTCTATCTATTCATTTTTTTTATTGCTACTTACTTGGTGGATGCCTGCAGAGCCGTGAATTCCGGGCCGGA
>Ga0114999_10005307_pt1 | contig 15256 bp, 15 predicted proteins | sample ArcticOcean_MG_C_3_FD_89820 | JGI IMG/M metagenome (GOLD analysis project Ga0114999, IMG submission 89820) | Marine microbial communities from western Arctic Ocean - ArcticOcean_MG_CB8_126 | ecosystem: Environmental > Aquatic > Marine > Oceanic | place: Arctic Ocean: Canada Basin | collected...
ATTTCTGGCCACCTTCGACGAAGGTGCCCTCGGCGCCGCCGCCGAGCGCTCCGCCGAGTTGCTGCGATGACGGACTGGACGAAAGGCGAGCTGATGGCGGTGGCCGCAGGCCGTCTGCTCGACGACGCCAAGGTGGTGTTCGCCGGGGTCGGTATGCCGATTCTGGTGTCGCTGCTCGCTCAACAACGCCAAGCGCCCAACCTGACGATCGCTCTCGAGGGTGGGATCATCGGCCCCGAGTTGGCCGCCGGACGGCTGCCGATCTCAACCAACGAGATGCGCGCTGCCCGCCGCGCTCCGTATCTGACAGACATAGCCGATGTCTTTCTCAGCGCGCAACGAGGATTCTTCGACTACGGGTTTCTGGGCGCCGCCCAGGTCGACAAATTCGGCAATATCAATTCGAGCATCATCGGCGATCATGACTCCCCGAAGGTCCGGCTTCCAGGCACCGGTGGCGCCAACGACATCGCGTCGTTGTGTCGCCAGGTATTCATTGTGACGGCACACGAGCCGCGACGGTTCGTAGAGCAGGTCGACTTCATCACCAGCCCCGGCAATCTCAGTGGCGGAACCTCTCGACGGGACGCTGGCCTGGTTTTCGGGGGCCCTGCCGCAGTGGTCACCGATCTGGCGCTTCTCGACTTTGCTACCGAGTCGGGCCAGATGCGTCTTACCGGCCTGCAACCCGGGGCCACCGTAGAAGAGGTGGTGCAAAACACGGGATTTGAGCTCGTTCTCGCCGATGAGATAGAGCAGCTCGATGCGCCGACATCAGAAGAGCTAGCGATCCTCAGGGAGCTCGATCCGAGCGGCGCCATCCTCCGCTGATGCCGGATGCCGGCCGATCACTGTAATTGATTGCATAACTCCGGTAAGGGCGAGGTGATGGCACGGGTCACGCTTAGTGATGTCGCTGCGCGAGCAGACGTGGACGCTTCCACTGCGTCGCGTGCCCTCAACAACGAAACGAGCCATCTGTTGAGTGGCGACACGGTGGCCAAGGTGTCCCAGGCCGCCGAGGAGCTGGGCTACACGCCAAACACGATTGCTCGCAGCCTTCGCACGAGCCGCACCATGACTGTTGGAATGTTGGTTCCTGACATCGAGAACCCGTTGTTTCCTCCGATCGTGCGCGGCCTCGAAGACGAACTCGCAAATTCCGGTTACGCCGTGGTGCTGGCGAATACCGACGACGACCCGGCCCGTGAGCGGGCAGCAACCCAGGGCCTCTTGGCCCGCCAACTCGACGGGCTGGCCATTGCCAGTGCCCGATCGGACCACGAAGCGACGGAATGGCTCGATGACCCAACGCTGCCTTTGGTTTTCGTCAACCGGATGGACGCCACGCACGACGTGCCGTCGGTCATTGCCGACGATGCGGCAGGCACGGACGACTTGATGGATCATCTCTTCGAGTTGGGACACACGAAGATCGCGCAGATTTCGGGTCCCCAACTTTATTCAGCAAGCCGGGTCAGGTTCGCAGGCTATAAGCGCGGCCTGCGGCGTCATCGCGAGAAGCTCGATCGTGGCCGTCTCGTGTTTGCGGACTCGTTTTCGGTAGCGGCCGGCGCCAAGGCGTGTCAGGAGTTGCTCAATCGCGAGGTCGCGTTCACCGCAATCTTCGCAAGCGACGACCTCATAGCAATCGGCTGCATGGAGGCTCTTCGCCGCGCCGGAATCCGGGTACCCGAGGACGTGTCGATCGCGGGGTATAACGACTTGTTGCTCGTGGACATGTTGAACCCGCCCTTGACCACGGTAAGCGTGCCGCAATATGAGATGGGCGTGACGGCAGCCCGCCTGCTTCTGGCCCGTATGACGGGAACGCTCGGCAGCGACATCCATATCAAACTCCAGCCGGCCCTCGTAGCACGCGACTCGACCGCCGCGCCAGCCTGAGCCGGTCGACTACGGCCGATCAAGTCCCAAGTCGACACGGCTGTTCGCGCCGGTCCAGTGCAGGGAGGCGGGCATTTTGCCGACGAACTGTGGCGACTCGACGAGGCTATCGTGCCTGAGGACCGAGACGACGCGGCAATAGTCGCGTTTTCTCTGGTTGCAGCCCGAAGTCGAACGTGGGGTATGAGGCCCCGCAATCGTTTGCACGGGCAAAATTGGACTCGTCGCCGCGCGGGCGACTCGGACGCCAGGAGGGCATATGAGAGAGGATCTCGAACTACTAAAGGGCGCGATCGACATGCACGCCCACACCGCTCCCGCACTCTTTCCCCGGCCGTACGACGACGCCGAGGTTGCCGAGGCGGCTGTGAAGTATGGGATGCGAGGTTTTGTACTCAAAGACCACGACATGTCGACAACCGGGCGGGCCTACTACGTCGATCGTATGTATCCGGACGTCGAACCATACGGCGCAGTCGTTCTCAATCGTTCTGTAGGTGGCTTGAACCCCTACGTGGTCGAATCGGCCATCCACTACGGCGCCAAGGTCATTTGGATGCCGAGTAACCACAGCAAATGGCATTCCGAGTACTACGGCATGTCCGACTACCCGGCGCTCGGGCGAAGTCAGCCGCAGCTGCCCGGAGACGGCGTCACCGTCCTCGACGAAGACGGCAACCTGAAGCCCGAGGTCCTCACCATTGTGGAACTGGTCGCCCAGCACGGCATCGCGCTGGCGACGGGGCACCTGAGCCTGCCCGAAATCCGCTTGCTGCAAGATGCCGTGAACAAACACGGCGATGTCAAGTTTCTGGTCACCCACGCCAACTGGGCGCTGTGCAAGCTGGATATGGATGTGCAGAAGGAGCTGATCGCCAAAGGCGCGTACCTCGAGTACGTGGCTTCGTCCTGCGTCTCGCTCGACTTTATGGAGCAGACTTCCGAGGAGTTGGGCGGCTGGATCACGGAATTGCAGGGCGATCGCCTCGTCCTCGGGTCGGATCTGGGCCAGCTTGGCGGACCTCTTCATCCCGAAGGCATGCGGATGCTGCTGGCCTCGCTACTGGCGGGTGGCGTGAAATATGAGCACCTGGAGAAGATGACGAAGGCCAATCCGGCTGAGGTACTCGGCCTGAATGCGTAACCGCCGGCGCCGGGAATGTACGTAAGGCCGTTCGACTATCTGAGAGTTGACTCGCTTGAGGCCGCCTCGCAAGCGCTGATCGAACAGGGACCCGGCTCGTGGGTCATCGCTGGCGGCCAGAGTCTCATGCCCCTCCTGAATGTCGGCCTTGCCGAGGTGGACATCCTCGTCGACATCAGCCGGGTCAGGGGCTACGCAGACGTCACCTATACGAATGAGCTCATTGAGATCGGGGCACTCGCCACACACCGCACCCTCGAGAAGGACGCGGCGATTACTACAGGTGCGCCGTTGTTGGCCGCCGCAATAGGCCACATCGGCAATGTTCGAGTGCGGAACGTCGGCACTATCGGCGGGTCGGTGGCCCACAACGATCCAGCAGGGGAGGTGCCGCTCGTTCTTGCAGTGCTGGGGGCGACGTATCGCCTCGACCGTGGCGTAGACACACGCTCCGTAGCTGCGGCCCACTTCACCAAGGGAAGCTTTGAAACGGTTCTGTCACGGGGTGAGCTTGTCGCCACGGTGTCGTTACCGCCCACACAGTTAGGTTCGGGCTGGGGGTTCCACGAGTTTGCCTACCGACCGGGGGATTTTGCGGTCGCTGCAGCAGCTGCCACGGCGCGCATCCAAGACGAGGTCGTTGCCGATCTCCATCTGGGAGTCACCGGCCTCGGCGGTGGTCCACTGCGGTGCCGGTCTTTCGAGGAGGCTGCACTCGGCGCCGCCCCGGCCGATCTGGCCGGCCTCGAGCATCTCATCTCGTCCGACTTCGGGTATGTGGCGGACAGCGTCGAGAGCTCGGCCTACCGGAGTCACCTCGCCACAGTGATGGCCGGCCGCGCTGTGGCTGATGCAGTGCGACGTTCGATGGCTGCGGCGTGACCGGCGTCAGGACCACCATCGTCGTGAACGGTAGTGATATCACCCGGAGCGGACCGGCGCACTATTCCCTGCTGCGCTGGCTGCGGGATCTCGCGTCGGTCTTCGATGTCAAGTACGGATGCGGTGAGGGCGTGTGCGGCGCCTGCACGGTCCTCGTCGATGGCAAGACGGTGAGCAGTTGCCTCGTCCTCGCCGTCCAGGTGGACGGCCGCCGCATCACCACCCTGGCCGGGCTCGCCGGAGCGGACGGCCCCAGCGCCCTACAGGAGGCCTTCATCGAGTGCGGCGCTGCCCAGTGCGGCTTTTGTACGCCGGGAATGCTGCTGGCCGCCACGGAAGCCGTCGCGAGCGGAGAGCTGACCGGCCGGGACGACATCCGCTCGGCCTTGCACGGGAACCTTTGTCGATGCACCGGGTATCAGGCCGTGGTCGACGCCGTCGAGTCGGTGATTGGCACAGTGGAGCCGACGCGTGGCTTCTGAGGAAGTTCGCAGGTCGAAGGCCGCCGACCTCAAGGTTGTCAACCAGCCGGTGCGCCGCCGGGATGCCGCGGAGAAAGTGGCTGGCACCACGCGGTTTTCAGGCGACATCGGGCCGCACGGTCTTGTGCACGCCCGTCTGGTGCGGTCTGTGGTTGCCCATGCGCGTCTTGTCAGCCGCGACGTCTCGGCGGCAAAAGCCATCGACGGGGTCATCGCCGTGCTCCTGGGGGAGGACGTTCCGAACAACGAGGTGTGGGTCGACGTGCCCGGCCAGGAGACCGAAATCGCCGCCCTGAAGGCAAGCATGCAGGTTCTGGCTACCGAGCGAGTGCGTTACCAGGGGGAGCCCATTGCGTTGATCATTGCCGAGACGGAAGACGTATTTGCAGCCGCAGAGCAGGCGATCGAGATCGAGTACGCCGAATTGCCCGGCGTCTTCGACGTTCAGGCCGCCCTCGCCGACGATGCACCGCTCGTACACGACTCGGGGAACCTGCTCGCGGAGTGGAACATCAGCAGGGGGGATGTCGAGTCGGCCTTCGCCGCGGCGGACGTCGTGGTGGACGGTGAGTACTACAGCCAAGCCGTCGACCACGCCTATCTCGAACCTGAGGCAGGTTCGGCCTTCCTCAACGATGAGGGCGTGATCACCCTGACCGTTGCCACCCAGGTCGTCGAGCACTTCAGAGATGTTGCCAAGATCCTCGGTGTCCCGCATTCGAAGGTCCGGATACTTGCGCCCTACGTCGGAGGCGGTTTCGGTGGCAAGGAAGATATGACGGTCGAGCCATATCTGGCGCTCGCCGTGTACCGGACCGGGCGGCCGGTGCGAATGGTGTGGACGCGTCAGGAATCTCTGGTGGCACGAGCCAAACGCCACCCGATGGTGATGCGCTACCGCACGGCGGCGATGGCCGATGGCACGGTGCTCGGGCACGATATCGACATCACCGCCGACTCGGGTGCCCACGCCTTCCTCAGCGCACTTGTCCTGCTTTATGCCGCCGTGACGGCTGCCGGACCTTATGACCTCGAGCATGTGCGGCTTCGGTCCCGAGTGGTCTACACCAACAACGCACCATGTTCGGCCTTTCGAGGATTCGGGGGGATGCAGGTCGTATTTGCCTATGAGTCGCAGATGAGTCGGATCGCCCAACAACTTTCCATGGATCCCGGAGACATTCGCAAGCAGAATGCTCTGCGAGTAGGAGACAGTCTCCCGGTCGGCCAGCCGATCGAAACCGAAGTGCTTCTTGGCGCCACTATTGACGCCGTTCGGGCCGCTGCCGGTCCGCTCCCAGTGCCTTCACATGCAGATGCCGCTGTTGGGAGAGGTTTCGCCTCGAACATCCAGCCCTACGGCAGGTTGGTCTGGCTTCACGATACGGCGACGGCTTGGATCGGCTTCGAGCACGATGGCAGCCTTGCCGTGCGCATCGGCGTACAGGATATCGGTGCCGGTCAGGTTTCGGCCTTGGCCCAGATCGCCTCCGAAGTCCTCAGTGTCGGCATGGAAGACATCTCCGTGCATTTCGGTGACTCGGCTCGAACGCCGCGTGCGGGTACGACGACCGCGACTCGCATGTTGTACATGTCCGGGAATGCGGTCCACGACGGCTGTGTCGAGCTGAGGGATCATCTGCTCGGAATAGTCGCTCGCGCTCGCGGCGTGCCGGTCGAGCGGCTGGCGATGGTGGACGGGCTCGTGAGAAGCGCAGACTTCGAGCTTTCGCTGAGTGAGGTTGTGGCGCTTGCCGTGCGCGGAGGCGAGGTGATCCACGTTCACCACACGTTCTTCGGTCCGACCGGACCGCCGGCGATAACCGACCTCGCGACAACGAGAGTGCTCCCCGACTTCACCTACGGCACCCATCTTGCCGACGTCGAGGTCGACACCCGTACGGGGTTGGTGCGGGTGCTGCGGTACGTGGCCTGTCACGATGTCGGTCGTGCCATCAACCCAGTCACCGTCGAAGGACAGATTGCGGGCGGTGCCGTGCAGGGCATTGGGCAAGCCCTGCTCGAGGAAGTAGTCGTGCGCGACGGCGTGAACATGACGGGCGGATTCTTTCAGTACTTGATACCAACGAGCTCGGACGTGCCCGACATCGAGACCATCGTCCTCGAATCCGGCGAGGGGCTCGGGCCGTTCGGCGCCCGCGGCATCGGCGAGCCCCCGATCGGGCCGCCGGCGGCGGCGGTCGCCAACGCCATCGATGATGCCATCGGGGTGCGACTTACCCGCCTGCCGATGCGACCCGAGAGTGTGTGGGAAGCGCTATCGGCCGGCGAGTTGCCGTCGTAACCGACAGCGGGGTTCTTTTTGGGTGACTCGGTGCAGGTAAGCCTGTCAACGCGCCACGTTTTAAGCCGGTTCGAGCACCAGGACGGGGATCGATACACGGACCGTCTTTGCAAGGTATTGGCCGAACGCCGGGTATACCTGGACTTGGCGCTCCCAGATGCGGTCGTGTTCGTCGCCAACGGCGACCCTGGCAACGACGGCTACCCGGTCGTTTCCGACTTCGACCTCGGTTTCGGGGTGAGCGAGGATGTTGTGATACCAATCGGGGTTGGTGTCAGCGCCACCCTTGGATGCAAAAATCGCGTAACTATCGTCAACCTTTTGGTAGACAAGTGGACTGATACGCTTTGTTCTGGTGCGGGCGCCAAGGTGATGGAGCAACAGCAACGGCGTCCCTGCGAACGTTCCTCCGACCTTGCCGTCATTGGCCCTGAACTCTTCGATGATGTTCTCGTTCCGGCCGCTCATGGACAGATCCTTTCCGGTTCGGTAGCTGGTGCTGCAACAATCTCTGAGGCCGGATATTTCGCGGATTTCGGCATGAGCGACGCTGGTCATGTGGCCACGCCGGGCCTGCTCCGTACTACGGCAGGTGGCCGGTGCTAACGTCGCAATCGATTGCACTGTCGGTCGCGATCGCTGCCCTCGGCTGCGACCCGCCACTCCTAGGGAGTCATGGGATGAGTACTCTTGGCAACCACCTGCTGCGCTCAGCTGGGCCGACGGCGACAGGGTGATCGGCAGCAATTGTTGGCTGGCGCCGCTGGTATGACGGGCAGCCAGGTATATCGGCAACCGCTCCTCCTCGGATTCGCCGCTGGTCTCGTCTCGGGTTTGTTCGGAGTCGGTGGCGGCGTGATCATGGTGCCGGGCCTTGTTCTGTGGTTCGGTCTTGGTCCTCACAAAGCTCATGCCACCTCGGTCACAGCCATCGTCGGCGCGGCAGCTGCCGGAATGACACCTTTCGCGGTCAGCGGCGATATCGATTATTCGGCGGTTGCGATCATCTTTCTCGGGGGAGCCGTGGGCGCCTTCGCAGGTGCCCGGCTTCTGGGCAAGGTGTCGGCCGTCTGGCTGACACGCGGCTTCGTCCTCGTTCTGCTGGTGGCGTCGATAAGGATGGCGCTGTGAGCGAGATTCTCGGCCTCGTTTTCTTCGGATTCGTCGCAGGAAGCATCTCGGCATCACTAGGCGTAGGCGGGGGTGTTGTGCTCGTGCCTGCCCTGGTGATTCTGTTCTCGTTCGATCAGCACCTTGCTCAAGGCACCTCCCTCGCAGTCATCGTGCCGACGGCGATCGTGGGCGCCGTGGTGCACGCCAGAGCGTCCCGTGTCATTTGGAGATTCGCACTGCCGCTCGGAATCGCCGGAATCCTCGGCGGGCTACTAGGTGGACGGCTCGCTCTGGCCCTCGACGATCTCCTGTTACGCCGGCTATTCGCGGCGCTGCTCTTCATTACGGCCGTGCGCATGATCACGCTGTCGGGCGGTCGCCGAGAGCAAAACGAAGCGTGACGCAGCGCCGGGCCTGGTTACCTGGCAGTCGGTGTTTCAACGAATGCACGGACGGCGTCGACAACCTTCGGCACATCGCCGGCAGCGACGTCGAGATGGGTTACGAGCCGCAACGGCCGGGCTGTGCCGACGAGGATTCCCCGCTCGGCCAGCGTGTCGCTGAGCTCGGCGTGGTCGCGATCGTCGATCGAGAGATGCACCATGTTCGTCTGTGCTGCGGTGTAGGCGACGTCGATGTTCTTGATTTCGCCAAGGCCTGTAGCCAGTGCTGCGGCGTTGGCGTGGTCATCAGCCAGGCGCGCGATGTTGTTCTCGAGGGCGTAGAGACCCGCTGCCGCCAAGATTCCGGCCTGGCGCATTCCGCCGCCGAGAACCTTGCGCCAGCGATGGGCAACCGAGATGAGCTCGTGACTGCCGCATAGAACCGAGCCAACCGGGGCACCCAATCCCTTGGAAAGACAGAATGACACGGTGTCGAACCGTTGCGTGATCTCGGTGACCGGCACATCCTGCTTCAGGGCTGCATTGAATACCCTCGCACCGTCCAAATGCATGCCGAGCCCGTAACGATCGGCGAGCGCGGCGGCGGCTCCAAAATATTCGAGCGGCAGGGCCTGACCGGACTGTGTGTTCTCGAGGCACAACAAGCGAGTTCGGGCGAAATGCGGATCGGGGGGCTTGATCGCCGATTTGACCTTGTCGAGGTCGAGCGTGCCGTCCGGCTCGAAGTCAATCGGATGTGACGCGACGCTGCCGAGCACGGCCGCTCCGCCGCCCTCGTAGCCGAAGGTGTGGGCCCGGCTCCCGACGATGTACTCGTCTCCTCGCTCACAATGGGTGAGAATGCCAAGCAGGTTTCCCTGGGTACCGCTGGACACGAAAAGGGCCGCCTCCATCCCGGTGAGCTGCGCAGCCCTTTCCTGAAGCTGGTTGACAGTCGGATCCTCGCCGTACACATCGTCCCCGACCTCAGCCGCCATCATCACGTCACGCATGGCGGGCGACGGCAGGGTCACGGTGTCGCTGCGAAGGTCGATGGTCGTCAATCGAGGGCTCCCGGCAGGTCGATCATCAGGGAATCCTAAGACCTCGATGCTCAGCTCCCTGTTGGTGCTCGCTGGCATCCGGGGAGCCTTGTGCCGGCTGGGTACACTTCCGCCGAAGGGGCCCCGGGAGGAGTTAGCTTGACCGCCACGGACATGGAACCGGCTACCGATCGACCGAGATCTCGCAGGCGCGGCTCCACCATGCTCCTGGTTCTCGGCGCTCTCTCCGCCGCGGGAACGATGGTGCTGTGGTGGGTAGGGACGTGGTCCGATGAGTCGTCGCCTGCCGTCGGCAGGGAGATCTTCGGCAACATCCCCGGCGCAGTCGTCGCCCTCTTCTATGTGACGGTCTCGGCGTTCATCTTTGTCGTTTTCTATCTCTTCGCATTGCGTGTCAGGAACTGGGAGAGGGGTGCCTCCGAGAGTCGCCGCGGTTTGCTGAAGCGCCGGGTACACGCTGCCCGCGAGGGCCTCCAAATGAAGACCCTGCTCCGCGATCCGGCCGCTGGGCTCATGCACTCGGCGGTGTACTACGGGTTTGTCGTGCTGTTCCTCGGCACAGTCACACTGGAGATCGATCACCTGCTCCCGAGCGGCCTCAAGTTTCTCGAGGGCCGTGTGTATCAGGGTTACTCGCTCGTCCTTGACGCGTTCGCCGTGATCTTTCTCGGGGGTTTGGCATGGGCGGCGGGGCGACGTTATTTGCAGCGGCCGTGGCGGCTCCGATCCAAGACGAAGTCGGAGGACGCCTGGATCCTGGTCACCTTGGCCACGATTGGGGTGACGGGCCTTGCCGTCGAGGCGGCCCGCATATCGATAGCGGGACGCCCCGGCTTCGAGGTCTGGTCTTTTGCGGGTTATCTACTGAGCTATCTCGTTCCCGCGGGAAGCGCCTCCGGAATTCATCAGGGACTCTGGCTTGGCCATGTTGCTGCCTTCCTGGTATTTCTCGTCGTCCTGCCGTCGACCAAGTTGCGCCACATGGTTACCGCTCCCGTGAACATGTATCTCTCGCCGCGGGAGCGCCCGGTCGGGGCCATGAGAGAGATGCCGGATCTGGCTGCTGCAATGGAGGCGGGCGAGATCGAGACGGTTGGAGCCTCGGTCGTAGCCGAGTTCACCTGGAAGCAACTTCTCGACACAGATGCGTGCACGGTCTGCGGGCGCTGCACCTCCGTGTGCCCTGCGAACGCAACCGGTAAGCCGCTGGATCCCCGCGAGATTGTTCTGAAGCTCGGTGAAGTGGCGGCGGCGTCGGGTGACCCTGTCGTGGCCGGACCGGTTGGCGTCGATCTGGGTATCACCATCTCTTCGGACAATGTGTTCGAGCGAATCACGTCCGAAGAGTTGTGGGCGTGCACCACATGCAGGGCGTGTGACGAAGTGTGCCCCGTCAACATCGAGATCGTCGACAAGATCCTCGACATGCGCCGCTACTTGTCACTTATGGAGGCCGACTTTCCGACGGAGCTCGGCAAAGCCTATGTCTCGATGGAGAACTCCTCGAACCCGTACGGTATGGCCCAAAGTGGCCGCGCGGATTGGGCGAAAGAGCTGGATTTCGAGGTCAAGATGCTCGGCGAGCCCGGTGTCGAGGCCGAGTATCTCTACTGGGTCGGTTGCGCGGGCTCGTTCGACGACCGCAACCGCAAAGTGACCGTTGCCACCGCCAGGCTGCTGCGAGAGGCGGGGATCGATTTCGCCATTCTCGGGCCCCGCGAGGCGTGTACCGGAGACCCGGCCCGCCGTACCGGAAACGAGTTTGTTTTCCAGGGTCTGGCGTTACAGAACATCGCCACGCTCAATGATCTCGGAGTCACCAAGATCATCACTCAATGTCCCCATTGCTTCAACACGCTCGGCAATGAGTATCCGCAGTTCGGTGGCGACTATGAGGTGGTGCATCACAGCCAGCTGTTGATGCAGCTCGTAGACGAAGGACGAATTAATCCGGTTGGCGACGGAAAGACGATCACCTACCACGACCCTTGTTACCTAGGCCGGCACAACGATGTGTTCCTTGCCCCCCGTGAAGTGCTGTCCGCGGTCGGTGAAACGGTCGAGATGGTGCGCACCGGCACCAACTCGTTCTGCTGCGGCGCGGGCGGAGGCCGGATGTGGATGGAGGAGCACACGGGCAAGAAGGTCAACGTCGAACGAAGCGAGGAAGCCGTTGCTACCGGAGCCGACATCGTCGCCACTGGCTGTCCCTTCTGTTACATCATGATGGATGACGGCGTCAAGGAGATCGGTGCCGGTGCGGTCGAGGTGAAGGATCTCGCCGTACTGCTCGCAGAGCGCTCGCTCGACACGTAGCGGGCGGAGAACTGTGACTGCATCTCCACTCGATCATGGGCAGCTGCTCGAAATATACGAATGGATGAAGCTCACTCGTCTTCTTGACGAGCGGATTCAGACGCTGTGGAAGCAGGGCCGCGGTGTCGGCGGTACGTTCAGTGGCCGGGGTCATGAGGCCATCGCCGTAGGTGCCGGATATGTGCTGCGCCCCGACGATGTCGTCGCCCCGATGCACCGGGATCTCGGGACCTATCTACCGCGCGGAATGTCGGCTCGCCGAATCCTCGCCAACCAACTGGGGAGGGCGACCGGGGTGAGTGCCGGCCGGGATACCAACCTTCATGGGATGGGTGATCTCTCACTCGGCATCATCGGGTTCGTGTCGCATTTGCCGCAATCGATAGGGCCGACCGTGGGCGCTGCAATGGCTTTCGCCTACCGCGGTGAATCTCGCGTAGCCATGACCTTTGTAGGCGATGGGTCGTCGTCGGCCGGCGTGTTTCACGAAGCCCTCAATTTGGCAGCCGTCCAACGAGCGCCGTTCGTCGTGATGATCGAGAACAACCAATATGCGTACTCGACGCCCTTGCACCAGCAGATGGCAGTCGCCGATATCGCCGACCGCGCCGCCGGTCATGGTGTCCCGGCGACGATCGTCGACGGCAACGACGTCGAGGCCGTCTGTGCGGCGGCCGGCGCCGCAGTCGACCGGGCCCGAGATGGGGGTGGGCCGTCGCTGATCGAGTGCAAAACGATGCGGATGCTCGGCCACGCCATTCACGACGGCGCCGAATACGTGCCGAGCGCCCTCCTCGAGGAGTGGGAGCTGCGCGATCCTGTGACCGGGATGGAGCGGGTACTTCGTGAGCGCGGCATCGCAGATGAGTCACATCTGGCAGATGTCGCGGCCCGCTGCCTCGCTGTCGTGAACGACGCCGTCGAGTTCGCCGAAGGCAGTGATTGGCCGGATCCGGGTTCGGTCGAAGACGGAATCTTCGCACCGTGACGGTCTCTAAACCCGGATTAGGCGGCCCTGACCCTTCTGGCGACGAGCAAACAATGACGTACGTCGAAGCGATATCGGCGGGCCTGCGCGAGGAGATGCGGCGCGATCCTGACGTTCTCGTGCTGGGCGAGGACGTCGGTGGTTCGTTCGGGGGAGCGTTCAAGGTGACGGCAGGATTTTCTGAGGAGTTCGGCGACGAGCGCGTCCTCAACATGCCGATGACCGAGAACGCCTTTATCGGCGCGGCCAGCGGTATGGCCCTCATGGGCCTGCGTCCTGTGGTCGAAGTGCAGTTTGCCGACTTCATAACCTCGGGCTTCGACGCCATCGTTCAGTTTGCGGCCACCAATCACTACCGCTGGGGAGGCGCCGTACCGTGGGTGGTTCGCGCTCCTTCGGACGGAGGTATCAGCTCGGGACCATTCCACAGCCAGAACCCGGAGGCGTGGTTCGTGCACACCCCGGGCCTCAAGGTGGTGGCACCTGCCACCCCGGCCGATGCACGGGGCCTGCTGGTGTCCGCGATTCGTGACAACAACCCTGTCATCTACTTCGAGTCCAAGCCGCTGTACCGGTCGATCAGGGGCGCTGTTCCCGCCGGCGACGGCGCGGTTGAGATCGGCGCTGCCAACCTTGCCCGGATTGGCTCCGATGTCTCCGTGATCACCTACGGCGCCATGGTCCACCAGGCCCTCGATGCGGCTGATGGTCTGGTCACCGAGGGACTCGATATCGAGGTTTTGGATCTGCGTACGCTCAAGCCTCTCGACACGGAGGCGGTCCTGGGATCTGCGGCGAAGACGGGTCGAGTCCTCGTGGTCCATGCAGCGAACCGGCTATCCGGGCTTGGCGCCGAGATCGCATCGCTGATTGGGGAGGAAGTCTTCGAGCATCTCGACGCCCCCGTGAGGCGGCTCGGAGGCCTCGACGTTCCCGTGCCGTTCAGCCCGCCGCTGGAGAAGGCGTATCGCCCCGACGCGGCCCGCATCGCAGCAGCCGTGAAAGAACTAGTGGCCTGGTGAACTTTGCTGCGACCGAGCGGGAAGGCCGTCAGTCGATGATGGCGATGCCTTCGACTTCAACGATCAGTTCGGGGCGCGCCAGCCCGGAGATGATCAGGAGTGCACCGGCTGGGCGAACGTCCTCGGCGATGAAACGGCTGCGCACTCGACGCCATGCAGGAATGTATGACTCGTCCGTCAGATAGACAGTACACTTCACGAGGTTCGACAGGTTTGCGCCCACCGCGGCGAGGGCAATTTTCAAGTTTTCGAGCGTTTGCTGCACCTGGGCCTCCGGGTCGTCGACGCCGACCACGTTGCCGTCGATGTCGAGCGATGCTGCCCCGGCGATATACGCGACGTTGCCGTATCGGACGGCATGGCTATAGCCACTTGGCGGGTGCAGGTCTGGTGAGTCGATGCGCTCGATTTCCGGCATCTTGGCCTCCTCGTCGGGTGATCGCGCCGACGTTACCGTCGCTGCGAGGGGCTTGTTCGGCGTACCGTGGACCAGGATGGGTGCCGTGCCGATGTTCATGACGATCGACGAAATAGCGGACGCGGCTCGCTCTGTTCTCCCTGATTATCTGTGGGACTTTGCCGACGTCGGCGCCGGAACCGGTGCGACTCGACAACGGTCACGCGCGGCGTTCGACTCGCTCACCTTTCGTCCTCGGCTTCTCAGAGGCGTGGGCCGGCCGGAGCTGACAACGACCCTGCTTGGTTACGAGTTGGCGACACCGATCATCCTGGCCCCGGTCGGGTCGATTGCTCGGTTCCATCCGGATGGTGCGTTGACAGTCGCCGCGGCAGCAGGGGCCGCCGGGACGTTGGGGTTCATGGGCGGTCTTGCGCTGCCTGCTCTTGAGAAGGTGATCGCCGCAGCGTCCGGCCCAATGGCGTATCAGGTGTATGTCGCCGGCGACCGGGCATGGTTGCGAGATCTTGTCGACAGAGTGGCGGCTGCCGGGTACGCCGCGATCTGCATAACCGCCGATTCGGTCGGTCCAGCCTTCAGCGATGCACTGAGAAAACACGACTGGGCGCCTGTGGCCGAAGCTCGCCATCCCAACCTGGGCGGCGCCGGCAGCGACCAGGTCGGCGAGCACATGGCACGATTCACCTGGGACGATCTCGCCTGGCTGCGAGCGGAGTCGCCGATCCCCCTGATGCTCAAGGGTGTGCTGTCACCCGAGGATGCCCGACTCGCCGTTGAATACGGCGTCGACGTGGTCTACGTTTCGAACCACGGTGGGCTTACGCTCGACTATGGCCCTGCCGTAGTCGAAGTTTTACCCGAAATCGCCGATGTGGTTTCCGGTAGAGCGGCGATCATTGCCGACGGCGGAGTCATGAGGGGTACCGACGTGGTGAAGGCCTTGGCCCTCGGTGCCGATGCCGTGGCCATCGGACGCCTGCTCTGCTGGGCGATCGCCGCGGGTGGGGCCGCGACCCTCGTGCGCGCCATCGAGATCCTGAATGAGGAGATGGTGCCGACCATGGGCAACATCGGAGCAGCCAGTGTTGGCGACCTGGTTCCCGACCTGGTGGCGCATTCCGGACCGATCCACCGCCACTGACAACGGTTCCACTTTGGGGCTCAGCCGCGGGGCCGGAAGACGGGAAGGCGATTCCCGTCTTCTAATTCCTCGAATGCCACCTCAACCGGCTGC
>Ga0114999_10005313_pt1 | contig 15251 bp, 10 predicted proteins | sample ArcticOcean_MG_C_3_FD_89820 | JGI IMG/M metagenome (GOLD analysis project Ga0114999, IMG submission 89820) | Marine microbial communities from western Arctic Ocean - ArcticOcean_MG_CB8_126 | ecosystem: Environmental > Aquatic > Marine > Oceanic | place: Arctic Ocean: Canada Basin | collected...
GAAACTTCATTAATCCAATTAAATATTTGGTTATCATAAATCTTTTTTGATTCAAATGCTAATCCATTTTTTTTAGATAAACTATAAATTCTTTTTCTTTTATCAAGTGATTGATTAATGAAAGATAATACTAGGATTGTTTTTAAGTTAGGAGATTCAACATAACTGGTTAGTTTATCAAAGTTTTTAGAAATAGATTTCGCATCTTTTAGGACAACAAAATTATATTCTCCAACTAATGGAAATCTTTTTGCAGCATCAATTACTTGATCTTCACTGATTTCATTGCCATAAAATTTAAAATAATCAAAATCTTTAGAATCGTTATTAACTAGTTTACTAGTAAGTAATTTAATTATATTATCTGCAAAATAGTTTTCATCTCCTACTAGAATATAAATTGGAAAGAATTCGTCATTGTTTATCTTAGCAATAATTTTATTGTATTCGTTCATCAAAAAAAATAATTTATGGAAAAGTTAAACTTTCCTGTTTACGATTTCAAATTAAAAAAAAATAATAATAAAACTTACATTTTTGATGAAATAAGAATGAAGTGGATATTTCTTACACCTGAAGAATGGGTTAGGCAAAATTTTATTATGTATATAAAATCAAAAGGATATCCTCTATCTCTAACCAATATTGAAAAATCCTTTTCCGTTCATGGAGTAAAAAAAAGATATGATATTGTTGTGTTTAATCAAATAGGAAAAGTCAATATCCTAGTTGAATGTAAATCATTCAAACAAAAAATAAATAATAATCATTTTGATCAAATAATGAAATATAATATAGAGCTAAAAAGCACATATCTTGCTGTTTCAAATGGGATTAATCATTATTTCTTGAAATTTGATATTGATAATAAAAAACATGAATTTATTGAAGATTTACCTTTATACTTAAAATGAAAAGAATTGCCGTAGTAATATTGAATTGGAATGGAATAGAATTATTAAAAAAATTTATTTCAAATACTATTAATAATTCAGAACAGGCGAATATTTATGTAATTGATAATTTCTCAGAAGATGATTCTGTAGATTTTTTAAAGAGAAATTACCCAAATATTAAAGTTACTGAACTAGATAAGAATTACGGATTTGCAGAAGGATATAATTTAGGTCTAAAGGAAATTGATGAGGAAATCTATTGTTTGATAAACTCTGATATTAAAGTAACAAAAAACTGGTTAGAACCAGTAATTAATAACTTTGATAACAATGATATTTCTATTGCCCAGCCTATTATATTAGATTATAATAAAGAGGATCATTTTGAATATGCTGGTGCTGCAGGTGGTTTTATAGATAAGTTTGGATATCCCTTTTGTAGGGGGAGAATCATAAATTCAATCGAAAAAAATTTAAATCAATACAAAGATTCTAAAATATTTTGGGCTACAGGAGCATGTTTATTTGTTAAAAGAAGAGTTTTTGATGAATTGAATGGATTTGACAAGGACTTCTTTGCTCATCAAGAGGAAATTGATTTTTGTTGGAGAGCATTTAATCTTAACTATAACTGTCACGCTATTACTTCATCAAAAGTATTTCACATAGGTGCATATACAATAAAGGATAGCCCTCAAAAAACTTATTTAAATTATAGAAACTCTTTATTCATGTTAGTGAAAAATCTCCCCTATAATAAATTATGGACTATTTTACCTCAAAGAATAATTATTGACATAATATCTTCATTTTATTTTATACTTAATTTCAGGTTTATGAGCTTCTTGTCAGTATATCGAGCTTACTTAAGTTTAATTCTAAAGTTTCACATTATGTTTAATAAAAGAGGAGGTTCATTAAAAAAAGATGAATATTTCTATATAAAAAGTATAATTTTTAATTATTTCATACTAAAAAAAAGGAAATTCTTTAAGCTCAAACACAATAAATTACCATAATTATATTAGATTTGTACCTGAAAATTTTATTAACCAATTCATTTTGAAATGAAAACAAATATTTTAGTAGTTGGAGTTTTGGGTTTACTTCTTACTTCTTGTGTTTCGCAAAGGAAGTATTCAGACTTAGAAAAACTTCAACAAGACACAAAAGAATTACTAGATAATGCTACTTCTAAATTAGGTTCTACTGAACAGGGTTTATCTGCTGCTTCAGGAAGACTTTCTGCTCTTACTGAGCAAAATAAATTTCTAAGAGCAAACAATCAAGATTTGATTGACAATATGGGTAATTTAACTACACTTACTCAAAAGGGAGCTGATAACCTAGAGCGTTCTCTTGAAAGTATGAAAGAAAAAGACCTTATTATAACAAGAATGCAAGATGCTGTAACAAAAAGAGATTCTGTTACTTTAGCATTAGTTCAAAGTTTTAAAAGCTCACTTGGAACTTTAAGTGACGATGACATTGAAATTAATGTTGAAAAGGGTGTTGTATATGTTTCAATATCTGATAAACTTTTATTTAACAGTGGAAGCTTTACAGTTACTCAAAAAGCTAAAAAAGTTCTTGAAAAAATTGCAAAGGTCATTAGTGATAAGCCAGATTTAGAATTTATGGTTGAAGGTCACACTGACAACTTACTTATAGATCAAGAAAAAGCTGCTGAAAAAATTCCTGGTATAATTGATAACTGGGATCTTTCTGTAAAAAGAGCTACTTCAGTAGTAAGAATTCTGCAAAATGACTATGGAGTTAACCCAGGTAAGCTTGTAGCTTCCGGAAGAAGCTTCTATGCGCCTATAGCAGATAATGATTCAAGAGTTACAAGAGCTAGAAATAGAAGAACTAGAATAGTTGTTCTTCCTAAATTAGATCAATTCTTTAATCTAATAGAAGAAGGAAAAACAATGAATGTTCCATCTACTATTGATAATGATAATACAATAAACTCTAGTAATAAACCTGACTAAGAAGATAGGTTTAAAGAATAAAAAAGCATGCTTTTGATATTCATTAGCGTGCTTTTTTTTACAAGACTTTTAATTTTGCGAATTTTAATAACAAATTTTTATCTCCAATTTTTTCAAATTTTATTTTAGCTTTAACATTGTCATTGTTACCTTCAAGTCCAATTACTTGGCCGTTTCCAAACTTTAAATGTTGAACTTTATCTCCAACACTCACTTTTATTTGAAAATCACTATTTGACTTAACTGAAGATAAATTTTTAAAATTTCCTTTTCTTAATATTTTCTGTTTTATGAAAGGACTAGGTTTTGATTTTTTTTGAAGTATTGAGAAGTCATTATTATCTTTTAAATCAATAAAATCATTATCTATTTCATCAATAAACCTACTTTCTTCACAAGATATTAGTTTTCCCCATCTATATCTAGAGTTAGCATATGATATATAAAGGTTTTTTTTTGCTCTTGTAATACCAACATAGAATAATCTCCTTTCTTCCTCTAAATCATCTCTTGAATTATAGCTTAATGCTGAAGGGAATAGATCTTCTTCAAGTCCTACAATAAATACATTCTTAAATTCAAGACCTTTAGATGAATGTAAACTCATTAATGACACAAAATCTTCATTTAATTTTAAATCTATATCAAAATCTGTTGCTAACGATACATTTGATAAAAATTCAGAAAGATTATTTTTTGAATCAGCTATTTCCTTTTGATCATCTATAAAATTTCTTATTCCATTAAGTAATTCTTGAATATTCTCTACTCTAGTAATAGACTCTGGACTTTCATCTTTTCTTAACTCATCTATTATTTTTGTTTCTTTTATAACTAAATCTGTCATCTCAAAAGCACTTAATTTCTTATTTTGAATTTTAAAGACCTCTATCTCATTTATGAAATTTTCTAGTTTAATTATCGAAGAATTAGATAATCCTAAATTTAGGTTTTTAGCAGATTTAATTGTTTCATAGATACTTAAGTTACTATTCTTTGATCCAACTATAATTTTATTTATAGTTGCCTGTCCAATCCCCCTTGGAGGATAGTTTATAATTCTTTTAAGACTTTCTTCATCATTATTGTTAACCACAAGTCTTAAATAAGCTAGTATGTCTTTAATTTCTTTTCTATTATAAAAGGAAACACCGCCATAAATTTTATACGGAATACTTGAATTTCTTAAAGAATCTTCTATTACTCTTGATTGAGCATTAGTTCTGTATAAAATAACAAAATCCTTATAGTTGTTTTCTGATTTGATTAAGTTTAAAATTTTTTGAGAAATCAATCTTGCTTCAGCAATATCAGATGGGTTAGCTGTTATTTGAATTTTATTACCAAATTCATTATCAGTCCAAACTTCCTTGTGAATCTTATTTTTATTTTTATCAATTACTGAATTAGCAGCATTTACTATATACTTTGTAGATCTATAATTTTGTTCTAATCGATAAACTTCAACATCATCATAATCATTTCTAAAATTGATTATATTATTAATATTTGCACCTCTAAATGAATATATACTTTGAGCATCATCTCCAACAACACATATATTTTGATATTTATCAGCAAGAGATTTTACAATTAAATATTGAGAATTATTTGTATCCTGATACTCATCAACTAGTATATATTTAAATTTTTCTTGATATTTTGCTAGTACTTCAGGAAAATTATTTAATAATTCATTCATTTTTAATAGTAAATCATCAAAATCCATAGAATTTGATTTTACTAGTCGATCACTATATTCTTTATATATCTCTCCTGTTTTAGGCCTTCTAGATAGTTTGTCAGATTCTGTTATATCAGAATTTGAAAAATATGCGTTAACTGAAATGAAACTATTTTTTAATGATGATATTCTATTTCGAATAGTTTTTGGCCTATATGAATCTTTCTCTAAGTTCATTTCCTTAATTATTGAAGAAATCAATCTTTCTGAGTCTTGAACATCATAAATTGTAAAGTCAGATGTAAATCCGATTTTATGAGCTTCAAATCTTAGTATTTTAGCAAATACTGAGTGAAAGGTACCCATCCATATATTTTTTGACTCCCCATCCCCTATCATAGATGAAATTCTAGATTTCATTTCTCTAGCAGCCTTATTTGTGAATGTAAGTGCAAGTATTTCAAATGGATCAATACCATTTTTAATTAAGTGAACAATTTTATAAGTTAATACTCTTGTTTTTCCTGAACCAGCTCCAGCAATAACCATTGATGGGCCGTTAATCTTTAAAACAGCTTTTTCCTGAGCTTCATTAAGATCATTTAGATAAGATTGTTTATCTTCTAACATTGTTATAAATTTAAGTAATTAATGAATTTTAATCATTCATATACCCTTAATTAAATAAATACTTATGAAAAGAATAATTCTTTTATTGTTAACTGTTTCAAATTTTTCTTTCTCACAAAATCTAAATGATCAAATTATATCTATTGAAGATAAATTAATCTCATGGAGACATGATATTCATAGAAATCCGGAATTGGGAAATAGAGAATTTAGAACATCAAAAGTTATAGCAAATCACTTAAAGAGTTTAGATATAAAAGTAATTGAAAATGTCGGTAAAACTGGGGTGGTTGGAATTCTTAATGGAAATAAACCTGGTAAGGTTGTTGCATTAAGAGCTGATATGGATGCATTACCAATTCATGAAAGAAATAATTTAGAGTATAAATCAATTAACAAAGGCGTTATGCATGCATGTGGACATGACACTCATATGGCAATATTGATGGCTACAGCAGAAATCCTATCAAAGAATAGAGATTTTCCAGGTACTGTTAAATTTATATTTCAACCAGCAGAAGAAGGGCCGCCAAAAGGTGAAGAAGGGGGAGCTAGATTAATGATAAAAGAAGGTGTGTTAAATAACCCTGATGTTGATGCAATATTTGGTCTACATATCAGTTCTCTTCTACCGATGAATAAGGTTTATTATAAACCTAAAGGGTTTTTTGCATCCTCTTCACGTTTAACAATAAAAATTAAAGGTAAACAAACGCATGGAGGAACACCATGGTTTGGAGTTGATCCAATAGTAATATCAGCTGAAATAATAAGCGCTCTGCAAACAATAATTTCAAGACAATCTAATTTAGCTGAAGAGGCAGCAGTTTTGTCAATCGGACAGATAAACGGCGGTAATAGATTTAATATTATTCCTGAAGAAGTTACTATGATTGGTACTATAAGAGCTTTAAACTACGCGATGAGGGATAATATAAAACAAAAAATACATAATCTAGTTGATGGAATCTCAAAATCTTTTGGAGCTGAATCTGAAGTAGAGATTATTGATGGTGCTGATATAACTTATAATGATCCTAATATGATGAATCAGATGTTGCCTTCAATTAAAAAATCAGCTGGGGAAAACAATGCAGTTTTAACTAAAGCTAAAACTGTTGCAGAAGATTATGCATACTATCTTAATGAGGTGCCCGGTTTTTTATTTGAATTAGGTGGATACAATTCAGATTCAAATAAACCTGCAACATCTCATCATACTGCAGATTTTACAGTTGATGATAAATCAATGCTTTTAGGAGTTAAAGTAATGACTAATCTTGCTTTAGATTATCTAAAAAGTGAATAATAAAAATATTCTTGACACTCCTATAGAATTTATTAAAGGAGTTGGTCCTTCAAGGGTTAAACTTTTTAAAGAAGAACTAGATATAACTACTTATGATGATTTAGTAAATTTCTTTCCTTTTAGGTATATAGATAGAACTAAGTTTTATAAAATTAAAGATCTTCCTGATTTACCTTCTGAGGTTCAAATTATTGGAAAAGTAGTTAAAAAAACATCTGTCAATAATAAATTCAACAAACGTTTATCATTAACATTTCAAGATGATACAGGTGAAATAAATTTAATTTGGTTTAGAGGATACAGTTGGATTGAGGATTCAATAGATAAGAATAAAGAATATGTCGTTTTTGGAAAATTAAATTGGTATAAAAAGAGAATTACAATCAGTCATCCAGAAATAAAATTAAAATCAACTTTTGATAAAAATGTACCAAGAAGACTACATGGGATATATTCTTCAACAGAAAAGTTAACTAGTAGCGGGATAACACAAAGATATTTTATAAAAATAATCTATGAGTTAATTCAATCAACTAATGGGAAAATTAAAGAAAATTTGCCTTCTTATATAAGAAAAGAATATTCTCTTATTGATAGACAAAATGCTTTCATAAATATTCATCTACCAGAATCCAACGATAAATTAAAGAAGGCAATAGATAGATTAAAATTTGAAGAATTATTTTTTAATCAATTAGGGTTTTTATTATCTAAAACTGACAGACTTAAAAAGATTAATGGGTTTCAATTTAAATTAGTAGGTGATAATTTTAACAAATTTTACAATGAATCACTGCCATTTAACTTAACAGGTGATCAGAAAAAAGTAATAAAAGAAATTCGTAAAGATTTTAATAGTGGAAAACAGATGAATAGGCTTCTTCAGGGAGATGTTGGTTCTGGAAAGACGATAGTTTCATTGATGATAATCTTAATAGCAATAGACAATGGATATCAATCATGTATTCTTGCTCCAACTGAAATTTTAGCTCAACAGCATTTTGATTCTATTTCTAAATTATTAGAAAAACTTAATGTAAATGCTGAACTCTTAACTGGTTCAACTCCTACGAAATCAAGGAAGAATATTCACCAAAAACTTTTAAATAATGAGATTCAAATTTTAATTGGAACACATGCAATTCTTGAAAATGTGGTAAAATTTAAAAATTTAGGTTTAGCTATAATTGATGAACAACATAGATTTGGAGTAGCACAAAGAGCTAAGCTATGGAAAAAAAATACCTCTCCCCCACATATATTGGTTATGACTGCAACACCAATACCTAGAACATTAGCTATGAGTGTTTATGGTGATCTTGATATATCAATAATAAAAGAATTACCTCCAGGACGAAAAAAGACAACTACTGTCCATAGATATGATAAGAATAGATTGAGTGTTTATAAGTTTCTTAAAGATCAAATTACACTCGGAAGGCAAATATATATTGTTTATCCGTTAATTAATGAATCAGAAAAACTTGATTATAAAGATCTTGTTGATGGTTACGAAAGTATGTTACGTGATTTTCCAAGACCAGAATATCAAGTAGGTATCCTTCATGGTAAAATGAAGTCGTTAGATAAAAGTTTGGAAATGGAGAAATTTATAAACAATAAAACTCAGATACTTGTATCTACAACTGTTATAGAGGTTGGTGTAAATATTCCAAATGCATCGGTTATGATGATTGAAAGTTCTGAAAGATTTGGATTATCTCAATTACACCAATTAAGGGGAAGGGTTGGTAGAGGAAATGAAGAAAGTTATTGTATTCTTATGACTAAAGATAATCTTTCAAGTGATGCTAAGACAAGAACTGACACAATGGTTCAAATTGATGATGGTTTTAAGATTTCTGAGGTTGATTTAAAATTAAGAGGCCCTGGAGACCTATTAGGCACAAAACAAAGTGGAATTCTTAAATTTAAAATAGCAGATATTATTAATGATTATCATATCCTAACAAAAGCTAGAGATTGTGTTTCAAGTATATTATCTAACGATCCTAAACTAAAGTTAGCTGAAAATTTATCTATAAGAGAATATATTTCTCTTTCAGGAAAATCAAAAAATTTATGGAGATATATAAGCTGATATAATTATATTTGCTATGAATTAGATTATAAACTGTGAAAGTTTCTTATAATTGGCTAAAAGATTACATAGACATTGACAAACCAGTTGATGAAGTCTCAGAAATATTAACAAATCTTGGTTTAGAAGTTGAAAAAGTAGAAGACTTTGAATCCATAAAAGGATCTCTTGAGGGAATTATTGTAGGAGAAGTTTTATCCTGTAAAAAACATCCAAATGCTGATAGACTAATACTTACCAATATTGATTTAGGAAAAGAGGGGAAATTTGAAATCGTATGTGGTGCGCCAAATATTTCTAAAGGTCAAAAAGTACCTGTTGCAACAGTTGGATCTGTTATTTACACAATATCTGGTGAGAAGATTAAAATATCAAAATCTAAAATAAGAGGTGTTGTAAGTAATGGTATGGTTTGCGCTGAAAATGAAATTGGATTAGGTAATTCGCACGATGGAATAATGGTTCTAGATGAAAAAATAAAACCAGGGACTCCATTAAGTAAAATATTTGAAGTTGAAAGTGATAAAATATTAGAAATTGGATTAACTCCTAATAGGTCTGATGCAATGAGTCATTTTGGTATTGCAAGAGATTTAAAAGCATTTTTTGACCTTAATAAGGAAAAGACAACTTTAAAATTACCTAGTATAAGTGAATTTAGTTATGATGATTTTAAAATTGAAACTAAAATAGATGTTGAAGATTCAAAATTATCTCCCTTATATGCAGGTATTATTATTAATAATATTGAAGTTAAGGAATCTCCAAAATGGATTAAAAATAAACTTAAATCAATTGGACAAGAGCCTATAAATAATATAGTTGATATTACTAATTATGTATTGCACGAAATTGGACAACCTTTACATGCTTTTGATTTAGATAAGATTTCAAATATTGAAGTCAAAACTTTACCTTCAAAAACGAATTTTACGACTCTTGATGGTAATCAAATATCTCTTGATAATGAAGATATTATGATTTGCTCTAAAAGTAACCCATTATGTCTAGCTGGTATATTTGGAGGTTTAGATTCGGGTGTTACAAATAAAACAAAAAACATTTTTTTAGAATCAGCAATATTTAATCCAATATCAATAAGAAAATCATCAAAAAGACATTCAATTTTTACTGAAGCTTCTTCTAGATTTGAAAGATGTGTAGATCCTGAAATGGTAATATATGCATTAAAAAGAGCTTCAATATTGATTAAAAATGATTGCCCAGACTCTATTTCATCGAATGTTATTAAAGAGGATAATCTTAAGTTAGAAGAAAAAAAGATTTTTTTAAGATATGATAAGATTAGCTTGATATCTGGTAAATTAATAGATAAGGAAATCATTGCCTCTATTCTAAATTCTCTAGATGTTATAATTGAGACAGTAACTGATGAAGGTTTAAATGTAATATCACCTCACTATAGAGTTGATGTAAATAGAGAAATTGATTTAATTGAAGAGATTCTTAGAGTATATGGTTATAACAATATTGATCCAAGTTCAACATTAACTCTTTCTTCAAAGGATTTTACTTTAAATAATGATAAAATTATTGATAACATAATCTATAGGAATCTCGTTGGAGTTGGTTTTAATGAGATTATGATAAATTCTATCTGCTCTCCTGAATCAAATCAAATAAATAAAGATATTAAGCCTATAGAGATTATTAATCCACAAGGAGTTGAGCTGTCAAATCTTAGAGTCTCATTATTACCTGGAATGTTGGATATAATAAATTTTAATATTAACAGACAAAATAAAAATCTAAAATTGTTTGAAATAGGAAATACGTATTACTCAGACCACAAAGAAAACGTTGAAACAAAATTGCTTTCTATTTCAATTTCTGGAGAAATATTTAATGAATCCTGGTTAAATAAAAATCAAATAGATAATTTCTACTATATAAAAGGTATAATAAAAAGATTATGCAATGATTTATCATTAAGGGTGAAATTTATATCTAAAAATGATTCTAATTATTCTAAGAAACTTTTAATTACAAATGGGAAGGATACCATTGGCTGTATTGGTGAAATAAACAAAAACCTACTTAATAATTATTCAATAAATACTAAAGTATGCTACGCAGAGATTAATCTGTCAAAGATTGATATAAAAAATAATGTCATAAAATGTAAGGAGATCTCCAAATTCCCGTCTTCAAGAAGAGATATATCAATGATAGTAGATTCTAAAGTTACTTTTGATAATATTGAGAAATTAGCATTTGATATTGAGAAGAACATATTAAAAGAAGTTAATCTATTTGATGTTTATAAAGACAAGTCCATGGGTAATGATAAAGAATCATACGCAATTAGTTTTATTTTTAACGACTCTAAAAAAACACTTACTGATAAACATATTGATCAAGTAATGAAAAGAATAATGAATAGATTTACTAAAGATCTTAATGCTCAAATTAGAGATAAGTAACTATTTATATAATCTTTCTCTTTGATTAATAATTTTCTTATCCTTAACATATTCATCAAAAGAAAGATAACTGTCAATAACACCATTAGGAGTGATTTCAATTATTCTATTCGAAACAGATTTTGCAAAAGCAATATCATTTGTACTCATTAAAACAGTACCCTTAAAATTAATTAATGAATTATTAAATGTTGTAATAGACTCTAAATCTAGGTGATTTGTAGGTTCGTCAATTAATAAAACATTTGGATTACCCATCATAATTTTAGATAACATACATCTTACCTTCTCCCCTCCTGACAAAACATCACAAGATTTTAAAGCTTCATCACCACTAAATAACATTTTACCTAAAAATCCTCTAATATATAATTCTTCTCTTTCTTCATCATTATTGGCCCATTGTCTTAACCAATCAACTAGTGAGTTTTTAGTTTTAAAAAAAGAAGAATTATCTAAGGGTAAGTAACCAAATGAGGTTGTAATTCCCCAACTATAAGAACCTGAAGTACTTTTTAAGCTACCAGTAAGACATTCATAAAAATAATTACAAGCTCTTGAATTTTTTGATAAAATTAAAACCTTCTCACCTTTCTTTATATTAAAATTAATGTCTTTAAAGAAGGTTTCATTTTCATTTGAAAATGATAAAGAACTTACTTCTAATATTTGATTTCCAGCTTCTCTTTCTTGATCAAAAATTATTGCTGGATATCTTCTACTTGAGGGTTTTATTTCTTCTATATTTAGTTTTTCTATCATCTTTTTTCTTGCTGTTGCTTGTTTTGATTTTGCAACATTTGCTGAAAATCTAGCAATAAATTCTTGTAATTCCTTTTTCTTCTCTTCAGCCTTTTTATTTTGTTGAAATTTTTGTCTAGTTGCTAATTTACTTGAAGCTTGCCAAAAACTATAATTACCTGAAAAATGATTAATCTTACCAAAATCTATATCAGATATATGAGTACAAACTGAATCTAGAAAAAATCTATCATGTGAAACAACAATAATTGTATTTTCAAATTCTTGAATAAAATTTACTAACCATTCTACAGAATTATAATCTAAATCATTTGTCGGCTCATCCATAATTAAAACATCAGGATTTCCAAATATACATTGGGCAAGAAGTATCTTAACCTTGATTTTTTGATCAATACTACCCATCACATGTTGATGTAATTCTTCTTTTATACCTAGGCTTGATAAGAGAAATGCTGCATCAGCTTCAGCATTCCAACCATCCATTTCTTCAAATTTAATTTGAAGTTCACCTACTCTCTCTGCATCTGCATCAGAAAAGTTTTTATTTGCATATAAATCATCTATTTGTTTTTTAATTTCAAAAAGCTCCTTATTTCCTAAAATAACAGTCTCTAATACATTATTACGATCATATCGGTTATGATCTTGCTCTAATACAGATAGTCTCTTTCTAGATTCTAATGATATAGATCCAGAGTTACCTTCCATTTGTTTAGATAAAATTTTTAAAAATGTTGATTTGCCAGCACCATTAGCTCCAATTATTCCATAGCAATTTCCTGGAGAAAAAGTTATATTTACTTCATCAAAGAGAATTCTTTTACCAAATTGAAGTGATAAATTATTTACAGATAACATATTAGTTAAATTATGCGCAAAAATAACACCTTGATATTTTTTAAACTAATTATACTAGTCAATATTTTGTTTTTTTTTAATTCATGTAATTATAAGAAAGATTCTAATGTTTTTTTTATAGGAGGAGAAATCATTAACCCATCGTCATCAGATGTTAATATCTACAGAAATAATATTAAGATTGATTCTATTGAATTAGATAATAAGAATACGTTTTTTAAACAAATCAACAACGTTAATTCAGGTATATACAGAATTGAACATATACCTGAATATCAAAATATACTGGTAGATAAGGGCGATAGCATATGGATTAGAGTTAATGGTGAAGATTTTAGTGAATCATTATCTTTTACAGGAAAAGGTTCATCTAAGAATAATTTTTTAATTGACATTTCAAATTATTTAAATAATGAAGATGATTTTTTATCAAATATGTATTCTGAAAACTCAACTATATTTAAAGAAATAATAGATTCATTATCTCTAGAAAAAGAAAATATTTGGAATGATTTTATCAAATCTGGAGTTCAATCAAAATTATCAGAAAAAGTTACTAAATCGAGTATATTATATTCATATGCTAATAGACTTGAAAGATATGCTCTACTTAGAGGTTCAAATTGGAATTCATCTGATGCAAAAAAATATTTTAATTATAGAAATAACCTTAATCTAAATGATAAAGATTTAATACTATTCGAGCCATATATCACCTATTTAATGAATTATTTTAATAAAAGTGTACTTGACAGTAGTCAAGTTTATTTTTATCAAAAAAATAATACTGATTTTAATATTAAAAAATTAGTTCTTATAGATTCGGAAATAAAAGATAATGACCTAAAAAACATTTTATCTAGAGCTACAGCTGTAGAAGAACTGCTGAATTTTAAAAATCATGATTACCATGAAAGGTTTATTGGATACTATTCCTATATAAATTCATCACAAACATATTATGATGAAATTATAAAGCTTCATAATGATATAAATAAAATGCAAAGTGGAAAGATGTTGCCAGAGATCGATCTTATAAATTTTAATCAAGATATTATTTCTAGTCTAGACGCATTTAATAAAAATAAAACTCTTATATATTTCTGGTCACAAACTCAAATGAATCATTATAGAAGAACTATTAGAAGAGTCAATGAACTTGAAGAGAAATTTCCTGAATATAGATATGTAGGAATATGCATTCAACCATACAATTATCTTGTAAATCAAGCCCAAACTATATTAAATGTCACCATAGATAATCAATTTTCATTTACAAACTTTGAGAGTTCAAGTAAAGATTGGGTATTGACTTATCTAAACAAAGCAATTATTATAGATAGAAAATCAAAAATTATTGATGGTTTTGAAAATTTATTCTCTAATAGTATAGAAGAGTCTCTAAGTCGTTATTGATTATTCTTAAAATCATTTAAGAATTTTTCTAACCCAATATCAGTTAATGGGTGTTTCATTAGTCCTTTTATTGATGATAGTGGACTTGTAATAACATCTGCTCCTAATTTTGCACAATCTATAATATGCATCGTATGTCTAATAGAAGCAGCAAGAATTTGAGTCTTAAACCCATAATTATCATATATCTCCCTTATTTCACCTATAAGGTTTAATCCATCAGTTGAAATATCATCAAGTCTTCCAATAAATGGAGAAACATATGTAGCGCCAGCCTTAGCTGCAAGTAAAGCTTGTCCAGCTGAAAAAACTAAAGTACAATTTGTTTTTAGACCTTTATCTGAAAAATACCTAATTGCTTTAATACCTTCTTCAATCATTGGAACCTTAATAACTATTTGTTTATGTAGTTTAGCTAAGTCTTCTCCCTCTTTAATAATTCCTTTATAGTCAACAGAAATAACCTCTGCTGAAACATCACCAGATACTATATTACAGATATCTTTATAGTGTTTAATTATGTTTTTTTCACCTTTAATACCTTCTTTTGCCATTAATGAAGGATTCGTAGTAACTCCATCCAGAATACCTAACGATTGAGCTTCTTTAATTTGATCAAGATTTGCAGTGTCAATAAAAAAATTCACAAATAAGTTTATTTAAGTTTATAAAGTTTCATAATAATTTTTTCAAAAATCATATCAGGAATAAATTCTTTAAGAGTTACTAACTTTTGAATAAATTTTCCAGAAAGATAATGAATTTTTGGATTCTTAGATTTTATAATTTTAAAAACTAAATCTGCTATTTCTTTAGGATCATTTCCTTTTTTTGTCATTCCTTTTGTAACAGCTTTAGTAAAACTTGAATATTCAGATTTATAAGGTGAATTATTATCTAAAATAGTATCTGTTCTATTTTCAATTATCTCTGTCTTATAGTCTCCTGGAGCGAGGTTAACAACTCTAATATTAAAGTTTTTTAATTCCATATTTAGTGACTCTCCTAGTAGATTTAATGATGATTTTGAAGCACAATAAATACTTTGAAATGGCAAACCTAAATGCCCTGCAATAGAAGTGATATTTATAATTAGCCCAGACATATTATTTCTCATGTGAGGGACAATCTTTTGTATTAGATTTATTTGACCA
>Ga0114999_10005323_pt1 | contig 15217 bp, 8 predicted proteins | sample ArcticOcean_MG_C_3_FD_89820 | JGI IMG/M metagenome (GOLD analysis project Ga0114999, IMG submission 89820) | Marine microbial communities from western Arctic Ocean - ArcticOcean_MG_CB8_126 | ecosystem: Environmental > Aquatic > Marine > Oceanic | place: Arctic Ocean: Canada Basin | collected...
CTACCTGATATGGAGTGACCTGTCAAGTCCTGGCGCACGAATCCCGGCACTCGGGTTTGCGAGCGTGTGTAACTAATAGCGGACGGGAGGCGAGGGCGAGGCTGAAAACGACGGTTGATCACGCTGATATCCGCGGGTTGGCTACCGCCTGAGAAGTATTCGTCGTGGAGCTGCCTCACTCTATCGTCGAAGGTCGCCCAAAGGCGCTTCTTAGGTAGGTCGAGGGTTCTCCTGTAGGGCCATCGCCTTTTTGCGCCTCCCGTCCTATTTCCTGCTCCGGTTCAGGCCGAAGCAGGAAGTCCGCTGGGCCGTTGGACTTCGCACACGACGGCCCAGATGAATCCGCACAGTTCGCGGGCGACTGCGGTCACTGTCTTGGTTGGTATCAGCCCGCGCTCGGTTAATCGTCGAAAACGTCCACAGAGTCGCTTCTGCGCTTTCCAGGAAATCGCCTGAACAGCCGGCGATGCTTGTTCCACACGGCGTTGGATGACGTACGTCCTGCGGGCCGGGAAACGATAGGCCCAAGCACACTCGAACAACATCCTTCGCGCATGTGGGTTGCCGGCCTTGGTCAGTCCCCCTTGCCGTCGCTTGGTTCCGCTCGAGGACTCACTCGGCACGATCCCGACGTAGCCCATCAACTGACGGGGGTTGTCAAACCGACTGATGTCGTCTAGTTCAGCCAAAAGCGTGATCGCCGCCGTGAGTTTGATGCCACGCAGCGCCGTCAGAGCCCGCGCCGCCTCACCGAGACTCCAGTCTTCGGCGGCCTCATGGAGCTGCTTCTCCAGCCCCGCCATACGGGCTTGCGCTTGACGCACGGCATCGGCGTATTCCTCCATCACGATCTGCTGATAAGGGGAGTCAAAGCGTTCTTTTTCCAGCCAACGCCAATAGGCTTGTGTCCAGGCGCTCCTGCCGCTGAAGCGACGTCCGTGTCGCAGCAGAAAGCCTCCGAGTTTCTGCCGCAACTGCTTGTCGAGGATCATCAGGTCTTCCCGCGCTCGACTCAGGTCTCGCATCGCTTCCTGGGAGCTGTCGGGGACCCAGACGGGCGTCAACTCCCCAGACCGATCGAGACTCGCCAGGCTGAGGGAATCTCTCCGGTCCGTCTTGACTCGCTGACCCGGCTTGCGGGGGATCAACCCCGGGGCCACCACACTACAGCCATATCCGGCTGCCACCAGTTGCCGATACAAACCATAGCCACACGGTCCCGCTTCATAGCAGAACTGCAGTTGCTGCTCAGGACCATCCAGACGCGCGGCCAGCCGCCGCACCTGCTCAGGCCGATTCGCGATCTCACCCCAGTAGCGGGGCGGACCGCCCCTCGCATCGGCAATGCCGATGGCGATGCTCTCTTTGTGCACGTCCATTCCGATGTACTTGCTAAACTCTTTCACGACCTGTCCTCCTCGATGCGGCTCTGCGCATCTTCTTTCTACGCTTGAAGCGTAATCCGCGAAAGACGCGGATGGACAGGTCACTCCATCTTCTCTATGTGAATCAAGGTAGAATCGGACCGACATGGTCGGCCAAACCATCTCGCATTACCTGATCACCGAAAAGCTTGGTGAGGGCGGGATGGGGATCGTCTACAAGGCGGAGGATACCCGCCTAAAGCGCAGCGTCGCCCTCAAATTCCTCGCGACGAACACCCTTGGCGATGAGGAGCAGAAGGCTCGTTTCCTTCGCGAAGCGCAGTCGGCCGCCCTTCTTGACCACCCCAACATCGCGGCCGTTCACGACATCGGCGAGGCAGACGGTCGTACTTTCATGGCCATTGCGTTCGTGGACGGCCCCGAACTTGCCGCCAAGATCAAGGAGCGGCCCCTGAAGCTCGACGAGGCGCTGGACATCGCCATCCAGATTTGTGAGGGGCCCAAAGAAGCGCACGAGAGAGGGGTCACGCACCGCGACATCAAGCCCGCCAACATCATGCTGACCCAGAAGGGTCGTGTGAAGGTCACTGATTTCGGACTAGCTCAGTTGGCAGGTCGATCGAAGCTAACGAAGAGCGGTACAAGCCTGGGCACACCGGCCTACATGTCGCCGGAGCTCGCATCTTAGTGATCTTCCGCACAATCGCGTGCATGTGAAGGGCCAAGCGATGTAAAACGGCCTAGGGGTGGACTTCGAAATGCAATCAAGAAAGTTGCAAGTAGACTATACGTCGTATTATCGCGATATATCAATATATGAGGTACGAGAACATGCATCCTTCCAATCTCGAATACAGACCGTACAGTGCGACGCATCACGCTCTACGTCTGGCCGCAGCATTGATCATCTCGGCCGTTCTCCTTTCCGCCCAGGGGCCGCCGATACTTGCGGAGGATGGGGCTGTTCATGCAGCGACCTTTCGACCCTCTGACTTTCCCGGCGGAGCTCTGGTGCCCAGAATGATAGTAAGTCTCTTTGGGCAGAACTTTCATGCGGGAGATCCGGTGTCCAGCGATTCCTTGCCCCTGCCGCTCCGGTTGGGCGATCTCGGCACGCGAGTCGTCGTCAACGGCTCGATCGAATGTCCGCTGTTCTTCGTGTCGGAAGGACAAATCAACTGTCAACTTCCCCATGGTCTGACAGGGGCGACTGTACGCTTGAAGGTCGTTACGAGCCAGGGCGAAAGCTCCGAGATCGCAGTGCCCTTGCGGGTCACGATGCCAGGAATGTTTACCGTCAATCGCAACGGCCGAGGACCGGTCACAGCGTCGAACATCGTCGCGGACGGCGAGATGGCGGGCGCGCTCCGGCACCATGGTTCTGATGCTCCGGTTCGCCCGGGACAACCTCTGGCACTGTGGTGTACGGGCCTGGGCGATACCGATCCGCCAACACCCGCCGGGGAACAGGTGTCTGGCCCTGCTCCGGCTCTTAACCAGCCGCGGGTCTTCGTAGGCGACGTCGAAGCGGAAGTTCTCTACGCCGGTCGAGCTCCTAACTTCGCGGGCCTGGACCAAATGAACATTGTTGTACCTCCCGATGCGCCCCAGGGTTGCGCAGTGCCGGTGCGAGTTCAAACCGAGGATGGATTAGGGCACATCGGTACGATCGCCGTCGAAGACGACCAGGTGCGTTGCCATGGCCCGGTAGAGGACATTGCCCCCGGTCTCAGCCATGGCTCTGTAGTTTTGGCCAGCGGGCTCGGTCGTCTTGGTCCGGGCCAGTTGGGTCCCACCGCGATGCCAGGTGGGCCTTTTCCGCATGGAGACGACCACGGCCCTGGAAAAGGAATGGGACCAGGGCAGATGAACGGCCACCAGGGGAATGGGCCGGGAGGAGGAGTCGGACCGGGGCCGGGAGGCGTTGGTCCTGACGGGATAGGCGGATTTGGCTTGCATCCGGGGATCCACCCCCACTCTGGAGGACCTGGGGAAGAAACGGGGTTGGGAAGGGATGTGGTCACGGCGCGATTCGTGCGGCTGGCTTCCGGCGCCGAGATGGACATCGTCATGCCGCCTGCAGCTTCGGACTCCTGCTCGTCGTTCCTCCAGCCGCAAGAAGAGATCGCGGACATGTTCTGGGGCCCTATGGAGTTCCTTGACGCAGGCGAATTGACTCTTCAAGGCCCGGGCGTCAGCCTGACGTTGGGCGAGACCCACACCGGGCCTGGAATGCTCTACGCCGCAGCACTGCCAACGCCGCTCGAGCAAGGAAACTACACCGTTGCGGGGCAAGGAGGCTTCGACGTGGGAATGTTCGGACCAGTCGATCTTGCGGTACCCCCATTGTTGATGGTTGCAACGAGCCTTGAGGCTGGGACCGTGGTTAGCCGTGCTGGCGGTCTGATGCTCAACTGGTCCGGCGGAAACCCTGACGATCTGGTGGTGATCCACGGTCGCGCGTTCGCGATCCCGGATGACGCTGAACGACCGCTTCGGGAACCGATGGGCTTCCGCTCCCAGTCGTTCATGTGCAGTACGACAGCGGGTCAGGGAGGGTTCAGCATTCCAGCGTACGTGTTTGCGTCTCTACCTGATGGGCTGCTCACGCTCAACGTAACCCACATGCCTTCGGACGACGGAATAGCGCGATTCGAGGCCCAAGGCCTTGATGAAGGCGGCGTCTTCCGATGGGTCAGCACGACCGCCTTCTTGGACTTGGCACTTGAGCCTTGAGCCGTCGGGTCTCTGAATTAGGCCCCGGCCCCTCGCGCCGCCGAAATCTTGTTTTGAGCAATGAACCCTATGCAAAGTGGGGAGCTGCGAACAGTGTGACGGAACCTCGCTCACGGCAGTTGCGTCCCAGTGTTCCCTCCTTGCCGAATGACTGCGTTGCGGAACTATGGAAGGGTGGAAGGATGTCCGTCGGGTTTGCAGGACCACGTCTGCAGGCTTTCCTTGGGCGCCACAACGAGGCGCCTTGCTTGGATCCCCGATAGGGGTTGCCGTTACGCAGTCTTCCCCGCTTTCGACGGCTTGCACGGCTCCCACGAGCTGACTGGGGCCGCGGTAGCGAATTGGGATTTGCATTGCTGGACATGATGGGAACCTCCGACTCCGGACTGATGTGTGGTCTGTATATAAGGTTCGCCAGCAAGCGTAATAAACTTGCGTTGTTCGATCCGGGCCTCATCAGCCTGGTTACAAGCATCGGAAGCTTATCGGCTCTCCTTCCCATCCTTACGGAACTGCGGTTGTAGAGCGGACCGGACCCGAATGGGTCGAGGAAAAGTCATCGCGAAGCTCACGTCAAGAACTCAGCACCCAGCCCCGCCGGTAGGTGTTGAGAAATGATTTCACACTTCACAATAGGCAGTGCAGGACTCCTCAGCCGGAGGCGGGGCTGACGGCAACCCAAGCCGTCTCAACCACCTGAGCACGAAAGAATGTCATAGTCGTGACATCGGTTCGCGACAGGTATCACGCGCGTGGCGCGATGATCGAGCCCTCACATGATGAATCAACCCTTGCCGACAAGGCAGGATTTGGCCCAGCTTGAACCCTTTCCGCGACCGGTTGAGCTGGCAGGATTTGTCGGAAGTAAACCCCGTGGAGCGATCTGGCCCTAACCTTCGACCGATCAGAGCCCCCAGAATCCAACGGCGAACGGTCGGTGTACGAAGTTGGAAAGAAAGGGGCCGAGCGCCGAAACAAACCGGCATGTTGTCGGGGATGAAAGAGCCTTACAGGAAAGCAAGTAGCGATCCTCGACTACTTTTTTCGATGGAAGTGACCTGGCAATAGCTTGGCGAATTCGAGCTCGGTGCGCCTGAGGTCACATCTGTGCTCTGTTGAATCGCCAATAGACTGCCGGGACGACAATCATGTTCAGTACAGTCGAGCTAAACAGTCCGCACAGGACCACTAGTGCCAACGGCGCGTGGATCTCACTCCCAGTCTTCCCGAGCCCGAGACCAATAGGTATTAACGCCAACCCCGTGGACAGCGCCGTCATCAGAATCGGCGCGAGCCGTTCGGATGAGCCCTGGATCACTGCACGCCGGAAATCCGTCACCCCTTCTTCCGTGATCAGATGTTCGATGTGCGAGATCAACATGATGCCGTTGCGCGTGGCGATGCCAAAAAGGGTAATGAAACCGATCAGCGAGGCCACCGACAACACGCCGCCGCCGAGGAACACTCCCACGACACCGCCGATCAACGCCAACGGTAGGTTGCTCATGATGATCAGCGCATTGCGCCACGACCGAAAGGCCGTACTCAGAATGACGAGAATGCCTATTACGACGAGCACGCCCAGTAGGAGAATCTGCCGTGAAGCCTCGGCCTCACTCTCGAATTGCCCGCCGTACTCGATACGATAGCCGGGCGGGAAATTCGTCTCGCTCTCGACGTGACCCTGAATGTCATTGACCACGCTACGCAGATCACGACCCGCAACATTCGCGGAAACAACGATTTTGCGCTGAACGTTCTCCCGGGTAATGAAGTTCGGGCTGCGGTCTTCGCGAATCTCGGCCACGGCGGATAACGGCACCCGTGCGCCGGATGGCGTATCGATCATCGTTTGCCGGATCGTCTCCATCTGCTCAGGCTGCTCGCCTTCGTATCGAACCACCAGAGGGAAAGCTACCTGACCTTCCAGAATGGAGCCGACTTCCTGACCCAAAAACGCTGTCTTGAGCGCCTCAGCCGCGGCGCCGGCCGGTAATCCGTAGCGGGCGAGCGCCTCCCTGTTAAAGCGGACGCTAACGGTTGGAATGTCTGTTTGTTGCTCGACCGAAAGATCTACGACACCGGAGACGTCACTGATCGCCGCTCGAACCTGTTCGGCGAGCGCTCGCAGCGTTCGCAAGTCATCGCCGAAGATCTTGACCGCGATGTTAGAACGCGTCCCCGACAGCATGTGATCGATACGGTGCGAGATCGGTTGGCCTACATTCACTGTCGTTCCGGGAATCAGCGTAGCGCGGTTGCGAATGTCAGCTAGAACTTCTTCCTTTGGTCGATCGCCCATCTCAAGTCGGACGTCGATCTCCGCCCCCTCGACGCCTTGCAGGTGCTCGTCCAGTTCGGCGCGCCCTGTACGGCGGCCAGTCGAGACGACTTCCGGGACCGCCAAAAGCGTACGTTCCAGTGCTGCACCTAAGCGGTCCGATTCGGCGAGACTGGTTCCCGGAAACGTTACCGAGCTCACGGTCAACGCCCCCTCGTTGAACTCCGGCAGGAACGAGCGCCCCATCCGCGAGAAACTCCACACAGCCGCAACCATCAGCAGTACGGAAGCGGCCATTACGACGAGGTTATATCTCAGGCTCCATCTAACGACTGGTTCGTACACGCGTTTGAGAGCCCGGATGAGAATCGGATCGTTACCACTAAGGACTGCTCGTGCTCGCGGCAGTAGGTAGGAGCAGAGTACGGGCGTCACCGTGAGCGCAACGACAAGCGACGCGAATAGCGCCACGAGGTACGCGATTCCGAGCGGGAGCAGCAATCGACCCTCGACACCGCTCAAAAAGAAAAGCGGCGCAAATACCAGCATCACGATAATCGTCGCGAAGACGACCGAACCGCGAATCTCGCTGCTTGCCTCGAACACAACTTCGAGCACAGGTCGCCGCTCGCTCTCGACCAACAGGGCGTTCTGTCGGAGCCGCCTAAAGACGTTCTCTACGTCAATAACCGCGTCATCCACGAGTTCCCCAATCGCGATTGCCAATCCGCCTAGCGTCATACTATTGATCGTTAACCCCAGTGCATCGAGACCAAGGAAGGCGGCCATCAGAGAGAGGGGAATCGCAAAGAGGGTGATGATGCTCGCCCGCGTGTTGGCGAGAAAGATGATGACCACAAGTACGACCAGAATGCCGCCGTAGGTAAGGGCTTCTTCGAGATTCGCAATCGCAACCTCGATGAAGTCCGCTTGACGAAAGATGTCGCGCTCAATCACCATGCCCTGCGGCAATCCTGCTTCGATCTCATTCAGCACCTCGTCGATGGCGCTGGTAAGCTCCAACGTGTTTGTCTCCGGCTGCTTACGTATACCGATGATCACTGCCGGCTCCGCATTCAGCGATCCCTCCCCGCGCTTGAGTGCTTGGCCGATTTCCACCGACCCAAGATCGCCGACGTAGATGGGCGTTGCATCATGCTGCGCGACGACCGTCCGGCGGATCTCGTCAAGGTTTGAGTAGCGGCCGAATCCCTGGATAAGATACTCCTGGCCCCCGGCCACTCGAAAACCCGCCGACGTATTCTCGTTGGCGGCTCGAATAGCATCTTGAACCTCCGTCAGAGACACCTCGTACGCCCGAAGTTTGTCAGGCGACAGTCGCACCTGATACTGCTTTTGGCCGCCTCCGATCGGCGTCACTTGCGCCACGCCCGCCACCGCCAGAATCCGTCTCCGGATGACGGTGTCGGCCACCGTGCGGAGTTCGAGCGGGCTGTGGCGTTCGGAGGTTAAGCCGATGAACAGGACCTCGCCCATGATCGAGGAGATCGGGGCAAGGAAGGGGCTGCTCGTGCCTGGAGGCAACGACCCAGCAGCAACGTTGAGCCGCTCGGTTACGGTTTGGCGAGCGCGATAGACATCCTCGCCCCAATCGAACTCCACCCAGATGATTGCCACGCCAACTGCTGTCGCCGACCGCACGCGGCGCACGCCCGAAGCTCCGTTCATCGTGGCCTCGATTGGGAATGTGACCAATGACTCCATGTCGGTCGGGGCCATACCGGGACTTTCGATGATGACGGTGACCGTCGGTGCCGTTAAGTCCGGTAGCACATCGACAGGTAAGAGCGTCATTACGTACCCGCCCCACGCGAGGAAGCCCGCAGCCAAGGCAAGCACAAGTGGTCTGTTGTTGAGAGACCATCGAATCAGTGCGTTCAACATGTGTCTCTCCTTTAGTGAGCGTGCCCATGAGATGGGGCTTGGGTGGACATTGAAGCCAGCCGGATCAAGTAGGCGCCTTCCGTGACGACCCGCTCGCCCGACGATATCCCCGTGGTCACCAGGACCATCCGGCCTTGTCGCTCGCCCAACGTGACGGTACGCCGCTCGAAAGTCTCTCCGCCGGTTTGCACGTAGATAACAGGCCGGCCGGCGTCGTCGACAACTGCGGACTCAGGTATCGCCGGTCCCTCCTTTCGAGCCCGTCGGAACAGACGCAGCGAAGCCGCCTGCTCGACCGCCAATTGTCGATTCCGGTTCGCCAACTCGTAGATCACCTTCACCGTGCGTCTCTGGGGATCGACGAAGTTGCCGACAGAAACTAAGCGGCCCACACTGATGGGCTCTTCCAGCCCCGGCACGACGACTTCGGCCCCAGCCGGCCGGCGCAGACTCGGCGCTTCAGCTTCGGCAATCTCACCGACGACGTAAACGGTGTCGATCGCCACCACTTCGATCAACTTGTCGCCATCCTCAACGTGAGCACCGTCGGTGGTGCTGACTTCGGCCACCACGCCGGAAAGCGGAGAACGAACTTGAAAAGCTGCAAGCCCATCCTCGCGATGTTCAGACTGCCTTGTCTGTTCGTGCTGCTCTCGACGAGCCTGTGCGGCTCTCAACCGTGCGGACGCCAGCGCTTGCTGAGATTTCGTCTCCGCTACGCGACGCGCCGGGATCGCACCTGCTTCGAGCAGGCGTTCAAGGCGAGCAAGTTCCTGACGCGCGAAGTCCAGCTTGACCCGCGCTTCCTCGACGGCAAGATCGAGACCGGCCAAATCGGAAGGCGTGCTTGTCGGGGGGACGATGGCGGCGACGACCTGACCGCTTTGGACGTTTGTCCCGATCACCGGTAGCTTCACGGAAGTCGATAAACGTCCACCCAGTGTGGCCGTCACATCGACTCGCCCCCCACTGCGAGGCTGGATCTTGGCGGGAACCGTTAGGCTGGCGCGCAGGCTGGCGCTTTCGACGATCTGCGTTGAGAAATCGAGCGTCCACTGCTGCTCTTTCAAGAACGAGATCTCTTCACCGCGAGGTTGATTCTCGCTCTCCGCGCTTTCGTGCGGATGGGCGTGCTCGGCCTCCTCATGCGGGTGCGGATGGTCGTCTTTCGCGCTTTCGTGCGGATGCTCGTGGTCCCCATCAGGATGCTCTTCCGCGACTTCGACCGGACCAAGGCGATGCTCATCGTCAACCACATCCGAGGTCACACGAATCGTCATTGACGGTGATCCGGCACGAGTCGGAGTGACGCTTGCTCCGAAAATTCCCGGACGGGAGGGGGCCTCCTCCACAAACGTCTCGGTCTGCCCGCTGGCGTACGCTAGCTCGACAGTTGCTCGACCCTCAGTGAGCGGCGCGAAGGTGTTGAGATCGGTCAGGTGGATAGCAAAGCGCGACGTAACGCCGACTTGAAGAGGGGGATACTCCACGAACAATTCCGTCTTCCCCGTCCATCGCGTGACCACGACGGGCTCCGGCTCTTCAGCCTCCATGTGAGTGGGAGGCTCCTCCACTGTCGTAGCGCAGCCTCCCAGGAGCATCAGCACAATCAACGGAAATCTCTTCATGGCAGCACCTCCGTGCCCATCGCTCGGTCCAATTCAATCTCGGCCAACTTTGCCGCGGCTCGCAGTTCAAGCAGACGGAGCTTCGACTGTTGACTAACTCGGAAAGCATCGAGCAGCTCCAGAATTCCCAGTTCGTCCTCTGCATAAGCAACTTCGGCTATTTCGCGCAGCTCTTCCGCGCGGCGGCCGGAATCCCCTTCGTACTGCTCTGCGATCCTCCGGCGCAGGAGAAGCGATTCATGTGCGCCACGGACGTCGGCCAGGATCTGGGTCTCCAGAACTTGACGACGCGCCCGCGTTCTCGTCGCCTCCGCCGCAGCTAACGTCTTCTCCGCCTGCCCCTTGTTGAACAGTGGCAAATCGACCGAGACGGAAACCACCGGCCCATTCGCATAGCGACCGCCAACCTCCGAGCGTTTCAGCCCCCCCCCGACAGGACGGGATTCGGAATGCGTCGGCGATCGGCTGCCTCCTCCTCGATGCGGAGGGTTTCAAGCCTTGCTTCCTGACTGCGGTAGTCTCCGCGTGCGACAAGCGCCGATTGCATCGCTTCGCGCAACTCCGGTGGCGTTTCGTCGGGAGTAAGTATTTCCTCGGCGACGATTGCATCCTGGGAGATGAGTTCCCCGAGGAAGCCAGCAAGCCGAGCGCGAGTTTCGGCGATGCGGCCCTCGACGCCCGCTCGTTCGGACTCCCTCTCAACGATCTCGTGCTCAGCCCGCAGCCTGTCGAACTTCGACCCCTCACCGGCCTGCTCGCGTTCCCGTAGGATGCGGACGAGTTCGTCGATTTCGCCGATATTCCGATCGATCGTATCCCTGCGCTCTTGTACGTAGATCAGTTGCTGAAACGCTGCCCGGAGTTCTGCTTCGAGCCGGCGAAGTTCGTAGTCGGCTTCGGCTCGTGTTGCCGCGACCGCCGACTCTCCTGCTTGGACCAGAAGCCGCCGACGCCCGTTGACCGGGAGGGGCTGCTCAAAGAGATAGAAGTCCGTGCGCCCGGCACCCTCAAAGGCAGCGGTAGCCGACGGATTGGGATAGAGCGTTCCGCGCCGCCTCTCGGCGCGAGTCACCTCCACTCGAGCTTGCAACTCGCGGTAGTACGGACTTTCTCGAAGGAGATGGAGCACCTGTCTTTCAGTCAATGTCTGGGCGGCGGCACTTGCCGCCAGACAACCGACCAGAAAGCTCAGGCGCACGCACACACGTGGCCTCGCAATCATGGTTCAACCTCGCAGACGGGTCCCTAGACCCAAAGAAGAAAAAGCAGTCTTAGGCGAGGGCTAAACGGGAGGAGCTCTGGGGATCGGGGGCGATCCGCCAGGTGGGTCGTGCGCACACGGTCGCTCCGGCAAAGTGGCGAACGATTGCGACACCGGAGCGGGGAAAAACACGAAAGCCTCGACGGCGAGCGGGGCACTGCGCGTCTTCGGCTGCTCGGACGTCAACCACGACAACTCAACAGCACTGGCGGACTCGTCGGAATCAGTCCACGTACTATCTTCGTGTTCCGCCGTTTCCGAAGAGGGCACGGCGCCATGTATGTGTCGCGCTGCTGTTTGGTGGTGGTCACTATCGACATGCTCTAGAGCATGCCCTGCGACATGGACGTGTAGAGCAGGGCCTTGCTGCAATGTTGCGAGCAGCACCCAACTTAGCGTCAATCCCAGGAAGGAACGCACCCCCTCAGTGTAGAACGTTTCCAGAATTCAGACTCAGCCGTTGGCTCCTCGAATGGGGATCGTCGGAAGTGAGTTGCGGCGCAGCCTAGATCCCATGTAACGGCGAAGGGTTGATTCAGGCTCCTCTTCAGGTCGTTCTAGGAGCCTCTTTGACAACCAGCACCGACAACGCGAAGACGCGACCTAAGTCGTTCAAAAAAGTGGACTTAAGCCACCCGGGCAGAAAGGTGTTGGTAAATCGCGTTCGCACTATGAATCTGCTGGTTTGCAGCATGCCGATGGGCCTAGCCTCGCGGGGCCTCAACGGCTTCTGGGCGAAGTGGTAGCCGTCCGACCCTATTCAGGCTTCGACGGCAGGAGACTGGCAGGGGCCCTTCAGCATCTCTTCCGGGATGTCCCGGCTTTGCTATTCAGATCGTCTAGCCGGTGGGTCACTACGCTTGGGGCGTCCAACACGACCTGGATAGACGACCTCGGCGGCGCGGTGACACGTGATGCCTCCGGCGAGGTTACCGGCGTAGACCTGCGAGCCACCTGGGTCACCTACACCGACCTACGCAAGCTGGCACAGTTCCCGACGCTTAGTCGTTTGGACCTCTCGCTGACGCGGATCACCGATCAGGGGATGCAAGAGCTGAAGGGTCTGCCCGGCATCGTCGACCTCAATCTGCGTTTCGCCGAATACGTGACCGACGAAGGCCTTGCTGCCATTAAGGAATGGAGGAAGCTCAAACGGCTCAACGTCCACGGCACGAAGATCAGTGACACGACGCTCGACCACATTTCGGAGATCACCGCGCTCGAGACGTTGGACGTGGGCTCGTCGATGGTGACGGATGTTGGCTTGGAGCGGTTGAGTTCATTGCCCAATCTCAAGGAGCTGACGATGGGAGGCATCGAACTGGGCGACGCGGGACTGCAGGCGCTGCGGCTCATGCCCGGCCTCACTTATCTCGACCTGAACGGCAGACAGGGGACAGACTCGAACGTGTGGACCATCAGCATGTCCGATCGGGGGCTGGAGGCTCTGCTCACGCTCAGGCAGCTACGAGAGCTGCGACTGGGATGTACGACGCTGGGTGTGGGACGGGAGGGCCGGCGATTTGCCACAGTCAACATGATGAGTGTGACCTCTCGGTGGCTCGAGCGGATGAAAGCCTTGACGAAGTTGGAGAGCCTGAAGCTGCAAGGCTGTGACCGCGTGGACGACGAGGCGATGAATGTACTGGCGGAGTTCCCTTCCTTGCAGGAAGTGGACCTTAAGGGGTCTGGCGTCACCGAGAAGGGGATCGCTATTCTTCAGGCAGCGAAGCCGGATGTCCGCATTCACTCGGGGCCTTGGGAAGCGGCCGCCGCGGCCTTCCGGAACAACTAGCGACGTATCTGTGTGCCCGCGGGCGGGCGCAAGACAGCGCTATCAATGCACCAGCAGGTAGTTCTCTGTCTCCCACTGGCTGATACTTCGGTGATAGCGCGCCCACTCCTCACGTTTCACCTTGATGTAGTAATCCGCATAGGTCGATCCCAACGCCGCCTTGATGACATCGTCTTGTTCGAGTTCGTCGATGGCTTCCTGAAGGGTGGTAGGCAGCACATCGATTCCCAGCCTGCGTAACTCATCAGGGGGCATCTCGTACAGGTTCTCGTTGTTCGGATTGCCGGGGTCGATCTGTTTCTCAATGCCGTCGAGCCCCGCGGCCAGCGTCGCGGCACAGGCAAGGTAAGGATTTGACGCTCCGTCGGCGGTTCGATTCTCGATCCTCCCTGGGCCGGGCACGCGGATCATCTGCGTGCGATTCGAAGGTCCGTAGGTAACGTAGACTGGAGCCCACGTAGCCCCGGAGTGCGGCTCGGCGCGGATGAGCCGCTTGTAGCTGTTGACGATAGGCGATGTGACGGCCGCCAGTGCCTTGGCGTGATGCAGAAGTCCCCCCATAAACCACCGGGCCGTTTGCGACAACCCAAGCGAGTCCTTCTTGTCGAGAAAGAGATTCTTCTTCCCAGCGGCGTCCCACAAGCTCATGTGATAGTGAGTGCCGTTGCCCGTTAAGTGAGCAAACGGTTTGGGCATGAACGTCGCCCACAGACCGTGCTCCTCAGCAACAGTCCGCACCATCCACTTGTAGAAAGTGTTCCGGTCCGCGGTCGTAAGGGCATCGCTATAGGCCCAATTGATTTCGAACTGGCAGTTTGCATCCTCGTGATCGTTGGCGTAGGGGCCCCAGCCGAGCTGCTGCATGTATCCGATCAACGTGGTCATCAGGTCGAGATTGCGATGGAGGGCGCGGAGGTCGTAGCAAGGCTTCTCCAAGCGATCATTGGTGTCCCAGGGCACGTACTGTCCCTCAACCTGCTTGAGCAACATGAACTCGGGCTCGACACCGACGTTAAGGGTGTACCCCTTTCCCTTCGCGCGCTCGAGTTGCCGGAGGAGGATCGTGCGCGGACAGTAGGGCCAAGGCTGACCATCGACGTGGAGGTTGCCGGCCAACCATGCCACATTCTTTCTCCATGGCAAGACGGTGAGCGACTCGAGATCAGGAACGCTCATGATGTCGGTATCGTGGGGCCCCTGCCCGAGATGTCCGGCGGCAAAGCCTGCGAAACCGGCACCCTCGGCGGACATCTCATCGAAGTTTGTCGCGGGGACCAGTTTCGCCTTCGGGGCACCGCTCATCTCGACGAATGAGCACAGGAAGTACTCAAGCCCGTCGCTTTCGATCTTCGATCTTACTTTCTCTGCTGTCATGGCTATCCCCAAGCGTTAGTGCGACACCGCCGCGGCTGCTTTCTCGCCAACAAGGCGGCGCCGTCGGAATCGATCCGGCGCGAACGGTGCAATGATATCAGGCGTCTTTCCGGTTGCAATCGATTCAGCCAGATAGCGGCCGGCGGCCGGCGCTGCCTTGAATCCGTACGTTCCCCAGCCAACATCTACTTGGAAGTTATCGAGTTCTTCGCAACGTCCGATGATCGGCGCGAAGTCGGGCGTCATATCGCAAATGCCAGCCCACTGCCGCAGAACGCGAATGTGGTGCAATTGCGGGAACAACTCAAGCGCTGACGATGCCATCTGCTCCAAAGTCGGCAAGGTTCCCTTCATGCTGTACGACTGATACGGATCGATTTCAGAACCGATCACTAGCTCGCCCCGCCCCGTCTGGTTCACGTAGACATGCAGGCTTGCCGAGACGATGACAGTATTCAGGAACGGCTTCAGCGGCTCGGTCACACAGGCCTGTAGCGGGTGTGACACGATCGGCATCGAGACACCCGCCATTTTGCAGATCGTCGATGCCCACCCGGCAGTCGCATTCACCACGGTGTCCGCCGAAACGTCGCCACGGTTGGTAAAGACACTTTCCACCTTGCGTCCGGAAACTCGAAAACCCGTAACCTCGGTGTGTGTGTGAATCTCGATGCCCATGCGGTCACAGGCGCGAGCCAAACCCCAGACAACCGCGTCGTGGCGAATAATTCCGCCCGGCGGATGGTACAGCGCCGCCATGATTGGGTAGCGCGGAGCACTGCTGCAATCGATATGAGGAACGAGCTTTTGGATTTCATCGGGCTCGATGATTCGACTGTCGACACCCAGTAG
>Ga0114999_10005327_pt1 | contig 15213 bp, 11 predicted proteins | sample ArcticOcean_MG_C_3_FD_89820 | JGI IMG/M metagenome (GOLD analysis project Ga0114999, IMG submission 89820) | Marine microbial communities from western Arctic Ocean - ArcticOcean_MG_CB8_126 | ecosystem: Environmental > Aquatic > Marine > Oceanic | place: Arctic Ocean: Canada Basin | collected...
CACACTCCAGGCTCAGAAATCCATCGCTGAGTTGGAAGCTATCGCCAAGAACGGCGATAGTTGGCTGAAGGGAAATGCCATTACGATGTTGGATGTCTTAAGAAGCGGAGGCTCACTTCCAAGCAAGTACGACGCTCCGGTATCCGTATGGCAGTTTGGCAATGACCTGACTTTGGTCGGCATGTCCGGAGAAGTAGTCAGTGGCTATGTGCTGGCAACTCAATCATCCATTGGACACCAGGAGCTATGGATCGGAGCCTATTGCCACGATTATTTTGGATACCTACCAACCGCTCAAATCCTTCGTGAAGGCGGCTATGAAACCCGAGGTCTTTTCAATGGATTGGGTTGGTTTGACGAGCAGGCCGAGACAGACATGGTCGACACGGTGACTCGACTCGCCAAAGAAGTAGGTCGTACCTTTGAGTGACCCCATCACTTGTAATGAAGGACAACAAGACTCTAAATTAACTTACACGATGTTACGTTTCATTTGTATTCTTTTTCTGGCGACAGTCCAATCGCTGTCGGCGCAAAATCCAGCCCGCCCCAATGTGCTATTCATAGCGATAGACGATCTCAACGACTGGGTGGGGATGCTCGAAGGTCATCCGCAGGCAAGGACACCCCGCATGGATCGTCTGGCATCACGGGGAGTTTTGTTTACCAATGCCCACTGCCAGGCCCCAATTTGTCAGCCATCCCGGACCAGCCTTCTCACCGGAACCTATCCGTTTTCAAATGGAGTGTATGATGTTGAGCAAAACATGAGGGATGCTCCGCTAGTACAGGAGGCCGTTACTATACCTCAATATTTCAGAGAGCAGGGATACCATACCTTGGCAGCTGGAAAATTCATCATCGCACACCGGAGGAAGAAGGTTCCTGGGATGAGTTTGGAGGCCGTAGTGGTTGGACTTGGATGCGGGACCTCGTGGGAAAGGAAGGTGTGAGTGGTTTACCTGAACCCAGTATATTTGATTTCGGCCCGATCGAGGTGGACGAAAAAGAAATGAATGACATGAAGGTGACCGACTGGGTCGGCAAAACAACTGGAAAGAGATTTCGACAAGCCATTCTTCCTGTCCATGATGAGACGTGAGGTGGTAGCCACCCGAAACTCCCAAAGCAGAAGCATCAAATTGTTCGCTGGAAATTTCGAGCGTTGTGATCCGGGTGGAATCGGTCTGCTGGGCAAGCACCACCAAGTCGCATAAAGTCGGTAGATCCAAAACGATTCCCTGATTGGTCGGCTCAGCAATGGGTGCTTTCGGCTTGGGTACGCCAATCCAATGTCGACTTTGATTCACCTTCACTTCGGATTCACGATCCGCAGTCAAATACTCATCCAACTTATCACGATCCTGAGCGGTGACCGAACGCGACATTGACTTGGCGTCTACCATCCCGGAATCGAGTATTGATTTTTTTAGTACGGATCTTTCGGTCGCGGCCCTTTTACCTTCGTCTGAGTCCTGCTCGAATAGTTTTCTAAATAAGTCACGCGGCCCGGTGATAGGTGGCACTCGAACCCCCGAGCGTGTCCATGACATCTGACAGCCAATGTGCAGCCCGCCACTTGAACCGACGGTGACTGTCGGAAACCGGGTAGCCGAACCAAGGACTTCAGCCGCTCGTTGATCCACACTGATATTTCCGTCGGGCATGTTTTGGCATCGACCTTCAGCACGCCAGACAGAAAGGAATGCACGCCAAAATGACCGCCGGTGAGATCGAGGTTGGAGAAGATGGAATAGGATTTCCTCAACTTATCCAGCGGCTGAAGTAATTCGGGTGCCACGTAATCGGAACCTGTTTCCGTGGGGAAAAAGGACGATTGATACATGCCAAAGGAATTCCCAATGGCGACCAGCCGCTTGGGGCCTTGCCGGACTGGAGCCGCCGCAAAAGCGGGCACCATACTCTCTAAAGCCGGAAGTGCCAGATAAACACCAGCGCTTTTTAGAAAGGATCGCCGAGAGACGAATTTGGAGAAATTGAAATGAACGGGTTTCATACAGCTTTGGGGTAAAAAAAGGTATTAACTAAAAAGTCTTTCAGCACTTTAATCCAATTCACCAAACAAGCTCAAGAATATGTATTGAGTTAAATAAGACCGCAGTTTGGACTTCAATTGCTAGCTGAAGCGTATATTACAGTTGAAGATATCCAGAAGTTACCCCGTGAAATTTCGAACAACAGTCCCTGTCATTTTCCTTGTCGTTAGCCTCATAGGCCCGGCCAAGGCGGCTCCTGAATCAAGAATTCCACAGGGGCAGTTGTTGGTGGAAGTGTTTGAAGGTCTGGAAAGTAAATCCGAATGGCCGGTCAACCTTGGAGAATCGGATGCGTGTTTCATCCTTCCCAGTTTTGCATTATTCGCCTTGCCGCAAAAATATGGCCCATTGGGTGAGCGTCTGCACTATCAGGCACCCATACTCATTCGAATGACCGGGAGGGTAAATCTGGGCGATCATACTTATACATTTTTAGACCGTACCAATGGCAAATCTCGCCTGTGGCTAGACGATCAAATTATTTCCCAGGGAGAGGCAGTTACCGAAAGCCCGAACGCTCACGGGCACATGCGCCCAGCCGTAAATCCTGAAAGCCTCTATCCCCGAGGCCGACTGGGCACGAAGGATCTATTGACATCGGTTTCGCCAACAAGCGGAAGTCATAAAGTTACCCTCGAATGCCTGATCGGTTACCGCAATAAATCGGTGCCCGTCCACGAGTTGTTAGTCGCCTTTCAAAAGCAGCAGTCGGATCCATGGTTTCTTTTATCGCCCGAGGCAGAGCATCCAACTTCCTTTGAGTTATTGGCATTGTCGAAGCTCAAAGAAAACCAGAAGAGCAGCTTTGAACAATTGAACCAGAAACAACGAGATCAGGCGCGGAAACAAGTGAACTCTTACTGGAATTCACGGCACAAGAAAGCGAAACGTTATATTAATTCGCTTCCTCTGATTGAAGGAACGGTCAGCCGTATAAATTTCAATTCGAAAAACGTGATAGACCAATTGCTCGATATCAGGATCGTCGAAAACAACAACTCAATTGGCAAACACGCGGCAGACAACCAGTTCCACGAAAAGGCTTGGCCCATCCTGGAAGAACATTGTATTCGCTGCCATGGGAAAAAGGCAAAGGGAGGCCTCAGACTCGACAGCCGCCAAGCGGCCCTGGCAGGCGGGAAATCCGAGTTTGCAACCCTAGTTCCCAGAGAACCCGAAAGGAGTGAGTTGTTTGTCCGAATCACCGCAGAAGACGAATTGGATCGCATGCCATTTGAAGCAGATCCTTTAACTAATGAACAGATCGCAGTCCTTAAAGATTGGATTCAATCCGGCGCCGAGTGGGACCACTTCACTGAATTTGTTTCCATTCCCAAACCACTGGATGAGCTTTCATTTCTGCGGCGTATATATCTGGATACGGTTGGTGTACCTCCTGGCACGGACGAAATCGAACGTTATCGTAGTGATAGACGCCGCAATAAAAAAAGCCGCTTGGTTAATCAACTTCTGATCGACCCGCGCCATGCAGATCATTGGGTATCCTACTGGCAGGATGTGTTGGCAGAAAACCCGAGCCTAATGAAACCGACGCTCAATCACTCCGGTCCGTTTCGTTACTGGATTCATGAGTCCCTCCTGGACAACAAGCCCTTTGACCAATTTGTCACGGAGCTGGTTACCTTTCAAGGTGAAGCCTATGCCGGAGGTGCCGGAGGCTTTGGGCTGGCTACCGACAACGATTCGCCCATGGCAGAGAAAGCCCATGTCGTTGCCACCGCTTTTTTGGGAATCGAAATGAAATGCGCTCGCTGCCATGATTCGCCTTATCACTTAACGACTCAGGAAGACCTGTTTTCTCTGGGCGCGATGTTGGCTGGAAAACCCCTGCAAGTTCCCGATACTTCGACGGTGCCTGTCACTTTTTTCGAACGTCTCAATGGGCGGAAGTCGATAATACAAAGTAACCTGGAACCGGGTACTTCGGTTGAACCCAACTGGCCCTTTGCAGAAATTATTGATGAATCGCCCAAGAAAGATATGGCTTTCAACAATCCTGCAGTGGAATTGGCCTGGGAGATCACGCGCCCGGAAAACAGAAGATTCGCCCAGGTAATCGTCAATCGCATTTGGAAACGCTACTTCGGCAAAGGCTTTGTTGAACCAGCCTATGACTGGGAAGGAAATGCAGCCAGCCATCCCGAGTTGCTGGAGTATCTGGCCCGTGAATTCGTGGCCAACGATTACGATTTGAAACATCTGTCGCGCCTGATCCTTAACAGCACGGCTTACGCGCGGACTTCCATCAACCATTCAACCGGCGACAATCGATTTTTTCAAGCGCCTCTGCGCAGAAGTATGACTGCCGAGCAACTGGTGGATTCCCTTTTCAGTAGTGCCGGGGTACCTCTGTTTACGGAAGAACTAACTCTCGATGTGGAGGGGCATTGGGACCCGGAAATATTTGTCAACTACGGCTTCCCCAAGCGTGCCTGGGAGTTTGTTTCCACCTCAACCGAGCGGGAGCGAGCCAGCCTTACCTTGCCGATGGTAAACGAAATAGTGTCACTGATGCGCGCCTATGGCTGGCGGCCAAATCGGGCCGAACCGATCACAGACCGAGAATCAGAATCCAATGTTATGCAGCCCGGGGTGTTGGCAAACAGCAGCCTGACTTTGTGGGTGACGGGGCTCAGCGACTATAGCGATTTGACCACTCTGGCGTGGGAGATCGAATCAACTGAAGCATTGGTGGATCAACTTTTCCTTCGTTTCCTAACTCGGCTTCCGAACGACCATGAAAAAACGGAATTCATGGCCTTGCTCGAAGAAGGATTTGATTCGAGAAAAACGGCCATGACTGACGGGTTTAAAAAGGAAAAGTGGATTCCTGGAATTCGGGAAGTCAGTTGGGGCAACCACTTGAGCGTGGAAGCCAACTTCCATGTAGCGGCGAAGGTTGAAACATTCCAAAAAGGCCCTGAACCAACCCGTACATTGAAGGCAGACTGGCGCGAGCGCATGGAAGATGCTGCCTGGCTTTTGATCAACACCCCTGAATTTCAGTTCATTCCCTGATTATGAATCGCAGAAAATTCCTTAAAACATCTGCAAGCGGGGCGTTGATGACTGCGCTTCCAGCGCGACTGCGATCCAATCAAATTCCGAAGAACCCTGCCCAATCATGCATTTTCATTTGGCTGGGCGGAGGAAACGCTCAGGTTGATACCTGGGATCCAAAGGCCCTGGGAGATCCGTTGCAAAGAATTGCCGGTTCGGCCTATCCCGCTATTGATACGGCCGTTGAGGGGGTACAGGTTTGCGAACACTTACACAGGACAGCTGCTCGGTTGGACCGTATGACCCTGGTCAGAAGTGTGCACCATGAGGTGATCAATGAACACGCGGCCGCGGTTAACTTTATGCATACCGGACGCCCGGTGAGTGGCACGGTTGTCTACCCCTCCATTGGAGCTATCGTAAATCACGAATTGGGTGCGGCCGAAATCGGAATGCCAGGATATGTGGTATGCGGTCCTCCCAGTAATTCTCGTGGAGCGGGTTTCTTAGGCGCAAAATACGGCTACCTCTATGTGACCGATACGGCCAGGGGTCCGGTAGGTTTTACAAGACCGCCCACGGTGAGCGAAGCCAGAGACCTGCGTCGGCAAAAGATGCTGAAAAGCATGCGGAATGAAATTGTCCAGACGATTCCAGTTGAGGATCCTTTGCTGCAGTACGAAACAGTCATGGACACCAGTCTGCAAATGAGCCGAGGTGGATTCTCCAAAGTGTTCCAACTCGACCAGGAAGCGGACAGCCTTCGGCAAACTTATGGCGGAGAGTTTGGTCATCGCTGCCTATTGGCAAGGCGTCTTGTGCAACGGGGTACTCGATTTATCGAAGTGCTTCACAACTTGAATTTTAAAAACGGCACCGGGTGGGATACTCACCGCGAAGGTCAGCAAGGACAGCACCTGCTTATCCAGGAATTGGACACGGCGCTGGCAGCCTTGGTAGATGACCTGGAAAACCACAAGCTACTCGACAGCACCCTCATCGTAGTTGCTGGCGAGTTTGGACGCCCGTCTTCTTTCGATGTGGCAGGTGGTCGTGGCCACCAGGGTTCTGCCTTCAGTGTGGCCCTTGCTGGTGGTGGCCTCAACCATTGCGGCGCCTATGGGACCACGGACGATCTTTCCAAAAAAATACTGGAGGATCCCGTTTCAGTGCCCGATCTACATGCCACGATTTATCAGGCACTGGGGATTGAAAGTAGCAAAAAGCTTTTCCACAATGACAGACCGATTCCTATAACCAATGACGGACGTCCTATTACGGCGCTAATTTCGTAATAGGAATAATACTCGAATTTCGGCATCGAAGGTGAAAAGGACTTAACAAATATTCACGTGAGCGAATGAGTCATCATGACAACCCACGTGACGCGCTACTTACGTCTCGGGTCTTCGCCTGAGGTCCCCCACTTCGCCCAGCGATCACGTTCGTGGCGTACACGTTTTGGATCAGAAAACGTACCCGGCCGAACAGGTTCATGCGATGCTTTGGCAAAGGCCTGCATTTTTGAAAGAATGTCGGCGTGGCGTTTAGAGAGATCGATGGATTCTGAAATATCTGAATCCAAATTATACAACTCCCATTTGGCAGACTCCTTAGGTTGAATCGCCTTCCAGTAGGCAAAGCGGACCGCGGTCTGCCCTTTGTACTCCCAGTAAAACATATCATGACTATATCGCCTTGAGGATTTACCAAGAATCTCCGGCAGAACAGAGCTCCCGTCGGTATCCTCTGGAACGGTAGTTCCGGTAAGGTCGGCCAACGTGGCCATCACATCGTATTGCGTAAACACAAAGTCACTCACCCGACCCGCTTCGATCTTGCCAGGCCACTGCACCAAATACGGGATTTTTAATCCACCTTCGTATAAATTGCCTTTGCCACCACGGAAGACCACTCTCGTTTCTGGATTTACATTGGGTTCAAAAAATCCGTGAGGATGCTCATCACTTTTAAAGCGCTCCTGCCCGCCGTTATCACCCGTGAAGAAAACGATGGTGTTTTCGGAGAGTCCGAGTTCATCCAGCAAAGCGAGAATACTACCAAGATTATTATCCACCATCGTGCACATGGCTGCATAATTTTTCACATCCTGGTCAATTGATGGATCCTCTACCCAAGCCTCACCCTTGTATCGATTCCAGGCTGGATCATCAGAAGGAATGTCAAACATACCATGTGGTGGGGTTAACGGAAAATAGGCAAAGAATGGATCGTCTTTATTGTCGCGAACAAATTGAAGACCTTCCTCCACAATTTCGTAATGCGAGTAGGTCTCTCCGTGACGTCCGCCTATGTTACCTTTGAGCGGAACCTCTTCACTATTTCGAATTATATAAGGCGGATAAAAGGTATGCGCATGGACTTGATCGTAAATGCCAAAAAATACATCAAACCCATGGTCCTCGGGAACTCCCGTCGAACCACGTCCACCGGCACCCCATTTGCCAAAACCACCGGTAGCGTATCCTTTTTGCTTTAGAACCGAGGCGATGGTCTCCTCTTCCGCCCGAATGGGAGTGCCGCCGTCGTTTGCCCGGACTGAGGCATGCCCAGCATGCTTGCCGGTCAACATACATCCACGCAGTGGACCGCAAACTGGGGACGCTGCCAACGCGTTTGTAAAGCGAAGCCCGTTTTCGGCCATCTTATCAATGTGAGGTGTCTTGATGTATGGATTACCGGCATGCCCCAACTCGAAATAGGAGATTTCGTCGGACATGATGTAGACGATATTGGGTGGACGATCCTGAGCCACCAAAATGGTCAGACTTGCGATCAAGAAGAGAATGATTCGGGGTAACATAAGAACTGAATTGTCGCACCGAGGGGAAGCCACATGCAATGTTATAGTTTGGATTCCGGGGAGGGGGAGTTCCTTTCTTTGTTGAGTTATGATGAGGGTTAACCTTCATTTACCCAATACTCCATGAATCGATTCTTCTTCTTAGCTCTTACTTCCGTATTAATTGCCTTCTCATACTTCGGCTGCTCCAAAGGAGATGGCACGATCAGGCTCCGTGGAGCCTCTCAATTTGATGAGAACCACGCCTACACCCGGACGCTAATCAAATTCCAGGAGCTCGTTAAGGAGTACTATGGCCAGCCGGTTGAATTCGAAATCTACATGAACAGTGAGCTTGGATTGGAAAAAGATTATTTCGGCTACATGAGCCAGGGACTCTCTGTTGATTTCGCTTTGGTATCGCCTTCCCATATGTCGACTTTTTCCAAGGCCGCTCCTATTATGGACATGCCTTTTTTGTTTCGAGATGTGGATCACTGGAACAAAGTTCTCGATAGCGATGCCTTCCAGCCCATCGCCGATGAAATTTCCGAAAAAGCGGACGTCCGCCTGATAGGTTATGCAGGAGGCGGAACACGCAATCTGATTGTCAACAAACCCATTAATTCGATGGCCGAACTAAAAGGCCTAAATATCCGTGTCATGGGAGCACCCATACAAACTCGAATATTTCAAGCCATCACCACCTCCCCTACCGTGATCGCTTACAATGAAATTTATAATGCAGTTCAAACGGGGGTCATCGATGCCGCAGAAAATGAAGCGGCAGGGATAGAGCAAATGAAATTCTATGAAGTGGGTCCGGAAATCTCGTTAACTCAACATGCTATCACCGTCCGCCCGGTTTGTTTTAGCGGTAAAACGTTTCGCCGGTTGCCGGAAGATCTTCAGGCGGCCATCATCAAAGCAGGAAAAGAAGCAGGAGCCTACGGTCGGCACATTGAATCAACCGAAGATGCTGAAAAATTGGCGAGAATGGAGTCGGAAGGAAAATTGCGCACTCACGCATTTTCGGAACGGAATAAACTTCTCAATTTGGCCGAGCCAGTGAAGATCGCCTACGCAATTGAAATTGGAGCTGAGGAAGTTCTCAAGCGAATCGAAGGGATCAAGTAGGGTAAGGATATTTTCCAAAGACTCGAAAGCATGAATTTCATACTGGAGCGCTACTACCAATTATTGAAGACGGTTCTGACCGTGCTCATGGGACTCATCATCATACCGGTGGCTCTACAGATACTATCGCGGTACACCGGTCTCATCCCCCGATATATTTGGACAGAAGAGGTCGCTCGTTTTTGTTTCGTCTGGATCATCATGATTGGTTCGATGATCGCTGTTCGCGACAGCACCCACTTTGATGTGGATCTGCTACCCAATCCAAAGACTAAACGAGCGGAAGGCATCAGAAATCTAATCGTTCATTTTGCAATCAGCATAATGGCGTTTATCTTCATCTGGTACGGCATTCAATTTGCCAAGTTAGGTTACATTCAAAACTCCGAAATGAGCGGCATCAATATGGCGAGCATTTACATCTCTTTCCCACTCGCTGGCCTGACATGGTTACTTTTTCTAATCGAAAAGATTCGCGCAGATATTCAATTGATTCAAGGAAAAGACCGGGAGGCCTCTTCATGAGTGCCGGTGGTGTAACCCTCCTACTCTTTGGAATTTTTGGTGTATTCATTTTGCTACGCGTTCCCGTCTCCTTTGCCTTGGGGCTGGCATGTATACCTGTATTCCTGATTGATCCGGGTATGACCCCGATCATTTTGCTGGGGGAGATGTGGAAATCGTACAACGCATTCATTCTGTTGGCAGTCCCCTTCTTTCTCCTGGCGGCAAACCTCATGAATGCGGCTGGAATCACAGAGCGCTTGGTGGATTTCGCCAGAGCCTCGGTTGGCCATCTTCCTGGAGGACTCGGTCATATTAACGTCATGGTTAGCATGTTGTTTGCAGGAATATCTGGATCATCTACAGCCGATGCAGCGGGAATCGGATCATTGATGATTCCGGCTATGAAGAAACAAGGCTATGATACCAACTTTGCCGTCGCCATCACTGCATGCTCATCAGTGATGGGTGTTATCATTCCGCCGAGTATTTTGATGATCGTTTGGGGAGGACTCATGTCAGTTTCAATTGGTGGATTATTTTTGGCAGGAGTAGTTCCCGGTTTCCTTATGGCCGTATTCATGATGAGCACCGTCTTAGTTTATGCGAAAATCCGAAACTACCCCATCTACCAAAGAGCATCCTTAAAGGAATTTTTCTCCGCTTTCGGTCAGGCCAGTTTTGCTCTGGTAACTCCGGCGATAATTGTAGGAGGAATCGTATTCGGATTGTTTACACCGACTGAGGCATCTGTTGTAGCCGTAATTTACTCTGCCTTACTCGGAGGATTAATTTACCGGAAAATTGGCATCAAAGAATTCCCCAAGGTGCTCTACGATTCTGCACGCCTCGCCGCAATTTCACTTTTCTGTATCGGAACCGCTTCGGCCTTTGGTTGGTTGCTTGCATACTATCGGGTTCCACAAGAACTGGTAAACTTTTTGGCAGGTTATGGCACAGGAATCATTACAACAGGAATTATGGTCGCCCTGGCATTTCTGATAATCGGAATGTTTATTGATGCAATACCAGCTATCATAATTTTAGGTACTATTCTTCTTCCTCTAGCAACCAAAGTGGGTATGCATCCTATCCACTTCGCCATCATCGGCGTTATTTCGCTCGCATTCGGTTTGGTAACACCTCCCTACGGACTGTGCTTACTCATCTCATGTGCTTTAGGGAAAATCAAAGTAGTCGATGCGATCAAGGACGTGGCTATCATTTTGATTCCGATGCTTATTCTACTGATTCTTGTCATCTTGTTTCCAGAAATGATTTTATTCCTACCTCGCTGGCTCACCCCTGAGTTTCTTTAACTTTTCTTAGTTCAACCCCAAATAACTGACAGACATGCATAAATCTACTCGTACGCTTCTCATTGCCTTAATCATCCTAGCCTCTTCGGTATTTCTGACGGCAGATGTAACGCTTCCTTCCATCTTTGGAGACCACATGGTTCTCCAACGAAATCAGGACAACCCAGTGTGGGGATGGGCGGATGACGGAAAGAAAATCACCGTTTCAATCAACGGACAAAAGCATAGCACCAAAGCGAGTGGAAAAGGTAAATGGAAGGTAACCCTAAAGCCAATGCCCGCTGGTGGTCCCCACAAGTTGGAAATTGAAGGCGAGGATAATGGATTTTATTATGACGATGTTCTAGTGGGAGAAGTCTGGATCTGTTCAGGACAGTCTAACATGGCCTGGATGGTCCAAAATTCGAACAATGCGGAACTAGAGATTCTTACAGCAAAATATCCCAACATCCGACTAATTTCAGTTCCGCAGGTGGGAACGCAGGAAGCGCAAGATGACTTCAAAGGTTATTGGGCTGAATGCACCCCTCAAACCATAAAAAACTTCTCGGCGGTCGGTTACTTTTTTGGACTCCGCATTCACCTGGCGCTCGATGTGCCCATCGGACTTATCGACAACGCCTGGGGTGGTTCTGCAGCGGACGCCTGGATAAAGCGCGATGTGCTTGAAGATGATGGCCTGGTGGAAAGATTACGAAGCCAATCAAGACGAAGAAAGTGTTTTTAAAAAAAAAATACCAAAAAAATTGGCTGAATGGCGCAAGAATGAAAAACAAGGAACACAGCCGCGGAGTCCAAGAGGCTTGATGAGCGGCAACCAGCGCCCGGCCAACATCTACAACGGCGTCCTGCATCCAACCATTGGATACGGCATCCGTGGAGCTATTTGGTACCAGGGTGAATCTAATGCCAGCCGCGCTTTTCAATACCGCGATCTCTTCCCACTCATGATCCAACATTGGCGGGACGAATGGGATCAGGGAGATTTTCCTTTTTACTATGTCCAGTTAGCAGATTTCAGAGACGAAGTAGCAGATCCGGGAGATTCCGACTGGGCTGAACTCCGTGAAGCACAAACCATGACGATGGACCGCCTGCAAAACGTGGGTGAAGCCGTTATCATCGATGTTGGCGAGGGTCGGGACATCCACCCACGCAACAAACAAACCGTGGGCAACCGCCTCGCTCGTTGGGCACTCGCCAAGGACTACGGATTCGACATTCTTTACAAGAGCCCGACCTATCAATCCATGAAAAAGGACGGGGACAAAGTCGTCCTTACATTCAGCGATGTGGGGCAAGGCCTTTACTCGTTTGATACGCGCGAACCTCGTGGATTTGCTATCGCTGGAGCAGACAAGAAATTTGTCTGGGCCAAAGGGGAAATTACCGGCAAAGACGAAGTCACTGTCTGGAGCGACTCCGTTTCTGATCCCGCCTCAGTCCGCTATGCCTGGGCAAACAATCCTGACTGCAGCCTGTTTAGCCGTGATGGACTGCCGATGACTCCTTTCCGCACCGATGACTGGCCAGGAGTAACGATCGACACAGTTCATAGATAGATTAGCCGATCAGGTCAATTAACCTGTGGCTACCCATTTAGCACAGGGTGGAGGTAAATTCTCATCAACCATGTCTTGATACTTCTGATTAACCTCTTCCTGAAGCACGTCACGCCAACGACCGTTGATGCCTTTGTTAATAAATACCTTAGCGCCTTTATCCCAAAAGGCATCTCCTAGCGGCATTTGATTTCATTAGTAGCTCTACAATCGGCCACTTATGGGGAAACTCTTGCTGATCTTGGGATTTTTTCAGGCGAAATTATTTCAAAGATAGACAAAATATACTACCAAAGAGAGTTTGATGGAGATCCAATAAATTTAAACGAATTGGAGGTTATTGATGACGAAGATACCATTTCGAAGATTAGGAATGAATTTGCGAATGGTAAGTTAGAATTTGTCACGTCCTATTTCATTTTGCTATCTTCTCTTTATGTTTTTACCTCTGCCGATGGGAAGCCATTGTTCTTTTTGAATCCGGTATTGACTGCACGCCCAAAGATCCTGAGTGAACTATTTTCATCTCTTTGATCGAGTTGGGTATCAGTATGCGGGAAGCTTCCAGGGACCGGTGACCATCAATACCGACGGCGTTTAGGTAGGGCACACTCCTACCGCTCGTTTTTCACGTGGAGCTTTCTGCGCCATCCACAACGATGGCAATGTTTCAGTATTTTCGCTTGAGGAGATTGCAGTAGTACTGAATTCTTCATAGAAGAATAGCTTTCAAGCGAAGATCTATCATGAAGCATGAATTTTCCACGCTTTGGTTGCTTCCTTGATTGAACCTGGAACCCCATGAATTGTATTATGAAACCTTCATTCCGACTTCTTCCTTTTGTTTTCGGTGTGCTTCTCATCTCACTGATTGTAGCACCTGCCCAGTCTGAAAACATCCGCCCGAACATTGTGGTTTTCCTGGTCGATGATATGGGTGTTATGGATACTTCTCTTCCTTTCCTGACAGACTCTAAAGGGAACCCCAAACGATATCCGCTCAATGACCATTACCGGACTCCGAATATGGAGCGCTTGGCTGAGCAGGGGATTCGGTTTAACCAGTTTTATGCGATGAGTGTTTGTTCACCTACACGGATTAGTATCATGACCGGGCAAAATGCGGCACGCCATGCTGCTACGAATTGGATAAGGCCTGAATCAAACAATGCGGGCCCTCAAGGCCCTCCAGATTGGAATTGGGAAGGGTTGAACAAAAAGGATATTACTTTACCCGGCATACTACGCCAAGAAGGTTATCGGACCATACATATTGGAAAAGCTCATTTTGGTCCTCGCGATTTTGAAGGTTCGGAACCCCTCAATCTTGGCTTCGACATCAACATCGGGGGTGCTGAGTTTGGCGCACCTGGCAGTTATTATGCGGAAGATCGGTATGGATGGGGAACGAAACGGGAAACCCATGCTGTCCCACATCTGTATGCTTATCACGGCAGCGACACCCATCTAAGTGAAGCGCTCACCTTGGAAGCGAAAAAGGTGCTCACTTCCGTGGTCCATGCAGATGAGTCGTTCTACCTTTATTTTGCCCATTATGCGGTCCATTCCCCCTTTCAATCAGACCCGCGTTTTGCGCAGAACTATCTAAACTCCGCAAAATCGGAAAGAGCTCAGGCCTTTGCAACCATGATTGAGGGTATGGACAAATCGTTGGGTGATCTCCTCGACCACCTGAACGAGCTCGGAGTCGCTGAGAATACACTAATTCTTTTTCTAGGTGATAACGGATCCGATGGCCCGCTCGGTCATCAACATGAAGTGGCCTGCGCAGCGCCGCTTCGTGGAAGGAAGGGTGCTCATTACGAAGGCGGTATGCGGGTTCCTTTTATCGCAGCCTGGGCCAAGCTCGATTCTTCCAATCCGGTGCAACGTCAGCTTCCGATTCCAACCGGAGTCATTCAATCTCAGGTGGCATCTGTTTGTGATTTGTTTCCAACTTTGGCCGGGCTTCTCAGTGTTGATTTACCAAACGATCATGCTGTGGATGGTGACGACCTAACTACCTTGCTTACTGGTAAAAAGGATTCATCTCGCGAAGAGACTTTCCTCATGCATTATCCACACGGTCCCCATCGCAGCGATTATTTCACGGTCTATCGAGAAGGGGATTGGAAAGTGATTTATCACTTTTTCCCCACCGAGGTTTCAGGCGGATCGCACTATCAATTATTCAATCTTAAAAAAGACCCTTTTGAATTGACCGATGTGGCTGGTAAACAGCCGAAGGTGCTAAAACGCCTCATGCGGGGACTCGCCGAGAGCCTTGAATCACACGAGGCACTTTATCCAGTAAACAAGAAAGATCAGCCCGTGTTACCAATAGTTCCATAACTGGGGTATTAATGAAACCCATTTTATAGAATTGCCATTTGATGGCTAACATGACGCAATACGCGGGTCATCAAATTGATGAGGCTGAGGTTATTTATTGGGGTACCTGTCCCGATTGTCTCAAGGAAACTTCCAATTAGATCTGCAATTGATCTGTGATTTTTAAATTTAAACAAACCAAGTATAAACCAAAACCATAGGAAAATTTTAATGTCAGAAGATATCAGCAAGTGCCCCGTAATGGGAGGAGCCAATACCCACACCGCGGTTGGAAGCACAGCCAACCAACATTGGTGGCCCAACCAATTGAATTTAAAGATCCTTCATCAGAACTCGTCTTTGTCAGACCCCATGGATGCGAGTTTCAATTACGCTGAGGAGTTCAAGACCGTCGAACTGGATGAATTAAAGAAAGATATCGAGGAATTGATGACGACCTCGCAGGACTGGTGGCCCGC
>Ga0114999_10005328_pt1 | contig 15212 bp, 12 predicted proteins | sample ArcticOcean_MG_C_3_FD_89820 | JGI IMG/M metagenome (GOLD analysis project Ga0114999, IMG submission 89820) | Marine microbial communities from western Arctic Ocean - ArcticOcean_MG_CB8_126 | ecosystem: Environmental > Aquatic > Marine > Oceanic | place: Arctic Ocean: Canada Basin | collected...
AGAGTTTACTGTTGCATCATCAGGGATTAGCACTTCTATTCCACTTCCTGTTGACGTAGATGTGACACTAGCGCTGGTCGTGCCAGAAACCGTCTGCCCTGCTGAATCCGTTAGATGGATGTATGATTGCCATCCATAATGGCCGAAGTTAGGGGCTGTGGGGAAGGTCCAATCAATCGTTCCATCATCTGTGACATCAATTTCAGGATTCAAGGTTGGTTGTCCAAATGCCCCTTCTGCAATCGCATTTGAGAATGATCCAGAAGATGCGATACTGAACTGTACACCATATCCTGGTTCAGGGTTTGCGAATGTGATTAAGTTGCTTAGGCCAGTATTACCAATGATTGCTCCCTTGCTATTGATGAGTTGAACAGTCACACCGTTGCCTACACCTGAGATATTGACGTTTTGAATTGGGGCTGTAGAGGTTACAAAATCTCCTCTTATTGTTAGAGGGGTCCCAGTAGGATTTGTCCAGTTGCCATTGACAAGTACAAGTCCACTGTCAATGTCCCAGCCATTCTGTGCATCCAGTCCTGTAAAGTAACGTACCGCTCCATAATGGACCTCTGTTACTAAGGGCGAAATGAATGGGTCATTAGTACCCATATTCAGTTGTATTTTGGCAGTAGGGTAGGTGTCTCTGTCAATTCCTGCAAGAGATATAGGGAAAGAGAGATTATCGTATCCATCAAAGGCATTCCCTGCCGAATCAGTTATTGTTCCTGTAACCCAAGTCCCATTTGGTGTCAATGCAGAGATGTCAACAAATCCATTTCCAAGTTCGTCAAGAGTGATAGTAGGACTTAACCAAGTTCCAGTATTCTCAAAGAAATCAACCTCTACACCAATGTCATCAAGATACCATCCAGCATCATTGACGATTGAGTCAGATGCAAATGAAAATCTAAATTCAACATACGAGCCACTGTAGTTTGATAGGTCAGCGGTAGTAGTATCCCATGGGACAGTACCTGTGTATTGTCTTCCATCAAAGACATCCAAATTATTCAAGATGTGAGCGCCAAAAGTTATTGCCCCATCATACCATGATGAACCATTTGCAATTACGGGGTCAAAGTATTGCCAAGATCCATTATTGACTTTGATAAAGACTGCCCCGCCATCCCAGCCTGCTTCTGAATGGCGCCATTGATCAAAACTCAATCTAGCACTTGCTCCAAGTGGGATCATGTATCCCGGTGAGTAAAGATGTGTGATGGAATTGCCATCATAATCATTGTCTAAATCAATAGCAAAGCCGTAATTTCCTGTAGGCCACGAGGTAGGGCCAACAGTTCCGCCTGTTGGCAATTGTCCATATTCCCAAATGTCTCCCGAACCAGCATCAACTACGTTCCAGCCGCCAGGTGGCATGGTGGGTGAATCTTCAAATCCATATGTTTCTAGTAACCCCCCTGCTCCAATAATTACGTACCCCCAATCTTCAATGGTCGTACCAATTCCATAATGGGACATAGTTGCAGAATTTGTCAAATGGTCATCAAAATGGACGGAGGTATTGTTAGAACTACCTGAACGAATTTGTATTCGGTCAATAGTTAGACCTTCTTGGCCGTCTAAGATACCACCACTTTGGACTGATGAATCCGTATCAAGACGATAGCGCAGATATACATTTGATTGGTTGTGGAAAGCGCTAGGGATCGCTAAATCAAGGTCTATCAAAGCATTTGTCTCGTCACCGTATGTGGTAGTACCAATTGTATACCCATTACCAGGGATTGCCCCAGCTCTGCTACGGCAAGCGGTAGTGGTGCTATTTGAGGTACTGGAAATATCTACCCAAGTATTGTTGTTTAGAGATAACTCAACACAGAAGTTATCCCAGCCAGAACCCTCTAAATCCCACTCTAAATGAGTTCTTAGAATTGGGTTTACTGTAATTCCAGAGAGGTTCATTGGTTGGTTGAGTTGTAGTGCCCCCACAGCATTGTTGGAGTAACTACAGGTTCCTGTTGAAACATAGCATCCATGGTGCCAGAATCCAGTTCCAGCACCGATATTTTGGATAGTGATATTATCAATATACCATCCTGGTCTGACGGTGCTATTACTATCAGTCCAGATGCGGTAGCGGATTTCAATCTGTGTTGCATTGTTGATTCCAGTCAAGTTATCCAATTCAAATACAGAGTGTTCCCATCCACTGTAAGCAGTTTTTGCCCAAACAGGGAACCCGTTTGTCCCATTTGTGGCGGCACCAGTTGGGACAGATGCATTTGGCGAAATCGTGTTATTGTATCCTGACACTGGTTCCATCCAGGTCCAATTTCCAGAATCTAGACGATATTCGACCCATACGCCATCCATGTTGCCATTGATGTTGCTTGGTGTGTGGATGTGATACCAGTGGTCAAACTCAAAAGTGAAATTGACAATTGGTGCAGGCAAGGTGATTGGGTCACCCATGAGCCAAGAATTGCTTCCCGCTGGAACTCCTCCATTTGGATTGGTTCCGACTACCAAATTACCTTCAGTTGCACTTGCAGGGATGGTGCCGTTGGCTACTGTATTCCCTCCACCAAATGAAGGAGTGCCCGAATAATTTAGGTTTGTAGGTAACCAAGTTGCTCCTGTTCCACCTGCAGTTAGTCCCGCTGCTAAGCTCAAAAGAGGTGCACTGTTGAACTCGTCAATATTACCGTATGACCCATTTGTACTTAGAGAAAGCATTTCGTCAAAGTGTGTAGAGGTTGTATCAACATAGGCTCCAGAAGAGAAGTTAGAGTTGGTAGATGCACCATCCCACCCACTTCCATTCCCTAGGCTGGGGAAGTTACCAGACTCAATGTTCAACCAGCCGTCAAGGATGGTTGAGTTTCCCGGTACTGACCAACCGTCAACCGTCCTATTGTTTCCAGATGAGGCAACTACATTTGGTCCTGAATATTGTGTCAAATCTGCTGCGCTAAGTGGAGATAGAATCATCAGGCCAAGGATGAGAATTACCTTTAATCGAGTTGTTCGTTGGGTTGACATAGGCTCCTCTCCACCTATGTGGCGGTTGTTAAAGCCCTTCAATGCTCCCATTTCATTTCTGACACGCCCCTAGGGGCGTATGAATGTTTTACACTTATTTTTGAGTAATTAATCTTCAGTTTGCGAATAAATCAAGCGTTTACAATATCCCCATAACTAAGGTCACTGGAATTTGAATGGGGGATGGGATTTGTGTGAGTAACTGTTCAATAATGTCGCCCTATCAATTACCAAATAACCCATGCAATCTAACCCAAGTAGTGCTAACTGAATGCCTTTGTCTACCGGCTACATCAAATATCAATGGGTTTACCGTTCATGGTATGGGTCATTTAAAAGATGTTCAGAAAGGATATTTTTCACATCTAATAGGTGCATGGAAATTTTCGCTAATATTTTTATTCGGAGCGATCCGCTGCATCATTCACGGGGTCATTCCGAACTTTGACCAAGAATGTGCTCAAGATACAGCAAAAAAAGTCGAGATTGATTGATAATTCATTTCAAATCAACTTCTCTATGCGCTGATTCCTCACTTTGAGTGAGTAACAAAAAATCCAGTTTACTCACGCAGGGTATAGAGATTAGTGGTCATTTAGATGATGGCGCCGAGAGGGAGATTTGAACTCCCGCGGGACGAACCCACGTGATTTCCAGTCACGCGCGATACCAGGCTATGCGATCTCGGCTGCGAAGCGGACGAGCCATGCCCCACCTTTCATGGTGACGATGGTTGAGGGTATGATTGATTTGAGATTGTGTTACATGGGCATCGTTAAATCAACCCCTCCGGTCGCCGCTTCACTGCCACTGTGGCTTAGCGGTATAGCACCTCATTGGTAATGAGGAGGTCGCGTGTTCAATTCACGCCAGTGGCTCTTTTTTTCCATATTGATTCCACCTGCCAATAATTTTGTTGAAAACACTAAATCCCAATTCAAATGAGGGTGTCCTCTTAATGGCTGATTAATCCTCGGCCACCACATGGAGGAAGAGGTGCCTGAGTCAGAGCAGGAGATAGGCGAGCAAATGCACACCGGCATGCGACTATCTAGCATGCGGCTCGAACAGCATCTTTCAGTTAGTAAACCTTGGTTAGTTCCTCTCCATGACTTGAAAGTAGAGCTTTCATTTCATTACCGAAAGGTGAGAGAAACATGGGGTCGTAGATCTCTCATTAGTCTGATAATTGGTGCACTTGCCTTCCTTACTGGTTCGTCAGATCTCTCGAGTGGAGAGTTCTCTGGTGGAGGAGACATTTGGAGGGTTGGTGTTCCGGGCCTCAATGCTGTTGAGTGGCAAGCTTTTGCAATGATGATTACTAGTTTCGTTCTTTGGGCCGTTTTCCTAATGCGTACCTTGTCTGAGTACCCCCTAATGCGTGAAAAAACAATCTATCTTTTTGTTGGTTGGATTTCGGTTCAGGCCGGTCTGGTAATTTCAATGGCTGGAGCACCCAAATTTCCATTTAATTCTACTCTCATTGACTTTTTGGGAGTGATTATTGGCGTGGTAGTCCTTGGATTTTTGAGTTTTAATACATGGCAGGCTGTGATGCAAACTCGCGATTTACATGTTGAAACTCAACATAGTCACCCTGACCCGCGAAAGATGCAAGATGCAATCCGAGACCATAGCCTACATGCATGGGTTTTAATCCTCATTGTGTGGGGTTCTTTAGTAGTCATTAATGGATGGCTAGGTGCTCATTCAGTGGCATTTCGAGATTCATCTGGGATGGGGATTTACCGTGTCTTATACTTCATTTCTGGAATCCTTTGTGTTTGGTCTCTAATCCACCTACTTTGGTATCCACAAATGATGCTGGGTGCAACTGGTCAAGAGATTGAGAGTGACCGTGCCCGTGAAGTCAGTCGTAGTTTACGAGGCGAAGGGGAAACGGTGGTAGGACAGCGTGGTAATTGCCCATCTTGTGGCAGCAATACTCCTGTAACTCGTTTACCTACGGGTGTACTAGAGGTGGTTTGTGCAACTGATGAATGTCATGGGGTAGGGGCGCCTGGTGAGCGATGTGAGGATTGTTCCTCAGTATTCCCAAATCGAATCACCTGTGAAGGATGCGGGAGTAGCGCCCCAATAAGCAACCATTTACCAGACCAAGAAGCGTGGTGATAATTTGTCTCCAAATAGGTTTAGGGAAGATTTTGCTCCTTTGAGGAAAGAGGACCCTGTTTGTTATCTTGACAATGCTTGCACGACATTGAGGCCAGATTCAGTGGTTGAGGCTGTTACATCTTACTACACTGAGACGCCTGGTTGTGGCGGGAGAAGTCCACATCGTTGGGGTTATGCTGTGACTTTGATGATGGCGCAAACTCGCCAAGCAGTGGCAAATTTCATTTCAGCGCCTCGAGAAGAACTTGTATTTACTCTGAATTCCACTGCCGCAATAAATCAAGTTGCTCATGGTATTCAGTGGCAACCCGGTGATGTGGTTATCACAAGTGATAAAGAACATAATAGCAACCTTGTTCCTTGGTTACAATTAGAAAATGAAGGGGTTATTGACCTTAAACAGGTTTCTTCTAATGATGACAATACCTTTGATTTACAGGCTTTTGAGGCTGCCTGTGCTCTAGCAGGAGACAATTTGCGACTTGTTGCCATCCCCTTCACAAGTAATCTAGATGGGGTCACAAATCCGGTCTCTGAAATCACCAAAATCGCTCATGATTTTGGAGCCGAAGTCTTGATTGATTCAGCCCAAGCAATTCCTCATAAGAAAATCAATGTGAAAGATTTAGGTTGTGATTACCTTTCTTTCAGTTTGCATAAAATGCTCGGCCCAAGTGGGGTTGGTGCACTATTTGCAAAACAGGAATCAATGGATAATCTTGAGACGATGAGTGGTGGTGGTAACACTATTATTTCAGCGTCAAAGGAGAACTTAGAGTTTCTACCAGGACCAGCTCGCTTAGAAGGTGGGTCGTCTAATTATGCTGGGATTGCTGGTGCTAGAGCGGCAGTGGATTACTTGACAAGCGTAGACTTCGAATGGCTTTCTGACCATGAAATCAGATTAAATCAAATCATAACTGATGGTGTCAAGGACTTAGATGAAATCACCATTATCGGACCACCTAAGGCTAGTGATCGTGGCGGGATGACGGCGATGTTAATCGACGGAATTGATGTGCATGATTTGGCAATCATTCTTGATGAAGCCGGCTCCATCATGGTGCGTTCAGGTTTCCATTGTGTTAACCACTGGTTTGAATCTAAGGGGGTTACTGGAGGTTCATTGAGGACTTCCGCCTATCTTTACAACACCGAAGAAGAGGCGCGGCAATTCGTTGATGTGTTCACTGAGGCAGTTTCAGCACTCGGATGAACTCAATGACTTTGGGGATTCTTCTTCTAACCAAGTAACAATCGCCCCAATATTCCGACGGTTTGAAGTCAAACGACCATTCGCCATGATATTGAGTAAACATGGGTGAAGGGGAGGGCGTTGATTGGGCAACCACCGAAATGCCCGAACTTGACATCACCCATAGGAAATCTATTTCATTAGATAAGCGACAAATTACTGCAATTGTTTCATCGATTATTTCCGCACTTTTGTTACTTTCTTCAGGTTACATTTTATACAATTGGTATCAAAATTATGATGGTTCTAACAATGCCAATTTACCACCTCCGGATGAGTATATCACGTGGCAGAGTGACTTCAGATCAATGACTGGGGTTGATGGCGTTTCAGCCACTGGTTCAGGGGTTGCAATCTGTGTCATTGATACCGGGATTGACCTTTCACATCAGGATTTTGGTGGTCGCCAATTATCCGGCTGGAAGGATTTCATACAAAATCAGGAAACGCCCTATGACGACCAAGGTCATGGGACGGCAATGTCAGGGTTAATTTGGGCTGATGGTTGGATGAAAGGAGTTTCACCGAATGCTGATTTATATGTTGCAAAAGCAATGAACTCACAAGGAGAAGGTGTAGATGAGACAATTGCAGCAGCAGTTGATTGGTGTGTAGATTCCGGCGTTGATATCATTTCGATGAGTTTGGGTGGAGCAGGTGGATTTAATTTCATACTCAGTAGTACAGACGAATTAGAAAATTCAGTTAACGACGCTTTATCACAGGGTGTGTTCGTAGTCGCTGCTGCTGGTAATGATGGTGAAAATGACGATGGTGACGTTGCTAGCCCCGGTTCAGTTGAGGACGTTATTTGTGTTGGAGGGATAGATCGCACTGGGACGATTTGGTCAGGCTCTAGTAGTGGTGACAACAATGGCGAAATTTTCCCTAATCCAATGCTACCTAGGTCTAATCCTGATATGAAACCAGAAGTCACGGCCCCTGGGAAAGATGTGCCAGTTCTGATTCCGCCATCACAGCAATCCAACGAACCTAGTCGTTATGGCCCATACGCTCATGCATCAGGGACATCAGCAGCAACCGCTTGGGTAGCAGGAGGTATTGCCCTGTTATTAGAAGAAAAACCAGAATTATCCCACAATGGTTCATCGGGTGGTAGTGATGCAATTTCAGATGTTAAGCAATGGCTTTCGGATAGCGCTACAGGTCAAGAGGCTCATGATGACCATTATGGATATGGAGTATTCAATGTTGAAGCCTTGATTTCTTCTGCCAATTCTTGAATAAGTGAAAATCACTTAGTTTGTGGGGCGGCGTTTGATACCGATAAGAGTGCCAGCAAATATTGGTACAAATCCGACATCATGAGTTTCATTCAACATTTTGATTAACATTATCCATTCATTGAAGGCAGCAATTTTCTCTTCATCTACTTCACCCTCGGTCGGGACTTCTGGCTCTGATGTCAGAAGTAAGCCATGCTCACCGAGTAAGGGGATTGCTCCCATCACACATTCATTCTGATTTTTCCAACCCACATCTATAATGCAGACATCAATAGATTGAGGGAGTGGTGATCTTTCTGTTGCAGCTAGCGGATTACTAGCATTCGCTGCCACCCAAGCCCGCTGAGTGGACACAATATCATTCCAGTCTCCAACAATGACATCACTCCATTTCCCTGCATCATATCTCTGCATTAAACGCTTTAAAATAACTCCGAACTTCCCTCCTCCTTCAACGAGAACGTATCGTTCTGGTTGTAATTCTTCATCCTGCCACAAATCATACAACCAAGCAGATAAATGGCCGATACCAGCTCCTACTTCAACCACATTTTGAGGTTTAACTCGGGCAATAACATCACGAATACGTCTCCTTACACTAAGTGGTAAGGATTGTAATTCCATATGCTTTAATTGTTCACCGATATTGGCCGCTACCTCTGGTTCGTTACGGCTTAACACTTCACTCTTCGAAAGCAACTCGTCGAGTGGGTGTTCCACTTCCTCCATGGCACTTCGCAACACCAACCACTGTTCAAGGATTGCCTTGTGTGTGGTTTCATAGTGTGGGGCGGGTTCAAGAGGGATGGGATTGGCCGGTTGCCCATGGAAGAGACGGTTGAGGACGAGGTAGAACTCGAGAACTTCGTGTTTTGCCCGACTTGCAAAGAAGAAGTCCCTCACCAAATTTTGCGAACTTCTGAGAAAGGAAAAGGGGTTGACCACCTAGTGCAGTGTGGTACTTGTAACGGAGTACACAAGATTGAGTTACGCCCACCTAAGTGTACTGATGTGCGTTTCACTTTATCAGAACAGGGTGATTCTAAGCAACTAATTATGGATATTGATGTGGATGAAGTATTTTCCCTTGGTGACCAATTTGACCATGATGAATATGTTTGGGAAATCACTCGCCTTGAAATGCCTGATGCAACATCATCTAAGCGAGTTAGTGCCGAAGATGTCAGGATGGTATGGGCAACCCGAGTCGATGAGGTCATGGTAAGATTGACTTTTACCGATGGCGAAGAGTCATTTTCTGATTCAATGATGTGTGAACCTGATGAAGAGTTCCATTGTGGTGCGATATTCGAACATTCCAGCGGATTATGGCGGATTCGGGCATTACACAGCGGCAAGGGTCGAACTTTGAACGGTAAAATGAAAGCCTCAAGTATTCGCCGAGTTTTTCTTCACTTACCTCCAACCTATGAGGATGCTCAGGAAAAGAGGCGTCTTGAACGTGGCCGATGGAAGGGACAACAATTCTCGGGTCGTGAAGACCATCAAGATAAGATTCGTGATGAAAATATTCGCTCAAAGAAGATCTACCAGGGACATAGAGACTAATCTCTTCTTCAACGCGACCATGGCATCATGAATGACTTGGCAACATGCCAAGCAATGTCGGGGTTTTCGCGTAATCTTCTAATGCTGTACTCATACCATTTTTCCCCAAATGGTACATACACTCTTACTTTGTGGCCTTGTTTCAGGAGTTTTCTTCGCATTTCCCCTCGGACACCCAAGAGCATTTGGAACTCGTAACCAGGTCCCTTGTCCGCTCCAGTTTGCCGAGCTCCTTCACGGGGGTCAGATTTCCCAGCCCCCATCTCATTTTCTTGAAGTTGCAAAAGCGAATCTGAAACCACTGGCTTATCATGGGTTGCAATAGCGCAGTAGGAATTATTCTTCAGCATCATTGAGAGTGCTTTAGAGTATGCTCCATTGATGGCTCTGTATTCTGTGTGTGAGATATCTGCTGGTTCAATATAGATTCCTTTACAGATGCGTATATCTGCATCCCCACCCAGGGACGAACAGATGGATTTGATATCGTCTAGTGTTCTAAACAGTCTTGCTTGTAACACGACCCCAACATTTTTCAACCCCATCTCATGCATTTTCAATACAATATCAATTGTTGATTGAGTTACTCTGTGATCTTCCATATCAAGACGCACAAACATATCATGTTTGGCGGCCTTTTCTAGTAATTGTTTGATGTTTGCAAGCGCTACATCTTCATCAATTAATAGTCCAAAAGCAGTAGGTTTTATTGAGATATTTGCATCTATCCCTTGAATAACGATTTCATCAATAACTTGTTCATATATAGTAAGAAAATAATTTGCTTCGCTTAATGATGAAATATCCTCTCCCAACACGTCTATTGTAAAGCAACAACCTTCTTTTTCACCTAATTTTTTCATTGTTGATATTGCTGATTCAAGGTTCTTCCCAGCAACATATCGTTTTGATACCCAGCCAACAATAAACTTGGGGGTGATGGGCAAAACTCCAACTATCACCCGTCCAAATAGACCCAACGACTTCGCCCCGTATGTCGGAAGTCCGCGCCCGCTCTTTGACAATTACCCATTTTATCTCATTCAAAATCTTTAGTTCTGCCAATTGGTAAACCCAATTCTTCACAATATCTCTTCACTGCTTGGCGTTGCCATCCTTTGAACGATTTTCTATCTAGGTGAGCTATTACTTGTCCACCTGAAAAAGACTGTTTTGTACTTTCTAGAGCTACTTTAATCGAATGTTGCCATTGTCCTGTTGGTAAAACCCCAGTTATTGGGTCCCAATCTTCTGCTTCAGGTCTTATCATTTCTAAAGCATATGAAGCAAGTTGGTGGCCTGCCCAGCAATTAGTTTTACGAATGACATCGGTATGTCTTGGTGCATAGTGGCCACCACCAATCCCAAGCATTACTTTTTGATTGTATTTTTCGTCATCTGAAAGATTGTCCCAATCACCTAAGATGACATTTCCATCATCACAATCCAATCCAAAACCATCTGAGATGACATCCGCCCATGCCTCAGCAGCATCACGCCTATCCCAGTGGGTTTCCGAAGATCCAATTTCAATAAACATGGTAGGAACTGATAGGCTAGGGCCGTGATGTGTTGTTTCAATGGTCATATCAAATTCTGGAATTAATCCATGCTCAATGCCTGCTTGATGCATGCGACGATACCACGCTGCAAACCGAGGGTTAGGTGGGACGACTTCACCCTTGATGCCACCAAATTCTGCGATATCTCCTACCGGTGATTCACCGGGTACACCTATCACATGAAGTGTCAAACTTGGGATCCCACTTGCCGCAAAATGTCGTGACAGAAAAATCACTTCCTTTACGCTAACACCTGCCCCTTCAGAATATCTAATTTCTAGATTATCTTGCATTAGTACACGACCAGGGTACCACCAAAGGTGAACTGGCTTGCTCTCGTGAGCCCAACTTCTCCCCTCTTCAATAGTCGCTACTTCTGTCCACCCGCCGCGTGCGAGTAGTGCATCACCTTGTATGGTTGAAGCGATGTCCGGTTCTGACACAATAAGAAGAGAAACATTCAGTTTTATTCCTCCTCAAAAACCTGATTTTCAAATACAGTGTAAAAGGTTAGTAGACCACAATTTAGAGATATGAACAGTAACCATTCAAATAAAGCTGAAACGGTAGGTGAAATAAGTACGAATGTGATACTTGAGAGTTGTATTGAGATGAATGCTATACTCAAAAAGGTCCAACGTAAATGGGTGATTTTGTAACCCCTCCATTCCTTTTCAGCATCAAGTATCGTTCTAGAAATAGTGACAAACATAGTCCATAATATTGAACTTGAAAATACTAATGTCGCCATAATGAGATGTTTTACTAAATTGGTATGCATAGGTGTCCATGCTAGAAAAATTAGAACCAAACCACCAATCATTCCAGCGATTAATCCGGCGTTATTGGTTCTGTTGTGAAGTAATGTAGTGTATTCCCCATGTAATTGTGTGCATGTTTCACTCCAAATTTGTTTGGATAACCACATCATTGATGCTCCAACAATTGATAATCCAATCCCAAACACAATGCTTTCAGGGGCAAATACTCCTGCTGAAGAGATGTATGGTGGTAGGCCATTTTCAAAAACTACTGCTTGACCAAAGAAAATTAATTGGTCAGATAAATCCATCATTTTATCTCTTGCTCCTCCGCCTAATTGCATCATTAATTGGGATATAATTGCTGTGATGAAATTTAGTTCAATCATTGCAAACAATATTTTTGTCCTGTGATCTCTATCGTCAGACATTTTTAGTCCTCCTCAAGAAGCATTCTAAATGCATCAATATCAAACATAGAAGCACCCATGGCCATTGCTTCTTCAACATCAAACCAGCGCGCCTCTTCTACTTCATCTGGTTTACAAATAAATTCAATTCCATCAGGGACATCAACGAGATATGTGAATGAAACCCAATCAATTCCTTCGGCATTAAAAATTCGTTCTTGAACAATACATCTATCAATGCCATCTTGGATAATGCCCGATTCACCTCTTGGGTCAGGGAGTTTTAGTTCAACTCCTAATTCTTCAAACAGTTCTCGCTCTGCCCCGCACCTTGGGTGTTCAGCATAATCAAGGAAACCACCTGGTAAAGTCCAGTGTCCAGTGAAGAATCCACGCTTCACTTTTTGCAACAGAAGTTGTCCTTTTGGATTCCGAAGTACTACTTTTGCAACTACCCTATGCATCGTTCTATAGACGCTTTCTCTAGCAACTGGGTGTATGCCTGAATCGGAAATTAGGTTGTCCTTCCAAGCCCAATCTTTAGGCCATTCAATATCTGGTAGTGCATGAGTTACTTCGTGTGTACTATCTTCAAAATCAAATCGGTTAACTCTTTTCACACTCCAAGTAAGTCCTAACTTACTTGCTTCATATTCAGTAGGTAGTCTATACATCCATCCAGAATTGGCATCACGCCCTCTAACGGGGATTTGTGGCCCATTTCCATTCTTATCAACAAGTAGCACTTTCCCATCGTGTTCTAGGTAAAGGTGCTGCTCTGCCATACTCTTGCCACAGGCGCCCCCATTCTAAATCCGCCGCTCATACAATGTTCCAATTGACGTGCGGTTATGGTGGATCTAGTATCCAAGAAGTTCGACTAGTTGCTCTTTGTAGAAGTTTGCAGATCCTTGTAGACTTTCAAGTTCAGAATTCTCTAACTCTAATTCAATTATTCCCTCAACACCATTTTTGCCAAGAGTAACCGGTACACCGATGTAAATGTCATCAAGTCCGTATTCGCCACTGAGATGGGCTGAGCATGGTAACAATCTTTTCCGGTCTTTCACAATGGCTTCAGCCATAATTGCAGCGGCTGAACCTGGTGCATAGAATGCACTCCCTCGCTCTAGAAGTTTGACAATTTCACCGCCTCCACTAGCGGTTCTTGCAGATATAGCATCAATGGTTTCCTTGTCTAAAAGTTGAGTGATGGATATACCACCAACCGTTGTGTATCGAGGTAGAGGGACCATGGTATCTCCGTGACCACCTAGGACCATTGCTTGTACATCTTCATTTGAGCATCCAATTTCTTGAGCTACGAAATGGGTCATACGAGCAGAGTCAAGAATTCCAGCTTGTCCAACCACTCGGTGGTGTGGGAAACCTGTCACCTTTTGCATATGATAGGTCATCAAATCTAGTGGGTTTGTGACCATGACGACTACTGAATCAGGTGCGTGTTCACGAATACCTGCTCCAACCTGTGATATAATATCGGCATTTTTTCCAATCAAATCCTCTCGACTCATACCTGGTTGTCTTGGGAACCCAGATGTTACAACGACAACATCTGCTCCTGCAATATCAGCGTAATCAGATGTCCCTGTAATACTACCATCGTAGTTGAGAATCTGACCGCCTTGACTCATGTCCAATGCTTTTCCTTTGGCAAATCCTTCAAAAATATCAAGCAATACGATATCTCCTAATTTTTTCTGGGCTAATACAAAAGCGCATGTAGCGCCAACGTTTCCAGCCCCGATTACTGCAATTTTCTTCTTACCATCACTCATCATTCACACCTTGTGTGGACCGCACTGGGGGTGCTCCGCCCAAATACTAACCGCTTGTTCAATTTCTCACCCCATGCTAAGTGGTGTAAAAAAAACACTAACTTTTACAGACTTGCTCTTTAGCGACATTCAAGAACCTCGTATAGGTCGCCCACCTTGCTGAAGAATTGCTGATGCCCTACGGGCAGGCCTTTCTAGCGGGTGTGTTTGAGCATGAAATTAGGGGTTGTGAAAGAAGCAGACGGGGAAACCAGAGTCGCGATAGTTCCGGGTTCGATGAAAAAGTTGAACAAAATGGGTTTTGAAGTATTAGTTGAATCTGGAGCAGGGCAGTTCTCTCATCATCAGGATTCAGAATATACTGAATCTGGTGCTACTGTTACAGACAGGGCTACTGCACTGTCTGCTGATATCGTGATTTCTATTGGGATGCCAGAATTAGATGGAATGAAAGAAGGCCAAATGGTCGCTTGTGTTTCAGATCCATTCAGAAATCCTGAGAGAGTCAAAGCAGCGATGGACGCAAAGGTCACTCTATTCAGTATGGATATGATTCCCCGTAGAATTTCTAGAGCACAAGCAATGGATGTCAATAGTAGTCAAGACAACCTTGCTGGCTACAAGGCAGTACTTACTGGTGCTTCACATGCGCCTAAAGGAATTCCAATGATGACCACTAGTGCTGGAACAGTTAGGCCAGCCAAGTTTGTTATTATGGGTTCAGGGGTTGCTGGCTTACAGGCAATTGCAACTGCCAAGAGACTAGGTGCAATTGTTTATGCTTCTGATGTTAGAAAGTCAGCCGCCGAGCAAATAGAATCTGTTGGCGGGCGTTTCATTGAAGTAGATGGGATGGATGATTTTGAAGATGAATCGGGATATGCTAAACCACTTACTCCTGAGTTTATCCAAAAAGTCAATGATACTGTTTGTGAAGTTGCATCAGATGCTGATGTTATTGTTACAACTGCAAGAATCTTTGGCCGACCTGCACCAATCACAGTACCAGCGAGTGCAGTTGATACTTTCAAGGCAGGGGCAGTCGTTGTTGACATGAATGCAGATGTTGGTGGCAATTGTGAACTCACAGAGGTTGGCAAAATCATCCACACAGACAATGGTGTAACCATAGTTGGAACTCCAAATCTTGCTGGCCAATTAGCATCAACTGCAAGTATGCTATACTCAAATAATCTCACAACATTTGTAGCATCTTTAGTTAAGGACGGCGAGTTAACACTAGACTTGGAAGATGATATTTTGGTCGGCTCTCCAGAGGGTAATGATTTCCATATTCCTGGTATGGGTGGGGTTCTGATTTGCACCGGTGGGGCGATGCACGAAAAGCAAACTCGTCTTGAGGGGGTGATTCAATGAGTCTAACACTAGCAGCACTTATCGGCAGTATTACGGTTTTTGTATTGGCAATTTTCCTTGGATTTGAGTTAATCAGTAAGGTTCCTGCAA
>Ga0114999_10005329_pt1 | contig 15206 bp, 12 predicted proteins | sample ArcticOcean_MG_C_3_FD_89820 | JGI IMG/M metagenome (GOLD analysis project Ga0114999, IMG submission 89820) | Marine microbial communities from western Arctic Ocean - ArcticOcean_MG_CB8_126 | ecosystem: Environmental > Aquatic > Marine > Oceanic | place: Arctic Ocean: Canada Basin | collected...
GATATGACCGGCTGAGCGCGCTCACCGCGAGGCCTAAAGCGATGCCCGCAAAAATGAAGCCACCGATGTACCAGAACGGCAGCAACCGGCCGTTGTACAGGCGGGTGATGCCCCAATGTGGCAACAATATGTATGCCAAAACGGGCGGCACCATCATGACAAGCAGCGGCGCCACATCGTCGCGGCGGATCAGCGTCCACACGACGCCGATCAAGGCCACGAATATTATGGGCATGAACTCGTCGGGAAATGGCGTCGCCACCAAACCGGGGTGCTCGGTCTCACCCAGCAAACCCTCCAAAGGAGTCCACCTCATGTCGGTCGTGAGACCCTGCAACCCACGGATAAACAGCGGCACGGCCCAGAAGGCGGACAGGCCGAATCCGAGCCCCCACGAGGCGAATACATGACGCATTCCGCTTCTCCGTAGCAACAGCGGCAGCGTGGCCAGCACGATGACCACGGTCGTCACGATGTGGCTCAACGCGGCAAGTGCCAGCAAGATCCCGGCGAGCGGGCCGAAGCGCCGCTGCTCTCGTACGGCCTTGGCGACCACCCCTAGGTAGAAGAGCGAAAGAGCGAGAGACCACGAGAACGAGAACTCGCCGGCGAGCGTCGACTTTATGTTGCCACCGAGGATGGCGAAGGATTCCATGAACACGAACATGGACCCGCCGAAGGCTGCAAATCCGGAAACGATCCTCGAGAAACCCAACCCGCGCGCCATCACGAATACCGCCCACGGCATCAAGACGAGCCCGACGATCGTGCTCAGCTTGAACGCGACGCCATAGGGAAGCACGACGTCGACGATCACCGTGAACAACGCCGGCAAGGGGAAATAGAAGTAGAGCGCAGGGAACCCCGCATACCAAGCGGTGCTCCAGCCGATTATCTGTCCCGACGGCAACAGCACGTCGCGCAGAATCTGCGGCAACAGAACGTGTGCTCCCATGTCGCCGCCCGTAGGGGTGTTGGCGAAAAGCAGGGTCGGCGCGCTCCAGTTGAAATGGAGAAACGGGAACACACCGTTCAGGTCGACGCTGCGTATCACTCCGGACATGAGAACGAGGATGATCAACGTGGGGACGCCGACCGCGATGATGGTGAACAGCTTCGATTCGCGCTCGTCCGGAGTCTGCGCGCTCAACACGGGCAAGGGAGCAGGTGCCGACTGGGGAAGCAGCTTCGTTGTCACCGACGGCAGGCTAGTTGCGCGCCAGCAGTGCGCTACGAATCGTTGGGCCGGCGCGCCAGGTCGAGCACGGCATCAAGCGTCAGATCTTCACCATCTCGGTTCCACCATCGAGTCTCGCATTGGTGGCATGAGTTGAAGCTGACGGCGGTGCCGTCGGCAAGCGTCAGATCAATATGAATAACGGAGTCGGCGCCGCATGTGCCGCACACCAATTCACCTGTGGTGATGTCCCTACCCATCGCCCATAACTCGTAGCGCCCTGGGCGGCGATGCGGAAGTCACTGGATGGGCTCCCGTCTCGGCAAGCTCAGGAATCTCGTCGAGTTTCCCGAGGTAACGGGAGCGTCTTTTGCCGTCCTCCCACCAATACGCGTACCAATACGGCCCGTGTGGACACTTCGTGCACGCCGCCTTGCCGCACTTGACGGCACGGCGCAGCAACTTGACTTCGGGCGCCCCTGCGTCGAAGGCGATTCCCCGTTGCTCGAGGCGGGCCCTCGCGAGTATGAGGAGCCGCCGCAGCTCGTGCTCATCCATATCTCTGACGGCTTCGAGCACGTCGCGATCAATTGGCATGACGCTCTATCACGCGGCGCCGTATACAAGAGGAAGCTCCGGTGGGCGTTCGCGAGCGTCGGTTAGAACCCAGTTGACGGGCGTCGTCAAACTGCTCGCATGGCGTTCGCACAACGCGTATGCACCGTGAGGAATCGGCGCCACCGGGTCACTCAGCCACACCCGCCTCGATGCGTAGTCATACGCCATCAGGTATGAGGACTGAGTACTGCACCGGCAACAGCGTGCTGTCATATGGGCGAAGTTATCCCACCAGGCGCCGTCGGCCAAGGATTGCCGCTCACCACCCGGCCTGCACAAGGGCACGCGTCACCGCGCGTCGCCGTACCTTTCCGGCGAACTGCTTGGCGAATGTTCCGTCACGTCTGAGCACCACTGTCAGCGGAACGGCCTCGACACCGGATGTTTCGAATAGCCCGGGTTCGCGCTCGTGCGCGATTTCTCTCACTGCGACGGCGAGTCCGCCGAGGAGGACCATCACTTTCGCGCAGTTCGAACATTCGGTCGACGTGAAGGCGATGAGCGCGGCGTCGGTGTCGATGGCGCGGACATCTGCGGCCGGCTGGGCGGAACGCCGCATCCTTTTTGCGGCCGCTCCCAGACCTACCGCTGCGCCCGTCGCCACCAACAACACCAGCGCCCGAACGACGGCCTCAGGCACTGATAGCAATTCCGCTGAAGAACGCCGTGCCGCCCGCATCCGAGGCCGACCACGAAACGGACACGGGTTCGGTTGATTCCACGAAATATCCCGAGATGAGGCTGTTGTCGGGAACCTCAAAGCCGAATGTACGGCCCGGTCGAACGACAACCTTTTCTGCGGGGAGGTCGCGTACGCCCAGCGGCTTGAGAGTAATCGTCGCGGGCTCGTCGCCCCCGTTCATCACCCAGATCGTTTCGTCGGCCTCCTCTATCGCGCCGGCGCCGGGAAGCAGCCAGTTGAGAGATCTGCTCTCGGCCCCAACCGTGCCGGCAACGCGCAACACCGGCGCCGCCAACGCGTCGGCCCCGTTATCGGTGCCATCGAGGGCCGGTTCGGAGCCCTCAACCGCAGAAATCGCCACGACAACAGCAGCAATCGGCCCCCCGGCGGTGACCCTGATGCCGTAGGGCCTGCCTTCATTGCCCGGTAGGGCGATGCGCGCAGGTGCGCCCGCTGAAATCTGCTCGGACACGATGAGGGGTTGGGACGTGAGCCCATCGAACGCATCTACCTCTACAAGTATCGGCTCCGGGCCGGGGTTGGCGACCACCAACTCGGGCAGCAAGCCATCGGTTGCCACGACAGGAAACTCCCACGTGGTGGACAGGCTCGTGCCGGGCCACGTCGCCTCGTCGCCGTCGACGACCTTGAGTGAGAGCGCCGGAATGATGAGCCCCTCTTCGGTTCCCACAATCAGCAGGAGGTTGTCGAGCAGATGAGCGATCGACGCGAGTTCAATGTCGACCCACGACCGCCCCGGCACCTCGGTGACCAAGCCAAGGTCGGGAAGGGGCTCGGGTCCAAATTCGCTTACTCCGCTGACGGTCACCTTGGCCAGCTCGGAGACCGGGTTGAACAGACGCAGCGTGAGTTCCCGCCCGTCCCGGGTAGTGCCCCCGGGCAGATACCAAATCTTGGGGACCGACCGCACGCACCGGTCACCAGCGAGCGATGATCGGGAAAATACCGCGGCCGCGACTCCGGCCGGACCGTCGTCGAACTCGACAAAGCCCGGCGCCGCTCCGAATCGAACAATATCGGCGAGGTTCTGCGCAACCGCTCCGGGACCGCTTATGGCGAGTTCCTCTTCGAGGGGATCTTCGTTGGGCATCGGGCTCGGCAGCGTTATTCGAGCGGCGCTCGGAGGCACGGACGCGAGGAGGAATGCCGAGTCACGAATGTCGCCGCTGTCGAGCCACGGGCAATACCACACGCTCCCAATGGCCGAAGCCCCGATTGCCGGAGGCTCCGGGCCGGCAAATTCGGGCCCGGGCGCACCGGCCGGCTCGGGCAGCGCGAATGCGTACGCAGCCAGGATCCCGGCAAGGACAAAACCGATCGCTTGCCTCATTGGCGCCGCCTTCCCACCCATGCCACCAAGGCGTAGAGGCCGATGATCACTCCTGCAGCGGTTGCCTGACGGCGGCGGCGCGGGTCGGGCTCGTAGCGAGCCTCGCCCTCCGCTCGCGACACCGATGTAGCCCAGCCTTCGAACCGGCCATCGGGCCCCCAACCGCTGTTCGCAGCCTCGGCCAGTATGACCCGGCCGATTCCGGCGGGACCGTCATAGCCAGCGGGAGTCCGTTCCCACACAGCGCCGAACGAATCGATCGCCCGCACGGCCGGCCCCTCCTCTACGGCAAACGCGGCTCCTTCAATTGTTCCGAGAGGAATGAGATCGAGTTGGGCGCCGAACACGTCCTCGAGCGGCGTCGGTCCCAGCGCGATAACCCAACGAATGCCATAGGGAGCGAGGATCTCGCCGCCGCGGAACACCTCACCGTCGATCATCGACTCGAGGTCGGCTTCGAGCGCAAAATCCACCACCTGCTCGTCGGCCAGCCATGCCTCCCACATCGCTGGCATCGGCGCCGAGATAACCCGATACCCGGCACCGCGAACGGTGCGGCTGTCGCCCGGCAGGGTCTCGGGGGGACCGATCACCAGGATTCGAGAGTCGCTGGGGGTCCCTTCGGCAACCGCGGTGAACGAGATGTTTGCGGCGAGCTGATCGGATGGCAACCCCGCCCGGCCCGGCGCAACGACAAGGAGAGCGCTAACCGCGACGACGCCGCCAGCTGTGGCTCCGAGCCCCATGAGCAAGCGCCGCCAGCCCGTGATCTCCACAACCCTGCGCACTCCCTCGAGGGCAACACCGACGACAACCGCCACGCCCAGCGACACGCCTGCAAGGCCGAGATGCTCGACCTCACGCCCGGCTCCGAAATCGCTTGATCTCGCCGTGACGGCGCCCGCCGCGACGAGCATGCCGCCCCACGCGGCAACCCGTCCAAGCTGCGACGGAACAGCGATCACGGTGGCCAAGAAACACATGCCAAATGCGCCGGCCAAGATGACTCCCGGCTCCCAAAAGGCAGAACCGTCGGAAAGGAAGGCATCGAGATCGGCCGCATCGAGCCACGGCAGGAGTACCGGAAGCGCCAACAGTCCGCCGCCAACAGCGACCGCGGCCGCTCGCCAGGCAGAGCGGGCTGTCAGATTGAGCAACGCCCAGATGACCAGCGCCGCCGACGGAACGATTAAGACAGGCGGGGCGAGCAGGCCTGCGATAGCCGTCACCAATGCTGCCGCAGCAAGCCGACCGATCCGCTCCCGCCACCGTCGAGGCCAGCCGACGAGCGCGATACGAAGGGCCCACGGGAGAGCCCCCAAGGCGAGAAGAGTTCCGACTCCCGTGTCCTGGGCGATCGCTCGAGCCGCCGGACCGGCCATCAGAACGACACCCCCGACGATGCCGGCGAGAGGCCCGATCGCCCAGGTGCGCAGTAACCGTGTCACTCCCCAGACCCCCGCCAGAAAGGCACCAAGGATCAGGACGGCACTGGTGAGACGGGGAGAATCGAATAGCACGGATTGCAATGCGCCGGCGAAACCGATGATCGGCGGCAACTGCTCGGCCGAGCCGAAACCGCCCGGATTCCACCCGCCCGCATAGGAAGCAAGCGCATCGGGTCCTGACGGTGGTAGCGGCAAGCTGTAGCCGACCGCTGGGAAACCGTTGCCCCACACCGTGCGGGTGGACAGCACCACGAACACCAGGGCGAACGCGCCCGCGACGAACGACGGACGACGAAGTTCCTTGCCGAGGCCCGCAATGTTCTCGACGTCTTCGGGCGCGAGACGGTCGGCGAGGCGCTCGTTGACATCTTCCGCGAGGCGCCGCAACTTGGCCGATCCACCCAATTGATAACGAAACAACTCGGCGTCTCCGATGGTGTCGCCTCGTCTCGCCCTCCACCTGCCGACCACGGTCGATGGCAGATGAAGGAGGTTCCATAGCCAGGAGCGCACCCACGCAAAGGCCGTCCAGCGCCCAACGAGGGGCGCCGCGATCGCTTCGATCAGTCCGACAAGAAATGCGAGCGGGAGCGCCCAGACGAGCGTCAACAAGCTGTATGACTTGATCATCGACCGGATACGACCGGCCTCTTCACGCCACTGCGGAGCAGCCCAGCCCGTGTCCTTGAACGGAACCTCGGACGAGGGGACAACGACCACCCGGACCGTGCGCAACCTCGCACGCTGGGACAGATCGATCGCGGCAGCCTGGGGTGGAAGCAGCTGGTCGAAACCCTTGAGACCCTTGGCCAGATCCCGGCGAACCAGCAGAGAAGCGCTATCGACGGCGGCTACGTCTCGTACGACGTCGTATTGGCCGGCGTCCATTTCTCCTTCGTCGAGGCCCAGATACGGAACGTCGAACACGTCGGTTGCCACACCGACGGAGACCAGAAGCTCTTCGTTCTCTCCATCGAGGATCTTCGACCCCGCTACCCCGGCGCCGGCGCGCTCGGAATCCAGCACCAGCGCCTGCAACGCATCGGGGCGAGGCAGCGCTCCGGCCCGCAACACCCAAATATGGGTGACGGCCCTTTCGACCGACTCAAGCAAACCTGCGAGCGACGGTGCCCAATCGAGCGCATGGTCGGCGGCCGAGCTGCGGGCCTTCGCGCCCTTCCCGACAATGACGGTACGCACCGTCGCGTAGACTTGCTCGGCTATCGCCGCCAACGTTTCCGCCATGGCCGAGTCGTCTCGTGTTTGCAGCGCGACAACGACCGAAGCGGGGGGAGCTTGGTGAGTGGGAGTCGACATTGGAGTGCATTTTGGGTTCATCCCCGAGAAAAGCCAATCTTCCGACGCTCTTGGTGTCCGGTGGCGTCGGTGGTGCCCGCATGGCGCGCGGCCTGGCAGCGGTGCTCGACCCCGCCGATTTGACGATTGTTGTCAATGTCGGAGACGACGATCAGCTCTACGGCGTCGACGTTTCGCCGGACCTCGACACGGTCACATACACCCTCGCCGGAGTAGAGGGACCTCATGGGTGGGGGCTGCAAGGCGACACTTTCGCCGTCATGGACAGACTCGCTCAGCTGGATGTCGATACGACGTTTCGGCTTGGAGACACGGATCTGGCGACCTGTCTGGAGCGGACGAATACGCGGCGTCGCGGTGAGTCCTTGTCCTCGTTCACGGCCCGCCTGACCGCCGGCCTTGGTGTCGCGGCGACGGTGCTGCCTGCAACCGACGACCGCCTCCGAACCCGGGTGCAGATAGCCGACGGTTCGTGGTGCGACTTCCAGGATTACTTCGTCTTGCGACACCACCGCGACCGGGTACGCAGTCTGGCCTTCGACGGGGCCGAAGAAGCGAAACCTGCACCGGGCGTACTCGAGGCAATCGACGACGCGGCTGCAGTCATCATCGCTCCGTCGAACCCACCGTTGTCGATTTGGCCGATTCTGGCGGTACAGGAAATCCGAAGGGCGCTCGGAGCGAAAGACGTCGTGGTAGGAGTGAGCCCGCTGTTCGCGGGTCGGGCGCTTAAGGGACCGGCCGCCTCGGTCATGGCCGATCTCGGACTACCGGAGGGCACCGCTGGCGTCGTGGCTGCGTACGACGGTCTCCTCAGCCACCTGATCGTCGACAACATCGACGCGAGCGACACCACGACCGTCGACACCGATGGGGTGACCATCCTCTCCACCGACACCCACATCGCTGATCGCACATCCGGAGCGCGGCTCGCCAAGGAACTCATGACCATCATCGGGGATGCAACGTCCATCTCGCCGGTACGATGAACTGCTCCGGCAGCTGAGGTTCATGGCGCCCGGCAGCGTTCAGCTCATTCCAATCACCGGCATCGGCGAGGTCGCCGCGGGTGATGATGTCGCGGCTGTCATCTTGGAGGCGGCGCAGGCAGCGTCGATCACGTTGCAGAATCGCGATGTGGTGGTGGTCACACACAAGATCATCTCGAAAGCCGAAGGCAAGACTGTCGTGATCGAAGACGAGCACAGCTATCGGCTTCTCGTCGAATCGGAGGCTGTGTCGATCATCCGTCGCCGCGGGGACCTCGTGATCACCGAGACACGCCACGGTTTCATCTGCGCCAATGCAGGGGTGGACCGCTCCAATATCGACGGCGGTCAGGCGCTTCTCCTTCCGGATCGCCCCGACCGCTCCGCCCACGAGATTCGTCGGCATATCGAACGTGAGACCGGATGCCGGGTGGCCGTCGTTGTCAGCGACACGTTCGGACGTCCCTGGCGACGCGGTGTCACCGACGTGGCCATCGGAGTGTCGGGAATGCCAGCAGTGATCGACCTCAAGGGAACCGCAGACATGCACGGCCGGATTCTGGAAGTCACCGAGATCGCAATAGTGGACGAGATCGCCGCTGCGGCCGACCTGGTGATGGGTAAAGCCTCGGGCATACCTGCAGCCGTGGTCCGCGGGCTCGACTGGCCTCAGGTGGAAGGGCGCGCTGCGGATTTGGTGAGGACCGCCGACGAAGATCTTTTCCGGTGAGGAGGTGAGATGCCGGAGCTTCCCGAGATCGAGGCCTATTTGTCCGCGCTAGAAAGGCGCATCGCCGGCCAGATCCTTGAGAAGGTGCGGGTGACATCGCCCGCCCTCCTGAGAACGTACGATCCTTCGCCCGATGCCGCAGCCGGCCGGAAGGTGACCGGTCTGGAACGTATCGACAAGCGCATCGTTATCGCTCTCGAAGACGACCTATTCCTTGTCGTCCACCTCATGGTGGCGGGGCGGCTCAAGTGGACGGAGCCGGGGAAGGCGATCCCACGGAAGTACGGACAGGCTGCGTTCGATTTCGCGGATGGCAGCCTCTTGCTTACTGAAGCGGGAACGAAACGGAGGGCATCACTTCATGTGCTCGCGGGCCGCGATGCTTTGGCGAATCTCGACCCAGGCGGCATCGAGGTTCTCGAAGCTTCATCATCGCAATTCAAGGAAAGCCTGCTGGCAGAGCGGCATACGCTCAAGCGGGCGCTCACCGACGCCCGCTTCATTTCAGGGATCGGGGGTTCCTTCGCCGACGAGATCCTGCATCGCGCCAAGCTGTCGCCGCTCCAAATGAACACCAATTTGAGCGACGCGGAGATCGAGCGGCTCCACGAGGCCGCGGGCGGGATACTCCGCGAATGGACGAGGATCAGGCTCGACGAGACCGGGGATGGCTTTCCCGAAAAGGTGACCGCCTTCCATCCCGACATGGCGGTGCACGGCAAGTTTGGTGAAGCGTGCCCCGTGTGCGGGTCCACCGTCCAACGGATCGTCTACGCGTCAAGAGAAACCAACTACTGCCCCGGATGCCAGACCGGTGGAAAGATTCTCGCCGACCGCTCACTGAGCCGTTTGCTCAAAGACGACTGGCCCTCCACCATGGACGAGCTCGAAGGAGCCGTCTGACGTGACGCGCGGTGTGGCGCTGGAGACCAAAGAGTCGCGATGCCGCTCAGCGCGGTGTTCTGTTATGGCCGGTTTTCGGTGAACCAGTCGACCGTCAGGCGCAGGCCGTCATTCAGCGCAGTCCACGGCTGCCACCCGAGTTTCCTCGCTGCGAGGCCTGGGTTGAGCGCCGATCTCGCCACCTCTCCAGCCCGTGCATCGGCAAAGACCGGCCGAATGCGCTTACCCGTGAGCTCACGCAACATGGAGAACAGATCGGTCACCGAGGTCCCGACGCCCGTTCCAATGTTGAAGTACCCGACACCGTCATACTCGGCAGCGCGCATGCAGGCGTCAGTGACATCTTCGACATAGACATAATCACGGCTGTTGGAGCCATCGCCGAAGATCATCGGCCTGCGCCCGTCGAGAAGGGCCTCGGTGAATATGGCGACGACCCCGGCCTCGCCATGCGGGTCCTGGCGGGGCCCGTAGACGTTCGAAAAACCGAGCGATACATAGTCGAGTCCGTTGGATTCGTGGAAATATCGCAGGTACTCGTCGACGACCAGCTTCGACACGCCATAAGGGGCAATCGGGCGTCGCGGCGATCCCTCGGGAGTCGGCAACTTGGCAGCTTCGCCGAAGATCGCACCGCCTGAAGAAGCAAAGACGAGACGACGGGCTCCGGCCGCCACCGCCGCAGCAAGTGCGTTCACGGTGCCGGCGACATTGATCGACGCGTCGACAACGGGATGCTCCACGCTGTAACGCACATCGATTTGTGCAGCGAGGTGGAAAACGACTTCGGGTGCAAAGCGCACGGCAGCCTCGACAAAAGCCTCATCGCGGATGTCGAGTTGGTGAATCTGGATATGGCCCCGCCCGCGCGCCGATACCAGCCTGTCCAGTTTCCCGCGGCTCAGGTCGTCGACGACGAGCACCTCGGCCCCGTCGTCGACGAGGCGATCGACGAGGTTGGCCCCTATGAAGCCGGCGCCGCCGGTGACGAGAGCGCGCTCGATCATGCTCGGTGTCCCATGGGGCATCAAGCTACCAGCGGCGGATCGATGGGTCGCGCGCCTCGAAAGCTATCCCAACCGAGGGCCCGTCCCTTAGAATTCCTCGAGGCCGCCTCGACCGGCGCCGATGTGATCTCGGACCGTGTGGAGGTTGTTCTGGGCCATAACATTTGTGTCATCGGCAGCGGATACGTCGGAACCGTCGTGGCGGCGTCGCTCGCCCTCGTAGGTCACGACGTCACCGCCGTCGAGGTGGACCGTGACCCGCGCTCCGCGAAGGCCGGGCCCCTTTCTTCGAGCCCGGTCTCGACGCGCTGCTGGGAACTCAGATGGGTGAGGGGCGGCTCTCGTTCACCGATGACATGGCCAGGGCTGAAGTACGAGGGCATCGGCAGGGCCGGCCACGCCGAATGGGCGTCGAACGGTACGAGCTGAGGTTTCCTGCCCGGGCGCCTCAGCGCGCAGGAGGCAGGTTCTTCTCGCAGAATGCGGCTATCCGCTCGACGGCATCCTGGTACGCCTCGTAAGCAAAGCCGTCGAGGTAGTCGTCCAGGAAATGTTCTCCGACATTGTCGTACAAGACCCACTCTGAATGGGGCACCGCGCTGCGAGCAGCCATCACATCGTCGATCGGAATAGTGCTGTCGTCCCTGGCGAACAGGCCGAGTATCGGCGAAGTGACCAGCGAAAGGTGCTCGGGCACAGGACTCGCGGCGAGCACGAGAGCGGCGCCCGTGAACGAAGATGCGGCCGCCGCGTGGAATCCACCGCCGCCGATGCCCATAATCGCGTACCCGTCCTCGGCGTTGGACCAGAAGCCGGCCCGATTCTCGACATAGTTGATGACATCGGTGAGGTCCCGGCGAATTCTGTCCCCCGGCACGGCGCCGAATACGGCGGCAGCCTCCTCGGGCGCAGCCGCTCGATCCGGCGGCGACCCCCTGAAGACATCGACGACGACAGCAGCCAAACCCTGACGGGCGAGGCGACGGGCAAGATCCTTGGCCGATGAGGTGACTCCCCACGCCGAGGGAACGACGACGATCGTCGGCCATTCTCCGGTGAGGTCGGGCCTCGCCAAGTAGGTCTCGTGTGTGACGGCGCCGGAGGCAACGGTCTTTCCGCCAAACAGGATCGGGACCTTGCCTTCTCCTTTGAGCACGCTCATGGTGTGGCCCTCGTATCGTCCCTGCCGCGTTCGGGCGCAACAGTAGTTGGACGCACACTGTGAACCTCCCCCGAGTACAGGGTGACATAACCCGAGGGGGTCGATACCACGAGGCCACCATCGACGGCGACGTCGACGGCCTCCCCCGAGCCTTCCGGCTCCCACACGATATCGGTGCCGAGGGTGAGACAAACATCTCGATAATCGCCACGGCCCCAGTCGGCCGAGGCGCCGGCCAGCACCGCCAATAGATGATCGGCCCATCTCGTCGCGACGTCTGTCGCGACGTCGGGACCCGGATCGTCCTGGTAAACCGCGGCCATTCCAGCGGGCGCAGCGGGCCACCAAAGGTTGGCGCCGAACCCGATGACGACGGTCTTGTCCTCGGACTCGGCAATCAGACCCCCGACTTTGCCGGATGGCGTCACTACGTCATTCGGCCACTTCAGGCCCGTGTCGAAATCCGCCCCTGTCCGCAGCGCCTCTCGGGCGGCCAAGCCTGCAACGAGCGGGATTGTGCCCCACCCCGACGGCTCCCAGACCGGGGTGACGACGAGGGAGCATGCCAGGGCCCGGGGAGCAGAGACCCAGTCCCTGCCGGCCCGGCCCCGCCCGCCCGTCTGCCGGTCCGCGATCAATAGAAATGGATGTCCGTCATGTCTAGCGGCCCGGCGGCGCGCCTCGATCTGAGTGGAGCCCACTTCCGGCAGACGGCTGGTGATCAAGCGTGTAGCCATATCAAGGTCTCGCGAGTCATAAAGTAGGTCATGTCGGCTGAGCGATGATAAAGGGAGGTCCGTGAGCACCGACAACAAGATCGAGCGAATGCGGCAAATGCGCGAGGCATCGCGCCAGCCCGACAATCAGCGCGCCGTCGATCGTCAGCACGACCTCGGCAAGCTCACCGCACGCGAGCGGATCGAGCTTCTCCTCGACAAGGGAACTTTCCAGGAAACTGGCGCACTGATGCGCCACCAGGCTCGCGGCTTCGGCATCGAAGACAAACGGCCACTGGGGGACGCAGTCGTAACCGGGTGGGGCACCATCGACGGCAAAACCGTTTTCATATTTGCCGAGGACTTCACACATTTCGGAGGAAGCCTTGGTGAGGTCGTCGCCGACAAGATCACCAAGGTCATGGATCTCGCCATGAACACGGGCGCCCCGTTGATCCAGTTGAAGGACTCGGGCGGTGCCAGGATCCAGGAAGGTGTCGTTGCTCTCGACGGCTATGGGCGGATATTCGAACGCAACGTGAGGGCCTCGGGAGTGATTCCGCAGATCTCGGTGATCATGGGGCCCTGCGCGGGTGGCGCGGTGTATTCGCCCGCCATCACCGACTTCGTCTACCAGGTGGAAGACACGGCTCACCTCTTCATTACCGGCCCGGACGTCATCAAGGCCGTGACCGGCGAGGCGGTGAGCTTCGAAGATCTCGGTGGCGCCCAAGCGCACGCATCGATATCAGGAGTCACCCACTTCACAGCCACCGACGACAGAGAGGCGCTCGAAGAGGTGCGCTATCTGGTGAGTTACCTCCCGCCGAACAACATGGAGGTTCCGCCGTACTTCACGCCGCTGGACCGTGCCGACCGGATGGACGAAGGCCTGACAACGATCATGCCTGACTCGCCAAACCAGCCATACGACGTCGTCGGCCTCATCGAATTGGTGGTCGATGACGGCGAGTTCTATCAAGTCCACGAACATTTCGCGCAGAACATCGTCGTCGGGTTTGCCCGTCTCGACGGGTACACAACCGGGATCATCGCGAACCAGCCGGCCGTCCTCGCAGGAACCCTCAACATCGACGCCTCGGTGAAAGCGGCCCGCTTCATTCGATTCTGTGACGCTTTCAACATTCCGATCGTCAGCTTCGTAGACGTTCCCGGCTTTCTTCCGGGAGTCGATCAAGAGCACGGCGGCATCATCCGCCACGGTGCGAAGCTGATGTATGCCTACGCCGAGGCCACGGTGCCCAAGCTGACGGTGATAACCCGCAAGGCGTACGGCGGTGCGTATGTGGTCATGAATTCCCGAGCGCTGCGGGCCGACGTCGTGTACGCCTGGCCCACCGCCGAGATCGCCGTCATGGGAGCCCAGGGAGCGGTCAACGTCATCCACCGGCGGGCTATCGCCGCCGCCGACGAGCCGGACGAGCGCCGCGCCGAGCTGATCGAGGAATACGAAGAGCGGTTCAACCACCCATATCTCGCTGCCGAGCGAGGGCTCGTCGACGAGGTCATCGAGCCCAGGGAAACCCGCCCGTTGCTGATTCAGGCCCTTGAGATGCTGCGCAACAAGCGAGTCGGTACGCCACCCCGAAAGCACGGGAACATTCCCCTATAGGATGACACCGGTGGACTCCATCCTTATCGCCAACCGCGGCGAGATCGCCGTACGCGTCATCCGGGCAGCACGCGAATCAGGCCTCCGAACGATCGCGGTCTATTCAGAGCTCGACCGAGACGCCATCCACGTAGACCTCGCCGACGAGGCTTGGAACATCGGACCCCCGCCTGCGGCCGAGTCGTACCTCAACCAGGACAGAATCCTCGAAGTCGCCGAAGCGTCGGGCGCCGCTGCCGTCCATCCCGGATACGGCTTCCTATCGGAGAACGCGGACTTCGCCGAGGCGGTAGTCGCTGCCGGTCTGACGTGGGTCGGTCCCCCGGCGGCTGCCATTGCGCAAATGGGCGACAAGATCTCATCACGCCGCGCCGCCGAAGATGCCGGTGTAGCCGGGGTCCCCGGCACGTTCGAGCCGCTCACTGCGCTCGACGAGATCGAGGACTTCATTGGAGAGCACGGCTTCCCGATCGTCATAAAGGCCGCTCACGGTGGAGGCGGCCGCGGCCTCAAGGTTGTCACGGACCGCACGGAACTCGCGGCTGCTTACGAGAGTGCGGCGCGCGAGGCCGATGCGTGGTTCGGCAATCCCGAGGTGTACGTCGAACGTTATCTCGCCCGTCCTCGCCACATCGAAGCGCAAATCATCTTCGATCGCCACGGTACCGGCGCGTATCTCGGCGAACGCGACTGCACGATGCAGCGCCGCCACCAGAAGCTGATCGAAGAAGCGCCTTCGGCCGCCCTCAACGACGAACAACGAGCCGAGATCGGCGAGTCGGCGCTGGCTGTAGCCAGGTCTGCCGGCTATGAGAACGCCGGGACCGTCGAGTTTCTCGTCGACGACGATGGGGCTGCTTACTTCCTCGAGATGAACACGCGCATCCAGGTGGAGCACACCGTTACCGAGCTAGTGACCGGAATCGACCTCGTAAAAGAGCAGCTGAGTGTCGCCGCGGGGAACCCGCTGTCGTTTACCTCTGCCGACGTCAGGGGCCACGCGATCGAGTTCCGCATCAACGCCGAGGATCCGACCGCCGCCTTCGCCCCCACGCCCGGAACCCTGGTCGATTACCGCGAGCCCGGCGGCTACGGCGTACGCGTAGACAGCGGGGTCGGTCCGGGAACCGTCATCAGCCAGTACTACGACAACCTGATCGCAAAACTCGTGGTGTGGGGCCGAGACCGCGACGAGGCCATCGCCCGCGGTAAACGCGCTCTCACCGACTTTCGAGTGGAGGGAGTGCCTACAACCATTCCGGCACATCTTGCGATCATCGAAACCGACGCATTCCGGCAGGCCACCCACTACACCAAGTTCGTCGAGGACGAAATGCAGTTCCTGTCGGGTCCACCGGGCTCGACGCCGACGCTTCCCGAGGAGGAAGAGATCGAGGAACGGTCGATGACCGTCGAGGTGGGCGGAAAACGGTTCGTCGTGCGTTTCTGGGCGCCCGTCGTCGCGGCCCCTGC
>Ga0114999_10005330_pt1 | contig 15205 bp, 13 predicted proteins | sample ArcticOcean_MG_C_3_FD_89820 | JGI IMG/M metagenome (GOLD analysis project Ga0114999, IMG submission 89820) | Marine microbial communities from western Arctic Ocean - ArcticOcean_MG_CB8_126 | ecosystem: Environmental > Aquatic > Marine > Oceanic | place: Arctic Ocean: Canada Basin | collected...
CGAATGAGAAGCATTTTACTATAAAACTCAAGAAGCTCTTTTGGTGATACATCATTACTTTTATCGGATATTGATTTGGCGGTGGTTTTTTTTGTATCATTTTTGGATGCGCGTGACATGGATATTACCTTGAAATTGCAATCAGTGTTGCTTTATTTAATATTTTACACTAGGGAGTTAATAAATTCAACAATTTACCAATCTTTTTAATGAACAATTCTCACATTTATGAATAAATTAACTCAAATTGAATTAATTTATTCGATTATTATAGAAAATGCATTAAATAACTCAATCCCAACCTCTAGTTATATCTATTAAGGCAAAAAATTTTAAATTCATAAGTACCATACAAAATCAATCTCAAACGTTGTTTGATATGATGTTATAATTTGTTTCTATCAACATTAAGATACAGTGAAAGTCCTTTAAAAAAATGAAGTGACGCTTAAATCTAATGTAGATAAGGTATCAGAATATAGCAAAGTGTCTGCAATTTTTTAAACTATTAAGTAAAGGATAATGAAAAACAGCAGATACTTTATATTAATGAACGGCTTTTTGATCAAACATATGTGAAATAACAAAGAATGAGCCAATAATAAAAGCACCAATAGATGATAACATCATGATTTTAGGGAAGAACCTTGTGTCTGAGTAAAGCATTTTACTAGACCTTACTTTATAATTAATTTTTGAGACACGAATTGCGCAGGTATCATTTAAGGCAATACCACCAAACTGTTTTCGGATTTGGATGTCACTTTTATATTCCCAAGATTTTTCTGAATCTATATCAGACCAGTAGGAAATGGTTTCCCACTTTCCATGCCTATCTATTGTTGTCTCAAGTCCCAAAAATCCCGGTTGATGCGGTGCAATAGAGATCATTTTATCGGTAGGAGAAATCTCATCATCAAAAAAATTAGAGTTCTTCTTGTCGTTTATAATAGCTACATAAAACGGTGGTTTAAGATTTTTAACAAAACTAGCCACTACTTTCTCCTTTTTTGGTCGAGTGCAACAATGTCATCAATATGACCATAATTTAGCATGACCCGTGCGCGTTCTTCGAGCATGTCCAGGTCAAGGCTTTTAGGGTGGAGCAAGTGAACACGCCGCTCCAGTGCAAGTCGTTCTTTTGTAATTTCTCTCAAACTAATGCTTGCCACTTCAATATGTTGACGTAATTTCCACCACGACATCAACCCTCGGTCACCTTGAACTGCGTGAAAACCAAAATATGTTACCGCAGAAAATCCAAGAACTGGGCCAATTACATGGCGTGCTCGCATACGTATTTCTTTAATTAAATTCATGCAGACTGTGAGCCTTCGATACCCATGATTATCAAAATTTAACCATTTTCATAATGGATCAAAATTATTAACAAGCTATTAGGGAACAGAATTTAGGTGAAAAAACTTAATAAACTAAACAGATTTTTGTTGTAATATAATGGAAAAACTAACTCTTTAAAATACTCCGTCCTGCAAATTTTGCTGATGGACCTAAGTCCTCTTCAATACGGATTAGTTGATTATATTTAGCTAATCGGTCTGAGCGCGAAAGTGAACCAGTTTTTATTTGTCCAGAGTTCGTGGCAACAGCAATATCAGAAATTGTTGTATCTTCTGTTTCACCAGAACGGTGTGAAATAACAGAAGTGTAGGCTGCTTTATGAGCTATATCGACAGCTTTTAACGTTTCGGTTAACGTACCGATCTGGTTGACTTTGATTAGGATTGAGTTTGCAATTCCTTTGCGTATTCCATCTACTAAGCGAACCGGATTGGTTGCAAATAAATCATCACCAACAAGTTGAATTTTATCACCAATTTCTTGTGTTAGAATTGTCCAGCCGTCCCAATCATTTTCGTCCATGCCATCTTCAATGGAAAAGATTGGGTAACGTGCGGCTAAATCGGATAAATATTTAGCATTACCTTCCGAGTCCAGAGATTTACCTTCACCAGCTAATTCATATTTTCCATTTTCAAAATATTCACTTGAAGCACAATCAAGCGCCAACATGATATCATCACCTGGTTTATAACCAGCGGTTTCTATCGCTTTCATAATGAACCCAAGGGCTTCATCAGCACTGCTTAATCCAGGTGCAAAACCGCCTTCATCTCCCACGTTAGTATTGTATCCAGCATATTTTAATGCGCTTTTTAGGGAATGGAAAACTTCAGATCCCATCCGAACCGCATCAGCCATGGAGGCTGCGCCAACAGGCATTATCATAAATTCTTGAATATCAATGGGGTTATCGGCATGTTCGCCACCATTAATGATGTTCATCATCGGCACAGGTAAAGTATGCGCAAAAACACCACCAATATAACGATATAAAGACAATCCATTATCAATAGCGGCAGACCGTGCGGTTGCTAAACTCACACCCAAAATTGCATTTGCGCCTAATCGGCCTTTATTTGGAGTACCATCCAAATCAATCATAATTTGGTCTATCTGAATTTGATCATTGGCATCCATGCCCGAAAGTGCTTCATAAATCTCTCTATTTACTGCTTCGCAAGCCCTCTCGACACCTTTCCCGCCGTAGCGAACTTTGTCTCCATCACGAAGTTCTATGGCTTCATGTTCTCCTGTTGATGCGCCAGACGGGACTCCTGCACGACCAATAACACCTGATTCCAAGGTGACATCGACCTCGACCGTCGGGTTACCTCGGCTATCCAAGATTTCCCTGGCGAAAATATCAATAATTGCAGTCATGGAAAGTGTCTCCTAATATCGATAGATGTGAATCAGAGGGATTGATAGCGTCATGTAAATTACCTCGCAAGCTAATGTCACTTTTTGGCATTGATTTTATCATCCATCAATAAAATTATGGCATGATTATTTGACTAAATCTTCTGAACGATCTGTTGCAGGTGCAGGGGTTGGACTTAAAACTGAGATTTCTGCATGCAATTCAGGTGTCATATCAATATTCACTGAATTCAAGGATGGAGCCAGTTGCTCCTTGTTACGTGCGCCAATGATAGGCGACGTAATCCCAGGGTGTGCACTCGCCCACGCAATAGCCAAGCTAACCGGATGTATGCCTTTGTTAACTGCTAATGAAGAAAACGCTCCCGCTGTATCGAACACCCAATTATCATGATAACGCTTTGCATACATGGCATTACTTAAAATTCGACCTTCGTCGGGGCGTTTATTGGGGCCATATTTGCCACTGAGCAAGCCACCACCAACTGGGCTATAGGAGATAACACCAATTTCTTCTGCTTGGGCTAAGGGGAGGATTTCAGTTTCTGCCTGGCGCTTAACCAAAGAATACATTGGCTGTATTACATCAATCCTCGCCCAGCCTTGGCGTTCTGAAATTCCTAAACCTCTAGCAATTTGCCAAGCGGAAAAATTGCTGGCACCTAAGTAAAGAATTTTACCACTTTCAATCAAATGCTCAAGTGCACGCAATGTTTCTTCAAGTGGCGTTGTCTTATCCCACTGATGAAGGAAATGAATATCAATACGGTCTGTGCCTAGACGATCTAGGCTATCTTCTACAGATTTGATGATCGTGCGCCGGTTGTTACCGCCAGAATTCATGTACCTTGAAACCTGATTAAAACTTTTTGTCGTAATGATTAACTCATCCCGTTCAGCTTTAATAAGATCCCCAAGAATTTCTTCAGCATTGCCCCCACTATACGAGTTTGCGCAATCAAAGAAATTAATGCCACTATCTCGACACGCTTTATACATTTCTGCTGCTTCTGCTTTGCCTGCATCGCTGCCAAAAGACATGGTTCCAAAACACAGTTCGGATACTTTAACACCAGTACGACCTAAATTGTTGTATTTCATAGATCTCTCCAATTTGTATATAAAGAATTTTTTTATAATATTTATTATGTTATAAAATATTGACCGGTCGAGATTTGGCAACAACATCAAAGGCCATCAAGGTCTCAATAACCATTCGAATTTGGTCAAGAGGTATCATGTTCGGGCCATCAGAAGGAGCCATATCAGGGGCTTGGTGTGTTTCCATAAAGACAGCGGCAACCCCAACAGATACGGCAGCACGGGCTAAAATGGGGGCAAATTCACGTTGTCCACCGCTAGTCGAGCCCCGTCCGCCCGGTTGTTGAACTGAATGGGTGGCATCAAAGACGACGGGGCATCCGGTTTGCGCTAAAATAGGTAATGACCGCATATCTGATACTAATGTATTGTAGCCAAAACTCGCACCACGCTCACAGACCATAACCTGCTTATTTCCAGTCTCTTCTATTTTAGCGACTACGTTGGCCATATCCCAAGGGGCCAAAAATTGACCTTTTTTGACATTAATCGCAGTGCCTGAGTTTCCGGCAGCAACTAATAAGTCCGTTTGGCGACACAGAAATGCTGGAATTTGAAGTACATCGACAACGGTTGCAACTTCCGCGCAATGTCCGGCTTCGTGAATATCGGTTATGACCGCGCAACCAAGCTCAGATTTTATGTCTGCAAAAACTTTGAGTGCTTCACTAATACCAATACCGCGGGGACTTGATGAACTGGTACGGTTAGCTTTGTCATATGAAGATTTATAGATTAAACCAAAGCCTAATTCCTCCGATATTTCTTTGAGAGCACCGGCCATATCCATGGCATGATCGCGACTTTCCATGGCGCAAGGCCCAGCGAAAATAGTGATAGGTCTATCATTACCAATTGTCAGGTTGCCAACTTGCACATGTTTTATCTTTGTCATTTTTAAACCAATCGTGATTGATCAACTGCCGCATTAATAAATGAAGTAAATAAAGGATGCGGATCGAAGGGGCGTGATTTTAACTCAGGGTGGAACTGAACGCCAATAAACCAAGGATGATCAGGAATTTCAACAATTTCAGGTAACAAACCATCAGGTGATTTTGCTGAAATAACCATACCAGATTTGGCCAAAATACCACCGTAATTGACGTTTACTTCGTAGCGATGGCGGTGGCGTTCTGAAATTATACTAGTGCCATAAATTTTGTGAACATGGCTATTTTGGCTTAATTGTGCTTCGTATGCGCCCAACCGCATGGTGCCCCCCATATCACTTTCTTCGTTTCGTTTTTCAACAATTCCATCGTTATCCCATTCTGTTATGAGTCCAACAATCGGATCGTTACATTTACCAAATTCAGTTGATCCAGCCCCTTTAATGCCAGCCATATTCCGTGCTGATTCCACAACAGCCATTTGCATACCTAAACAAATTCCGAAATATGGGACTTTGTGTTCGCGAGCAAACTTGGCCGCAGCGATCTTACCTTCAACACCGCGTTCACCAAAGCCGCCAGGTACAAGAATACCGTGAACGCCTTCAAGTTCGTGCATAGTGTTATTACCTTCAAATATTTCCGAATCAATCCAGTTAAGATTAACTTTCACATTATTTGCAATTCCACCATGAGCCAAGGCTTCGGCTAAAGACTTATAGGCATCTAAAAGGCCTGTATATTTACCAACAACAGCAACGGTTACATCGCCCTCGGGTTTAGTTGCGCGCTCAGTAACCTCTTCCCAACGTGTTAAATCCGGTGTTGGGGCATCAAGATGAAAGTGACGACAAACTTCGCCATCCAAGCCTTGCTCAGAATAGCTGATGGGTACTCGGTAAATGCTATCGACATCAAGTGCCTGAATAACAGCTTCGGCTCGAACGTTACAGAATTGGGCAATTTTTTTCCGCTCGGCTTCTGGAATTTCGCGATCAGCACGACATAATAATATATCGGGCTGAATACCTACGCTCAGCATCTCTTTAACTGAATGTTGAGTTGGCTTAGTTTTAAGCTCACCCGCTGTTGGAATATAGGGTAATAGGGTAAGATGTAAAAACATGGTCCGGTCACGGCCCAATTCGTTACTTAACTGGCGTATAGCTTCTAAGAACGGTAGGCCTTCTATGTCACCAACCGTGCCACCAATTTCGCAAAGTACAAAATCTTCGTCAGTTAAGTCACTGGTAACAAATTCTTTAATTGCATCTGTGATGTGTGGAATGACTTGGATGGTCGCACCTAAATAGTCGCCACGACGTTCTTTGGAAATCACATCTGAATAAATGCGACCTGTTGTTACGTTATCTGTTTTACGTGCTGAAACGCCAGAAAATCGCTCATAATGGCCCAAATCTAAATCTGCTTCTGCCCCATCGTCGGTGACAAATACTTCGCCGTGTTGATAGGGGGACATCGTACCTGGATCAACATTGATATATGGATCCAGCTTCCTAAGGCGGACCTTAAATCCACGAGCTTGCAGAAGAGCTGCCAGTGCTGCAGATGCAAGGCCTTTACCGAGAGAGGAAACCACGCCGCCAGTGATAAATATAAACCGCGTCATGAGACCACACCTTACAGTAAATTGCCGTTTGGCAAAAAGAAAAGAGGAAGCTAATTCGCAACCTCTTTTCAGATGGGATTAACTCCCAGATTTTAGCCATTTACACTATTTAGCAACAGGAGCTGCTGGCTCAGTCGGAACAGCTGGTGATGTGATATTTGGTGTAGGATTATCGAGAATTGATTTCGATTCGCGTCCGCCCCCGGCCATAATAGCCATAACCAAACTAGTGCAGATAAACCCAGCAGCTAAAATGGCTGTAGTTCGGGTTAATAAATCAGCAGCCGCACGTCCTGTCATAAACCCACCCATTCCGCCACCTTGACCACCACCACCAATGCCAAGTCCACCACCTTCATTCTTTTGTAGAAGAACCGCGCAAACCAATGAGATTGCCAGTATTAAATGAATAACCAAAACAACTTGTTGCATTATAAATTCCGATATCGTCTTCGCCGAATAAAGTAAAAAATATGTAATAACTCAATGAAAATTAATATCGTGATTTTTAATCTGTTTAGCCCTTAAACACCAGTCAAAAGGCATTCTTTTTAATACTTCTGATTCAAACCACAATGTGAGCGCATACATTTGGTGGAAAATTTGGTTGGAACATCTTGATCATTATTGTTTTTTTTCATCGACAATAATCATGAAGTCAGATTTATAATGTTTATAGATTACTGTGCCAATGTGTAAATTAAATTGCAGCTTCTGTTATAGCCCAAAAATCTGAAGCCATAAGGCTCGCTCCCCCAATCAGCCCGCCGTCCACATCTGGCAATGAAATAAGCTCTTTAGCATTATGGGGGTTCATTGAACCGCCATACAGTATACGTATTTTGAAGGCTTCTTTCTCTCCAATGGCTTTCACCAATTCAGCCCTGATTGACGCATGGATTTCTTGGGTTTGTGCGGGTGTTGCGACTTCGCCTGTTCCAATCGCCCAAACAGGTTCATAAGCAATAACTGTATTTTTTGCAGTGGCCTGCTTTGGTAAAGACCCTAGTAATTGTTTACGGTTGGTTAATATAGCACGCCCTGCTTTTCGTTGTTTTAAAGTTTCACCTACACAGACAATAGCAATCATGCCTGCATCAATGGCCGATTCTGCTTTTGCTTTGACTATTTTGTCATCTTCACCATGGATTGTCCTACGTTCAGAATGTCCAACGATTGCAAAAGAACAGCCGATATTTTTAAGAAGCAGTGGGCTCGTATCACCCGTATAGGCCCCTGACTTTGCATAACTGTTATCTTGTGAACCAATTTTTACACCGGAACCCTTTAAAGCATTTTCTACCAGCCCAAGCAATGGTGATGGCGGGCACACAACAATATCTAATTTTAGTTTATTGATATTTATCATTCGTTTAGCAAGATTAGATGCCAATTTAGTTGCGTCTTTTTTCAGGCCGTTCATTTTCCAATTGCCAGCAATGAGTGGGCGTCGAATGGTGCTCATTTAAAATACCTAAATCGTAAAAAATATTAACAGATTTAAACCTTAACACAGAAGTTTAGTTGCGTCCAAAGTGTTGGTGATTAAAGTGTTGTTTATGCTATGGACAGAAAGCTCACTCCGTGGTTGCCGGACCCTACATGGTTACCTATAATATGGCCAAATTTGGTGTGTTACATTCTTATGCAATATAAATAATTTTTAGAATACAGGTTCGATATTAAAAATGCTTTCTGCGCTTCGTAAACGATCTGGCGGCATCGTCGTAAAATCTTTATTGATCCTTCTTATTATCAGTTTTGGTGCGTGGGGTATTCAAGATTGGTTGAGCCCTGCGTTATCAGATAATGCTATCGCAACGGTTGGCGAGGATGAAATCGGAACCGTTGAGGTTAACCGAAGGGTTAATCAAGAAATGACACGTTTACGACCATTGTTTGGCAATCAGTTCACTAAAGCGCAAGCATTAAAGTTTGGTGTTATTGATGGCATCATCAATGAGGAAATTGATCAATCTTTGATCCGCCAAGGTGCTGCTTCATTGGGTGTGGCAATAAGTGATAAATTGATCAGAGAAGACATTCGTTCGCAAGCCAGTTTTGAGGGATTAGCTGGCAACTTTGATAGAGAGCGTTTTAATCAAGTCCTGTCATCTAATGGCTTAAACGAAACGAGTTATATTAAAATTGTTCGTAGTAGCTTAACCAACAAGCAATATACTGACAGCTTCCAATCTGGAACTCGGGCTCCTTTGATAATGGTTGATGCCGTTTACCGTCATCGTAATGAAGAACGGATTGTTGAAACTGCATTAATTAAAGATGACATATTTGTAGATGTAGGTGAACCCAGTATTTCACAAATTGAGACTTTTCATAAAGTTAATGCAAAGCAGTTCACAGCACCTGAATACCGTAAATTTTCATTTTTGAATATAGAAGCTACAGATTTGGCTGATGAGATTGAAGTCACTGTAGAAGACATTCAAAAAGCCTATGAAGCTCGCCTTGATGAGTTTGTAACAGAGGAAAAACGCCATGTTTTACAAATAGTTGTTTTGGATGAGGATAAAGCTAAAAAAGCACATTCAGAATTATTAACAGGCCGTGACTTTGCAATTGTCGCTAATGAAATCGCTGGAATGGATGAAACAGCTTTTGATTTGGGTGTTGTTTCTAAAAATGATTTGTTAAAGGTACTTTCTGATCAAGCGTTTTCTTTAATGCAGGGTACTGTATCGGCACCAATTAAAAGCACACTGGGATGGCATATACTAAAAGTGAAGAAGATTGAAGCGGGGGGGACAAAGGCATTTGCTGAAGTCAGTCCTAAATTGAAGAAAGATATAGCCAAGGAAAAGGCAGTTGATAGCCTTTATGATCTGTCTAGAAACTTAGAAGATGAATTAGGCGGTGGAGCATCGATCGAAGAAGCTGCATCTAAAATGAATTTAAAAGTTGTTTCTGTAGTTGCTATGGATCAAGCGGGTAAAGATTTAACTGGAAAATCTGTCGAAAGCGTACCAGCAAGCCGCGTGTTCTTCCAAACAACGTTCACGACAAAAGAAGGTGAAGACAGTCAGTTAACAGAAACTGGCCCAGAAAGTCTATTTGTTGTTCGTGTTGACGCTGTAACCCCGCCGAAAATTCGCCCAGTCAATATCGTACGTAAACAAATCATTAAATCTTGGAAGGCTGAACAACGGAGCATAAAATCTATGGAGTTGGCAGCAAAGATAGTTGCTGATTTAAATGTTGGAAAAATTTTATCTGATGTTGCAGCCACCCTTAACATTACGCCGACGACAAGCAAAGCATTCAAACGTGATGACAAGGATGGGATTTCTGGGTTAAGTGCAGAATTGGTAAAAAAAGTATTTTCCTTAAAATTAATCAAGGCAACTGAAGGTAAGGCAACTGAAGGATATCAAGTTGTTGTTTTAACAAAAATAGTAGCGGCAAATCCTAGCGCTGATAAAACTGGTGTTGATGCTGTTCGCAATATTTTAACAATAGCATTAAAGGATGATGTTAAAGCACAGTTGACAACAGCGCTGCGTCACGAAATTGGTGTTGATATAAATCGACCGTTGATTAATCAATTGTTCAACGGTGAACAAACGATTCAATAATATCTGTTGCTTGGAAGTTTGATCGGACATGAAGTCTTTACCTAATTTTAATGACTTTAAAGACGCGTTTATACACAATATGCCCCAAATTTTATGGACTACCTTGGTTGCTGACTTGGAAACGCCTGTATCGGTAATGCTTAAAATTGCTAAATCTCGACCCAATAGTTTTTTACTCGAATCTGTTGAGGGAGGGGCTATTAGGGGACGTTATTCGTTTGTGGGACTAAACCCTGATCTAGTTTGGCGTTGCTTTGGTAACCGGGCTGAAATTAACCGCTCGGTTGTAAGTGGAAATACAACTTACCTTTCTTGCCCAGTTGGTGAGAAATCAGGTGCTTTAGACTCGTTGCGGAGCTTGGTAGCCGAAAGCCGTATTGTACTCCCTAATGGTATGCCGCCTATGGCTGCTGGGTTAGTTGGATATATGGCATATGATATGGTGAGATTAGCTGAAAACTTACCCGATAATAACCCAAATACTTTGAACCTACCGGATAGCATATTTTTACGTCCAACAGTTATTGCAACATTTGACTCACTCGAAGACAAAGTTACAATTGTGACCCCAGTGTGGCCCAATAATAAAGTTGATGCGAGCACGGCTTATAACGCTGCTGAGAAACGATTACTTGCGGTTGTTCGTGATTTTGATAAAAGTCTCCCGCCGCGGGCAATGGGTGTAGATAATGCACCAACTAAAATGGCTGAGCCGCAATCTAATTGCAGCAGAAAGGAATTTCATGCCATGGTCGAAAAAGCGGTTGAATATATTAAAGCTGGTGATGCATTTCAAGTGGTTCCATCGCAGCGGTTCCGTTTACCTTTTAAATTACAACCTTTTGCACTTTATCGTTCGCTTCGACGTTTAAACCCATCACCTTTTTTGTTCTTTCTTGATTTTGGTGTCTTTTCGGTTGTCGGTTCAAGTCCTGAAATTTTGGTTAGGGTGCGCGATGGTGAAATTACCCTGCGACCTTTAGCTGGAACCCGAAAACGCGGCGCCAATGCAGAAGAAGATAAAGCTTTAGCGGCTGATTTATTATCGGACCCTAAAGAACGAGCAGAACATTTGATGCTATTAGACTTGGGTCGCAATGATGTAGGCCGAGTTGCAAAAATTGGAACTGTAAAGCCAACAGAACAGTTTATGATTGAATACTATTCACACGTTATGCACATTGCATCCAATGTTGTTGGGGAATTAGATAATGAAAAATATGATGCCATTGATGCGCTTTTAGCTGGGTTCCCAGCGGGGACAGTATCTGGTGCACCCAAAGTACGAGCCATGGAGATTATTGATGAGCTAGAGCCTGAACGCAGGGGTGTTTACGGTGGGTGCATTGGCTACTTTGGTGCGGATGGTGATATGGATACGTGTATTGCACTGCGAACAGCTGTTGTTAAGGATGGAATGGTCTACATTCAAGCGGGTGGCGGCGTAGTTGCAGATAGCGATCCTGAATTTGAGTATCAGGAATCTATCAATAAAGCAAAAGCACTTGTTCGTGCGGCCCATGAAGCTGTTCGCTTTGACGCCAACGACGTATAAGTTTCCTTATTCGATGAATATATAAGACTATTAGTCGATAGCAGCGGTCACCAAAATCTCAACATAATATCCTGGGTTAGCCATTTTAGATTCCACACAGGCACGTGTTGGAGCATTTCCAGACGACACCCATGCATCCCAAACAGCATTCATTTCATCGAATTTACGAATATCGTCCAACCAAATTTGGGCTGTTAATAATTTAGATTTATTGGTCCCAGCTTGAGCTAGATAATTATCAACCTGAGCTAAAATTTGTTTAGTTTGGTCTGTTGTCGATGCGTATAATTCGTCCCCAACAAGGCCAGATAAGTGTGCAACATTTCCGTGGATCACTACCTTTGACATGCGATTATTAGTTTCGATTCTTTTAATAGTCATGGATAAGGGGCCTTTTGTTGTGTTGAAAGTATTTCTAATGTTTGTGGCATAAAATCCAATGAAATCAAAGCTGAAATAGGAACTAGCTGAAAGTTTTCATTTTCAACTTCACTAAGCCACGATTTTAAAACCTTAATAGTTGCATCACGGGGGTGGCCTATTGCTACAGCATAACCCTGTTTCTTAGCCAACCGCTTAACAGTATCCAGTCGCATTTTGATCTCATTTACATCATCAATGTGATCTAAAAAAATATTGCGAGCAATAAATGGAACACCAATTTGGTTAGCTGCAATTCGGCCCTTTGTAGATCCCGTTGTAACTGAATCTAAAAAGATCAATTTTCGTTTTTTCAGTTCTTTCATTACTGTTCGCATTCCTTCTAAATTTGAAGTAAAACGTGACCCCATGTGGTTGTTAATACCAACAAAGCCTGAAAACTGATCAAGTCCCCAATTTAAAGCAGAAATGGTTTCATTTACGGGCACATCACTGAGCAAAACGTTCGGTCCGGGGTCAATATTAGGGCTTGTAGGTTCCATGGGAACATGAAGCATTAATTCATGTCCAGCATGACTGGCTTGATTGGTTTGTTTGGCCAAATCACGAGCATATGTAAGGTACGATAAGGTGAGTGGGCCTTTTAATTGGGTCGCTATATATGAGCGCCGTTGATCAACCCCCATATCATCAAGAACTATAGCGATTTTCGGTTTATTGTTCAGGATAATAGGAATTGCATTTTCCAACCAATGGGGAACTTTTTTAGCCATTTCTTTTATTGAGGCCTTTGACATAGATGCGTTTTCAGATGTAAACGGTAAATCCCAAGCGGGTATAGATTTTTCGGATTTAGGCACTTTATCATGCCTATTAGTTTGTCCAATTGGGTTCGTTTTAGCTTTAATTGTTTGTGGATTTGTTTTTACTGAATACTCAACAATACCTTTGGGTAATGCTTCTTCATAAGCACGTGGCTTGTCATTACTTTCATAAGGTTCTGGAAAAATAGTTTTAGCAACTGGACCAGGCTTAGATTGAGAAATTTTTTGGGCCGTATTTGGGGTAAGTTTCTTGTTTGTTTGGAATACGGGTGGTTTTGAAAGAGGGTCTGCTTCAAATAAGTAACCAACTCCATAACCAATACCAATCCCAACAAAAGCCAAACTAACTAATATTACTTGTCGTGTAGGGTTTGGTTTAAAATTGAGAAGTGTAGACGGTTTTTTGAGCACCTAAAGGGTCCTTAACTCAAGTTCTCTAATCACATACATTCTTTTGCCTTCCTGATGAATAAAAGAAAAGCTCAATTTTGAATTATATTAGGGCGGCGGCGAGATTTTACTTGTCCAATTAACAACCAAAAAGCAATCGACATATTTAATAAGTTCCACACCATGCCATTTATGAAGGCTGCTTGGTAAGATCCAGTAAGATCAAAAATAAACCCAGACAACCATCCCCCTAAGGCCATGCCAACAACCGTCGCCATAAGGACCAAACTGACGCGTGCTCCGGCCTCTTTGGCGGGCATATATTCACGCACAATTAATGCATAACTTGGAACAATACCACCTTGTGCAAGGCCAAAAAATGCAGAGACCATATATAAAGATGCTAAGCCATCAAAAGGAATGTAAATTAATAGAGCTAGAAATTGAAGAATAGAACCAATTATTAACGTTCCAACGCCGCCAATTTTGTCGCCGATCATGCCAGAAACTAATCGGCTAATAATACCAAACCCCAGCATTAAAGATAGCATTTCAGCGCCACGAGCAACGCCGTAACCTAAATCAGCACAGTAAGCAACTATGTGGACCTGCGGCATAGACATAGCAACACAACAAGCGATACCAGCAACAACCAAAATTGCTTGTAAATTGCGGGGTGAAATCTTCAATCGGAAACGATCGCTATGACCATCGTGTTGGCCTGCTTGCAACTCTAAATTTGGCCTTTGGCGTAATAAAAATGCTAAGGGTGTCATACTACAAATACAAAAGACACCAACAGCCATGTACGAGATTCGCCAACCGTACTGTTCAATGCCATATGTTAGAAGTGGTGGCCAAATAGTACCAGATAAATAATTCCCGCTGGCAACTAGAGCGATTGCAACGCCACGGCGCTTAACGAACCAGTGCGTAATATCGGCAACCAACGGTGCAAAGGATGCGGAACTACCTAGCATCCCAATACAAATGGCTTGAACGGTAATAAATTGCCACAAATTTGTGGTGTGGGCGGCCAATATATAGCCAGACCCCATAATAATTGCGCTCATAAATAAAGGAATAAATACGCCCGATTTATCTGCAAGCCGTCCCATAAATACACCACCCACCGCAAAACCGATCATGGTCGCCATGTATGGTAATGATGCATCGCCACGACTGATATTAAATTCGGTTTCTATGGTTGGCAAAATAACAACAACTGACCACATCCCAACTCCACCGATTGTGCTCATCATTAACGAGATAACTAAGCGCCACCAAGAATAGACAGTATCTGGTGTGTGGGCAGTTAAATGAGCATGTGAGGCATTTGACATGTATTTAAATTCAATCATGTTTTAGTAAATGTACCCTTTACTCTGGTCTTTGGTATGGGTCAAAGCATACAACATTGAAGGCGCCTAATTAATTGTTAGGCATAAAGACACCAGCATGTGAAAAATAATTTTTAATTCCTCCAGAAAAGTCCTCTTCACATCTCTGAGCCTAATTCGTGATGATTTTCTAAAACCGCTTCGTTTTATCCACAACAAGGGTAGTTTTACAGCTTTGGATTACCATGTTCAGATAATAAAATCCCACCAAGCACAAAAGATAGGGCTAAGCCGTGGTAGAACTGAAATGGCTCACCCAAAATTATCACAGATAATCCTGCCGCAAAGACTGGGGCTAAGTTGACCATCACCCCAGATCGGCCTGGACCAATCATTCTAACCGCATGAATGAACGCCAACTGAGCCAAGAAAGATGGGAATAAGGTGATTAAAATGGCTATACCCCAGCCTTTTGGGCTTGGAGCAAGAAATTGTCCCAAATATATTTCAAAGCCAACCATTAATAATGAAGCTAAAAAGGCAGCACCTGCCATGACCGTAAACATACCCATAGATGAAACTTGTGGGCGATTACGTAAACCAACAGTATATCCAGCATATAGTACACAGGCGCAAATCATTAACATGTCACCAAAGTTGAAAGAAAGATTTTCTAAATTCACAAAATCACCACTGGAAGCGACAATCACAACACCGATAAAGGCCAACAAAACACCACCTGCTTGCATTAAA
>Ga0114999_10005332_pt1 | contig 15202 bp, 14 predicted proteins | sample ArcticOcean_MG_C_3_FD_89820 | JGI IMG/M metagenome (GOLD analysis project Ga0114999, IMG submission 89820) | Marine microbial communities from western Arctic Ocean - ArcticOcean_MG_CB8_126 | ecosystem: Environmental > Aquatic > Marine > Oceanic | place: Arctic Ocean: Canada Basin | collected...
CACCCCCAGCTGCGTTCTGCTCCATGACCGCCAGGTCAAACCCGTTACGCATGATGCCGCCCAGGCCTTCCGCAGCACCCGAGTTGAACCAGATAGTCCCCAACTTGACAGGCTCCCCCGAAGGGGCAGCCGCTGCAGTCGCTGCAGCCGCTGCAGCCGCTGCAGTGGTAGTCGGAGCAGCAGTGGCCGCCGGAGCCGACGAAGCCTCGTCATCTCCGGCGCTGCCGCATGCAGTAGCGACTAGAACAAGTGCACACAGCACTGCACCAATCCGCATTTGGGTTCTTTTCTTGCTCATTGGTAGTCCTTCCATCCAAACAGGTATTCGGGTACGAGGTAGATCTGTGGCTTGTCTCTTGCGATTTTCGAACGATTCCAAGGTGGCGCGGAGTAACCCGGGCCGATCCCCAGTACGCGAAGCCTGCTCGGTCATTGCCTCACACCCCCTGAATGCTCGCATATCGTGTATGTCGTTCGTTATACAAAAACTACACTACTGCGGTCTTTCGGCGCAAGCGACACCAAACAATTTGGGACGTGCTAATCAGAGTGGTGCGAAATCTAAATCCCAGCACACAACTTCTCGTGAGAGTTAACAGCGCCTAGCCCCGTATGAAGATATATCGGCACTGATTTCGGCAGCAACTGTCTTTAGCAGGGTGCCGTATTGGTATTTAAGAGTCTCAACGTCGGTGCGAGCGCTCAAAGTTGCAACGTTAACGGCTCCAACAACGTCTGAACCTCGGAATACAGGAGTAGCAACAGAGCTCAATCCAGGTGTGAGTTCTTCGTCGTTTAGTGCCACGCCATCTTCCCGGGCTTGCTGCAGCTCGCGTCGCAATTGCTCGGGGTTATGGGCTGTATTGGGTGTTCGTGGGTCAAACTTGATAGAGGCAACAACTGCTTCGGCCTCTTCAGGCGGCATAGCAGAAAGGATCGCCTTCCCCAAAGAAGTCAGATATACGGGCAACCGACTGCCCACCTGGAGGTTGATTGAGACGACGTCGTCTAGATGCAGTCTAAGTAAGTAGACGACCTCATCTCCCTCGAGCACGCCGTAGTTGATAGCCGTTGCTTCGGAGAGTTCGTTTTTGAGTCGGTCAAGGTGGGGTCGTATGGTATCCACGAGTTCGAGTGACTCGACCGCTGCTATACCGAGTTCAAAGACCTTGCTCGACGGCCGGTAGGTGGCCCCTTCCTTCTTTAGGTAGCCCCGCTGTTCAAGTACGCCAGCAAGCCGGTAGACACTCGCCCGGTTGATAGAGGTTCGTTCAGAGATCTCCCCGACGGTAAGGCGAGCGCTCCTCTCATCAAACGCGGCGAGAATCTTCAAACCCTTCGACAGCGAGCCCCCAAGAGGATTTGATTCACTTGACATTATCTGTCCTTGCCTCTGACGGATTCAGGCTCGGCACGAAAGTGTTATCGAAATCTCGACATACCCTCGTGCCAGGCCAGATATTCACTTTCTAAACACCCCTTCTGGATGCAGTTCCTGGCAATCAAAGCCAATTTTATTCGTCTAGAAATCGATAACGGTGATGTCATCGACTGGCCACCTCGTCAAGACTTCTGCGCCGTCTTTTCGAATAACGATCATTTCCTCGCAACGCATTCCGTATTGTCCATCGGGTTCCTGAGTCTCGACCGCCATCGTCATCCCTTCAAGGAGTTCAATCGGATGATCGAGCGAAACCCCTCGCCAAATCAACGGGGGTTCGTAGAGTTGCAAACCAAGGCCATGCGCCCACTGGTTGGTAGTCATTTGCCAATAATGGTCAGCGCCGTACCAGTCCATGTGCTCCCCTTCCTTGTCGGGGAAAAGGCGGGCAATCTCATCTGTTGTGACCCCCGGGCGAATGGCTTCAATAACTTCGTACATCCAGTCGCGCGCTCGAGCGTACGCATCGCGCGAGGCCGATGAAGGTTCTCCAATCGAGAACGTCCGGTAGTAGCAGGACCTGTAACCCTGGAAGGTGGCACTGTAGAAGTCGGAGTACATGATGTCACCTGGGCGAAGTATCCGGTCGGTTGTGTTCGCCTGGTGCTTTGGGTACGTGTTGGGTCCGCTTGTTACGTACCCACCTTGTACTTCACCCCCGCGGCGAAGAACCGCTTCGCAGGCGGCCCCCCAAACCTCTTGTTCGGAAACTCCCGGAGCCGCAGCGTTCTTCATTGCCATGAACCCCGCCTCACAGATAGCTGCCACCATTCGGAGGCATTCCACTTCGTCTTTGGTTTTTGTCTGTCGTGCAGTGTGTAGTGCCTCTGAGGCCCCGGTCTCCCTAATATCGAGTCCTCGATCGGTCAATGCAGTCACCAGATGGGGAACCGTTGCATCGATTCCCATCGGTTCGCCGTAAACGCCATAATCCTTTGCGGCTTCGACAATCAGATCGGCCATAGTGTTGAGGAGAAATTCACGTGCCGATGCAGATCCACAAGCCCGAGGTACGTTGCCTAATCCGGGGGCGGCGTACCGAATGTCGGTGAGCCAGGGACAATTTGCTCGTTCATTGCTCGCATGATCAGCGGTATCCCAATGGACGACGTCCCCAGCGGCGGTGAGCAAACTGTAATGATCCGCTCCTGATCCACCCGACATGAACAGACTGGTCACGTAGCGAATGTTGGCGTCATCTAGTAGAAGAACCGATCCGAAATCGGCGTCAACGATCTGTCGGTGAGCTCTGTCTTTCCGCTCTTGACGCATTCTGACCATGTTGATGCGCTCTTCCCAATCGACAGCCATGGTGCCGAGCGTGCCTTCCATGTAGGTGGGTTTGTACAAGTTCACATTTCCTCCTTGGGTTTCTGAGTGTCTTCGCCGGTCAGGATGCCAACGATCGTCTCCATGAACCTTGCACCAACGAGGCCATCGTAGACACGATGGTCTCCGGTCAAAGTGAGCCTCACAGTGCGGGCGACTGCCAAAGCGCCTGCTTTTACGACCGGGCGCTCCCGGACTGCCCCGACAGCGAGAATCCCCGCTTCGGGTGTGTTCAGGAGGGCAACGAACTCATCAACGCCTGCGGAACCGAGGTTGGAAACAGTAAAGGTTGAACCTTCAAGATCCGTTGCTGTTAGTTGTTGATTTAGTACCGCGTCTTCGAGACGGCGGCGTTCGGTGGCTGTTTCAGCAAGACTTAACGTGGCGATATTACGGATGACTGGAACGATGAGCCCATCCGCGATGGCGACTGCGAACCCAAGGTGGACACTTTCTAATAATTCGATTTGTGGAGTTTCGCCTTCGACCCAGCGGGCGTTAACCGCTGGATGTTTTTCCAGGGCGCGTCCCGTGGCCCAGATGATTAGATCGGTATAGCTAGCGTTAGCAGCATTGCGTGCGCCGTCGGTGGCTTCGATCTCGACCTCTCGCATGATGTGGAACTGTGGGACTGCCGCTGCTGCGCTCATATGCGCTGCTATAGCAAGTCGCATCGGTCCGAGAGCCGAGAGCTTTGGGCCGGGCCTAGGTCCGGCAGGGTTCTCTCCACTGGCACGCAGCACATCATCTTCGGTGACACGACCTCCAGGTCCGGAACCTTCTACGGTTTTGAGGTCGATCCCAAGCGTGGTCGCGCGTTTGCGAGCCAACGGTGAACTCGCCTTTCTCGATCTCTGCTTGACTTCAGCCTTCATCTGCGATGATCCCTCTGCCAACGTGCCGACAGGTTGTTCCTCGACAAGAACCGTTCCGTCCACCACCGGGATCTCATCATCAGGGCTGGAAGAGATCCAAGCGATAAGTACACCAACCTCTGCAGTGGCCCCAGGTTCGACAAGGAGGGCAATCACATACCCAGCGACGGGTGCCTCAAAAACCACCTCGGCTTTGTCAGTTTCGATTAGGGCCAGTGTTTCGCCTTCACCTACTGGGTCACCAACAGATTTGAGCCACTCAACGACAACGCCCTGTTCCATGTCCTGTCCAAGCCTGGGCATAGTTACCTCATGAAGCACGTTCCCTATCCTCTCTACCATCAGAGGTGATTCCTGTGAGTAGACCGCCCAACAGCTCGATTTGGTCGAGGTTGCGGACCACTGGCCCCAAAATGACATGGTCGAAACCTGCGGCGTGGAGTTCCCGCAGCCGTGCGCGGATGTCGCTCATAGATCCTGTGAGGTAGGTGCGTTGCAGATGCTCGCGGCTGTGCCAAGAACCCATGGTCTGTCGGAAAGCGGGGATCTGTTCATCGAGCGCTCGTTCCCGATCGTCGGTGTCAACCAGGTGAACCCATTGGACGTGGGCAAACCCGAACGAAGCAGGGTCATCAACAGCCGCCTGAACCTGCGCGAGATCGTCAAGGGTGGCTTGCTCATTTCCGGCACATGGTGCGAGCCACCCCTCATACCGTGTGATGCGGTTGAGAACCGACGGGCTTAACTGGGCCACGTCATTTTCGGACCCAGCATCGGGAAGCCGGGAACCTCCACCAATGTAGAAGGGGATCCGCCAGCCTGGCCGGGGAGCGATGGACACGTCTTCAAAACTCCAACCAGTTCCGTGGAAAGTTACCGAGGGTCCTTCAAGAAGTTGCCGAGTCGCCTCAAGACATTCGTCGGTGAGGGTTCTTCGCTGCCGAATTGACGCTCCGAGTGACTCATATTCCTTGTCATACCAGCCTGAGGCGGCGCCGAGGGTTACCCGGTCTCCGGCGATTACGGCCAAGGTGGCTATTTGTTTAGCCAGCCAGATTGGGTGTCGGATCCCAGCTACAAGGATGGCAGTTCCGAGTCGAATCCGGTCGGTCACTGCCGCTGCGGCCGATAACACCGTCAGAGGTTCTAGCCAACTGACATCATGAATTTCGGCACCAGCTAGCGGATGGTCAATTGTCCACAGTCCACCAAACCCTAAGGATTCAGCAAGACGGGCAGCGTCGCAAATCAACCGATCTGGTTCATTAACAGCACCAGTCCCAAAGGTGGGGAGCCACAAGTCGATCTCAAGAGGTTCTACTGTCATCACGTTGTCCTAATGGAGAGTCCATCCGCCGTCAGCAGCCACTAGCGCTCCCGTGACAAAGCTCGCATCCTCAGAGGCTAAAAAGGCAATCACTGCGGCGATCTCGTCTGGTTCGGCATTACGCCCAAGCGGAGTGCCGGAAAGCATTTCGTCCCAGCCCTTGGGGTTAGTTTGACGGAGGTCTGCATTCATTCCTGTTGCGGTAACTCCCGGAGCGACAGCGTTGACTCGAATGCCGTGCGGCGCAGTCTCAAAAGCCGCCGCCTTAGTCAACATCGAGATAGCTCCCTTCGACGCCGTATATGCGGCGTGGCCTCGTAACGGAAGCACAACTTCGGCGGAACTCACATTGACGATGGCTCCTTTGACCTTGCGAGGGATCATCGAGGCGACCACATCGCGTGTTAAACGAAATGGCGCCCGAAGGTTGATGTCCAGGGTGTGCTCCCAAGTAGAGCGACTGTGCTCTAGGAGGGGTTCGCGGATAAGCACAGCGGCGGCATTGACGAGCACGTCTATCTGATTCGCAAAGTGATCGAGAGCAGTGGAAATCACCACCGAACAGTCAACCGCTCTTCCAAGATCCGCCGTTACGTAAAAGTGGGAAGATCCGATTTCGTCGAGGGTGTCGACAAGACCATCAACATTGCGGTCGACGCAGAGAACAGTGGCTCCTTCGGCTGCGAGCCTAAGAGCGGTAGCCCGCCCAATCCCGGACGCCGCCCCAGTGACAACAGCGTTTTTCCCAGTGAATCGGTCGCCAATCACTGCAGTACATACCCTCCGTCGGCAAGCAGGGAGGCCCCCACGACATACGACGAATCGTCGGAAAGCAGGAAGGCCACGCAAGCTCCGACTTCGGACGGCGCTCCAAGGCGGCCTGCAGGAATGAGCTCAGCTGCTTTGTCACGTATGTCTCCGACGGTCATTTCTGTATCGATAGAACCGGGGCTTACTGCGTTGACACGAATGTCGTGTTCGGCGAATTCAAGAGCTAAGAGCCTGGTAAGAGTCCTCAACCCTCCCTTTGAAGCGGCATATGGTGCCTGCTCTGGATAGGCGATGCGGTCCTCCGTCGAACTGATGTTGACGATAGAACCTTTGACACCGGCGTCAATCCAGTGGCGGGCAACAGCAAGACTCAGAAAGAAAGGCACCGTCAGATTGGTGTCGATGATTTCGTCTAAGTGCTCATCAGGTTGCAACCAGAAAGGAGCCAATCGGTTTACGCCGGCATTGTTGACAAGACCGTCAATACGACCGTACTGATCAAGTGAGGCCTCTACTAGGCGTTTAGGGGTAGCGGGATCTCTGAGCTCAGCCACAACGGCGGTTGCCGAGGAGCCCGAATTCTCGATTTCGGAAACGAGGGGATCGAGGTCCTCTGGGGTCCGAGAAGTGACAATCAGTCGACAACCACGGGCTGCGAGGGATAGGGCAATTCCTCGACCAATACCACGTCCGCTACCGGTAACAATCACCACTCGACCCTCAAGCCCAGGTCGTGCGTTGTGTTCCGAGTCAGGTTTAGTCATTGTGCAAAGAGAGATAGAGAGAGGACCTGATCAGTAGTGTCAACCACGCGCTGCACATCTTCTGCAGTGTGGCCGTAGGACACCAGGCCAGGATGTATCGGCGGCCATAAGACCCCATGGGAACACATCGCGAGTAGAACAATCCGCAACAGTTCGAGGTCGCCCTCCAACACGTCTCGGCGGTTATGGGGCGGCGAGTCAGTGAAATGAAGCTGAAAGATCGAACCAACACCAGTCATGTGACCAGAGCCGTGATGATCGAGAACCTCTTGCATGCCTTTACGAAGGCTTGCCCCAAGGTTGTCAATGTGACCAAGGACAGGTTCGCTCTCAAGGACATCGAGGACCGCCATGCCAGCAGCGAGGGAGACAGGGTTGCCGGTGAACGTCCCGCTTTGGAAGATTTTGGTCCCGTCGCCCTGAGCACTTGGCCCGAGAACCGTCTCCATCAGGTCGGCTCTGCCGCCCATTGCCGCTAGGGGAAGACCACCGCCGATCGCTTTGCCTATACAGGACAAATCAGGAGTGACACCAAGATAGTCAGGAGCTCCGCCTACACCAAGACGGAGGCTGGTGACAACCTCGTCGAAAATAAGCACAATCCCGTGGTCCTCGGTAACCGCCCTAATCGATTCTGCGAAATCCCGGTCAGCGAGTACCGCTCCACCAGTTGAAAAGGCCATGGGTTCCATGATTACCGCCGCAAGGCAACTGCCATTCTCGCGGATTAGCTGAGAAGCCGTATCTGGATCGTTGTATGGGAGGACCAGGACCTGATCAGCAAGGGTGTCCGGGATGCCCGCCGAATCGGCGACAGGCGTTGGTCGCGATGCCGAGCCGGCGACGGCTCTGCTCACGGAAGAAAAAAGAAAGCAGTCATCCGAACCGTGATAATTGCCTTCAAACTTGGCAAACATCGTGCGCCCGGTAGCAGCTCGCGCTGCTCGCAGCGCCGTTCGCGTTGCTTCCGAACCGGTGTTGGTGAAACGGATCCGTTCAAGGTAGGGCATGTGCTGTTGAAGCCGTTCGGCGTATCTGGGTTCAAGGGCTGTCGGCGCCAACGTCGTCGCGAGTAGGCCAATCTGGTTACTAACCGCAGACACGACCGCAGGGTGACAATGACCTAGGAGCGACGAGCCGGCTCCCATTAACAGGTCGACATAATCGTTGCCGTCGACATCGATGACGTGACCTCCGAAACCGGTGTCAACGAAAACTGGGTGCGGTGTGTAGTACTTGGCAGCACCAGAGATGCCTTCGGGAAAAACTCTGAAGCTCTGGTTCCACAGGTCAGCCGACCCGGGTGTCCGTTGTCGGTAGTGAGCTTCAATATTTTCAGCGATGTCATCAACGGAAGTCACGGTCACGACCCCCGCATGGTCTTGCGCAACCGCTCGGTGGCATCCTCATCGACTTGGACTTCTGATGTGATCACTACTCCGTAATCTTCTTGGGCGCTTTCCTTCGACACATACCCATATTCGACATCTAGTCGAACAGCCAAAGGGTCCCGCTCAAGCGGATCGCCGTAACCGCCTCCACCGGCGGTCTCTTGAGCGACTACCTGGTCGTGGGCAAGAGGAATCATCGACTTCTTTGCACCAAATTCGGGATCCGCCAGTTGCTCGTTTTCGGTTTCCGGGTCCAACCTGTAACAGGCAGGGGCACCATGGTGACCTCGAAAGAGTCCATACGGTGGAACCCGTACCCGATTGCCAAGCAATGACAGTTCCCCTTTTTGGGCCAACAATCGATAATCGCGTCGGATCGAAAGACCTCCCCGCCACTTGCCAGGCCCGCCAGAGTCCTGGCGAAGCTCGTAGCGGTCGATGCGGATTGGGTATTTCATTTCTATTGCCTCAACGGGCAGATTCCAGGTATTACCGATGATCGAGTAGATAGCGCTCTGGCCATCTCGGCCTTCGGCACCACCCCAACCTCCCTCCGGGTATTCGTAAAGCACAAACTTTTCGCCCTCGCTGTCATGGCCACTCAAGACCAGGTTGTTCGATGACCCCTGGTCAGCAGCCATCAAAAGAACCGGATTTTCAATATCTCGAGGTATTTCTCCCAAGGCGCGGTACACCGCATTATGGATAACCGACACGATCTCATTACCTCCAGTACAAGCTGCAGGAAAGCGCGGATTCACAATCGTGTCTTCGGGCGCAATGATCTCAACTGGACGATAGCAACCAGAGTTCGGCGGAATGGTGGGATCGGTAGCCGCCTGGATAGTCATGTATACGCCCGAAGCGGTGTAGCCCAACACACTATTTAGTGGTCCTTCGACCTGAGGATCAGTTCCTGTGAAGTCCACTGTGAGGTCATCTCCGTGTACCTCAACAGTGACACGCACGGTACGAGGCACATCTGTGATCCCGTCATTGTCCATAGAGTCTTCTGCTGAATATCGACCGTCCGGCCATTTCAGGATCGCGGCACGAATCCGACGCTCGGACGCGTCCATCTCGATCTCCATCGAACGATTGACCGTTTCAAGCCCATACCGCTCGACGAGTTCTACTACGCGCTTGGTAGCAGTCAGATTGGCGGAAACCTGGCTAAGGAGATCCGACCGCATGCTCTTTGGCAAGCGGACATTGGCAAGAATCATCTCCATAACTTCATTATCGACTCTTCCACCCTTAATCAGTTTCACCGGTGGAATCCTCAACCCTTCCTGGTAATTCTCACGGGCCTGAGCGTAGAAACCCCCAGCAACGGTCCCACCAATATCCAGGTGATGCGCTCGGTTTGCTCCCCAACTGATGAGTTCACCCTGATGGAAAATTGGTGAAACCAGCGTCACGTCCGGTAGATGGGAGCCTCCGCGAAATGGGTCGTTAAGAATAATTGAGTCGCCAGCGGCAAAATTCTCTACGCCTACTTCATCGATCGCGTACCTAACCGAGTATGGAAGCGACCCAAGGTGAATCGGAAGGAACTCACCGTGGCTAACTAACTCAGCGCGAACGTTGAAAATGCCACATGAGTAGTCGTTGCCCTCGTTGAAGATGGTCGAGCTAGAGGTTTGGCGGAGAGTTATGCCCATTTCGTTAGCCGCCGATGCCAGGCTGCTGGTGACAACCTCAACGGTGACCGGATCAACGTCTCGAGTCATGAAAGATCAACCACAATCGAGCCGGTGACATCCACTTTTGCTTTACCAAACGGCAAGTAGGCAGTCGAGTCAATCTGCTGAACAATAGACGGAGTCACCAGACGGTGACCAGGTCGGAGATCCTCGCGGTGGTAGACCGGGATGACGGACGACTCACCAGATACGGTGTAAACTTCTCGCCGCGATCTTGGCTCGGGAGCACCCTCCGACTGCAGATGGCCTTTGAGTATTGGCTTCGGTATTGCCCCAAAGGCAGTGAGGCGGACGCTGACCATTTCGACAAGGTCGTCATCGAGGTCGTGTCCGTGGCGAGTCTTGTGAAGAAGGTGGAATCCGGCCACAGCGTCGCGCAGAATCGCCCCGTCGGGCTCAAGCGAGGCAAGCGGGACGTTTAGTTCGTATGCCTGTCCTGCATAACGCATGTCGAGGCTGGCACTCACGGTGCGGCCTTCGAGGCCAATACGGTCTTGGTCAAGTTCCGCGTGAGCCTGATCGCTGAGATCTTTGAGAACGTCAGAGAGATACGCGGGATCAAGGTGCACCATCCGCGCCCGGATTGTGGTTACCAAGTCGTAACGAACATCCGAGACAAGAATCCCCAGTGCTGAATTGCAACCGGGGATCGGTGGAATGATGATACGGCTTATCGCAAGTTCCTCAGCGATATGAACGCCGTGGGCGGGTCCTGCTCCACCAAATGCGACGAGAGCAAAGTCCCGAGGGTCTCGACCTCGCTCGACTGAGACCGAACGAACTGCGTTCATCATGTTTGCATTAACCAGACGAACGATGCCTGCAGCCGCCTCAGTCAAGGAGAGGCTCAAGGGCACAGAGATGTGGCGTTCTATAGCCCGTGCAGCGAGCTCGACATCCGGGTAGATCTCTCCGCCAAGGCAGTAATCCGGGTCGTAGACACCCAGCACGAGATTCGCGTCCGTCACTGTAGGAAGTTCGCCACCTCGTCCATAACAAGCAGGCCCTGGATCGGAGCCTGCAGAAGCTGGCCCCACTGATAGTCGACCGACTTCATCGACTCTGGCGATACTTCCGCCCCCGGCACCCACTGTGTGGATGTCGATAGTCGGATACGAGACGGCATATCCACCGATCTCAAAGTCAATACGCGTATCGGGATTGTTGTCGATCACACCGGTGACATCGCAACTCGTTCCGCCCATGTCGAGCGCAAGAAGATGTTTCTCACCCAGCAATTGTCCCAGGTACGCCGCTGCCATCGCCCCCCCAGCGGGACCGGAGAGCAGGGTAAGGATCGGGAACTTCGCTGCCCTCTCGGTTCGAACCAGCCCACCATTGGACTGCATCATCTGGAGCCGTGTTGCCAGCTTGCTTTGCTCCAACTTTATTTCTAATTTACTGAAGTAATCACGAACTAAAGGTGTGAGGTAGGAATTCATCACTGTGGTACTGGTGCGTTCGTATTCGCGGTGAAGTGGCAGCACCTCTGAGGAAATCGAAATGTCACCGGCTAGGTGGGGTAGCTCCTCTTTAATGATTTCGCGAGTTCGTTCTTCTTGTGACGGATTGAGGAAAGAAAAGATGTAAGCAACAGCAATCGACTCCACATCGGAATCGCGTATCTGAGCAGCGATATTACGAACGGTTCTTTCATCCAGATCGTCAACTACCTCACCTGAAGCCCCGATCCTTCCCGGAACCTCGAAACGAAGGGGACGGGGAACCAGGGGAGGCGGAATCTGTTCGTAGATATCGAAGAGGCTGTTTCGATGGGTCCGTCGGATTTCGAGAACATCCCTGAAACCAACTGTTGTAAGTAAAGCTGTCTTAGCACCCTTGCCAGTGAGTACTGCGTTGGTGGCAAGGGTGGTTCCATAGCCGACCGACTCAAGCTCAGCATCTGTAACTTTGGCGAGAGCTGCCAAAAACCCTGGGGTCGGATCCGGATAGGTAGTTAAGACTTTGGCTTGAACAAGTTTGCCGGTTAATTCATTTACGGTAACAACATCGGTAAACGTTCCTCCAATATCAATCGCAGCCCTAGTCATCGATATGCTCCAATCAAGCCATCTACTCGATAACGCCGACGCATTGGCGGATCCTCTGGGTGATGAGCCGCTCGTCGGCAATCATCGACTCCTCCAAATCCTGGGAGAAAGGGATTGGCACCGGCCGACTACCAACCCGTAACGGCGGTGCGTCGAGTAGGTCAAAACCTTCGGCAACAACACGACTAATGAGTTCACCAGCCCACCCTCCACGTTCTGTCGCTTCGTGGGCTGCGACCAACCGATTGGTCCGCGACAACGATTCGAGAACTAACTCCACGTCCATCGGCACAAGGGTCCGCAGATCAAGTACCTCGACCGATATGCCTTCGGCATCAAGTTGATCGGCAACGGTAAGTGCCTGATGCACAGTGCCACCAACAGCGACCACCGTCACGTCAGTTCCTTGGCGACGGACAACACCTTGGCCAAGAGGTATTGGCTCCACTGGATCATCGATCGTGCCGCGTGTCTTATACAAGGCCCGGTGTTCAACGAATATAACTGGGTCATCAAGATCCACCGCTGACTTAAAAAGACCTTTAGCGTCTTCAGGGGTGGATGGCACGATGACAGCCAAGCCGGGCACGTGGACGAACCAGCTTTCAAACATCTGGGAATGCTGAGCGCCATGGTGGGTCCCAGTCCCGCCCTGCGTTCGAATAACTAGCGGCACGCAAAACTGTCCACCGGACATGTACCGCAGCTTTGCGGCATGGTTAACAATGGCATCCATGCAACATGCAATGAAGTCCATGAACATGATCTCTACGATGGGTCGCATCCCCATCGCAGCGGCACCGATGGCGAGGCCAACCATTGATTGCTCGGCAATCGGCGTATCACGAATCCGATGCTCCCCAAACTGGTCACTTAGACCCTGGGTAGCGCGGAACACTCCCCCGTATTCCCCGATCTCCTGGCCAAGAATAAATACGCGATCGTCAGCTTCTAGTGCTTCAGCTTGAGCTTCTCTGATCGCTTCAACGAATGTGATTTCCCGCATCAGAAACTGTCCTCCAAGGCTTGAAGGGGATCAGGCGATGGCGAGGATTCAGCGAACTCGATCGCTTCCTTGATTTCCTCGTCAACGCTTTGCTCGATCTGATCTAGTACCTCAGCAGTGAGGTCAGTGGCCAGGGATTCGCGAAGCTTCACGAGAGGATCGTTTAGGCGTTCTCGCTCAACCTCGTCTTTTTGTCGATAAAGATGGTCGGCATCACCAAGATTGTGGCCTCTCCATCGGTAGCACTTCGCCTCAATCAGCGATGGCCCGTCACCTTCACGAGCGCGTTCGACAGCCACCCGGGTGACCGCGGATACGGCGATGACATCGGTACCGTCAACACTGACGCCAGGGAAGCCATACCCATCCGCCAGCCCGGCGATGTCCCTCCCAACGGGCATCTGGTCTGACCGGAAAGAATGCGCAAAGCCGTTATTCTCCACTACAAACACAACCGGTAGCTTCCACATCGCCGCCAAGTTCAAGGTTTCGTGAAAAACACCTTGTCCAACTGCGCCGTCACCGCAGAACGCCAGCGCCACACGTGGACTCCCAGTATGTTGGAAAGCCAGGGAAGCACCCGCGGCAAGAAACTCGCTGCCACCAATGATTGGATTCTGACAAAGGATGCCATGGTCGGCACTAGCTATATGCATGGACCCGCCCTTGCCGCCGCAATAGCCGGTTTTTTTACCCCACAACTCAGCACACACCGGACCTAGGTCGGCACCCTTAGCTATCACATGGCCGTGTCCGCGGTGTGTAGAGACAATCACATCGTCTGAGCCCAACTCAGTGCACACTCCAACTGAAACTGCCTCTTGTCCCATAGATGAATGAAATGGACCGTAAAGAGAACCTTGCTGATGGGCGCGTTCCATAGTTTGTTCAAATTTGCGGATCTTGTACATGAGTCGGTACAGTTCCTGCAACTTGGTGGACGGCATTATCTACCCTACGTCACTGTTGTTGAGCAGCGTTTCGGGCGCGTCACTAGCGTTTGGCCCAAAGGTTGAATCTCGCAGTCCGGTACTAGGAAGGCCCTCGTCCTGACCGGTCAACATCATTGCCATGATTGCCTCCTGCGACCCGATCTCAGTTGCGTTCGTATAACAAACGAACTGTCCATCAACCAAACTACTCTACGAACAGGCGCCCATCAACAACCAAAAGGCTCGGGAGCAGTCCGTTTAGTGTTCAAGAAGGCTAAGGCGAGACCTGCCTACTCACGGAAATGACAGTTAAGGTCAAGATAGTCGAACTCGCAGAAACGTCAACCAGACCAACAGATGGGAGTGGTGTTGTGACAGAACGAATGCATGTTCCTGTCGACGAGGAACTATTTCAGGCTATTGGGTCGGGAAGTCGATGGAGCGACGTAGTGCGCGTCGGGAACATGCTTTGGGTGACCGGGCAACTCGGGTGGAACCGACATACAGGGGAACTCGTAGAAGGCCTGGAAAAGCAGGCTGAACAGGCTCTAAAAAATCTGGAGAATGCCCTAAATCGTGCTGGCGCCACGCTCAGTGACGTGGTCCAGACCAGAATCTACTTGACGGACCACGACCACTACGCTCGATACGAGCCGATCTATAATCAGTACTTCCCGACCAAGCAACCCGCTCGCGTTTCGGTAGTCGTCGCTGAGTTGATCCACCACGCGCTTTTTGACATCGAAGCGGTAGCCGTGATCGACAGCGGCGGGTCCTGACCGCCGGTAGGAATGGAGCAACCATCGTGATCAAGACTGTCACCCTGCTAACTCGCCGGCCCGATTTGACGCTCGAGGAGTTCCACAGACACTGGAAATTTGTGCATGCACCCCTCGTCCTCGCTATGCCACATGTCCGCCGCTACGTCCAATGCAGCCCGGTCAACATCCCAGACAAGAAGCCGCCATACGACGGCATTGCCGAGGTCTGGTACGACACTTTTGAAGATCTGCAAGCCACTGTTGGGTCACCCGAATGCGACAGACTTCTCGCTGACGAGAAGAACTTCATGGGTGCCAGGACTGAGGACTCGATTTTCGTGATCGTTGAAGAAGATGAAATCCAGACAGATACGAATTAAAAATCTGACAGATTTATCTCAATTCCTGTAGTGCTCTGGGTTTGGTTATGAAGAATCCCAAGCATCACCGTGAACCCGGGAATGCTCTTTACACGTTGAGCCCAACTACGGCTGGCGAACGTCGCCTACCACCTGTTCGACCTGCCTGCCGTCTGGCACGTGGCCACGATCGGCCCCAGCGGAGAGCCGCACTCCTCCCCCGTGTGGGCCGACTTCGACGGCACCCACGTCCGCTTCCCCATGCCGAGGGCCGTCAGAAGTGGCGCAACCCCTGCGTCGACGACCGGATTTCTCTCTCGACCACCGAAGCACGTCTCACACCTCGGCGCGGACTGCTCTGCGGGAGCATTCGAGAACCAACTCGACCCTTAAGAAGTCGACCTGGTGGGCGTTCTTGACGGCTTGAGGGATGAGTTCCGAAACCAGCACCTACGGATCCGCAAGATCGACCTACGCCTCCACCCGGCC
>Ga0114999_10005334_pt1 | contig 15197 bp, 14 predicted proteins | sample ArcticOcean_MG_C_3_FD_89820 | JGI IMG/M metagenome (GOLD analysis project Ga0114999, IMG submission 89820) | Marine microbial communities from western Arctic Ocean - ArcticOcean_MG_CB8_126 | ecosystem: Environmental > Aquatic > Marine > Oceanic | place: Arctic Ocean: Canada Basin | collected...
CGGATCTTTTAAAAGGCAAGCACTTAACCTGCCTACGGTTAGAAGTATCATATGCCTTCGATCAAGGGAAACTTCAAAACTATTGCGTTCAGCCTAAACAATGACAAAGACACTACTTGGATGCATGGAGTTTATTTAGTTAAAGCACCAGGCCATTGCGTTGAAGCCCATACATCTAAAAATTTAATAAGCAGTTTAAAATTAAGTACTAATTTTTCTAAAAAATACAGAGCACCCTAAAGGCTAAACTTTACCCAACATGGCACCCCACAGATTATAAATTAGCGATTGGCCTGATGATGATTTGAAAACTTTATCGATTTTAGGTATTCTTCCCAAATGTTGTTTTCTTGGCGGCGGAATACCAAAAATGCGTGAAAATAGTGGAAAGTGGACGTTGAGGTAAAGCAAAGCGACAGTTGCAAAACTAAAATTAAGTTCTTCTATTACAAAAGAAAAGTTGAATAGCTGTTCTTCGATTCGCATACAAAATGCGCTTTATCCAACAATAGGCATACTAACCCTTCTGCAAATATATCAAAAAACGCCCGCATTTCTTGGCTTTTGAGTTGGTTGCACGAGTTTAATTTTTTAGATGCGAATAAATGGTAGAATATACATATGTTTAAAAACCTTATATTTTTGGTTTTCCTTTGCGTTGTAGTTGTTGCTGGTGTAATTGCCACCTACATATTTTTTTGGAATGATGGTTCAACATCCCTAACAACAACTCCTTCGGAACTTCAATCCCCACACGGGGGGGAAACAACCTCTGGACCAAATTCACCTTTAGCAGTATCTAAATCCTCCCCCCCTAAAGTAACGCCAAAGCAACTTAAAAAAACCATCGTCCCAAGTTTTAGTGTTGTTCGTATCACGCCAGATGGTAATGCGGTTATTGCTGGCCGGGCAAGCCCAAACAGTAAAGTTGTGATCGAAGACAACGGACAGTTTTTTGGCCAATTAAACGCCGATTCTCATGGCGAGTGGGTCTTCGTTCCCAAAAAGCCCTTTACGCCTGGGAGCCGCCAACTCGGGCTTAAAATGCTCATAGATGGGCAAAAATCTGTTGAATCCGACGATATGGTTGTTTTGGTTGTACCCGAACCAAAACAAAATATTTCTGGGCGCAAAACCAATAAACAATCACAGCCGCTTGCCCTTAAGTTCTCAAAAAAAGGTGGGGCCAGTTCTGTTTTACAAAAACCAACGGGAAATCTTACAATTGGTACCCTAAGCCTAGATACGGTTGATTACAACGAAACCGGACAGCTAATAATTAGTGGCCGTGCCACGCCTGAATCTACGGTGATTGTGTATTTAAATAATCTCGTTACTGGTAAATCCGTCGTTGATAAAAATGGTTCCTGGCGAATGCGCCCAGATAGCCGGGTTCAGCCCGGCTTGTATACCCTTCGCGCCGATCAAGTTGCCCTAAGTGGTAAAGTATTATCGCGAATATCAATGCCATTTTCTCGTGCAGAGCCAATCAACGAAATACCTTCTGAGCCCTTTGTTATCGTCCAACCTGGAAATAGCTTATGGCGTATAGCGCGAAAAACCTTTGGCAGTGGATTTGGATTCACTACTATCTACGAAGCCAATAAAGAACAAATTAAAGACCCAGATTTAATTTTTCCAGGTCAAGTTTTTGTCCTGCCTTCAAATAACAACTAATATCCTGACATTGCATTAATTTAAAACAATAATTAAGCTTTTTTATATCAATCAAGGAGGTAGTTGTCTTCATACAGCATGGTTCAAAAAATAGTTTTGCTTTAGTCAATAACTCTACTACATTGTTTGCATTAAGGCTGGCGTTAACAGTTCGTCAAAACTTAATTATTCTTACAAAAAATTCACTTTTGAAGTGTAATTATTACTCAAAAAGGCTAATTTAGGCCCACAGCATCAAAAACTTAAAAGCATTACTATTACTTTATGAGTATTTAATAGAATACGGAATACTCTTGCGTAAACATGGCCTTTGATATTCGTCTTGCGATCTTTAAATGGTGCATACCCCCCAAAAAAAAGCTGAGTGTCATAGGGAGAAATTGCACTTTTTGATTCTTTAAATAGAAAACCTGATGGCTTAACCAACCGCAAGTTGGCATCACCGATGCTTGACGCCGTATTTAAAACAATTACAGTTTTTCATTAAGTGAATTTGACACGCTAGTAATCCCACATAATTACAAATTTAATGCTTTCGTCTCTAAAAATATGTGAGATGCATCGCCAATGCATCTATCAATGATTGCTTGATATCGACAAGCCGCGTGGAATGTGGGACAAAGCGGAAGGCATTTAACAAAAAATGAGTAAAGCATTCATGATTAAAGACGTATTAGTTCCAATCAACAAAGCGGGTTGGCCATTTATTGCGATTTTTGCTCTTATAGCTTCTGGTTTGTGGTATTGGTATTTTCAAGCTGGTCTGATTGGCTGCGTTTTAACTCTTTGGTGCGTGTATTTTTTTCGTGACCCGGAACGGGTTACACCAAGGCGCGATGGTTTGGTTATTTGCCCTGCTGATGGCGTTGTTCAATCTGTTGTTATGGCTGTTCCACCAGAAGAGTTAGAACTTGGCTCAGATCCCCGGCTTCGAATTGCTGTGTTCATGAATGTTTTCAATGTTCATGTAAACCGTGTCCCAATAACAGGAAAAATTACCGCTAAAGGCTACCGCCCTGGCAAGTTCTTAAATGCATCCCTTGATAAAGCCAGCATTGACAATGAACGCATGAGTTTGAAAATTACTGGTGAAGATGGAACAGAAATTGGCTTTGTTCAGATTGCAGGTTTAGTTGCCCGACGCATTCTATGCCAAGTTAGCGAAGGCGACACCCTGAGCGCAGGTCAACGCTTTGGCTTAATTCGGTTTGGCAGCCGCGTTGATGTTTATCTACCTGATGGAGTAGAATCATTGGTATCAGTAGGTCAAACAGCCATTGCTGCTGAAACCGTTTTAGCCGATTTAAAATCGAACGAAATTGCCCGCTTAGGCGAAATCCGATAAAGGCAAAATGAACGCTATGACTTTAGACGTTAAACCAAAGAAAAATAGATCTCAACGAATTAAAGAACTTCCCTTTAACCGAATGATACCCAACATATTGACCTTATTAGCCCTTTCAGCCGGGCTAACATCAATTCGCTTTGCGCTAACAGACCAATGGGAATACGCAACCTTATCTTTGACTGTCGCTGCAATATTAGATACTATGGATGGGCGGGTTGCACGGCTTCTAAAAGGGGCTAGTAAATTCGGGGCTGAACTTGATTCCCTTTCGGACTTCGTATGCTTTGGTGTAGCCCCTGCCCTGATCCTTTATTTGTGGGCCATGCAAAATTCAGGTCGACCAGGTTGGATTTTGGTTATGCTGTTTGCCATGTGTTGTGGCCTGCGTTTAGCGCGCTTTAACGTTGCCACAGATGAAGATAATACACCAACTTGGAAAGCTCATTTCTTTTCCGGTGTCCCCGCCCCCGCTGGCGCCGGATTGGTGCTACTGCCAATGATTATATCATTCCAGGTGGAAACTAATTTCTTCCGCAACCCTTGGGTTGTATCGGCGTTTTTATTCACAGTAGGGGCTTTGCTTGTCAGCTCTTTTCCAACATATTCGTTTAAAAAGCTAAAAATAAGTCGCAGTTGGATTATGCCAACAATGCTTATTGTTGCCGGAATTGCAGCATTCTCCGTTACAGTCCCATGGCTAACGTTAACAAGTGTCTTAGCGCTATATTTGGGTACTTTTCCTTTCAGTTTCCGAGCCTTTCAGCGCTTAAAATCAACGGATAAGCAGGATCATATAGCTGTAGATTAATTGAAATCGACTAAAATTTCTTTTCCACAGTCAATTGTGGGACAAAAGTTTTCCTCTAAGATTGTTTCTCTTTAATTTTATCATGATACTATACAAATATAAGGATTTTAGCTACATTCATAATTCATAGGATGGATGTAATTTATAATTCCCAGGGAGGAACGGGTATAAAGGCGTCAGTCATCAAATCAACAAAGGCACGAACTTTCGGCGATAAATGCTTGCTGTGAGGGTAGACTGCGTAAATATTTACTTTGTTAGTCATCTCAAAATCTTCCAACACAGGTATTAACGTCCCTTCTTTAAAATCTTGACCTACTACAAAGTTAGTGGCTCGGAACAAGCCCAGCCCAGCTAATCCCGCTTTGTATAGAGCTGTTGCATTATTAGTTTCGAAATTACCTTTAACTCGGATACGCTGTGGGCCATTAGCACCTTTAAATTCCCACTGGTTCAAACTGGTCTCGAAACTCAATGTTAAACAGTTATGGTTTCTAAGATCCTCTGGTGATTTTGGTACGCCAAATTTTTTAATATAACTGGGAGCAACTGCAACCGCGCGGTGGACTGAGGTTATTTTTTTAGCGATCAGTGTGCTATCAGGCATGTCCGCTATACGAATTGCAACATCAACTTCTTCTTCAACCAAATTAACTAAGCTATCTGAAAGTGTCAGTTGAATACGCAAATTTGGATGTTGTTTTAAAAATTCTGGGATCAAGGGTTGGATGTGAAATTGGCCAAATGCATTTGTTGCATTGACCTTCAAAAGACCGCGTGGTTCCGCATGCAATTTTGTAACAGCCATTTCAGCTTCATCGATAGCAGATAAAATAGGCACACAGCGCTGATAGAATGCACGGCCTTCTTCAGTCAGACCCAAACGTCGAGTTGTCCTATTTAAAAGCCGAGCACCTAATCTATCCTCTAGGCGACCAATTAATTTACTAACTGCCGATGGTGTTAATTTTAATGCTCGGGCTGTTGCTGAAAAACTTTCATATTCTACAACTCGAACAAAGACAGACATTTCACCTTGTTGATCCATTACTTTCCAACATTGTAATATTTGTGAATGAATTTCATAAATTAGAATTATTTCTGCCACATTAGTAATTTTTAGGCAATACTCAATTATGCCGTCGCACGTTGATATTTAGGCGTCGCTGATAGAACAGACATGACGTCTTGACGCTGGCAATGGAACACGATTAATTATAGCGAACGAATATAAGGAGCACGCTTCGGGTGAAAAAATATTCCATATTAAGTTTGGCACGAAACGCCTTAAATTTCCATCAGGACTGGGGAAAAGCATGGCGTAGCCCAGAACCCAAAAAAACCTATGACGTGGTTATCATTGGCGGAGGAGGACATGGCTTAGCAACGGCTTATTATTTGGCTAAAGAGCACGGCATCACTAATGTGGCTGTGATTGAAAAAGGCTGGATAGGAGGCGGAAATACAGGCCGTAACACAACAATCATCCGTTCTAATTATCTTTGGGACGAAAGTGCGAGAATATACGAAAAATCATTGCAGCTCTATGAGGGCCTGAGTCAGGATTTAAATTACAACATCATGCTGAGCCAACGCGGTGTTTTGAACTTAGCCCATAATTTACACGATATCAGGGAACTTAAGCGCCGGGTTAATGCAATTAAATTAAACGGCATAGATTCAGAGTTTTTAACTCCTGAACAAATCAAAGAAATTGTCCCAATTATTAATGTTTCTCAGAATATACGCTACCCGGTGTTAGGTGCATCAATTCAGCGACGTGGCGGCGTTGCCCGCCACGATGCCGTTGCTTGGGGCTATGCCCGTGCAGCAGATGCCCGAGGCGTAGATATTATTCAACAATGCGAAGTCACCGGAATCATTCGGGATCATGGGCGGGTTACGGGTGTGCAAACAACTCGTGGCGTTATTAATGCTCCCAAGGTTGGGATTGTAACCGCTGGCCATACCAGCATTTTAGCTGCCATGGCTGATATTCGCTTACCAATTAATAGCTATCCCTTACAAGCCATGGTCACTGAGCCAGTCAAACCAATCCTAAATTCTGTCGTTATGTCGAATGCAGTTCATTGCTACATATCACAGTCCGATAAAGGTGAGTTAGTCTTGGGCGCTGGGATCGATGCTTATAATAGCTATACCCAACGGGGCAGCTTGCATATTGTTGAAGAACAATTAGCCGCTGTTTGTTTATTATTTCCAATATTTAGCCGCTTGAGGATCTTGCGAAAGTGGGGCGGTATTGTAGATACAACCCCTGACGCCAGCCCGATTATATCAAAAACGTTAGTTGATGGTTTGTACATTAACGGCGGCTGGGGGACGGGTGGGTTTAAAGGAACGCCAGGTTCCGGCTGGGTCTTCGCCCACACCATAGCCCGCGACGAACCGCATAAATTGAATGCCCCCTTTAACCTTGATCGGTTTACCAACGGATCTCTAATCGACGAGCACGGCGCTGCTGCCGTTGCACATTAAGGGAGACAACGGATGCTTTTGATCAACTGCCCTTGGTGTGGTGAGCGTAATGAACCTGAGTTTCATCACGGTGGTGAAGCTCATATTGAACGACCAAAAAACCCTGATGCATTATCTGACGAAGAATGGGCAGAGTATTTATTCATGCGAACCAACCCAAAAGGTGTTTTTTTAGAGCGTTGGGTTCATCAATCAGGCTGTCGCCGCTGGTTTAACTTGGCTCGAAATACCAGCACCAATAAGATTATTGGCTCGTATAAAATAGGCGAAAAACCTCCTAAAGGGACGCGCTGATGGCACAATCAAACCGCTTGGCAATTGGCGGCACTATTGATCGCGCCAGGCCTCTCAACTTCTCCTTTAACGGGCACCATATGCAAGGTTACGCAGGCGATACTTTGGCATCGGCGTTAATTGCCAATGGTGTCCAGATTGTAGGGCGAAGCTTCAAATACCACCGCCCACGCGGGATTATGGCAGCTGGTTCTGAAGAGGCTAACGCGCTAGTGCAACTCGAAACAGGTGCCCGAACTTTAGCAAATCAACAAGCAACACGGATTGAGCTTTATGAAGGCTTATCTGCCACTAGCATCAATTGTTGGCCTAGCCCTGAATTTGATTTGATGTCTGTGAACAGCTGGTTCCACCGAATAATGCCTGCTGGGTTTTATTACAAAACATTCATGTGGCCAGCTTCAGGTTGGAAGTATTACGAACACATCATACGCCGCATCGCTGGACTTGGTGTATCACCTTCAGAACCAGATCCTGATCAATATGACCACATGTACGTACATTGTGATGTTTTGGTTGTTGGTGGCGGCACAGCAGGTCTTTCATCTGCATTAGCTGCCGGACGTTCTGGGGCCCGCGTAATTTTAGTTGATGAAAATACAAATTTTGGTGGCCAACTATTGAACGAGCAATACCTCATTAATAATAAGCCTGCATCAAATTGGATTGATGCAACACTTAATGAGTTATCGAAAATGGACGATGTCACCATATTAAAGCGGACGACGGCATTTGGGTATTATGATCATAATTATGCAGGGCTTTTGGAAACTCGAACTGATATATTAACCAATGGTGGCGACAAATCACGCCAGCGTTTATGGCACATCAGAACCAAACAAACCATTTTAGCAACAGGTGCTTTGGAACGCCCGTTAGTTTTTTCTGATAATGACCGTCCCGGCATCATGCTAGCCAGTGCTGCGCGCACGTACATCCAACGCTATGGTGTCAAACCTGGAAATGAAGCGATTATATTCACTAACAATGACGATGCTTACCGAACAGCATTGGCACTTCACGAAGCTGGCGTAAAAGTAAACGCCGTCATCGATACCCGGAAAGTACCTGATGGTGATTTACCAAACAAAGTTATCGCAGCCGGGATTGAGATTATAGACAACGCTACCCTAACTGGCGTTAACGGCGGTCGTGGCGTGAAGTCAGTAGAGGTGATGACGTTGAACGTGGCGGCGGATGGGGTTACGGGAGCAGCCCGAACCATCACGTGTGACCTTGTTGCTTCATCAGGAGGATGGAACCCAGTTATTCATTTACACTCTCATTCTGGTGGTAAAGCAAAGTTTGACCAAGAACGTGGTATTTTTATTGCTAGCGAAACTCAACAGGCATCAGAATGCATTGGTGCAGCGAACGGTAATTTCCTATTAGCTGAGTGTTTAAACGAAGGATTTCGTGCCGGTCATAACGCTGCAACAAAAGTAGGGTTCAAAAAAACAACCCGACGAAAAGTACCAAAAGCAGAAATTATTGAGGAAAGACCGCATCGCTTAATTTGGGCACTACCGACAACAACACCGATTGGCGAACGTGGAAAACACTTTTTAGATCTGCAGCACGATGTGACCGCAGCAGACGTGCAATTAGCAGCTCGCGAAGGTTATGTATCGGTTGAACACACAAAGCGCTACACGACACTTGGCATGGCAACTGATCAGGGGAAAACTGGAAACATTCCAGGCATGGCCGTTCTTGCTCAAGCACTGGGCGTCGAAAATCCAGGTGATGTGGGAACCACTACATCTAGACCGCCTTACACCCCTATCACATTAGGCGCATTTGCCGGACGCAATGTCGGCGCTTTGACCGATCCAGTTCGCATGACACCAATGCATCATTGGCACGAATTGGCTGCTTGTAAGTGGGAAGACGTTGGACAATGGAAACGCCCTTGGTATTATCCGAAGCTAGGCGAGAGTATGCGCGATGCTGTTAACCGAGAATGTTTAGCTGCACGCAATGCAGTGGGTATTTTAGACGCTTCAACATTAGGCAAAATAGATATCCAAGGGCCTGATGCTGCAGAGTTTTTAAATCGGATTTATACCAACGCGTGGTCAAAGCTGGATGTTGGTAAATGCCGCTATGGATTAATGCTAAAAGAAGATGGCATGATTTTAGACGATGGCGTAACTACACGTTTGGGCAAAAACCATTTTCTGATGACGACCACAACTGGTAATGCAGCCACGGTTTTAGGATGGTTGGAAGAATGGCTACAAACTGAATGGCCCAACTTGAAAGTTTACTGTAATTCAGTCACAGAAACTTGGGCAACGCTATCGATCTGTGGCCCTAAAGCCCGTGCTTTGTTATCTGAATTCACAGATGACATTGATTTAACCCCAAGTAGCTTCCCGTTTATGGCCGTCAAAGAAGGAACGGTTGGTTCAATCCCAGCACGTGTTTTCCGAATTAGCTTCAGCGGTGAAAGCTCGTTTGAAATTAACGTCCCAGCTAGTTACGGTTTGGCTTTATGGACACAATTGATGGTCGCGGGTGAAAAATATGGCATCACACCCTATGGCACAGAAACGATGCATGTCCTGAGGGCTGAAAAAGGCTATATTATTGTTGGCCAAGAAACTGATGGAACTGTGATGCCTCAGGACTTAGGGATGGATTGGATTTTATCTGCTAAAAAAGATTTTATTGGAAAACGATCATTCTTGCGGCCTGATTCCGTACGTCTTGACCGTAAAAAACTGGTTGGTTTACTGCCCATTAACCCTAATGACGTTTTAGAAGAAGGTGGACAAATAATTGCTGAAAAAAACGATCAAAGACCCATACCAATGATCGGACATGTTACATCTAGTTACTATTCTGCCAATTTAGGGCGCTCATTTGCATTGGCTTTAATAATCAGTGGAACCGAACGCATCGGTGATCGTGTCTATATCCCCCAAGGTGATAAAACCATTACTTGTGAAATCACTACACCTATGTTCTTCGATCCAAAAGGAGAGCGCCTTCATGGCTAACTCATTTTTACGTCAAAGCCCATTAGCACACTTGCATTTAGCTGCGCGCTCAAACGCCAGTAACGCACTTCCCGTTGCCGGAGTCTTGATTTCAGAGCGCCCCTATTTAAAAAAATTATCATTACGTGGAAACGCTAACGACCCAAAATTTATGACAGCCATTAAAAAAGTGTTTAAATTACCACTACCAATAAAACCTTGCACATCATTTAGCAATAAAACTGGCAGCTCACATAATTTGTGGATGGGACCCGATGAATGGCTAATTGTAAGCCCTTCAAATGAGGCTGAATACCTATTCTCCAACTTGAACAAAGCTCTTAAAAGCCAGTATTATGGCCTTGTAGATAATACCGAAAGTAGAACGTTAATTCGGCTGAGTGGTTCACAAGCAAGAAGGGTTCTTGAAAAAGGTTGCTTCATTGATTTGCATCCCCGCTCCTTCAAGCAAGGTAGCGTAGTTAACACGCTTTTGGGCCAAGCACACATCACTTTGCATTTGACAGCATTAACAGACACAGCAGATTATCCCATATTCGATTTATACATCCACCGCAGTTTTGCTGAATATCTATGGTCATGGCTAGAAGATGCTAGCTGCGAATATGGCTTAGAAAACAATTCAGACTAACGTTTTCTAAATCTACTATAACAATATAGAACTTCATATTCTTAATCTAATTACAAAAGATGGATTTTAACTAAAACAGTCTGAGAGATAAAAAATGGTCTGTTCAAAAAAAACACCCAATGAAAATCAATCCTATCCGTGTCACCGATATGCATACAGGTGGAGAGCCCGTCCGCATTATTGCAAGTGGTTATCCAGATATTATGAAAGACCCTTTTAGATAAGCGTCGATACACTCAAAAAACTTGGACCACTTGCGCAAATTTCTTATGTTTGAGCCGCGCGGACATTTCGATATGTACGGGGTCATCCCAGTCATACCAGACCACCCTGATGCGCATATGGCTGTTCTTTTTATGCACAATGAAGGTTATTCTACTATGTGTGGCCATGCAGTGATTGCCCTTGCTCGCTATGCCATTGATAAAGGGTTAGTAAATCCAGTTGGGCCTGAATGCCAAGTGAACATCCGGTGCCCATGTGGATTGATAAAAGCATATGTGGAAATTTCAACTGGGCGCGTCCATTTTGAAAGTGTGTCTGCTTTTGTTTTTTCCCGACAGAAATTAATGGCGACAGTAGATTCTGGCCCAATTGAAGTCGACATTTCCTATGGTGGTGCATTTTATGCAATCGTCGCTGCAAATCAATTTGGCCTAGATGTTCGCAACTCAAAAACTAGTAACTTGGTGAACGCTGCCAATCAAGTGTTTAACGCCATAAAATCCCAAATCACTATTACCCACCCAGATTACACAGACCTAGGTTATTTATATGGAACAATCCTTACTGATGGCAATGATACCTATTCAAATCAAGCAACAGCAAATATTTGTGTGTTTGCAAATTCCCAAGTTGATCGCAGCCCAACTGGATCAGGGGTTACTGCCCGCATAGCCATTCAGCACCGCAATGGAGAAATCGCATTAGACCAAGAACGGCATTTTGAAAGCGTCACTGGAGCATATTTTTCAGCTAAAGCGATCATGGAAACAACCTGTGGATCACATAAAGCAGTAATAGTAGAAGTGAGTGGGCTAACACATTATACAGGAACATCGGTGTTCACTTATGAAGACGGTGATACGATTGGTGCAGGTTTTTTGTTAAGTTAAATAAAGATCAACCTAACTTCACCCAATGGAGCAATCCGACAAATAACTTCACATGGCTTACCTATCCATTGCGTTTCAACAACAGATCCAGTCATGATTACTTCGCCTGCTTTTAACTTTTCGCCCCGATCAGATTTTTGATTAGCAAGCCAAGCAAGTGCGTTCAATGGATTACCCATCACAGCATCTCCCAACCCTGATGCTATTTCGACACCGTCAATTAATGTTGTTCCTTGAACCGCAGCCAAATTCAAACCATCTATCGATACAGCCGCGCCCAAGACAGCGCCTGAGGAAAAAAAATCATCTGCAACAAGGCTTGGAATGCCAAAATCATTAAAATCTGTATATCGATTATCAACAATTTCAGCCGCAGCCATTACTGCTCCGACCGAGCTCAGAACACTTAGTTTAGTATGGGGAGCCTTGGACGGGATAATATCTTGATGTAACCGCAAAGCAATTTCACATTCAACCCCAACCCCAACGAAATCACATAAATGCAACACAACGCTTTGCTTGTAAACTTCATAAGTGTATAAACGCCCCGCACATGGATGCAAAATATTTAGAAATGCTTGCATGACTGGTGTTGTGCAACCAATCTTATGGCCACAACAAATACCTTTTGAACTTTCTAGCTGGGTACTTAATATCCCTTGAAGATCGTAACCTTCAGAAATATCAATAGGCCTTAGGCCATCCGGTAAACGCAGTGCTGGACCACTCGAGTTGCGTAACGCTTTAAAAGCATTAGCAGCTCTCACCATCTTACCCGCATTCATGAGGCTAATCTTTCATTAAAAATAAAATTTTACCATCGCGTCCCCCACGTTCTGCATGGGCCAAAGCTTTTGTTACTTGATCTAGGCGGTAGGTTGCTTCAACGGGAGAATGCAGTACACCAGAAACAAATAGACCTGACATTTCAGTATAAATATTTTTAATTTCTTCTTTCGACTGGTTCGATAAGCGATCAAATAACCAAAATCCAGTCAGGCTAATTTGGCGAACAATAGTATGAGTTGGTGTAATCATACATGGTTTTCCATCTAAGAACCCATAATTGACAACCACGCCACCATTAGACAAACAATCCGCTAAATGCTCGCATGGCTTCCCACCAGCTGCATCAATAGCCAGCGGCACATGCACATCACCAATCTCAGAGCGGACTCTTTCACCTAAATCATCACCATCGACAAAGACAAAATCAGCACCAATAGCTTTTAATATACTTATCGATTCAGCCCGCCTAACAATATTGATCGTTTTGATATCCATTTTCTTGGCTAGACGGATCACATGTTGGCCAACAGCAGAGTTTGCTGCATTCTGAATAATCCAATCACCCTCTTCCAAGTCGACAAAATCGTGAAGCATGAAATACGCAGAAGGTGGGTTGGCTTTCATTTGTGCGGCTTGTAACAAATCGATGTTTTCTGGAATACGAATCACTTGATCAGCGGAGCAAACAACTTTTTCAACCCAGTTTCCACGCCCGAGCAAAAGCACACGATCACCCACAATGTGTTCTTCAACATCAGAACCAACAGAAATAATTCGCCCCACTCCTTCAATTCCTTGGCGGGCAGGAAACGTATTTGGGCCAGGGTATTCGCCCCGGATCATCAATAAATCAGCTGGGTTAATAGCAGAGGCTTCAACAGCAACAAGAACTTCATTTGCTTGTGGTGGCGCAGGATCATCAACTTCAATACATTTACAAACGCCAAACGGAGCTCCAAATTTTGCGTATTCAATCACCTTCACGGTCATCCCCCTAAAAAATAGCTATGACAAAACATGCCTAAACTAGCAATGTTGTATAGGGACTGATTGTGTATAGGAAGCCTTATATGTTAGAATCTGGAAAGCTTGATTTTTTCTGAGCAATGAATGCAAGCAACTCTTCATCTTTTGCTACATCCATTTCTGGTCCCTGGTAGGAACCAAGCATTTCCTTGACCATCTTCGATGCCCGCTCTTCTGTTCTTAAGGCACCTTCAGCCTCCCATTGCTCAAACGAATTATTATCAGCCATGGTGGATCTATAGAATGCCGTCTCAAAATTGGCTTGTGTATGTGCGCAGCCTAGAAAGTGATTGCCTGGTCCCACTTCGCGAACGGCATCCATGGCTTGACCATTTTCTGAAAAATCATAACCCTTACACAAAACTTCCATCATCGCTAACTGATCGATATCCATAACAAATTTTTCGTAGCTAGAAGCCAGACCGCCTTCAAGCCATCCGGCCGCATGAAGCATAAAATTAACGCCACACATTACCGATGGGAGCAACGTATTTGCACTTTCATAGGCCGCTTGAGCGTCAGGTATCTTCGATGCACACAACGAACCACCTGAGCGGTAAGGAAGGTTCAACCTACGCACCAGTTGAGCCATAGCAGAAAACACAAGATTGGGTTCAGGTGAACCGAACGTTGGGGCCCCTGATTGCATAGAAACAGCGCTTGAGAACATCCCAAAAATCACTGGAGCACCTGGGCGAATGAGTTGCGTTAAAGCACAGCCTGCCATGCCTTCTGCCAATGCTTGTGCCAGTGTTCCAGCAACCGAGACAGGGGCCATAGCCCCCGATAAAATAAAGGGTGTAACGACACAAGCTTGATTAGCAGCAGCATAAACTTTCAGTGCACCTAACATCGTATCATCAAAGACCATAGGCGAGTTGGCATTAATCAGGCTTGTGCAAACTGTGTTTTGATCAACAAAGTCGTTACCGAATAAAATCTCACACATGGCGACTGTATCACGGGCTCGGTCTGGGTGCGTCACTGACCCCATAAAAGGTTTATCAGAATACTTTATATGCGAATAAACCATATCTAAATGACGCTTGTTAACCGGCAAATCAACCGGCTCGCAAACAGTGCCCCCCGAGTGATGCATGGGGCCTGCCATGTATGCCAATTTCACAAAATTTTCAAAATCTGCAATTGTTCCATATCTGCGTCCACCGTCTAGATCACGAACAAAAGGTGGGCCGTATACAGGTGCAAAAACTAAATTCCCCCCCCCCATGACAACGCTACGTTTAGGGTTGCGTGCATGCTGCGTAAATTCAGATGGAGCAGTTTTCAGTAACTGGCGTAACAATCCTTTTGGAAAACGTACCCGCTCCCCGTCTACTTCCGCCCCTGCATCCCGCCATAAATTAAGAACTTCCCCATCATCCCGAAACTCTATACCGGTTTCTTGTAAAATGATATCGGCGTTGCGTTCCAAAATTTCTAAGCCTTCTTCACTACAAAGCTCCATTATCGGAATGTTACGCGAAATATATGGCTGAGTGACTGCCGATGCTTCCACACGCGCCGTACGTCGTGCACTCCGCCCACGACGCACACTTTTTTCAGCTATTTCGCTCATATAAATTACTCCAGAAGGCAAATTAACTTCGTCATATTCTATTTGTGTGGTCCCAACACTCTAATCTGCCAGCGCCCCTTTGTATTTCAAACACGCCCCCTCATAGACAAGCTCATATATTTCTAAACGTTATATGATGGCGGAAACAAGACACCCAATGTCGACAATCACCAAGAACATTAGTTTCCATACAGGCATGACAATCATTGAAGATTTTATTATTTGCCTACAAAATAACATCTGTAAAAAATTAAACTACAGTTAAGCTCAGGAGGACAGGTATATGAGAAGCCATGCACGTGCAGTTGTCATTGGTGGGGGAGTTGTTGGAGTTGGCACTTTATATCATTTAGCAAAAAAAGGATGGAACGATTCTGTTTTAATTGAACGCAAAGAGCTGACATCAGGCTCCACATGGCATGCAGC
>Ga0114999_10005335_pt1 | contig 15191 bp, 16 predicted proteins | sample ArcticOcean_MG_C_3_FD_89820 | JGI IMG/M metagenome (GOLD analysis project Ga0114999, IMG submission 89820) | Marine microbial communities from western Arctic Ocean - ArcticOcean_MG_CB8_126 | ecosystem: Environmental > Aquatic > Marine > Oceanic | place: Arctic Ocean: Canada Basin | collected...
CCGCCGCGCCGCTCAGACGGCAGCGCATTGATCGATGACTGCAAATCCATCACCGCGTGCCGCCGGTCGCGCTCGCCGGAGCGTTTGCTCAAGCCATCGGCGATGGCATCCAGGGGTTTGTCCAGCTTGGGGCCTGATTTTGGCTGAACCTTCGGCGGCTTGCCGTCAGCGCCATAGGCGGCCTCGTGCCAGCGGGTCACCTGATCGTTGGAGAATCCGCCGATCTGATCGTCGGGGCGGCCATAGACTTCGCTCCCCATGATCGCCGCCATCTCGTCCTCGGTCCAGTCGGCGGGGCGTTTGAGCAATATCTCATCCGCCTCGCTGCCCTTGGCCACCAGCGCGTTTACGAATTGTTCCTTAATTATTTCCGCATCGGCCTTCTGGTTGGTTTTGCTTTCAGGTTTATCGCCGGCGGCTCCGTTGCGGCTCGCGCCGCCCAAGCCATCGATTTCATCGCCGAGACCGGGATCGTCTTCGGGTGCCTCCGGCTCCTTGGGGGCGGCGCTGCTTGGTGGGACAGCCGGATCGATGTCCTGTTCCGGCGCCGCTGGCGCTGTCGGTGCGGCGGGCGCGTCCGGTGCCTTGGGTTGCGGTTTGGCGGCTTCCGGCTGGGCGGGCTTGGGCGCAGCGCCTTGGTTTCCACCAGCGGCGTTGTTCAGACGCCCGATCCATGTGCCGATTTCCTCGCCGTTGCCGCCCTTGTCCTTGGGTTGAAACTGTTTGGTGGCCGGCAGGTATTCTTTGGTAATTCCGCCCAGAGACGGAGCCTTGCCGCTGGGCAATTTTACGGTTGATTGGCCGTTGTTCAAGGTGACTGGCTTACCTTCCACGTAAGGGGCTAATTTTTTGGGATCACCTGTTCGGTTGATCCAGGCGCTAGCGGCGCCGATGGTTTTGCGGAAATCGGGATGGTTTGGATCGAAACTGCCGGCGCCGTTGGGATTGCGTTTCGCGGCCTCAATTACCTTTTTCAAACGGCTGGTGACTACCTTCACCTCATCTTTGTCCAACTGGTCCACCACTTTCTTTCCTCCATCGCTAGCCAGAGCCCCATTGATGATATCCCTTTGCCCGGCAGTCATCGAACGGCCACCATCTTTGCCGAGAGCTCCGACAAGTTCAGCTTTTTTATCTTTCCCGATCCCCGCAGCGTCCAAAACTTTGATCAATTTATTGCGGCCTCCTTCCTTCCCCACATCATGCTGCATGCGGCCAAATGAAATCCCGCTATTGCCGGTGGAAACGGAACTGGTGTAAGTCTTCTTGCCGCCCTCGTCTTCCATTTCGAAGACGATCTCTCGGATGATTTTATCGATGTCGTGGTCGTTCATTTATTCACTCCATTTTGCTGTTTGATAATATTCTTGAGTTTACTCAACATAATCTCGTCAGTGACCTCTGGCGCCAGCCAGGGCTGATTTGGATTCTGTTTGCGAAGCCGCGAGAGTATGCGTTCTGCCTGGAACCAGGATTCGGTAAACATTTTGTCGGCTAATTTCGGATCGATAAGGGCGATCTTGCCGCTTCGCTTAATATACGGACTACTCAAATCATTCCGGACGCGCATAAAAACGGGCCGCGTTCCGCCCGCTAACAGAAACGTTCCGTCTCGCAGTGGAAATAGCTTCGGCGAAATATCCAGAGCCCGAAAATGGGCATATCTACGACCATTGAAAAATTCTGAGAATTTATTTCCGAGGGAAAAATAGGGCTGCTCGGAAATATAGAAGATCACCCAGTGGTATAGTTGTCGCCCGGAGGCATCGAACCGGCGAAGACCAGTTACATAAACAGCATCTCCGTCCGTTTCGCTGAAATGGCTACCGTCAGGAAGCCCGATTTTATCCCCGTACTGGGTGCCCACGACATTCTTCAACTGGCGATATCCGTTGGTCTCCAAAAACAGCCTTCTTTTCTTGAATTCGGAGGCTGGCCAATCCTTGATCGTGCGACCGGCAAAAAAATCATACAAAATTTGTCTGCCTCGCGATTTGGCGCCAGGGCGGTCCTGGTAACTGAATTCGACGAGAATTCTTCCGTCCGCTCCTTCGTAGACGCCCGAATTTAAATTGCCCGCACTTAGTTCTCCTGAAACACCTTTCGGAATGGACATCGCCCGGCCCCAGACATTGGGGTAAGGGGGATAGATTTTTTGAACGGTGGGTTTTTCGACGGCCGATGCCGGGTTCAGCGGGGCGAATAGAATTGTGCTGAGTGCCAGCAATGCCGAATTCAAGATCAGTGATATTGATTTCATGACATCCTCCCGGCCCGTTAACGATGGGCGCCGCGAATGATATTTTCTATGTCGTGGTCGTTCATTTAGATGTTCCTTCTTTCTGGTTGATAAGATTCTTGAGTTTACTGAACATGATCTCGTCGGTGACTTCTGGTGCTAACCAAGGCTGTTTCGGATTTCGATCGCGGAGCCTGGAGAGAATATTTTCCGCCTCATTCCAGGATTCCAAAAACATCTTGTTGGCTATTTCCGGATTGATGAGAATGACATTGCCGCTGCGCCTGATGTAGGGAGAGCTGAGATCACCCTTGAATCGGATAAATACGGGCCGCCTGCTGCCGGCCAGCAGAAATGTGCCATCGCGCAATGGATACAGCTTCGGATGGATAGCCGACGCCCGGAAATAGGCAAATCGGCGCCCACCAAAAAAATCCGAGGCGGCTCGACCGGTGGAATAATATGCATGATCGAAAAGATAAAAGATCGTCCAACGGTAAAGTTCCGACCCGTCGGGCTTGAACCGTCGAAGGCTGCTTCGAAATATTGTATCACCGTCGGCACTCCCGAAATGGCCACCGTTCGGGATTGGAATTCTATCCGTAGAATAGTAACCAACGACGTTTTCTAATCTCCGATAGCCGTTGGCTTCGATAAATCGGTACATCTTGTCGATATCGGAATCTGGTCCCTTCTGGGCTGGCCACTCCTTAAAAACGCGGCCCTTGAAAAAATCGTATAGATATCGACTGCCGGCCTCGCCGCCTGGCCGGTTCCGATACCAGGCTCCGACAAGTATGTGTCCGTCCGGACCTTCGAAAACGTTGTCCGCGAAAACAACTCCCGTAGCATCTTTCGGGATCGGCATTTCGCGGCCCCAGACATCGGGGTAGGGCGGATAGATTTTATTCCCAGCCGGTTTTTCCGCCGCCAAAGCCGGTGCTGGCATGACAAGCAGATATACGCCAAGTGCCAGCAATGCCGATTTCAAGACAGGTAATTTTGAACGCATGAACGTCTCTCCAGCCAAATTTACGGACTTCATAGTTCTTTATTTGTTCGAAAATTTTCCCAGCGCAACTGTTCAGCGAAAAATAAATTCTAAATGTGATCGATGTGCCAAAATGGCAACAGCCAAACCGCACGCCCGCTTCGCTTAAAAGCTACGCCGGCCAGGGCTCGCTTCGCTTAAAAGCTACGCCGGCCAGGGCCCGCCAATGCCTTAGCCGGCGGGGCCGATGATGCCGTCCCAGTCCTGCTCGGCGCAGGTGCGAAAGCCGCCGAACACATCGCGCCGCTCGTCGGTGAAATAATTGCGGTACATGTTGTTGACCGTGCGCCCGCGCGTCGCCCAGGCGCCGCCGCGCAGCACTTTGCGGGTGCCGAACACGGGTTCGGAATATTCCTGGTAGGCATCCGCCTTGAAGCCCGGATAGGGATCGAACTGGCTTGACGTCCATTCCCATACATTGCCGAGCATTTGGCGGCAGCCCCAGGCGCTGTCGCCTTGCGGGAAGGCGCCCACATCGGCGGTGCCCAATCCGCGCCCGTCCAAGTTGGCGCGGGTTTCAGTTTCCGGCGCATCGCCCCAGGGGTAGCGGCGCTTGGTGAGCGCGATGCGATGGCCGTCGGGCTCGCCAGCGGCGGCCACTTCCCATTCCAGCTCGGACGGCAGCCGCCGCCCCGCCCATTTGCAATACGCGTGCGCCTCGTACCAATTGACGTGGATCACCGGCTTGTGCGGCGCAAGGCCGATGATCTGGTCGAAATGGCGCAGCTTCCACTTGTCCGGCCCGTCGGCGAGCCAATAGACCGGATGCGCGGCCTCGGCCTCCACCTTCCAGCCCCAGCCGACATCGCGCCACAGATCGCGGCGATTGTAGCCGTCGTCGGCAACAAATTCCGCGAATTCGGCGTTGGTTACCGGCGCGCGGGCGATCTGAAAAGGATAGACGGTCTGCTCGTGGGACCATTTTTCATTGTCGAAAAGGAACGGCTCGGAGCCATCGGAGCCGAGCCGGAAGCTGCCGCCGGGAATCTCCACATCGCCCGGCAAGGGCCCGCCGTCCAGGCGCGCGGCATCGAAGCCTTTGGCGATGGCCAGATCGGGCTGGGGATATTCCAGGGTCTGGCGGGTATGGGTATAGGCCTCGGTATGCATGTCCTCGTGGAAGGCGGCGAACTGATAGATGAAACTGTCTTGCTCGGAGGCCGGATCATTGGCGCCGCCGGGCAGACGCGCGGCCAGCCGGTCTTCCACATCCTGCATATATTGCAGGCAGCGCCCCCGCTCCAACATCGGCAGGTCCCAGCGGACGCCGTGGATGACGGCGATGGAATCGTAGAGATCGTCGCCGTTGTTCAATATCGGCCGCTCGCCATAGAGCATGCGCAGGATGAACTGCTCGGCAAACCAGGCGACATGGCCGACTTCCCACAAAAGCGGATTTACGATGCCGAGGCGGGGGCCGATAATCTGTTCGTCGTCGAGGGAATTGAACAGCTCCACTGTGCGGGCGCGGGCATCTTTCAAGGTGTCGATCAAATATTGGTTGCTGACGATTTCGGTCATGGCGGATAGGGTGTCCGAAGTGAATGGTTCTTGGGTTGGCTATGAAGATTATTCAAATTACGCCCGCTGGCAAGCAGTCCAAATCGGGAAACCGGGTCACCGCCGACCGCTGGGCGCAGCTGTTGCGCAATCTCGGCCACCAGATAGAGACCCACGTGGACTATGACGGCCGCCGCGCCGATGCGATGATCGCTCTGCACGCCTGGCGCAGTCACGCGGCGATCATGGAATTCAAGGCCCGATGGCCCGGTAATCCGCTGATCCTGGCGCTCACCGGCACCGACATTAACACCTTTATCCACTCCCACCCGGAACCGACCCTGGCCGCCATCGAAGCGGCGGACGCGTTGGTCTGCCTGCACGATTTGGTGCCCCCATTGGTGCCCAAGGCGCAGCGCAAAAAAATGACCGTCATTTACCAATCGGCGCCGCCTTTGGCCGGCCCCCGGGCGCCGGCAAAGCGCCATTTTGATATCTGCGTCATCGGCCATTTGCGCCGCGAGAAAGACCCGTTCCGCTGCGCCGAGGCGGTGCGGGATTTACCCGCTGCGTCGCGCATTCGCCTGATCCATCTGGGCCGCGCCCACGATGAAAGCTGGGCCAAACAGGCGATCGGCGAAATGACAATCAATGCCCGCTATCATTGGAAGGGCGAGGTGCCCAAATGGCAGGTGCGCCGGGAGTTCGCCAAAACCCGACTGATGGTTATCTCGTCGCGCAACGAGGGCGGCGCCAACGTGGTCTCCGAAGCCCTGGCTGCCGGCGTGCCGGTGATCGCCTCCGACATCACCGGCAATGTGGGGCTCTTGGGCGAAGATTACGCCGGGCTGTACAAGCTGGAAGACGCGGGCGCCTTGCGGGCGTTGTTGCTCCGCTGCGAGACCGAGCCGGCGTTTCTAGAGCGCCTGACCGAACAGGGCCAAGCCCTGGCCGCCAACTTCACGCCCGAAGAAGAGCAGCGGCGCTGGGGCAAGGTGATGGCCGGGCTGGCGGGCTGAATCGCGGCGCCGGGCTCAAAAGGTCTCGGCGAAAAAGTCGCGCATCATGCGGTAGGATTTCTGGCACAACGCCTCGTCATAGAGCGACCCACCCGCCGGGTTGTTGGTGCCCTCGACGCAGAACGAGTGCATGGCGTGGCCGAACGTCGTCACCTGCCAGTCAACTTCGGCTTCGGTAAGCTCGGCCGCCAGCGCTTCCATTTGCGCCGCGGGGGTCACCGGATCGGCGCCGCCGTGCAAGGCCAATACGCGCCCCTTGAAGTTGGCTTTGGGTTCGGGATCGACCGGGTTGGGGGCGGTGACGTGGAACACCACGGTTGCCTTGAAATCGGCGCCGGCGCGCACCTGTTCGAGGGCAAATCCGCCGCCCATGCAATAGCCGATGGCGGCCGCCTTATCGGCATCGATGAGGTCCAATTCGTTGGCAGCGGCGGTCAGCGCTGCGTTGGCCACGGCGCCGCACCCGAGGATAAACGGCACATCGGCGCGGGTGCCGCGGGCTGCGGTTCCTAATTCCTCGAAGGTCTTTTCCTTTATCCCATAGCCGGCGCCGAACATATCGGCGACCATGACCACATAGTCCTGGCCGGCGACGTCCATGGCCATATCGATAGTGTGGCGGCAGACGCCGAACCAATCGGGCTGCATAAAAACCGAAGGGCGCTTGCCGGTAATACTGTCGTCATAGACGACCATGCCTTCGAACGGTGCGCCGTCATATTCGTAAGCAACCGGTATCTCTGCCATATCAAGCCTCTCTCTGGTTTGCGGTTAATCGGCGTCCGGATCGCGAGTAGCGCTCCAAGATTTCGACGTTCCTTCGACCATGTGACGGACATTCTCCACGCCGACCGGTTCTTCGAAAAACAAAGTTCGTTTGGCCGCCATATCGGGCATGTCCTGGCATACATACATGATCACGTCTTCATCGCCCGTCGCCTCGTGCTCATGATAGGCCCAGGCCGGGCATACGATTGTATCGCCTTGCTTGAAGGGATAACGAACGCCTTCGACCGTGGTGAATCCGGTGCCTTGAAGATAGTGGTAGATGGCCACCGAGTTATGGCGATGATGGGGAACCAGTTCGCCAGGATGGATAAGTTGAATGCCAATGAATATTCCCGGTGCGGCGCCCGCCAGTTCCCCATGATCCTCGTTAACCAGGCTGACGAAACGCCGCTCGGCGTGGCGGATCGGGTCTTTTCCCAGCTCGGCCAACTCCGCCTGCCAGTCTTCGGCCCGCCAACGGCATGGGCGAACAGGCGTGTGCCGCATGCGCTGGAAGTATTCGTCGGCCGAGATGGTTCGGGCGTTTCCGTACCCTTCCTCGCCGCCGGCCAAATTGTCTGGATCGGTTGTAGCGCCGATCAACGGTGTCTTCGCATCGGTAATATCGTCTGGCATGATGGCTCCTCTCTGAATTTATAAAATGACAAATTACTCGTATTCCGCTTCCCGAATTATGAGCGAATAAGATTGCTTAAACGGCCATCGCCGAAGCGTCCGGCGCGACTTGGATCCCGAACACGTCGGGCAGGCCGCCGAACGCCTGGAAGAAGGTCTCGCCGCTATCGCTGGTTGCCCATACGGTGCCGTCGCTGAGCCCGAAATAGAAGCCGTCCGGGTCCGCCGGATCGCTGGCAACGGCGCGCGGCGCAGCCATGGCGATAGCGTCCGGCAAGCCGTTTGTGCGACGTGACCAGCTGCGCCCCTGATCGTCACTGCGGTAAAAGCCGCAGCCGGGGCCTTCGGGCCGGCGCCAGCCCGGCGGCGGCACCGATGCGCCCGCCGTGAACAGGACTTGCGGCCGCCCCGGGTGCACCGCCAGATGCGCAAGATAGCTGTGTTCGAGCCCGTCGTTGGCTTCGATAAAGCTGTCGCCGCCGTCGTCGCTGCGATAAGCGCCGCGCCCGGCGGTTTCGATAACCACGGACGGATCATCGGGCATCACGGTGACCGTGTGGCCATCGAAATGGGCGCCCTGTTTGCAGTTTGCCCAGGTTTCGCCGCCGTCGGTGGACCGCACCACCCAGCCTTCCTCGACGGCGCCGAAGATCACCAGCGGGTCCGCCGCGCACAATCCCAGACCGCGCACATGGGCGACGTGGGGCGGGTTGGGAAAGGTCCAATCGTCGCGCCCCGAAAGCCGTTGCAGACCTTGGCATAGGTGCCAGCTCATCCCGTAATCATTGCTCTTGAACACCGACGCCGGCTCCGATCCGTAATACAGCTCTCCGGTCATGGGATGCTGAACAATGCAGAAGCCGTGCCGGTACAAGATGCCGTTATTGATCTCGAACCAGGTGGCGCCGCCGTCGTCGCTGCGCCAGACACCTGCAAGCAATGTCGCCGCATACAGGCGCCCGGCTTCTTTATGATCATGGATGACGGCGCGCACCGGGCCTTTGCCTTCGAGGCCAAGGCGCCGTGCCTCGCCGCCGCCGCCATTAACCACGCCCAGGAATGGGCCCTCTGCCGTCGCGATTACGATTGCCTTTTTGTGAGCCATTGCATCCTCCCTGTTGCCCTATCCGCGGCGCTCGGCGGCTCTTTTCCAAATGACGCGGATCAGCCAGATGGGAACCACGATTACGGCGCCGACCAGGATCGGTCCCGCCGCCCAGCCAACGAAGCCGGCGAAAATATTCATGAGCGTGTCGGCAAAACCGCCCAGGGAATCCAGCAGATCGCTTGCGTCCAGATTGAGCGCCTTCAAGATCCAGCCGACAATCAGCGATGCGACCAAAAGCTTGATGATGGTGCCGATCGGGTTGGACATGGAGTTGGACATGGGCCGGGCTCCGAGGCAATGGGCTGGCGCCAGTCTATAAAACCCTTGCATCGCTTCCAAGCACTTGAAATTCCGTGTTGCATCCAGGATCACCTGGGGTCAGCCTGGAGCCGGCAATTATCAAATGGGGGCCGAGCCGATGATGTATCTTGTGGCGATTATCGTACCACCGCTGGCATTGCTGCTGTCGGGGCGTCTATTTCACGCAATCTTCAACGCCATCCCCTGGGGCTTAAGCATTGTAATATTTGTGTTCAGCTTTGGCCTCGGCAGCTTCATTTCGAGCCCGCTTTGGATCATCGCCGTGGTCCACGCGATCTATCTGGTGCACAAGGAACGCGCCGAAGACCGCATGCGCGAGATCGCCGAAGAGACCATGCGCGAATAGCGCCGGGATATAATGCGCGATTAAGCGCCGCTATTTTCGTCCAGGGTATCGAACACGGCGTCTGAATTCAGCGTAAAGCCGAGCGCCGTTTTGATGCAGAGAAGCGCGGCGGCGTGGGCCTCGGTGCCATCCATGGAGCCGGTGCAATCTTCAACAACGATGGGCAGGTAATCGAGGCTATTGGCCGTCGCCGCCGTCGCCAGCACGCAGGAATTGGTGTTGACGCCGGTGATTAAAAGCGTGTTCACCGCCCGCGCGCGCAAGGCAAAATCCAGATCCGTGGCGAAGAAACAGTCTTTACGCTTTTTGCTGTCGATCACCAGATCGCCGTCTTCATAAAGGCCGGGCATGATCTCAAGCCCGGGGCTGCCGGCCAGATTATGGCGGAACTGGTTTTTGCGGGTATCGCCGGCCTGATCCACCTTGGTGCGCCAGAACGGATTGCCGGCGGTCTCGGATGGGTCGCGATATTGGGAGACAACATGGATGATCGGAATGCCGCGCGCCCGGCAGTGCTCGTTAAAGCGCTGATTGGCGGCAACCACCTTGGCCGCCAGATCGGCCGGCGCCGGCAGGGTCGCGACCGCCATATCAAGATGCCCCCGGTGCAGATCGATGGCGACCACCGCCGGGCTGACCTCGTCCAAACCTAGTTTCATAGCCGCCTCCGTCCCTTTGCCGGTCACCCTCTGTACCGGTTCCACCGTGTCCCGGTTACCCTCTGTCCCGGTTACACCGTGTGCCGGTCGCGCAGGGCGGCGGCCAGGGTGCCGTCGTCCAGATAGTCCAACTCGCCGCCCACCGGGATGCCGTGGGCCAGAACGGTGATTTTGGCACCTGAGCCCTCCAGCCGCTCGGAGATATAATGGGCGGTGGTGCGGCCATCGACGGTGGCGCTGGTGGCCAGGATAATCTCGGTTACCGCCGCGTCTTTCGAGCGCGCCACCAGCGCGTCGATGGCCAGATCGTCGGGACCGATACCGTCGAGCGGCGACAATACGCCGCCGAGCACATGATAATGGCCGCCAAAGGTGGCGCCCCGTTCCAGCGCCCAGAGATCGCCGACCTGCTCGACAACGCAAACCAGCGCTCCGTCGCGCCTGGGATCGGTGCAGATGGCGCAAATATCGGTGGTGTCCAGATTGCCGCAGCGGGAACAGGCTTTGACGTTGTCCGCCGCCGATGTCAGCGCCTGGGCCAGCGGGCGAATGACCGCATCGGGATTGTTGATCAGGGCCAGCGCCGCGCGCCGCGCCGAGCGCGGGCCGAGCCCCGGCAGCTTGGCCAGCATTTGGATCAGACGGTCGATGTCGGAAATGTTCATGGCTGGGTTCGGCCGGGATGGCTAAAGGCTCAAAAGGGCAGCTTGAAGCCCGGCGGCAATTGCAGCCCGCCGGTCAGATCGCTCATTTTCTCCGCCGCCGCGGTCTCGGCCTTGGCGCGGGCATCGTTGATGGCGGCGACGATCAAATCTTGCAGAACCTCGGCCTCGCCCGGGTCAATCAGGGCCGGATCGATCTTCAAATGGCGCGCCTCGTTCTTGCCGGACATGGTTATCTGGATCATGCCGCCGCCGGCCGAGCCGGTCACTTCGGTGGACGACAACTGTTCCTGCATTTCGGCCATCTTGGCCTGCATCTCCTGCGCCTGCTGCATCATCTGGCTGAGATTCTTCATGGCTCCATGTTTCCTTCCGTGTCTTCGTCCGTGTCTCCGTCGTCCTGGTCTTCGCCGCCGGAATTGTCAGCGCCCGAATGCTGCGCTCCGGCGCCACCGATGGAGCGCACGCTTTCGATTTCGGCGCCGGGAAATGTTGCCATGATCGAGCGCACCACCGGGTGGCGTTCAACTTCGCCAAGCCGGTCGCGGGCGGCGGAGTCCGATTGCTGGGCGACGGTCTCGGCGCCGCCTTCCTTGGCCAGGGTCACCATCCAGCGCGCGCCGGTCTGTTCCGCCAAAAATTTGGATAAGCGGCTGGATAGATCAGACGCGGCGCCTTCCCCAAGACGAATTTCGATAGCGCCCGGCTGGAAGCTCACCAGATGCACCTGGCCTTCCAGTTCGGTCTTCAAGATGCGCTCGTTGGCTGCATCGGCAAGCTGAATAATGTCGTTGAAGTTTTGCGGGGCGGGTGCGGACGTGGCTTCCGGCTCCGCAGCGGGCTGCGTTTGCACGGCTATCGCCGATTGGGCGCCGCCGGCGCTGGTGGATGGCGGCGGTGGCGCTTGAGATGGGGCGGTTGCTGGGCCCGGCGCGGCGGGCGTGGCCGGCGAAGATTGCAGCGCCTTGACCGCGTCCGCCGGCGACGGCAGATCGGCCATATAGGCAAGCCGGATGAGCAGCATTTCGGCGGCCTGGATCGGCGCCGGCGCCGACTGCACCTCGGCGACGCCCTTGAGCAGCATCTGCCAGGCGCGGGTCAGCACCGCCATGGTTAGCTTGTCGTTCAATTGGGCGCCGCGCGTTTTGTCAATTTCGGCGGCGCCGGGCTCATCGAGAACCGCCGGCGAGACCTTGATGCGGGTCTGCCAATGGACCACGCCCAACAGGTCCTGCAAGATGATCAACGGATCGGCGCCGCTCTGATAATCGGCGTCCAGTTTGTCCAGCGCGCCGGAGATGTCGCCTTGCATGATGCGCTCCAACAAATCGAACGAGCCTTCCCGGTCGGCGAGGCCAAGCATGGCGCGCACGTCGTCCTCGCCAAGCTCCGTCTCGGCGCCGGCGCCGATCGCCAACACTTGGTCGAGAAGACTGAGACCGTCGCGGACGCTGCCATCGGCGGCGCGGGCAATCATGGCCACGGCCTCGGCGCTTAAGCGGGCCTGCTCTTTTTCGGCGATGCCGGTGAAATGGCGGATCAAGGTTTCCACCTCGACCCGGCGAAGATCGAATCGCTGGCAGCGCGACAGCACGGTCACCGGCACTTTGCGAATTTCGGTGGTGGCGAAAATAAACTTGACGTGTTCGGGCGGCTCTTCCAGGGTTTTCAGCAATGCGTTGAAGGAGTGACCCGACAACATGTGTACTTCGTCGATAATATAGATCTTGTAGCGCGCCGAAACCGGCCGGTAACGCACGCCATCGATTATTTCTCTCATATTTTCGACGCCGGTGTGGCTTGCGGCATCGATTTCCCGCACGTCGACCTGCCGGTCCTCGGCGATGGATACGCAAAATTCGCATATCCCGCAGGGTGTGATGGTCGGTGCGCCATTGCCATCCGGCCCGACGCAATTGAGGGCGCGGGCAATGATGCGGGCGGTGGTGGTTTTGCCGACGCCGCGCACCCCGGTGAGGATGAAGGCATGGGCGAGGCGCCCCGAATCGAAGGCATTGGTGAGGGTGCGCACCATGGCCTCCTGGCCGACCAGATCGGCAAAGGTCTGCGGCCGGGTGGTGCGCGCCAGGACCTGATATTCCGGCTCGGCGGCCGCCGGATCATCGCTGGGCGAGGAGGCCGGTTCTATCGTCTCGTTCATGGCGGGGCGCCTTATTGGACGGGCCGGGCGGTTTAGGGTGGGAGACCGGACCGACGACCCGGGCGAAACTCGTTGCGGCTGCTTCCTTCCGGACCTGACCGGGTTCGCGAGCCGACCGTCCGCAGCCGGCCTCCCGGGTGGATTATAGCAGTTCCGGGGGGAGGCCGCGCAAGTCCGAATAGGAGACAGCGTGAGGTACACGCCAGCCCGGCTGGGGATGGCGCAGGCCGGGTGCCGCAATACTCTAGCGCACGGGGGTTGGCATGGTCGGCCCGTGCGCGACCTCGATGGGGCGCGCCCCCAGCAGCAAGAAGAAGTTGAACCACGGGAGACGTTGAGACAGTGAGAAGAGAAGAAAGAAAAAGGGATTCCAACACAGAGTTCACAGAGATCACAGAGATCACAGAGATCACAGAGATCACAGAGATCACAGAGAAGAATGAATGCGCTGCGCGCGGGCATAGTTTTCGGGCGGCAAGCGCCGAAAGCGTGGATAGTAATTGAAAACATTGTTCCAATTTTGTTCTTGACATGTCGATGTATTATATATATATTATATTTAATCCTATTTAAATACTAAGGAGGCTCTCATGGAAGTCCTACCCCTCAACCGGCTTTTTGGCCGGGGCGCCATTTATGATCCCGATGATTTGAACCTTGTGGACCGCGCGCTGCGCCGCCTGGACCTGATGCCGACACCGAAACGAGGTATGACCACCAACACCGCCGAGGACGTGATCGGCGGGGTGGAACGGCTGCAACGGGAGGCCGGCGATCTGGCCGTTGATGGCGTCATGCGCCCGAGCGGACCCACCGCAAGACGGCTTGCCGACATGATGCGCACCCGACTTGATGATCCGGCGCTGGCGGCCACCGTGTCCAACCCCTTTGGCCGCGCCGACGGCAACCCCTGGCCGTTCCTGGTCAAGACCGCATCGGCGCCGGCGCATGTCCCGGTCAACCGCCGCCCGGTCGCCATACCGCCTTTGATACGACCCGCGCCCAAGCCCTGCGCAGCCCCATCGCGCGGGGTTAAACCCATCGTGATCGGCCGCGCCGTCATTCCGCCAAGCGGCGTTGCCGGCGGAAGCGGCAAAGTGCCGCCCTGGACGCCGCCCTCACCGAACCGCAAACCGGATGTTTCCAAGCCGGATGCGTCTAAATCACCACCAGACGGCAAGCCGGAGGTTCCGAGGCCAAATCCCGGCCCCAATTCCGAATTTGCGGACGCCATTGCCAAGCGAGAATCCGGCGGCGAGCCGAATCGGGGCTGGGGCGCGGTCAACGAAACCAAGGGCCCGGATGGCAGGGTAACCGACCGAGCGCTCGGTCGGTATCAGATGACCACCTCGGCATTGGTCGATGCCGGTTACAAACACCCCGACGGCACCTGGACCGGCAAAGGCGGCGTTAAAAGCGATAAGGATTTCCTGTCCAGCCCCGATGCTCAAAACGCAGCCCTCGGCGATTTCACCGGCAAACTTTGGGGCCAATTGGGCGACGCGCGCGGCAAGATTGGTGGCAAGATAAATGGGATCAAAGGTGATATCACAATAACACAGGGCGGCCTAATTGCAGCGGCACATCGTCGTGGCGCTAGCCGAGTAAATGAATATTTTAATTGGTTGTCAAAAAACGGAGGTAATTCAAAAGCGAATTATCAAAAATTGGACCCAAGGCTCGCCAAACAATTCAAGCAAATTGAGACGAGACTGCGGGAGTTTCAGGCTGTACCCTATGAAAGGTAGTCATATCGTAATTACAATAACCTGTGGTTGTCACAACATCTTTGCGCGAAACATTTGAACCAATCTATCATGGCCAGTCGCAATCCTCTCAGCCGATTATTTAGATTAGCCTGGCCGGTCTTGCTATTATTTTGGCCGGAACCAGTATTCGCCCAGCGCACAGCCTTAAACTGGGCAATACCTTACCACGGAGCCGACAAAATTTTTATCTCCAAGTTCCTTCATAACCATTCCATCCTTGGTGAATGGATGGGAAACGGAATATTGAAGTTCGACGAGAATGTTTCTGTGGCCTACATCGATCTCAACAAAAACGAAACCTCGGAAATGATCGTAGGCGCAGTTCATTCTTCCGCCACCTGCGGTGGAACCGCCCCGGATGCTGGATGTCCATTTTATGTGTTTCGAAAAGCATTCGAAAAATGGGAATTAATGGGAGAAGTCGACGGCAAGGAAATTCTTATAACGAACCAATATTCCGACGGGTATCGTATTATCTGGGGTCACTATTATGGTTTCCGCTGGAAAAGGCATTGAAACGGTTCGAAGCATTTTGTTTGGATCACGTGAAGAAGGCGTGCGAAAATCCGTCCAAGGATGAGAGCGGGTGACTGGCCTATCGATCCCAAGCCATTCATCGGGTCGACTTAAGTCGACCCCTTTGCTTCGACTAATTTTTACGCGGGTTCGTAACACGACGCTTTTTTAATGTTCCATCCGGTGGCGGGTTACCCCACAGCAATATCCCGGTATTCGCAACATAAGTCAGTGGAATTTTGGGGTTGTTTATATCTTTGCCTCCGTCATTGTGCCACTTCGTCTCCCATTTGACGTAATAAGGTTCCATCTGCTCGAGTTTCGGGACATATGTGGACGACCCCCTTTGTGCAAGGGTGATTTCGGGTTCCGGTTTAGATTGCGTGCAGTCATATGTCCGGCCTGTTTGCGCGGCGCTTATGGCCGCTGGCCCTGA
>Ga0114999_10005336_pt1 | contig 15189 bp, 29 predicted proteins | sample ArcticOcean_MG_C_3_FD_89820 | JGI IMG/M metagenome (GOLD analysis project Ga0114999, IMG submission 89820) | Marine microbial communities from western Arctic Ocean - ArcticOcean_MG_CB8_126 | ecosystem: Environmental > Aquatic > Marine > Oceanic | place: Arctic Ocean: Canada Basin | collected...
AAAGCGGGCCCTCGGAAGGTTCACAAGCGTCACCGAATTGTTCTGGGCCGCCACTCCCGCTCCCGCATCGGTGATAACGTCTGCGTTGTAGTATCCGAGCCCCTCCCCTGAAGACCCAAGGAGTTCGAGCGACATCGGCATACGTTCGAGGCGGCCTCGTCCTGGGGGGCCTTCCACGGAGTACGTCTGGGTCTCTGGCGGCAGGGAGCCGCGGAGATAGCCGTTCGCTTTCAGCCACGCAAATGCTTTTTTCTGTTTCCCACCTTTGAGGACGGGAAAGATGCGGAGTAGTTTTGCTGCTTTTTCATCTTTGGTCATTGAGCTACCGTTCTAAAAAGTTTTCTTTGACCCAGCCGTTGAAGTAACGGTTCACTCTGTTTTTCTCGTCAAGCCAGCCGTTGTGGCGGGCCGAATCGAGAACCTTCTTGAGCGGCACACTGGGGCAGAAGGTTTCAAAGACTGCATTTGCTGCTTTGACGCCATGAACAACGCGCATGATGAGATAAGCCTCCGCCATGCGTTTAAGGGACTGGGCATCAACGGGCAGGTGCTGCGTCTGTAGTTTCTCCTTGTCTTTTCTGCGCTTCCTGTCCTGTCCCTGCGCTCTTTTGCGCCCTTTCTGGGTATGCCAGAGGCGCACCATTGTCGGACTGTTATCGTAGCTGCGGAGCATTTTTTCCAAATGGTTAAGCTGTTTATCCCTTTGCTCCTTGTTCCGACCTCGTAGGTTCTTGGCGCGCTCACGGGACACGTTGATGGCGCGGAAAATGTCCTGTCGCATATCACTGGTCAACCATGCGCCCTTGCGCATGAAGAGATAGGCGAGAATCATCAGCGCCTCGGGCTCGTATGCCATACTGCGCCCGACCGCGTCAAACGGTTTTCGCTTGCGCTGCTGTTCTGTGATCCGAATGGACTTCAACAGGCTGTCCCGTTTTTTACGGAGACGGGTCTTGTATACCTTGGCCAAGTCTGGAGCCAGACCTGGCACGATGGGGACATCATCAGGATAGTCGATGATGTCTGCGATTATCTTCCAAGCCTGTTGAGCAGTGGAAGACCCGAAAAGGGAAGGTGAATAGGATACTTTTGCCATGGTTTACGCACTTAATTCCTGTCCGAGCTGGGTGAATTGTGAAACAATCACCTGCTTCTCTGGATCGGTGCCCGCATCTCTTTTCCACGATTCCTGGTGGATCAGTTCCTGGGCGAGCGCAAACGAACCAACGATCTTTTCTACGCTTCCGCCGCGCTGATACTCTTTCTGAGCTGTCGCAAGAAGACCCTGGATTCTGGCGTTGGCAGTTCGGCCACTCAGAAAAATTCCCAGCACGCTGGCTGCAAGCACAACATTGGCTACATTTCTATTCATTTTTTCTCCCGATGTCCTTCGGATATATAATACCCCATCAAAATTATTTGGCGCAAAAGAGGGACTCCTCATGGATCGGGCAGCTCAATGGACCTCAAAATGATTATGATGAGGAATATGGTGCAGGTGATGATTTCAGGGATACCCATTCAACACTCCCAGACCCGCTCGAGAAGAGGCTGCATGCCTGGAACGAACTCCATACCCTCTGTCTTTGGAGAAATCCAGCGGTATTCGCTGTGCTCATGCCCATGGCTCGCCTTTTGAAGAGAGAGGTCTCCACGGGTGTGCCGCAGGGAAACGCGGTAGATCCGTTCGCTCTTCCTTTTTGACCGCCTGGACGCAAAGGGGGTCAGCGCAATTGCCTTCAGCCCTGTCTCCTCTTCCAGCTCCCTGATCGCAGCTTCGGATTCGGATTCACCCTTGTTGAGGTGCCCCCCAGGAAGACCCCAGCACCCAGGCATCCATGTATCCTGGGCCGAACGTCGGAGCGCCAGCACGCGCCCTTGGCGGTCTTGGACCAGCACCAGAGCCACATTGCGGTGGGGTCGCCTGGCAAGACGTGCCGCCACCGCGCCCCCCAGGAGAATACCAAACATTCCCATAATTTTGACCTCCAAAAACCAAAATCGCCCTCATAGGGTAGTATATGATATGAAAGACGAACGGAGTGAATAATGAACAAATATTTGGCGCAGATTTCGAGCGAAGATAGTCTGTTCGGAATGGCTGCCAGTGACGATCCTGGGTGGGCTGACGAGCATCTCGGAGCCGATGAAGTCGAAGATAAAATCTTAGATGTTGCGCAGGCAGTTGAACTTCTCAGCGTTCCCCCCCCTCCGCAAGCACATGAACTCAGAGCGTATCAGAAACAACTGAAAAGACGCATCAAGCACCTTGAATCACAGGTTGTCTCTTTGAAGCCCAGTCCACGCAAACGGGCCTTGAGACAAAAGCTGCGGCAATTGAAGCGCCGCGGATCACCCAACATCCTCGAGGGATTGCCCCCTCTGGCGTATGCAGCAATAATGGGGGGAGCAATCACCGCCGCCACACCCGTCTTTGCGCAATCCTACTACCGTCGCCAGATTGATTCTCCCGCCCAGGCGCTGCCCCACCAAGCGGTTGACCAGTGGGATGAACAGAAGGGCAACGACTTTACCGCAACACCAACCTACCTTCATCTTCTTAAGCGATACAAAGCCTTCTATGCAGGGGAATTCACTGTCTTGACGGGTCTGCTGTATGTCATCTTCTCCAGACACGAAAAGAAGAAGTTGAAAACATTGCTATGAGCCAGAAAAAACCCCTGCAGAACTGTCCAAGTTGCGGCACGGCCCATAGTAAGAAGGGCTGCCCTCCTGGGTCAACCAATCTGCAGAACACCGTCGGCGCAGGTGCTGGCCCCTGGGAATGGCATCAAGCTGTAGGTGTCGTAGCCCTGGTTGGCGTAGCGGTCTTCTACTACCACAGAACGTGGTCCAAGCCAAAGAAACCAAGGGAAGCAAAAGGAAGCCAGTCTTTTGCCCCCATGTCATTCGGATTCTGAGATGAGCAGAAGGACAAAGAAACGGCTGGAGAAAATCCTTCTGAATGAGAAGATAGTCGGCCGATCGAAGGCGGCTCGACAATACAAGAAGGGCGGCAAATGGGTTTCTGCCACAAGCACCGTCTCCAGTCTCGGAATGGCAGCCGCCACACCTGCCGTTGCTGGCGCTGCTGGTCTCGGATCTGCGGCTGCGACAGGTACAATCGCTCTTGCCGCAGCATTTCCCATTGGAACCATAATTGTCGCGGTTCCAGCTCTTATTGGGCTCGGTTTCGGGGCTGCAAGGGCTGCGAAGAAGAAGAACGCAAAATACCTGACCAAGGATCAGGGTGAGCTGGCAAAAATGATCAAAAAGTACAAAAAGAAAAAGTCCACATGGCGGCAGGAAAAGGCGCGGGAGCTTCTCAAGGCCTACAGCGGGCATCTTGACAAGGGCAAAGAGAAGACTTGGTTACCCCATGACGGGAACAAGCGAAAACGCTCAAAAAAGCGTTGGAAAGCGAACAAAGCCGAGATGGAGATGAGGATGATGGCGGTCTACATGGCCGAGTATCATACCACCCCGAAAAAAGCGTATTCCAAGAGCGAGAAAGCAAAATCGCAAAAACTCATCCAGTCGATCAAGACGAAGCAGCTGGCCTCCCTCGATCCAAAGACCTCCCCGCTGAGCATCAGCTCTCAAGGAAAGGTCATGCTCGACAGGGTGATGATGCAAAAACAGGCAGCAAGGATGCTCCAACGGCCCACCGAATACAGCGACATGATCCAGATGAAGGATGCTCGAGGCCCCCAAAGCGTTCTCACCACACTCAAACAGGCTTCGAGTTCTGGAATCACCCTCCCTCCAGGCTACCAGCGGGAACTCCAGAAAGCCGCGAACCTTGGAATGGCGCTTAAAAGCGCAGGCATCGAGCCCCAAAGGGTCGAAACGGAAAAGGACGGTTCCAAGACAAAGTATTTTGTCGTGGGCGGCATCGTTATCGTCCTGTCGGTAGCGGGAGCCTACATGTACAAGAAGTCAGCTGAGGCCCAGGCCTGAGAGAACTTCCAGTCCGCTCTTATCGTTCAATATGCGGATGAAACGGTCGCCATCCGCTGGGCCATGAGCCAACAATCCGAAAGCAGAGAAATCGACTTTGTCCGACATGAGCCAAGCCACCAAGGCCTGGTACTTGTTCTGGCAGATCCTGTAGTTCATCAGGGTGATCATGGGATCCATGGCCATCATGGTCATGGTGGGGTTCTTCGATGGGTCGTAGAAGCCAACGCGGGTGATGGCCTCGGCAGGGATGGAATTGGCGTAGCCGCAGTTTCCCAGACCTTCCAGCGAGTCCGTCCAGCATGGGTGGAATGCCGTCAGACGGTCGCTGAACCACTTGGTCCGTCCTGGCATTCCCGCAGCTGGTAGATCCCAGCCCTCCATCGAGTGTCCACGCGTGGCCTGTTCCATGAAGTCCTCGTCAGGAACCATGTCTTCGTCGCACAGCCGATCGCTGTCGATCTCGATGATGCCCCAGCGCTCTTTTTCGGGGGTCGCGTTCATGGCGAAATAGCCAGCGTAGGCCGTGGTGAGGTAGATAACGTCGGGACTGGAGGGGTGGTCCTTCCAGGTTGATTCCCCATCCCGCCATCCTCGAGGGGTCAGGCCTTCGCTGAGCGCGAGCCGCGCCACTGTTTCGCTGGTTCCGTGATAGAGCTTCATTGGAATTCGGGCTCCATGATTACCGATGGATCGGCAATCACGAACCTGCTCTTCGGATCTTGGTTGTACCAGTGCTTGGCACCCAGCTCGGCAATGATGTAGGTCGTTGCGGTGAGCATTGGCTCGTTAGCCAGCAAGGCCTCGCCCTTGGCTACGTGGTGGGAATGGAGCCCAGGGCGCAAAGCGCCGCTGGGCTTGAGGATCAGGTACAGGCACCAGTTTCCCCGCGACATTGCCAGACAAAGTCCGCTCTTCGGCTCACAGACAGAGCATTCACGCCCACAGAAGGTGCCGTACAGTGCTTCCATGTCATCCCACCTTGACTTTTAGGGGTCTGGAAGGTATCGAGAATGCGTATCCTTGCAGATGCGCGAAGCGACCAAGAAAAGAGCCACTCCAAGCAGTGGAGAAGATCAGCCCCGTATCAATAAGCTCAGCGAGATCACTGAGATCAAGGTCGGTGACAGCTTCAGGGTATTGGCTGTCCAGAACAACAGATCCGTCAGGCGGATCGCAGGAAATGGAAGCAGAAAGCTCTTCGATTCCGTAGCGGATTTTTGTATCGCTGAGATAGACGCGCAGATGGTTTTCCTGGGCGAGATCAATAGGCGGAATCGCCCAAAGGACAGATGCGGTCTGGATGCAGACATAGAAGGTGGTGGGAATGGGATCAGACATTAAGTCTCCGTGATGTGCCCGAAATTGGGCGGGTTAAAGTCAGGTAAGAAGGCCGTTCTCTCGGGCGAGTGCGACCAGTTTTGTTCCCATGGACTCCATCACCCCCAAAGGGGGTGTATGATCTCCAATGGCGTAGATCAGACCCATCTGGCGCATGCGGCTGCACTGGGTCATTAACCAGACTTCTGGGGTCATTGTCACGAGTTCCCAAGGCTCCCACTGGTAGCTGATAAGGAAATGTTTTTCCATGACATCGAGTCGGGTGTAGTCGTTTTCCATAGCATCGACTGTGGTTTTGTTCCAGTAGTCTGCGCTTCGAGACAGGCGGCGGAGCATGCGGGAATATTCCAGGGGATCGCTGGTCGCCCCGAGTTGCAGCAAGTCGTTTTCCTTCATCCGATCAAACATGTTTTCCCTGGTCAAGATCAGAGGGATGTCGACTTCGCAGTCGGTGACCGTGTCGGCAACGAAAGTGACGAATTTACCCATTTTATCTGCATCGAGCAGCATGCGGACGGTCGCGAAACCGTCCACATCCCGCTCCACTCCGATTCGCGCAGCAATGAGAGAGCTGATTGGAATGCGCATGATTCGGGTCATGCCAAGATCAACTTTCCGTCAACGACAGTGACAGTCTCCACGAATTCATTGATCTTCTGATGGGTCTGGAACTTCTTCTCAGGGCGCACTCCGTGGGCAGCCCAGGTGAAGGCGTTGTGCAGACCGTACATGTTCTGCTCCCCGCGGAACTCCTCGAACGGAGGCTGGAGCCAGTGCTCAGATGCCTTGCGGGAGATGCCATGGTCGACCACGCCACTCGCGTTCATTGCGCCTACGAGGCAAAGACCCTGTCGGGTGGTGAGAGGGGTCTCTTTCAGCTTCTCCATCCAGGTCACACGATCCTTGTATTTCTCGGTTCCAGCGGCGAATGCCTGTCTGAACATGTCACCGAGGTCCCGCATGGCACCAGTGGTATGCTTCCTGAAAAGGGTGATGTCCTTGCCGTGAATGATTTGATTGGAACAGATGAAAATGCTGGGACCGATAGCGATTCCGATGCTGGCGCTTCGGTCATAGGTGCTGCGCAGACCGATTGTCAGAGGGTATGCCTCAACAAGCTGTGTTGGGAGAATATCTGGGAGCAGGATCTCCGTCGAGGGAGTCTCCGTTTCCACATTCTGCTTTCCCCAATCTGAGGATCCCTCAAAGAAGAGCGACATATAGGCTCGCTGCCCCTCATGTGTCACCTCGATTCGGTCGCTCATTTTTGTGAGACCGAACTCCTGGGAGACCTCGGTGGCCAGATTGTATAGGGTATTGTGATGGATGCCCAGATAGGTCGCAGTGGATTCGGGCTGTGGCAGGGTGACCAGAATGCCAGGGTCGGTGTAGGTATTGTGTGAAGATCGGACGCTCATGGCGCGCTCCTTGTTTTGGGTTGGTTGGTGTTGGTTGGTAGCTCTGCAAAAACAGAACGTATATATGGTGTATTTCGGGTTTTTGCGAGTGTCAAGAGGTTTGTGGAGGTATTTCTATGGGTGGGCGGGGCGCTTCGCCAGGATCTCGAGCAGGTGTGGCGGGACAGGACTTTTTGCCACAATCCACTCCTGGCTGTCCGGATCCCCGATGATCCAGCCGTGCTGGGAACGGAGAACTCCGATGGAACGTCCGCGGATTTCAGTGTCAACCACAGCAATGTTGAGCTGTCCGTAGTCGGTACAGGTGTAGCCGTGCTCCTGAGCCTCGTCCACCGTGAGGAAACGGTGTGACTGGCACAGTCCGAGCAACACTTGGTCGGACTGAAAAGACACCGCATCCCCATCGAAACTGAGGCTGTCGGTGAGGGGCATGAGGATCTGAGAGATCATCTCGGATACCAGCGCGCCGATGCATTTCTCGATCAGCATGACATGCAGCACAGCTGCTGTTCGTGCGGGCAGGTTGACCGATACACGGATTCGGTTCCCGTATCGGCTCAGGCCTGGACTGGCATCGAGCCAGTCCAGGAGGCGCATTTCCAGCCCCGTCGGCTGGTCGGTTCGGGTGTATTTTGTCACCTCACACCAATCATAGTTTTGTCGCGCCAGTACAAAAAGCTTTTTTCCAAGAGCTTCACGAATTCCTCATTGCTCAAATTACTCTCAGTGGCCCCAACGTCGCCCTCTTGTCTGAAGTGGTTGTGCATGAGCGTGGTTGGGGTGATGGGCGTAGGCTCGATTTCTGGCGAGGCGTTGATGGAGATGATCTCCCAGTTCCCAACCTCCGCTGGGCGCTCGTTGTCCCCGTCTTCTGCCAGCAGCTCGGACGCGTACAAGACGATCTCGACGGACTTGGCGGGGATCTTTGTGGGTCGATCGCTCTCCACGGAAACGGTTTTACGCGGGGTCTCGCCTTTTTTACGCGGCTCATAGCTGCCATAGAGATGGTCGCCCTCTTCGAGTTGCACAACGCCCGAATAGAAGATATCTCTTGAGCCATCGCTGTGGAAGGTGGCCGCTGGCGGAACAGGGACAAGGATCACGCCTTCGCGATAGCCCTCGGTGCGTCGAGGCCAGTTGATGGCAACCGCCTCGAGCAGCTTCTCGTCCGTGCCTGTGAAATGGGAGAAACGGCTTTCCTCGGTCTGCCTGCGCGCGAATGTATTGATGTGCAGGTTCACCTGCCATTTCAGTGGGGTGCTATCCTCATAAACGGAGTGGTTCCGCTGGGTTGGTTGGTTGGGTTCTTTTTTCATATTCCCTCCAAGGGATTTGGTTGTTGGTTGGTGTTCTATGTCCAGACCGTCATTTCTCTGGCAGGTCTAATTTCATGTTCTTTTTCGTGCTCTGCGCGCAGATCCTCGTAGCTCTGGGCGCGCTGCCACTCGGCATCATCATCGTCAAACTCCCAATCGTGACTGTCCGATGCCCGCCAGGTAGCTGTCCCAGCGTGCGCTCTCACCCTTGAATGGGGTAAAGCTCAGATCGTGGGTTGGGGATTTCCTTTGGGGTCCGCTACTGCAGAAAACGTATCGTTCCAGTGCATCACATTCAAACATTTTTCCCTAATTTTATCCAGATCCCGCTGCGGTGGGCAATCATTTTCGCCCCAACAGAGATCGGTTTCTCCCTGGCACAGTTCCTCAAAAAACGTCCTGGTGCTTAATGGGGGGGGAAGTCCTTCCGAGCCGACATCGAGCGAGACCAGGAGGTGAGGCCCTGGATCTGGCCAAGGGGCCCGAACAGTGACGGTGCAGTAGTGTGAGGGCAGAGAGTGCTCTCGGTGGAGAAATTTCTCCACCCGACCCTGCTCGAAGCGCAGATGGTAGTCGGCTACGATGTTGCTGCGCGTCCCCCATCCGCAGCTGACGGTGCGGAGAGAGGATTCTGGCAGCCTGATCCTGTAGAACCTTGAACCGATGTCCACGCTGATCCTTTCCCACCGCTCTGCGACAATCGCCATGTAGACCGCAGCGCGGAAATTGAGGGGATCGATCACTTTGGGTCCGATCACGTTCTCCCCTTCGGCAGACCACTGTGGGTCCATGCCAAGCTGGATTTCAGGCATCATCTCACACGCTCCACGATCGGATGGGTCAGCCCCATCATGAGTTCCATGGTCTTGCCCAGTTCCAGACATGCGAAGGCCGCGCGGCTGGCTGGAGGCAAACTGAAAAACTCGGATAGCCCCTCGATATCGGTGTATTTCGGGGGTTTGGGTCCTTTCCATTCGACTGCGTTAGGTGGAATGGTTACCATGTAGATGGTCTTCAACGAAGAAGGATTTATCTGGTCGAACACATGGAGCGCATGTCGGGCGATCCGTGCCCGCTCTTTATCGTTCATCGTTGCGAGGATCTGATCTGAGATGTCGGCGGCTGCCAGCCTCTGCCAGCCTTGCCTGTAGACGTTCCAGAAGGTGACTTCACCGTTTCTGTGATACTTGTTTTTCATGTGTTCTCCTTGGCGCGCTTTTTTGCCTTCCCCATGATGTATTGGATGCCGTCCTCGCGGCTATCGACGGGCATGCACATGCCTCGTCCGACGACATAGTAGCCATCGGATTTTCGGATGACGCGATAGTCTCCATCGGTGCGGATGGACATGCCATCGCTAAATTTGAGTGTTGACATTGGTTGGTTCCTTGGTTTTGGCGAAATTGCCTTGGTATTTTCCGCGAATTTGCGGGGTTTCGGGTAAAAAATTAGAATGATCCACTTCATGTCTTTCCGCAAGGCAAGACGTTGGATCGGATCGGTGAACCGCAAGGTCTGGCTCCAGCGCTCTCATGGCGACCTCGGCACCCCGCTGACGCTGGATCACCTCAAGCTGTCCGTCGTCTCGGAAGATCTTGATGCCACGCCCCTTGACAGGGACGAGATCGAACCTCTGGCAGACCATCTGGATGAATTTCTCGCGATCCTCACAGTTTGAGGTAAGAATCGGCATGGGCGGGAAGAGCCCGAAGATGGCGATGTCGAACTGGAACTTACCGCCTGCAGAGTACAGCCTCCGCATCCGCTGAGGGGAGAGGTCTCCCGTCTCCATCTGTCCCTTGCTGAGGCTCCCATAGCGCACTGTGGAGCCATTCGGTAGCTGGGGGATGAGATGGTCGACCAGGGCGACCCTGTCGGGATTGCGCTTCTTATATCCGATCACCTCCTTGGTGACCTTGTCCTTGATCTGACTGTTTCCCTGCGCCAGAAATGACAGGATGGTCGCTCCCGATTCGTGGTGGACGGTGATGCCCACCTTGGCATCCAGACCCTTGTGGCTGAAAAATGTATCGAATTTTATCATTGTTTTCTCCTTGTTCTCTGGTTCTATTGGGAGTGAGCGGATCCCCACCGCAGAAAAATCAGATTCGGTGATTCCCCTGTGCTTCCTCACGGGCAGTGTCCCATGCCTCCTGTTCGTCGGTGTCAGCTCCGACATCGTCGGGATCCAGGTCCAGCTCGATGAGTTCGAGCCCGTCCAGCTCAGATGAGAGCAGGTAGGCAGGATCATGGTCATAATCCTCCCCATCGAGATCATAGAGGGGTTCGCAGAAATTGTGGGGACGGGTGGAGCAGGGATAGGTCCGCTCCGACCAGTCCACAAGCCAGACTGTCCCCTCCATCTCGAAGACCCTGAAATCGAAAGGGATCTCCCGTTTTGCGTTGAGGCTCATTTTACTCACTCTCCTTTCTGTATCCATCGAACCACTCGTCTTGGACACAGTTTTTTGGGTGGTTGCAGTGCGCGCGCGCCTCAGCGTAGGTCACTCCGCTTTGGATTGTCCGAGCGGGTGTGTCCCGAGCGGAAAAAAATCGTACAATTCGATAGGTGGATTCCACGGTGTGCGGTGGTTCACCACACATTGGACATGGTGGTTTTTCATGAAATGCTGGGATGTCTGCACAGCACAAATCGCACTGGAGATCGTCCTCGCACCAATTCACATGCGGTCGGTACATTTCCACCCCCTCGTTGTCCGTGGCGCAGGGGGCACAGAGAGTGGTCTCTCCGTAGACCATGACACTGTCATGGTTTTCATCGAAGTAGTAGAGGGGGTATTTCCCCACTCCGAGTTCGTCGTCGTGGATCGAGAATTTGGGCAATTGATCAGGCATTGTTGTCTCCCAACAGGTGCAGGTTGCTACTACACCGAACGCATGCCTGTGGGCAGTGGCAGATGTCGGTGGGCTCGGCATAGGCCGATTCGATCCGTTCGCTGCACTCGTTGCAGTGAAGATTCGGATCTTCCCAATTTGGGTGGGCTGTGGACAACCAGTCCACATCGTCGCACTCATCAGCACAGGTGGCGCAGAGTACGTTATCGTCGCTGTCGAGATAATATTGGGGATAGCCCCCTACAGAAGAGTATTTGGGTAATTGATCAGGCATCGAAGCTCCTTGATTTTTGGCGAAAGTGCCGTGGGGATTTCCATCCTCCCCACACCTTATTCCTATATGGTCAGATTTTGCAAGCGTAAGCCCGTAAATAGCCAAAGAAAAGTTTCCAAACCTTGGAACAACCGCAGTGCTGCGAGCTTGTGATCGCAGAAAATGAAGAACCCCTCGATTGGTCGAGGGGTTCCAAGGAGGGAATTAGGGAGGGAGGGAGGTCTTACAGGAGAGATGCTGTCAGGAGGTCGGTCAGATCGTCATTTTCAGGTCCCTGCTCAACCCCATAAACGGTAAAAATGATCTGAGCTGGATCGTCAATCAACTCCAGATCAACGATCTCGTCAGGGTCGCACCCTGACAATTTTCTGTACAGGGGGCGCAGAGCGTCCAGATCCTCGTCGGTGTGCTGCACCGATACCCACGTCTCCAGATCGTGAGGCTGAGGATCAATGTAGATCTCGATGTCACCCAGATCGGGATGGGTCAGGTAGATCAGGTCGTTCCCGTCGTCATCAGTCGATGGGTTTTCAGACCAACTCATCACTGCTCCAGCGGCAGATCTGGTCGATCATGTCGTTGCCACCGTCCATTTCATCTCCATAACTGCGCTGAACCAGCGACATGTACCCATCCTCATCGTCAGTGAGGTACATATCCCCATCGGTGAGGTTGGGCTCGGCAGAGGGCCCAAGGTGCCATGCACTGACCGACCAGTCGGCATTCAGGCCGCACTGGCGAGCGTCCCCGCGCGCGGTCAATTTGATGTAGCCAAATTCCTCGTCGGTCAAGTCCCTGCTCCTGAGCCGATCAATGTCTCCGAACAGGGCACTAGACGGTGCGAAACGATTTGTCCGCCAGTGGCTGGGGTGCAATTGGGCACGACCAAGCACTTTGATGTAGGTGCGGTTTGCTCGGTCCAAATAAGAGGTAGCGACCCTGCGATGGCTTTCATCGCTCTCTGGATTGGCCAGAATGGCAGTGCAGGTGTCTCTCAGGCGCAGAATTTCTGCCTCAGATGCGTCGACCTCGACCCAATCCACGGAGCAACCCCGTCGGCTGAGAATTGCGTAGAGAGGGTCTCCCTGACCCTCCCAATACTGGCTCAGTACCTCGATTGTGCTGTAGCCGAGTCTGATGGGAAATTGTAAGTCCTGAGTGTGCGCCATGATGGGCTCCGTGTCTGATGTTGGTGCGCGGCATAATTGCCACACCCACCCCCTATCTCACAGGTATTGTATCGTCAAGGATTTAAGGGGCAGATTCGAGAGCAGTACCCCGATGATCGCACAGTTAGCGAGATGCGGTCGAATCCACAGCAGAGTGCGTTTCCCCAAACCCAAGCAAACCCCAGAACCCCCCCTATGGAAAACCTGCCTACAGTACCTATTGCACCAGGCAAGGGTACGGGGTTTTCTGGAAAGACAGATCCACATAAACGATTTCCAGATTTAATACCTTCCCCGCTTTCTGACCTTGTCAATAAAACGTCCTTTTATGGGTTCTGGACGGTTGGATTTCAACCAGATCACCCACTCTCTCAGCTCGCATGGAGTCAAAAGTTCTCGAGCGACAATTTCCGAGGCCACATGTGATGGGTTCCCTCCATGTCGAATTTGTTGAAAGAGCTGCCAGAGATGGAGCTTGTTTTCAGCCATATTTTCCCGGAGGACCCTTGCTTCTTCCCAAAGCAAATAGTCCATATAATTTCCTTGTCCTTGATCATTTTCCTGCAATTAGAATAATGGACACAGGCCAATTCATCAAGAGGAATTGTAGACTATTTTCTGACCAAGGCCTTGCCTGCCTCACGCTGGAACACCTTGGAATAGTGCTGCAGAATCCGCGTCATAAAGGGGGGAGGGATGGAGCCGAGGAACTTCCGCAACTTCCTCTGAAAGGCTGGACCTTTTTTCTTTACCCTGTTCGTGAGGATGATCTCGGCCTGCTCCTTGGCAAGCTCGGTGGCGGAGGCACGGAGATCCACATATAGCTTGTTGGCTGTGCCCTGACGCTTGAGTTCGTCGCCCAGGCGGCGTGCATAGTCTTTCATTTCGCAGCTCCAGTAATTCGATTGAATATCCGCACCAGGCGCTCCGCTTTGACAATGGTGTCACGGAGATCTGCGACAACATGCTTTGCACGGGCCCCCAGTTCCACTTCTGGGTGGAGATCGACGTTCACGGGAGGCTGCGTGACGCGCTGGGTCGGTAACCTGACCTTTCCCGACCCCTCCATCACGGAAAGTATATCGTCGGTTGTCCGCAGGATCCCCTCCAGGTTCTCGGTGTTGAGGCCCTCCCGCTGTCGGAAATCGCCCATCATCTCCGCATAGCGAACCGACCATTCCTGCTCGAGACGGTCCTGCTGGGCGAAGTACTCGGCATGGTTGCTATTGCGGCGGTTGTCCTGGGTCTTCTCGTGCACCCTCTCTTCCTCATCCCACATATCGCGCAGCTTGGAAAAGGCGGAATCTCGAACTTCCTGGACACGGAGCTTGATCCGCACACGGTGGACCTTGGCATCGTAGCGCTGACGGAAGGCAGGGTTCATCAGCACCGTATAGGCTTCTTGGATCTTTGCAAATCTCTGGGAATCACCACCCCGATCAGGATGATGCTTCTTCGCCTCGTTTCGATAGGCCCTCTTTATCTCGGCGGTGCTTGCATCCTCTTTAAGGCCGAGCCAGGTGTACAGGGTTCGGATCGTTTTCATCTCCTAAGCCCCTTCCTGCCCCACCAGCCCAGGTGGCCGAACTCGTTCTCGAGCCACTCCTGGTCGCTCCAGTAGAAAGGGTCCACATCCCTGGGACCGCGCATCACGGGTCCAGATATCTGGACAGTTGGAGCTGGATGGCTCGAGGCGTGAAGCTGGGGATCGCTTAGCAACTGGTAGGCTTCGGTAATTTTCAAAAACATCATGGGATCCCCGCCGCGGTCAGGATGATGGATTTTGGCAAGGTTCCGCCATCTTCTTCGCAGTGTGTGCTGGCTGTCGTTCGAATCAGACCCCAGCAGAGCTCTGGCCACAACTACAGAAATCATGGCGCTCTCTCAATTATTATACTGCAAGATGGCAAAAGTGGTGGCAGAAGCGGAAATATACAGAGTGAGCAAGGATGTGTTCACGCCCTCATGGGCGTATTGTCCTGTCTTGTCGATAAACGCCCCTTGGCTGGTCGGGTTGAGGGTGTTGTCGACACTGATCCGAAAGGTTGCGGTATCATCTTCGAGAGCCAGAATGAAATCTCCCGCGCCCACAGGCACTGTGACAGCTGTCCATGTGTCCGCCACTGTGATCTGTGTCCTGGTCTGCTCTTCGGCCATCTCTCAGTCCTTGGTGTAGATGATGATGGCGGTGGTGGCAAGCGACGCTGAAACGTACAGAGTCAGCGTGCCCGTGTTCACCCCTTCATGCTGATAGAAGCCTTTGGCGGGAATGTAGATACCCTCGCTCACGGGATTAAGGGCATTGCTGGTCGAAACTCGGAAGGTCGAAGCAATGTCCTCCAGGGACAACAGGGGATAGCGCGCGCCAATTGGAACGCTCACGGCAGTCCAGGCGTTCGGCACTCCGATAGCGGTGCGCGCCTGTTCGACGTTCCTGTACGATTCAGGCACCGTGTTCCTCCAATTTCTGCATCAATGTGTCGACGATATAGCAGAAAATCGCCCCAGCCAGGGCGTGGCCCACCAGCGGAGCCCACTCGAATGGAAACAGCAGGCTGGCGGCAACAGCACCGCTCCAGAAACCGCAGCAATACGAACAGGTGAAAAGAGCATCGAGATATTTGTGTAGACCATAGAGAAAAGGAACTTTGTTCATCATTCCAAAACAGATCCCATAGGTGGCCAGAAGAAAAATAAGATGGATCACTGACAACCCTCCATTGGAATGCGTTCCTTCAGAAGCGCAACCGTTTCACGCCCGAAAAGTTCTTGGAAGGCAGCATAGTCAACGAAGACGAAATCCTTCGTTCCGATACTGACCTTGCGTTCGCCACGCAGCTCGGTGAGGTGCTCGG
>Ga0114999_10005338_pt1 | contig 15187 bp, 13 predicted proteins | sample ArcticOcean_MG_C_3_FD_89820 | JGI IMG/M metagenome (GOLD analysis project Ga0114999, IMG submission 89820) | Marine microbial communities from western Arctic Ocean - ArcticOcean_MG_CB8_126 | ecosystem: Environmental > Aquatic > Marine > Oceanic | place: Arctic Ocean: Canada Basin | collected...
GGTCCCCCAGATCGATGCACCCCAATCCGCTGACCTGCACTAACGCCCGGAAACCGCTACTGGCCTGCTGTTCTAGTTACTCACTAGTTCGCGCTAGTTCGCGTTGTTTCGCGACGTCTCGCGGCCTGTACGCGGCCTGAGGGGTCAACTCCAATTCTTGGTTAATCTGACCTCGCTTACCTCAACTCTGAAACAATTAAACAGCGACGTTTATGTCAGGTACCCGGATTTGAGAAGTGAGAGATCGCCAGCATCGCCGTCTATGGCACCGAGCATTGATCTGCTCCTGCCCAGTAACTCCAGAGTCTTACCGGTGGCAGCTTGAAGGTCGACACCGCACACCGCTGGCACGCCCAACCAGGCTGCGACTTCAAAAAGATGGGCCCCGGGACTACCTCCAATCGTGACAATCCCAGCAGCGTTCCAAAGAAGGGGTGCCAGATTGGAGAGCGGGTACATTGCCGCGACGATTTCGCGCGGTTCGAAATGAGCAGCATCGCTGGCTCCCCTAATAAAACGAACTCGCCCAACCCCCCACCCCGAGGCTGCGGGTAGTCCTCTACACCGTGTTCCCTGCGTTGACACGATCTTGTACAAGGTTGGTTCCCATTTGGTAATGCCCAGTCGGAGGCCCGGATCCCGAACCCTCACCTCTTCCCGTATTCGGCGCACAAGGTCATTGTGGTCGACCTCAATCGAACCTTGTACGGACGTGTCTACCTCCGGACGAACCGGTTCTAATGGAGGTAACACCTGGGCCTGCAAGAGCCACAAACGACCGTCTGTTTCCGCCCACTCGATATGGTGACAATCAACAGTTGAGACTGTCCGGCGGGCCAGGTCCGCCACAGCCTTAACTCGTTCCCTGCCGATCGCCTCCGCTTCCTGGGCCGGAAGGATGTCCTCCCCGACCACGGACAGGACATGACCACGTTCCCAACCTGACACGATGGCGGCCGGTGTCCCTCGGATCGCAGCAATCGTGACCGCACCAGATCGGTCGACAGTGGCAACGCCACCGTAGTCCGGCTGAATTTCGGTTTGGATTAGCACTGCCATTCCCACGTCTTCCGGACCTACCGCTGCGTGCTCACCACGCTCCAGTGCATCGGGGGTGAAGATTGATGCCCAGCACCCCTTAACTCCCTGCGGCACTTCGTCTGGTGTCATCTCTGCATAGGAGGCGAAAGCACCTGCCCATAATCCAGCGCCTTCTACAACACTGGACGAACGAACTACAAGGCGATTGCCCAGTCCACGCGAGGCGGAAGCGAGCTCGGCCACAAGCACCGGAGCCATCTCTGCTCCAATCACGGTTGTCCTAGCGTATCCGGAGTGTTTAGCCTCAAGAGCACGAACACCGGCCACCACAGCGGCGGTTGAGAGATGGGCGGGCACGACAAAGCCGTCGAGAACGGGTAACCCGGCCGCTCGAGCTTTGGCCAGCATGGCCGCCTTGGCACCTACAACTACCGGGTTAATAGCCCGGCCTTCATCCAACCAGACGATGCCGGTCCGGCTCGAAGACACTTCGATCAGTCAACCACGATGATCTCGTGATTCTTGTAGGTCGAAACAATCTCTATCCCGGTATCGGTTACATAGAGCATCTCTTCGAGACGAACGCCATACTCGTGCAACTTTCCGTGCTGGGTTTCCAAGGCCAGTGTCATACCCGACTCGATGGCAACGGGGTGATCAAGCGACCAGATCCTCGAGATGACCGGCGGGTCGTACTGAGCAAGTCCGAGACCATGACCCCAGTTATTCGCGGCCGCCTGATCCTCCTCCTCATAGCCCCAAGCTTCCTTTGCCGACGGCCACTTGGAGGCAACATCGGCAGTGGTCACGCCTGGTCCCATCACCTCGATCGAATCCCACAACCACTTGTGAGCTTCGTCGTAAGTCGCCTGCATTTCGTCGGTCGGCTTCCCACCCACGCAGTAGGTGCGGTATACGCAACTCTTGAACCCGTTCCAGGTGAGGGCAGCCAGGTCAATGATGACGAGATCACCAGGGCGAATCATCCGATCCGAAAAGTTCCTCCAGTTGGGCCAAGCATTCGGTCCCGACGACACGATGACATCCTCGACATCTTCCACCCCGGGAATCGAATAAAGCTTCTCAAATCCAAACGCAGCCACCTGATTCTCTGTCATACCAGGTGTTATGAAGTTGGTAATTTCGTAATGCACGTAATCACAAATCGAACCAACAAAGGAGAAAGCCTTGATCTCGTCGGGACTCTTGATCGCTCGAGCCTCCATCATCGGCGTCATGCCATCGACCCAGTCGATCCCCCGCTCCTCAAACGCCTTGACCAGATTGATATCAATGAAGTCGACTCCGAGAGGCTTGTCCCTCACGCCAGCCTCCTCGAGATCGTTCATTAGTGCGTCCACGAATTTAGTGACCTGTTGATCGGCGGCAGGCCCTACTGCGCCCTTGATCCATATGTAGGAATGCCGAATGTTCTCTTTGGGGATCCACGGATTGTGAACTTTGAGGTGCATCCCAATGTCACCTTGCTCATAGACGATCGGAGGCTGATCTTCGGTGAGGACGACATAGCGAAGTCCGGGCTTGAGACGGTTCCAGCCGGGAGTCAGGGTGGAGGACACATAGCGCATGTTCTCGTCGTAGAACAGCAGCATGGCCCCGAGTCCATGGCGCTTCATGGCGGCGTGGGCTCGCTCTAGACGCCACTTACGGACGGCCCACCAGTTGATCCCTTCTTTCCAATCGCTACTGAGAACACCAAAGGATTCCCTCATGTGCCACATCCCTTCTGAGCCCAATCAAGCATCGGTCTCGACGTCCATAACTACTTTGAGGGAGCCATTCTTCCCGACTGCGGAGAAAGCATCTTGCGGATCACTTAAGGGGTAGCGCGCTGTGACGAGTTGCTCCAGTTGGTCAAACTTGAGTCTTCCGTCCATAAGCATGGCGATCCCGGCCTCATAGTCAGCCCCCGTAGCGGCACGCGGGTGATGGAGCGTGAGCTCCTTCTCATAGAGCTGATAATATGGTAGCCCGGAACCGTCCCCAGGTTCCGTGATCGTCCCGAAGACAACAATATGGGCAGCATGACCTGCCAGTTCGATTGATCGGGCCAGTGTCGCTTCGGTTCCTACGCACTCGATGACAATATCTGCACCTCTGCCGTGGGTGAGCTCATCGACTGTCTTGGCGGCCTTGTTGGGACCGATTGCTGAGATTGCACCGAGCTGGGATGCCAACGTCAGTTTCTCAGGCGACCGGGAAATGCCGATCACCTGTTGGATTCCCCGCGCCAAAAGTACCTGGAGATGCAGAAGTCCAGTAACCCCAAGCCCAATTACTACTGCTGTCTGTTCGGGAAAGACATCCACACGGCGCTGCGCGTGGACCACAGTGCCAAGCACCTGAAGCAGAACAGCAGCGGTGGACGAAATCTCTTCAGGGACAACGTGGAGACGATCCTCCTCAGCTACAACGTACTCAGCGAACACTCCATCATCGTCTCTCCCAAGGAGCCCGCCATTGCGACAAAGGTGTTCAAGATGCCGGGTGCAGAGGTGGCAACGACCGCACCACATAGCCGGATTCACAATGACTCTTGTTCCCTTTTCGATCCTGCCAAAGTCTGCGACGGAATCGACGACACCCACCATCTCGTGCCCCAAGACGCGGGGGTAGTCAACCGGGATGCGACCTGACACAATCTTGACATCCGTCCCACAGATCCCAACGCTCCGGACTCGGATTAGTGCACCTTTACCGGATGCGGGGATAGGCCGTTTGGCCACCTGGATTTCACACGGAGCCACGAGCTCCACAACCTTCACGTTTTTCTCCGCATCAACTCACTCCGAGACCAACAGATATGAGTGACCGATTTCGTTGCAAACCCAGAAGGTAGATAATTACGCATGGGACCATTAACTCACCTTTCGCGGTGAACAAACTAGGACGCCGCTTTTCTCCAGACCCTCTACCTCTTCAGCGCTGTATCCAAGACGTTGCACCAAGATTTCCACAGTGTGCTCACCGAGTTCTGGAGTAGGACGATTTGGAAACTTCCATTCGGAGAATTTCATAGGGCTGGGTGTGTAATTTACTTCCCCCAGACTCGAGTGATTATAGCTTTGAATCATTTCACGCGCCTGAACTTGCGGATCCGAAAAGACTTCCTTCATGTCATTAACCGTCGCTGCAGGAATATCGAATTTGTCTAGTATCTCCATCCATTCAGCTTTAGTGGACGTTTCAAACACATCGCTTAGCAGGCGCACGACAAAGTCTCGATTTTCTACACGCGCTCGATTGTCGAGAGTGCGAGAATCACTTATCAAGTCAGGTCGGCCAATCGCTTCGCACAGGTTGTGCCAAAATTTTTCATCACGGACCGCTATCACTAAGTACCCGTCCTTCACAGCAAAAGCTTGCCACGGCACCATGTAGGCATGAGCCGTACCTTGCCGGGTCGCGCCGACACCTCCATTAAGATGAGCCAGCGCATCATAAGTCTGCAATGAGACAAGCGAGTCGAGCATCGCTATATCGGCGTGTTGACCACCACCATGGAGTTCGCGGCCAAGCAACGCGCTGACCACGGAAATACAGGTAAAGAGGCCACCCGCCAGGTCAGCGAGCGGCACTCCCACGCGTGCCGGCGGCCCTTGCGGGTCACCAGTCATATCCAAAAGGCCCGAGTAGGCCTGGATTACAAGATCAAATGCGGGGCGATCTCGCGCTGGACCGTCCTCGCCAAATCCCGTGACCGAGGCAGTAACAATGTCCGAGTTGTACTCGAGGAGTTTTGCGTGATCTATTCCTAGTCGACCCATTACTCCAGGCCGAAAGTTGTCAATGACCGCATCAGCGTGTGCGACCAGTTTGTAGAAGACCGCCAGTCCTTCCTCACTCTTCAAGTCAAGCGCAATACTTTTTTTACCTCGATTCATCGATAAGTGAACGGCGCTCTCTTCCCCAATCGGAGCGATAGTTGGATTTCTAGCACTATCTCCCCTTATTGGCTCTATTTTGATAACTTCTGCCCCCAAGTCGGTGAGGATTGTCCCTCCAAAGGAACCAGCTATAACTTGTCCAAGTTCAAGAATAGTAAGGCCTGATAGCATCGCCATCGTAATTTCTATTTAGACAGTCTTGAGGAGAATGTTAAAATATTACTCAATATTTCATTAGTTGTTACGAGCATACTTCTACAGCCGATACCACTGAATTGAATATTGCATCATGCGCCTCATTCTTTCATACCCACCAGACGCGCTTCGCGCTTTCGTGCCACGTCTGCTCGGTCAATCACTGTTTGGGCGACCTTCGCGACCGCATAGTCCACCATCCTCCCGTCGACCTTGACTAAAGAGGAGCCCGCATCAAGAGCCTCTTTGAACGCGTCAAGAACCCTCTGTTGAGCAGCGATCTCCGCCGGTGAAGGAGTGAACACATCGTGGATAATTGGGACCTGGCTAGGGTGTATAGCTACCTTCCCGGTGTATCCGATGCGTCGTGCAAGTTCGCACTCAACTCGCAACTGCGACAAATCACTCAAGTTCAGGAACGGGCCGTCAAGCGAATTTGCGACACCAGCCGCTTTGGCCGCAACAAGTACTTGTGATCTCGCGTAGAGAAGTGCCGTGCCGTCAGGCGTCCATTGTCCACCTAAGTCGGCAAACAAATCGCCTTGCTCTGCTGAGCCGAACATCACTGACTTGACTCTAAGGCTGGCCCTGAGAGTGGAGTTCCCCTGCACTATGCCGGTACTGGTCTCGATCAGAGGAACGATCACCGTGGAGCCAATGTTTCGGCCTGAGGCAAGTTCAACCATGGTCAGGGCTCCATCGATCGCCACAATCAATTCGGCGTTCTCTGCCTTGGGCAAGACGATCCCATCCACTTTCCCATACCCAACAGCTTGAAGATCCGGCCACAAATGATTCAGATCACCTCCATTGACCCGCACATAGAGAGGTATCTTTGATTCCGGCAACTCGGCCAAATACGATCGAGCATTAGCTTTTGACTCGAATGGGACAGCATCTTCTAAGTCGACTATGACTGCATCTGCTTCGGAACAAATCGCTTTCTCAACCAGATCAGGTCTATTGCCCGGAGCGAACAACATTGAACAGAACACTTCCGTACGTTCTGCCTCAACCCCGAGTTCATTCAAAGACATTGGACCGCTCCGATGACGCAACGCAGAGCCGGCACCTAATCAGCCTTGATGATGCTTAAGACCATATGGCAGGCCTCGAGGATCGCATCTATATCGGTCTGATTCTGCGCTGCGTTAGTGAAACCGAGGTGGTACGGAGTGATAAAGACACCGTTAGCCACCAACCCCAGGTAGAAGGTGCCGGCAGCAGCGCGGTCGCTTGCTACAACGTCACGTAATGTTCGAACAGGCGTTTCGGCAAAGTAAACGCCAAAGATGGGACCCTGTCCGATTGCCTGAAGTGGTAAACCAAGATCGGCTCCAATCTTTTCTATCCCTTCGCGAATCTGATCCCCGAAGTCGACCATTTTAGAAAAGACCCTTGGCTTCTCAAGTTCAGAAATCATGGAGATGCCTGCGGTAAGAGATACCAGATTGCTCTGGAAGGTGCCCGACTGAAAGATCGTAGGTCGGTCGTCGTCGGGCCCTGTCGGCGGAGTTACGACCTCTTCCATGATGTCGCGTCGGCCACCAAATGCACCCAACGGAAAGCCGCCTCCAATCGCCTTGGCTAACGTGGTCAGATCAGCGGTAATTCCGGTGACTGCGGCGCTCCCTCCCATGTCCACATGGAACCCGGTGATGACCTCGTCAAAGATCAACAGGATGTCGTGTCGCTCTGTTACTTCTCGAAGTGCTTCAAGGAACGACTGGTCCGCGATGATTCCACCGAGCCAGGTGCCTCCGACCGGTTCAACCATGACTGCTGCGAGATCTGATGCATTCTCCTCTATAAGTGCAACCGTTGCCTGGGTGTTGTTGAAGGGCAGGACAATGGTGTCGTCTAGAACACTCTGGGGAATCCCTGCTCCCTCTCCGATCGCGACGGGACGATCTTCCGGACCGGCAAAGGAGGTCCCACTCACAAGCAGATTGTCGTAGCCGCCATGGAAGTTTCCTTCGAACTTCCCAATCTTTTGGCGGCCAGTGAAGGCCCTCGCTACACGCATCGACATGTGGACTGCTTCGGAACCTGTGTGAACAAAGCGAAGCAGCTCCATATGCGGCATATGCTTCTGGATCAGCTTGGCGAGTACCACAGCCTTCTCCGACGGCGCAATCGTGCTAGTACCGTTATCGAGTTGTTGCTTGACCGCTGCCATAACTGCCGGAGGTGAATGACCCAACACATGGGGGCCGCCGCCGATTAGAGAGTCGACGTAACGATTTCCATCTACGTCCCATAGGTAAGGTCCCTGTGCTCGGTCTACATAGAGCGGGTGAGGCGTCCTATAACCTGCGTTACCAGGAACGCCTCCGGGTAGATATTGCCGGGCCTCCTCATAAAGCCTGCGCGACATAGGTGTTCTTTCGATGTACTGCTGTACAAAAAGGTCGTGTGAGTTGGTGATAGTGGTCACCTCTCCAAGCTATTTGTTTGGCTGGAATGGATTTCGAAGCGAAGACGCTCGGTTGCTTCTTCGTCGACAGCGAACTCAAGAAGATCTGGATCCCCCACGACTACTACTACGCCGTAGTCCTGTCGCGCTGCTTCAACAGAAACGAACTTGTCTAAAACATCATCAAGCACTTGCTGGGGTTCACGATCGAGAGGGTCTCCGTAGCCGCCGCCACCCGATGACACGTGATAGAAGGTGTCGTCTTTACCTAAGGTCTCGTCAGCGAAGTAAATGGGTAGTTTTTTCTCATCGGCCATATCAAGGTTCTTAATCACCCGGATGGGGATTCCATCCAGTCCACCAAACAAGCCCCTGGGGCCACCCGGACCATCCGGACCACGATCGGCAATATAAGAAAGGCGAACACCCCCGCTGTTCTCGACACGAAGAACGGACTCGAGTCCTGCGCCTCCACGCCATTTACCTGCACCCATCGAATCCTGGACCGCTGCGAGCCGACCGAAGGTAACCGGCCACATTCGTTCGATGACTTCACTTGACTGGTTCAGAATGCCGAGTCCGAAGATTGCGGCACCACAGCTCCGACCATCCGAACCGTATTTTCCTCCCCAACCTCCCGTATGCCAGTGGTAGTAAACAAAGTAGGCGTTGTTTCGGCCGGGCCGGTCGTCGACCCCACCAGCGACCACGTATTCAAGGTTGAAGTTACCCGCGAAGGATTGTTGCGGTTTGACTTCGGCCCACACCCGCTGGAGGCAAGCAGTCGTCTTCTCGTATGCGCCTGACACTTCCCCACACACGGCATACGGTCGCACAGCGTTCACCACGCTCGCCTCAGGGAATATCGGCTTGATAATCCGCTGCCACCCAGCATTCATGGGAGGTTTAGGAAAGATGTATTTTGTGCCCGCCACAAGCGCCCCAGAGGTTGATCCATGAGTCCCGTTCATTCCGGATTCGACCGGTAGACCGGATCCCCGCATATCGTAAAAAATCCGAGGTGGGTCATGTTGGATAGTCATCTTGAGATGGACTCTTACGGGGCCGTCCTCAGGGGCTTTGGGGTCGTAATCAATGAAGTCCTCGGTTTCCCATGTTCCCTCAGGGCAACTAAGGATCTCGGCAACCAGTTCCCGTTCTGAATGGTCAAGTACGGACTCCATCGTGGCCAACACGGTGCCGAGTCCGTACTTACCAATGAGCTGGTGCATTCTCTTCTCGCCAGTGCGGGAAGCCTCCACATGGGCGAGAAAATCTCCCTTAGCGGTCACAGGGAGCCGGATATTAGCCAGGATGAGATTTAGTGAATCTTGGCGAACTTCGCCACGTGATACGACCTTGAATGGCGGTACAACAAGTCCCTCGGCATAGATGTCAGCAGCAAGAACATTCATCGAGCCAGGCGTAGGCCCACCGACGTCTGACCAGTGGCCCTTGGTGGCTGTGAAGGCGATGAGTTCACCTTCCCAAAAGATGGGAGCTATGAAAGTCATATCTGGGAGATGGGTGCCACCCCGGTAGGGATCGTTGAAGGCAAACACATCTCCAGCCTCAATGCTTTCAGCATCGAAATCCTCAAGAACTGACTGGGTACTGGGTTGTAGGGCTCCGATGTGGACGGCCACATCACGAGTGCCCTGTGCTATGAGTTCGCCTTGAGCGTTGAGGAGCCCACCGCTTGCGTCACCGACATATATGACAAAGGACATGCATGAGTGCTGAAGTGCGCTCACCATTTCGTCAACCAGATTCACAAAGGCACTTGAGAGGATCGAGAACGTGACGGGATCCACTTCGCTGGTTGAGTTGGTTGCCAGCTTGTGATCCATTACCCCACTCCCGTTGTGTCTAAAAGCAGGTTTCCATACCCATCAACCTCAAGAGAGACGCCGGGGGGAACAAGAGTGGTTGAATCCATCTGTTCAACGATCGCTGGGCCCACTGTCGTGAACCCAGTCGCGATAGTCTCGCGGTTCCAAATCGGTGTATCAGCTTCCTCTCCAAGCTCTTTCCAAAAGACTGGTCTTGATGTTTTTGTAGGTTCCGATATGGGGGTTGTTTGACTGTGCTGTGGACGATATTTGTTGGTTATCCCGACTCCGGTCACATTGATGCCGTGAACCTCAACTTCCCGGTCATGAAGTTCGAATGAGAACCGGCGGTTGTGAAGCTCGTGGAACGCTTCGACACAGTTGAGGATGCTTTGGTGGGTAATCTGCGAAGTTACTGGCACTTGAAGAACCCGCCACTGACCGGAATAACACATGTCGATCGAACGCTCTATCTGTTGCCGATCAGAGGGGATGTTTTCACGTTCTAGGGCCGCTCTCAACGTGTTCTCGAAGTCAACAAATTGAGCTTCCATGGCCTCGTGTTCTACTGCGCCGGCGTCGGTGTAGAACGCAGTAACGCCGAGGTCGTGACGGATGTCTGCCATGAGGCATCCGAGCGCCGAAGTCAGTCCGGGACTCGGGGGAACGATGACGGTGGGGATTTGAAGTTCAATCGCGACTCGGGCCCCATGGAGCGGCCCCGCCCCACCGAAGGCGACTATGGCAAAGTCTCGAGGATCAAGTCCTCGTCTCAGAGTTGCTAGTCGGATGGCATTTGCCATGTTGGCTTCAGCAACTGCGATGATTGCTTCAGCTGCAAACTGCGTAGTGCTATCGAGTTCACGAGCGATGTTGTCGGCGATGACCTTCTCGGCAAGTGCTGTATCTATTGCCATGGAACCAGCCAGCATGGTCTCGGAATGGAGGTTTCCGAGAACAGCGTGGGCATCAGTGTTCGTAGGTTCCTCGCCTCCCTTGCAGTAACAGGCAGGGCCCGGTACCGCCCCCATGCTGCGTGGGCCATTGCGCAGTTTCCCACCTGGGTCAAACCAAGCGACAGATCCCCCACCTGCGCCAACGGTAATAATGTCGATGGCGGGAAACATGATTGGATGACCCCATTCCACTTCCCAGGTTTGAGTAGTGCGGGTGACGCCCTCCTGGGTAACAGATACGTCGGTGCTAGTACCGCCAATGTCCAGGCCGATGATATTGTCAAATCCCGCGGCAACACCAATTTCGCGGGCAGCGATGGCGCCGGCTGCCGGACCGGAGTTTGCCGTCCTAACAGGCACATTCTGGGTGGCCTCTACGCCCATTAACCCACCTGCTGATTGAGCTATAAGAAGGTCGCCACCGTAGTGACGTTCTTGCAAACCTTTTTCGAGCTCCTCAACGTATTCGTACATCACGGGTATAAGTCCGACATTGAGAACAGTTGTTGTGAAGCGCTCATACTCCAGAATGCGGGGGCTGGTCTCGTGGGAGGTGCGAATAAGAGCATCAGGAAATTCCTCGAGAATGATGTCCTTCATTCGCTGCTCGTTTTTAGGGTTCGCGTAGGAGTGAAGGAAACAGACTGCAATCGTGCGGATACCTCGCTCACGGAGCACTCGAGCAACATGTAGTGCTTCGTCTTCATCCAAAGGGGTTCGGATCTCACCAGAACTGAGGGTGCGTTCAGTGACCTCAAGACGGTCTCGGGGGCGCACGATTGAAGGTCGGGGAGACTCGTGGTAGATATCCCAAATATCTTCTTTAGCCCCTCGGGCAGCTTGGGTTAGAACACCACTTAACCCCCGTGTTGTGACCATAGCGACTTGAGGAAGACGCCGTTCAATAAGGGCGTTAGTCCCAAGAGTTGTCCCATGGGCAATCGAGTCGATGTCATGCCCGTCGACAGATGCCTGGTCCATGTCAGCAAAAACACCGCTAAACCCATCCTGTGTGGTCGGAGTCTTGATTACTGTCAGGACCCCATCGGCGTCAGCCATCACCCAATCCGTGAAAGTCCCACCAATGTCTACTCCTACTCGGTACATGGCCTCATATCCCAAGATAGGCACGACGAACCAGATCGCTTTCAAGAACATCAGCGGCGCTGCCACTGGCGACAACTCTGCCGCTTTCAAGTACGTATGCTCGCTCTGCCAGTTCAAGCCCCAGATAGGCGTTCTGTTCAACTAGGAGCACTGTGAGCCCTTGCCGGTTGAGATCCACAATTATGTCTGCAAGATCATCGATGACGATCGGGGCGAGCCCAGCCGATGGTTCATCGAGAAGTAAAACGTTGGGATTACCCATAAGGGTCCGTGCAATTGCAAGCATCTGCTGTTCACCGCCGCTGAGGGTGCCTGCAAGTTGGCGGGAGCGTTCTTCGAGACGTGGAAAGAATCCAAACACTCGGCCAAGTCGATCGCTGAGTTCGGAGTGGTTCCGTATGCGGTGCGCACCTAACTCCAGATTCTCAAGGACGCTCATGTTGGGAAACAATTCCTTCCCCTGTGGGACATGACCAAGGCCCTTTGCGACAATCTGGTGTGGCTTCAGGCTATCAAGAGGCTTTCCGCCGAAGGTGATCGTGCCTGATGATGGTTTAAGAATACCCGACAGAGTCAACAGCAAAGTGGTCTTGCCTGCCCCATTTGCGCCAATAAGGGTGACCAACTCTCCTTCGTCAACTTTCAGCGAAATGTCGAACAGTACCTGCGCACGACCATACGCCACATCGAGAGACTGGACTTCAAGCACCACGCCGTCTCCCGAGATATGCAGAGACCACCGTCTCATTGTTAACAATCTCCTCTGGGGTGCCTTCCGCAATAGCAGCGCCAAATTTAAGAACAAGAATACGGGTACAAATGTTCATAACCAGTTTCATGTTGTGCTCGACAAGAACCACCGTCGTGCCACGGTCATGCAAGGTGCGGATCAGATCCATGAGGCGGGAGGCTTCTTCCGAGTTCAACCCGGTTGCGGGCTCATCAAGAAGTAGCACCTTGGGTCGAGCCGAAAGGGCGATGCCGATCTCCAGATAACGGTGACTACCAGCCGAAAGGTCACGAGCTTTTGATTCGAGACGATGCCCCAGACCAACAAATTGAAGAATATCAATTGCTTTCGCTTCTAACTCTACAGTTTTGCGCTGGTTGCTTTTCGAACTGACGAGAGCTCCGAACAACGAGGTGGAGTTGTAGAGGTGAGCAGCATGAAGGATATTCTCCAAGACAGTCAGGTCCTCAAACAGGCTGGTGATCTGAAAGGTTCTGATCAAACCACGACCTGCAATGGAGTGAGTCTGTAATCCGGTGATGTCCTCACCCAGATACCGAACAGAGCCGGATGTCGGCTTGATGAAACCTGTGATCAGGTTCAGCGCTGTTGTCTTTCCCGAGCCGTTGGGACCAATGAGACCGAAGATCTCTCCCTCGTTGATAGTCAGGTCAAGCTTATCGACGGCACTCAATCCGCCAAACAACTTAGTGAGGCCTATTGTTTGCAAAACAGTCATCGCATCATCCCGCCGAAACTCCATCAGCCGAACCGACGGTTTCGCTGTCGGACTCACCCGACGTGTGAGCCCAGCGCCCAAACAGAAGTCGATTGGCGCTTATAACACCTTCGCGTAATGTCGGGTAGATGCCGCGTGGCATGAATAGGACTATGAGCAGGAGCACGACGCCGAAGATAAGAAAACGAAACTCTTCGATGACACGCAGGTATTCACTTATCCAAACGTATGCCGCCGCCCCTAGCACTGGACCCCACAATGTCCCCGAACCCCCTACAAGCACAATGATTAGGAAAATGAACATTGGCTGCAGGCTTAAGAGGTTCGGATTGACGAAACGGAAGTGGTGCGCATAGAGGGCACCTGAGAATCCGACCAGTGCACAGGAAAAACCAAAGGCAAGCACGTAGTACTTCCTGGCAGAGACACCTACAGCGCTGGCAAGAGCCTCGTTTTCATTAATGCTTCGGACCGCCCTTCCGAACCTAGTGTGCTCAAGCCTTGCTAACACCCAAACAATGAGGAGTAGGAAGCCTAGAGCAAGATAGTAGTAGGAGAATTCTGAGCGGATCTCCCAGCCGAAGATCGATGGTGAGGGTACCTTCCGGAGACCAGCCGGTCCGCCGGTGACAGACCGCCAGCGGAGAGCTACAATCCAGGCAAGGACACCAAATCCGAGTGTGACGATGGCAAGTTCGAGGCCGCGATTCCGGCGGAGCGCTATCAAACCAATACCAAGACCGACTATGCCTGCTGCAACCGAAGCTGCGACAAATCCAAGCCACGGTGATAATCCGAAATCTAGGGCAAGTATTGCCGAAACGTAAGCTCCGAATCCCCAGAAAGCTGCGTGACCAAAAGAGAACTGTCCCATCTGGCCCATGATGTAGTCCAGGCTAAGACCGGCGATGGCGTAGATAACCGTTAGTACTAAGAGTCCACGGTTGTAATCATTGGTAAAGACAAATTTCGGAGCCGCAAGCGCTAAAGCAAATACTGCGAATCCGAATATGCGATTGGAACTGATCCCTATTTGCATCTCATCGTCTCCCAAACAGGCCTTCGGGACGAAGCAGCAATACGATGATCATTACAACGTAGAGATAGCCCTGCCGATAATAAGTGGAGACGTATTGGCCGAAGAGGGCCTCACTGGTACCTAGAAATAGACCGACCGCAATTGCTCCTGGGACATTGCCCATTCCGGCAACAATGACAACGGCGAAGCCAGTTATGAGTAGCGGCTGACCAAGATTTGGTGAGGCGACCGAGACCAGAACAATGAGAACGCCAGCAAGCGCAGCAAGACCCGACGCAATGATGAGGGTTGTGTCGTAAATGCGAGTGGTGTTAATACCAATCAGCTGGGCACCAAGAAGGTTCTGCCCGGTTGCACGGGTCATTCTTCCTAGTCGCGTTCGAGCAAGCACCAGGTGGAGGCCAACGACCGCAATGAAGCACACCCCTATTAGGAGAAGGCTAGCGGTAGTGATAAAGATGCCACCTATCTCAAAAATGGAGTTGAAAGGTGCTTTAACTCCTTTGGGTCCACTACCCCAGACCGCGATGCTTCCGTGCAGCATCACGAAGCTGACCGCAACAGTGGAGAGAAGGACTGTTAGTTCTGATCGGCCCAGAAACGGAAGGACAGCAACACGGTTAACTAACAATCCGACCATGGCCATAACCGCGACTACGAAGATGGCACCCCAGTAGTAGTTGATGCCGAGCTGTTCGGTCATGGTGTAAAGGAGCATCGCCCCAAGCATGGTGAGTTCGCCGTGAGCCATGTTGATGACTTTCATGACACCAAAGACGAGACTTAAGCCAGCCGCAAAAATTACGTAGATGGACGCGTTTATAAGACCATTCCACAACTGCTGACCAAATATTTGCCACCCCATATAGAAACTTAGGTTTGCTCGCGAACGTTCTGGTTCGCGTCAAGCACGGGTGACAGTTGGAATAAGCGGACAGGTGGACTTCAATGCGCTGCCGAAGATAGGCCTGCCCCTGAAGTCCACAGGGGCAGGCCTAATCTCCATGCGTCTCTTCCTTGACCTCAGCGCTGGTTGCCACAAAGCGGCCTCGCCGCTCGGCGGTAGATACCGCCGAGCGGCGAAACAGCCCGGCCATCAGTCTGCAATCGGTGCAGTGTCGACGGGTAGCAACTCGCCATTAACAGCTTGGATGATGATCCAGTCGTCTACCAGGCGCAGTCCATTTTCGTTGAACTTGAGCATCTTGCCCCTTGGGGTCATCA
>Ga0114999_10005339_pt1 | contig 15187 bp, 12 predicted proteins | sample ArcticOcean_MG_C_3_FD_89820 | JGI IMG/M metagenome (GOLD analysis project Ga0114999, IMG submission 89820) | Marine microbial communities from western Arctic Ocean - ArcticOcean_MG_CB8_126 | ecosystem: Environmental > Aquatic > Marine > Oceanic | place: Arctic Ocean: Canada Basin | collected...
CCCCCCGGTTTTCAAGTCTTGTGTCGAAATTGTAATTGGCGCAAGCACAGACACCACCAACGCGCACAGCGCAGGAGTAAAGTCATCGCTACACCAGCCCAGCTAATCGCAGGACTCGGCGGCTACATGAGCCACAAGGCCGCCCTCACCATCGGCTTCTTGGACCTCACCATCACCGACGCCAAGATTGAGTCGGTTGGACAAGGCGATAAGGCGGAGGACGTCCCGGTCCTCACGTTCAAGGAGACGCGAAAGAAATTGGTGCTCAATAAAACCCGCGCCAACCAGCTCGCAGAGGTCATCGGCGAGACCACGGACCCGATCGGGCAGCGCCTGCGCGTCGGCCCGGGCCAGGCCGAGGTCAACGGTCGCGTGTTCGACATGGTCGTCATCGAGACCTGCGAGGAATAGCCACCAAGGTCACCCACCCTTAGGCCGGCGGCGAGAGCGCGCTTGGGACGGGGTGGGGGCCATCTTTTTCAAGTTTATATGGGCGCGCGTGGCCGCGGAGTAAACCCTTGTTAGTAGGTTTCCTGATTGCCCGCTTATCGCGCGAAGGAGTCTCCTGGAGATTACCAGGTTGAGCGCGCCCACCCTTTTTCAAGGAGAAACCATGCCAGTCAAGTCAGTCAAGGGCGGCTTCCAGGCCACCACCAAAGACGGTATCGTGATCGGGGTCTTCCCGAGCTTGGCCATCGCCACCGCCGCACTCGCCAAGCGTAAGGCGAAGAAGAAGAAGAAATGATGGGCCTCACCATGATGCTCGTGACGGCCTCTGCCTTAGGGGCCTTTGTGGCCTTCGTTATTTTCGAGTCGTGGGCCCGATGGAGGGAGGAATAGCATGGCCGACAACGCCCAGATCATGAACGCGTTGCGCGCGAGTGAAAGGCACGCGGCCGCGGCGCGGACGTTTAGCGTCCGCAAGTTCCAGAACATTCACCACAAGTTTCAGGCTTTGGAAGGAAAGATCAGTGACCTCACCAAGCAACTCGCTGCCCTCGAAAGTCGTGTTGACGACGGAGCAGGTCCGGTGGGGAGTGGAGGAGTTCTTCGAGAGGATCCTTCGCCTCCAGCGGAAGAAGAACGAGGACTACGCGAAGAACAACGACGGCCTACGGAATTTCCGGGAGACGGCGCAGCGGCTGAACGTGCCGATGCCGAAGGTGTTCCTGACCCACATCCTCAAGCACCTGATAGCGTTAGAGAACGCGGCCAGCAAGGGGCTGGAGCTCAACGAAGGCGTCGAAGACCGGCTCCTTGACGTCGCGTGCTACTCCGCGATGCTTCACGTCGCGCTGCGCGAGGACACCCTGACCAAACGAAAGGAGTGGAAGAATGAGCAGTGACCCAATAGCCACAGCAGCCTGGCTAACTATGATAGGGCTGCTCACGCCGCCGGCGGTGGTAGGGGTGGTGGGGGGTGTGTGCTGGCTGTGTGACCGCAAGGATAAGAATGCTCGAACTCCCTAAGCGACCCTACCAGCGCTTGTCTCCCCCGCACTGGGGCGCCCCCGCGGACCACGCATTCCGCGCGCGGGTGCGCTCCGGGGCGTGGCGGGACGCGTCGAAGTCGCGTGTCTTAGAGCGCGTGATCGCCCGGAAACTGGACGTGCCCCCGGAGTGGGTGCTGGCTACGAGTAGCTGCACGTCGGCGCTGGGGGTGGCGTATGAGCGACTGCGGTGGGGGTTTGATACCGATGCTCGCAGTTGCGACGTGGCAGCGGGCGACCGCGCATCCAATCAGGTGCGCGTCTCTCCCTTGACCTACCCGGCGACGTATTGCTGGGCTATTAACTTTGGTCTGGACATCAAATGGGTGGACGTCGATGACAAGGGCTGGCCAACCGGGCCCGTGGATGTTGGAGTTGATCTATGGGGGCGCGCTGCTCCTGATCCTGGGATTATCCTGGATGCAGCTCATAGGGTGCTGGACGGGGCTCATACTGAGCACCTTAACAGTGGTCCTTGTCGGGCTGTGTGCTATTCGTTCGGACCAACAAAGGAAATACCGTGCCTGGAAGGAGGCGCAATCATTGCCCCTTTCCTCGCCGACGCTGCCCACCGAGCCCGAGCCGAAGCTTTAATCCACTCCGGCCAGGGCAACCCGTTGGGTGGGGGGTTCAAGGGCTACCTGTCCGCGCCGAGCGCCGCAGCCATCTGCGCCCAGATCCGGGTCCACGACATGCAGAAACAACGTAGACAGAACGTCCTGGAGGAGTATCATCAATGGTTCGGAAGTGCCCTCATGACCCTGCCCGGCGAGGCGTCCGGCCATCTGTGCGTGGTCAAATTGAAAACCCCCGGCCACGTCCTCCAGGCGCAGACCCGTTTGCGGCGCCTCTACATTGACAACTCCCTCCACTACCCCATCCCCCCGGAGGTCCCGTGCCCAAACGCCCACGCGCTCGTAAAGTCCCTGATCTCCCTACCGTGCAACACCGAAATGCGGCGCCGCGACGTCCTACTCGTGTCCCGCGCCGTGCTGACGGCAGTGTGACATGCGGGGCGTGCAAAGAGAAGAAATCCCTTGCCGCGAGGGGTCTATGTAACCGTTGCTACCTCTCTCTTCGGCGGGTGTTTGCCTTACAGGTCCTCGGGGGCAAATGCGAGCACTGCGGGTCGGGGGCGCTGGATGTTTTACAGTTCGACCACGTCCGCCCTTTGCGGAGGCGCCTCGGGGTCGAGTCCGAAGACACCAACGCCGTGATCCGCCGGGTCTTAGCGGGGGACTCCTCGAACCTCAGGCTATTGTGTGCTAACTGTCATCATCGTCACTCGTGGTCGACGGTAGGCCTGGTAGAGCGTTGGCTCCTCCAACAACCCGAACAACAGCACAAGGGCTCAGCTCGTTCAAGGAGGCCCTGAGCACATGGATCCCATATCGTTTCAGCCGTCGTCGCAAGGTCACGGCCAAGGCCCGCGCAGTGGAGCCGTCGCGCTGACCGTCCAGCAGAGTCTGAAATGGCTGGCCTGTCAGCACTTCTGCGATGGTAGCCCTGCCCACATCGGCCACGATGTCGTCTACATCGTGGGCCCTTGTAAGAACAGTCAGCACATCCGTGACCTCGTAGACTACTATACCCGAGACCAGGAGCGGTTTCTTGTTCGCCGACATGAGGGTCTGGGCTGGGAGATCCGCCGTCTGTTCAACTACTGGGAACGTCTTGATGTCTTGGAACAGGGGGACATACCAATACCTCTTCCCCCCCTCAAGGACGCGTAACTTCCCGTGGCTTATCTTGAGGCCGCCCTCGCTGGGGTCCAAGAGCGTTGGCCGCGGCAACCAGGCCAGCATTCTGTCGAATAATTCCACCAGCCAGTTCATCTACACGGCCCTCGATCCTACCCACCGATTTCTCTACGCTATCCAACCGCGCCAGGAACCGCCCGCCGTAGAACATGGCGGTCCCTGCTATCGTGACGATCTGGGCGACGTTGCCCCATTCAATTCCCATTGGTGTTCCCTTCAAAGAATAGCTGAGCAGCCGCCCGCATGGCGGCGTCGGTTTCCTGCTTCACTTCAAACTTGAACTGGGCCTTCTCCTCAAACCCCGCGATGTAGGACCGCACCTCTGACAATTCCTCGATGCCTATATTGGTGGGGGCGTCCTTGAGGTGGGAGTCTAACAGGGCGATCGCGTCCCGGATCGATGCCAGACTGGAGTAGGCCCGGAGCTGCCCCCCGTCCTGGGCGATGGTGCGCTCGGCCAGGTCCCGGAACGTGGCTACATTGACCCCGGTCATGGTGGCCCCAACCAAGATCGAGGCCTTGCGGGACACGGACAATCGGTCGAACTGGGACTCATAGTCCTGGGTGTTATACGCGCGCGTTAAGAGCTGGGCCTTCTCTTGCTCGGTGCGGTTGCGTTTGATCTCGCGCCCGTGGAAGTCGTGGAATGGGGTGAGCTGCTCCTCGTAGAGCTTCAAGGCCTCGTCGCGGAGCGCCCGCCCCAGCTTGATCTTGACCGGGTCGCCCGAGGCCAAGAGATCCCGCGCCTTGCGGACCTTGGTGTAGGGCACGTCGAGCATGCGCTCGTTCCGGGCGTTCTCCGGGTCCACAAGGCGGCTGTCCACGAAGAGGAGGGAGAGGATGTCCCGGTCGCCGAACCCTGGGAGGGGCCCGCTCGACACCGGGAGATCGGTCCACGCTTGGACGCCCAGCATCTTGGACATGCTGTCCCCGATGGGCCCTAACAGCTTGCCACTCCCGATCGCGCCCCTCAAACGGACACCTATGATGCTTTGGATGGCGCGCTGTGCCGGGGCAATCTCTCTCCCGCTGCGCATATACTTGGGCTTCTCGATGCCCTCGGCGACGTCGTTGGCGATCGACCCGACGAAGGGGAGTTCGGGGGGCATGAAGATGTCCCTGATCTGCTCCGCTGCCCGGCCCATGAAGCTGTCGGTCTCGCTGAGCTTTTGGCCTGTCTTGGGGTCGCGCCGTTGGATGCCAGCGTAGGCCAGCGTCGTCAGCGGGTTCCCCAAAAAGAACTTGCTCGCGATGTTCGTGGTGACCTCCCCGATCGACAGCCCTGGGCTGTCGTCTAACCCGAAGATCTGGGACTGGATCCCGAAGGGCTCGCGCCCTACCTGCCAGAAGTTGAGCGCGGGGACTTGGAGCGTCGACCAGGACCCGCCTGCGTGGGGGATTATCAGGCTCGACGCGGTCGACAGCCACCCCGGGAAGCCGGCGCTGTCCGACGCCATCCCCGCCTGGACGCGATACGGATCCAAACCGCCGCCCACCATGCTCATGAAGTTGGCGGCGCTCAGCCCACCCATGTAGCCCATCAGTGTCTCGGGCTGGTAGCGTAGCATGTTCCCCATGATCCGCATCATCTCGTAGGGGAACGACACGACCGGCGAGCCGAAGGGGCTCCTACCGATATCCCGCAAAGCCTCGGGCACCCGGGAGTAGTTCTGCATGAAGAGGTTCAGCCTCTTCACGGCCTCGTCGGGGGCGATGCCCTTTTCGAGCAGGTGGTAGTAGGCCCCGAGCCGGTTGCTATTGGACACGCGGCCGTAGAACTCTCGGCTCAGCTCGTCCATGTCGTTGAACAACCCGGTCTTGCCGTCGCCCACCAGTATCTGGTTGATTGCCCGGGCGCCCCGACGGAACGAGTTCCCGAGCGAAACTTCCTCGCGCTCCAAGATCGCGGCGATGCTCAATTTCTCGTCGCTCATGGCCGTGGCGTCGCCCGGGTGGATGGCGTCGGGCCTCTTCTGCAGCGCGTGGATCTCGTCGTAGCGCGCCCGGAGCTTGTTGATCCTCGGGTCGTCCGTGCCTCCGATCATGTGGTCCACGGCCTTGGCCAGGGTCGCGTCCTCCCCCAGGATACCCTGGAGGAACTTCACGCTCTCGTTGCCGAGGTGCTTCAGCCTGCTCACCTTCCCGAAGTAGCCCTCGCGCATGGTGCGCTGGAGGTTCGGGTTGATGTTGTGGCTCACCATACCGTCGTCGAGCACACCCCGCCCCACGGCGTCGATGAACTCGGGTCGGGCCAGGTCCCCGCGGAGCTGGCCCATGAGGTCGCCCATGGCTAAGCGCTTGTTGGCCAGGCCGCCGGGGTGGAGCAACGAGAAGTCCCGGCCCGCGGCGGTCGTGCCAAACATCTCGCTGTCCATGAGGAAGTTGAACGAGGTGGTCTGGATGGAGCGCGCGATCTTGTTCGTGATGATTGCGTCTTTGAGCTTCTTCGCCGTGACGGCTAAGACAAGCGGGGCCCCCACCAGCGCCTTGCCCATGATCCCGGCCTCCTCCCCGAACTTCAGCATCTGCTTAGCAATCCACGTCGTCTGGCGCGTGGCTTTCGCCATGCGGTCGACCATCTTCGCGACGTTCTTGTGGACGAACGCGCCCCGCAAAGGGCCGTTGTCGGGGGTGTCGCCCAGTTGCTCGAACTGGTTGCGGAACCGCAACCCGTCTTTGCCGTTGGCGAGCTTGGCGAACTCCTCGGGGGTGTAGCGCCACCCGGGCCGGTCCATGGTCTTCATGAGGCTGGCCTGGTGCATGTCCCTGACGAGGGTGTCTAAGCGGCTGAACAGAGCCGGGCCTTCGCCGAGGAAGCCTTTGTTCTTCGCCCTTTCCAAGCCCAGCGGGGGCAAAATAGCGACCGGGTCACCGAGGTTGGTCTTCCCTTCAACGATTCCCTCGCCGGCGCTCTTGAACTTCCCGCGCATCCCATACTCCACCCCGAGGAAGTCTTTCGCTTCCGCCTCGGTGTCGAACAAATGGGTGTTGGAGCGCCCGCCCCGGACACTCACGATGACCTTGTGCTTCTCGAAGTGCTTTTGCCGCAAGAGTTCGGACAGGTCCAGGCCGCCCTCGGTGGTGGACCCGAACACTTTGCTGTCGAACTGTAGGCCCAAGAGTTCGCGGTGCTTCCCCGAGCTATACACGTGGGCAGCGTAGCCCCCGACGAGGCTGTCGAACTCGGCGTCGTCGATGACACCGGAGTTGCGCATGTCCCGGAGGATGTTCTGGCGGAAGTGGTTCGTCTCCGACAGGAGCTGCTTGACCTTGAGGTTCTTGTCGGCGTCCAAGTCACCCAACAAGCCGGCGATCTGCTCGTCCTTCTTCCCCAGCGCCCGTAACGCGCGCATGTCCCCGGAGTCTGCGGCCTTCGCCGAGACGGTGTTGAACAGAGCCTGCTTCTCCGGGCCCATGCTGTTGAACCGTTTCGAGAAGTTCTCGATCTGCATGCCGTGCGCGCGCTCGGTGAACAGCATCGACTCCTGGGCGTCGCGCACCATCTGCACCCCGGTGGAGATGCGCCCGTCGCTCATGTCCTGGGAGCGCTGGATGACGCCCACGCTGGTGACCGCGTCCTCGCTCTGGGTGAGCCTGACAAGGGCCTGGTAGTCTGTCTTCAGGTCCTCCGTGCGTATCCCGAGGTTGGCCCCTAACACCTCTTCGTGGAACTCTGGGTCATCGAAGCGGGCTTTCCGACGCGCCTCCCTCAAGGCCTTCTTCTTGGCGCCGAAGGCCTTTTGGGCAGCAGGGGTCTCGGTGTCTCCGAAGCTCTCAACCTCCCCTTGGAGGCGCTCGTAGCGGGCGCGCGCGGTGACCACGCTGCGTCGTCGCTGACGCAACTGCTTCGCGGCCGCGGCGTTCAACGCGATCCCGCTGTCGGTGTCGAACCGGTTCTGGGTGGATAACCCCGGGGCGTTTAAGTAGCGGCGGGCAATGGACTTACGCAGGCCCGCGACGGAGTCCGTCGGCTTGGCGGTGCCGGCCATGATCCGGTTGGTGCGGGCGTTGAAGGCGTCGAACGACTCATTGGCCAGGCGGTTCTCCGTCCAGAACGTGTGCAGATCCCCGGCGGCGCCCTGCTGCTGGCCCCAAAGGATGAGGTGGGCGTCGGACGCGTCGGCCACGACCTGCTCGTTGGCGATGTTCACGCTGGTGTCCCACGTGCGCCGGTCCACGGTGGACCTGACACGTTGCGCGCGCCGGATGCGCTCGTGGAGCTTGTCTTTGCCCTGGACAATCAGCTCCTCTTCGACGTCCAGCCCCTGGTTCAGGTCCTGCTTGCGCTTCAGCGTCGCCGTCGGGGCGGCCAGCTCCAGATCGAAGAGTTCGCCCTCGTAGTGGCGCTCCATGGACTCGATGAAGTCGACCTGGTTGCCGCGCTGGCGGGCCTGGAGGTGGCGCACACCCAGCGTGTCGTCCATCTTCCGGGTCACCCAGTGGGCGATCTGGTTGGCGTAGGCACCCGACGCGTCGATGATCCGTTTACTGCCCGGGCGTAGCTTATCCAGCGCGCCCGCCATGCGCCCGTAGATGTTCGGGGTCGTGGCGGCCGCGTCTACCGAGAACGGCATGGTCTCCCAGTCGGGGGCGGCACCTTTTTCCAGCGCGTCCGTGATTTTCCCCGCGATCTTCGGGCCGTTCCGGGCCACCCACGGGGGCATGCTCACGCCGTCGATGTTGAACACCTCCTTCGCGCGCTCGGCCAGGCGCATTACAGACTGGGTGGTCACCGACCCGCGCTCTTGCACCTGCTGGAGGATCTGCAATGGCACCCCCATGCCGTCGGCGAGGTTCTTGGCCTCGTCGGGGCCCAGTTGACGCAGCGTGCGCTTAAACTGCCGGGTAGCGGCCGTGAAGCGCTTGGCATCCGGGGCGCCCCCTTCCAACGCAGCCCCCAATGTGCCCCTACTGTGCTCGTGGTCCATCTGGTCCAACACAGCGGCCAAGGCCCGGTAGGTTTCCTGGCGCTTGCCGACCTTTTTTGATACGCTGCCTCCGGGCGCGGCGATCTCCGCCAACACCTGGCCGACCTTTTTTCGTGCAGCGTGGACCGCGGCCGGGTCGAACCGGGCCGTGTTCCCGAGGGCCTTCCGCAAGCGGGTGTGCAGCCCAGCGTTCACGACGCCCGCGCGGATCTTCGAGCCCACCGCGGTCAAGGCCACGCCGCCCCCGACGAGAGCCGGGGCGACCCCGGCCAACGTATCGAAGGCTGCGCGGGGGTCCTGGAGGAAGTCCGAGGCCATCTCCTTCCAGCCCCGCTCCATGCGCACCTGGGCCAAGGCCACGCTCAGCCCGAAGCCAGCGGTGGGCCTCTCCAGCGGGTTCAGTCTACCCAGCGACTGGATGATGGCCTTCTCTTTCGCATGCAGCGCTTCCAGGCCGGTCTCGCCAATGAGGATGTCCGGGCCGGGGATGGACGGCAGGATCTTGGTCTCGATCGCGAACTTCTGGCCCTGCTTGAACGCTTTGTGGACCTCAGCCAGCGACAAGCCGTTGTTAAGCATGCGCAGGATCGTGCCGGGGGCCATCACGTCCGAGGCGATCGTCACCGCGTTGGCCACCATGTCGTTGGGGTCGTCGGAGAACAACTGTTGCCGTAAGCTATAGGGCATGTGCCCCGCCCGCTGCGCCGAGATCAGCACCGCCCGTAGGTTCGAGAAGTCGTTCTTCAGAGGGATGACCTCCGGGGGGACGTGCTTCTCCACGATGGGGACGGGGTTGACGCCCATGCTCGTGCCCACGACGAACCGTAACGTCCCCGGCGCGGCGGCGGCGATGGTCCTGTTCGTTAGATACTCATCAACCACCTCCGAGGCCACCTGCATCGCCTCGAACGAGGCCTCGGCAGTCAAGGCTACCCCGAGGTTGTGACGCATGACCCGCTGGTCGCCGGTCTTCTGCAGGAACGCCTGGCGGAAGTTGCGCCCTGGCTCGCTCGTCGCGGCGAAGAGGTTGCCCACGCCGGACTTGATCGCGGTCTCCAAATCCGTGGCGAACGAGATGGTCTCGCGCGCCTCCATGGTGATGAGTTCCTCTTCCAATGTCCGCGTCTGGGCGGCGAGGTCCTCCATCAGCGGCTCCAAGCGCTCCCTCCGGGCCTCGTTCAGTTTACTCTCGAACACAGTGGGCTCGGCGATCTGGTCCGAGCGCAGCTCGCGCAAGACTTCGTTCTTGAGCTTGGTATCGGCGATCTCGATGGCCACCCCGGGGAACTGGTGGAAGAGCATGCCCATATGGTTCAGGTCCGGGTCGCCCCCGATGCGCTTAGCCCGCGCCCGGTTGACCTGGGAGTCGAAGTGGGATGTGATCTGGCGCTCGGCGAAGTTCTTGTCGTTGATGTCACGGAACACCAAGGCCGTGCGCGACATCAAGCGGCCGGGGTTAGACAACGTGTCCACCGAGAACAATGGCTTCTCGATGAAGCTCGGGTCCTCCTGGATGGACAGCACGAACCGCAACGCGTCCTGGGGCACCGGGTTCGTCCCGCCCAAGGCCCGCCCCGAGAGCTTCAGCCGCTGGACCACCTCCGGGTCGGCGCCTGTCTCGTTCTGCAACCGGGCGTTCGACGCGATCAGTAATGAATTGAACGACCCCTGGACGGACTCTTCGCCCCGGCGCTCGCGGATCTGGATGGCCGCGTTGACGATCTTGTCCTGCTCGGCGACGAGGACCTTACCCTTTTCGGTCAGGGTGTCCCGCGAGGCCGCGCGCGGACCGGCCCCGGTGACGGGGTCGATGTGGTTGGAGATGATCTCCATCCCCTTGGCCGTCGCCCGGGAGATGACCTGGGCGGTGTAGCTCTCCAACGCCAGCTCCGACGCGTCCGCTGCGTCCTGGGGCGTGATGTCCCCGAGCATGCCCGCGCCGACATACATTAGGCCGCCGCGGATACCCTCGATAAGGTCGTTGGACACGTTAGATGTGAACCGGCCCTCTTTGACGAACCCGTTATCAATCAGGACCTCCATGGTCCGGGCGTTGGCCCATTGCGTGACCTTCCGCGCGAAGGCCGGGGTGGGGCGGATGTCGAGGTCCTTCTTCTGCCACAACCCGATGGCGTCGTTGGCATTCTTCGGGACGTTCCATTCGGCGAGGGGGCCCAAGACCTTAGACGAGGGCAGCCCGGAGGCCGGGGGGCCGATCGCCCGGTCGGCTTCCTGGACGCCCTTAGAGACCTTGCGCGACGGCCCGGCCAAGGGCACGGTGGGGACCGCGGGCGTGTTCCAGGCCCCCTTCAACGCGGCGGTGTAGGCGTCTGCTTGTTTCGATTGGTCAGGCCCACGGGGCGGGGCGTTGCCATAAGCACGATTAAAGCGATCTTCGAGAGACATAATACCTCTGCACGAGGGTTAGCGTTGGTTGAACGATCGAATAAAGTCTATACCAGCAGCCTGGGGGATCCCTTCAGCGTTGAGATACGGGGCGAGCTTGTCGATGGCGGACTCGGTAATGCGCCCGTCTTCATCGAGGAGGTCCCCCGGGAAGGTGTTGACGAAGTTGTTCATGGCGTCTGGCTTGCCGTCGCGGAGGTCGTCAATAGCGATGTCTAAAGCTTTCCCCCGCCCGCTGGCGAACAAGCTGTCGCCCCAGATATCGAGCTTCCGACCCTCGATCGTGCCCCCATTCGCGAACAACTCGTTCGTGAACGCCGGGGTCCAGACATCGGGCGCGATGTCCCGGAACTCACCCGGGGTGACCTCGGCGTCGAAGATGGGCCTGAGCGCCCCCATAGTTTTCTGGAGGGTGTCACGGCGGGTGATAACTTCAGTCAACCGTGCTTCCTTGAATCGGTTGGACACGTTCGTGAGGTTCTCAGCCGCGCGCACACTCTTTTGGGCGTTCTCAATGGCGCCGAGCAGCCCAGCCCACGACCGGACCCCTACCGCGTTCAGCCCACCCAACACTGCACCGACGTCAACCCCGGGCGGGGCCGTCTTATTGTCCAGGATGCTGATGATGGCTACATCGACGCGCTTCGTTTTCGCGTCGTTGGTGACCTTTTGGTGGGCCTCCCCCAAGCGCAACGTGTCGCTGACGGTCTGTGTCTTGACCCCGCCGCTCCGTGCTGCGGTGCGGGAGTCGGTCTCTCTGATCTGGGCCGAGACGAGGTCGAGGTCGAGCTGTATTTTAAGCTGCGCCTCGGGGGACGCAGCCTCCGCCACCTTGGCTTCGAGCTGCTTCTGTTGGACGTCCAGGAACCCTTGGCGGGCCGTGACCTCCTGCTCCCGGAGCTGGAAGGTGCGCTCTGCTTGCAGGCTCTGTTGCTTTTGCTGCTCCTCCTGGAGTTCGAGCTGCTGCCGCTTTTGGTCGTTGGCTATCAGGCCTTGCGCGGCCTGTAGGAGTTGGTTTCCGAAACCCATGTTAGCTACCAAACAGTAAAGGTGAGAAGAAGTCCTTGGCCGCTGCGTCAATGCCCGCGGGGTCGCGGTTGAACAGCGCGGGAACTGTGGAGCCGGCGCCGTCCCTAAAAGGGATCAGCCCGGCGCTCGCGAGGCCCTGTAGGTCGTCTCCGAAGAGGCTGGGGATGGCCCCGAACCTGGGGGTCTGGTTCTGCTGGGTGATCGCACCCGACACTACGCTTTGGAAGTCCTGGCCGACGCTCTGCTCCTGGCGGAAGTCGGCCGCGAACGCCGACGGCGGCGCCCGCAAGCCCTGGAGCTGGGCTCTCGTCACCGATGCCTGGATTTGGGGGTTGTTCCGTATAAAGCCCCCGGTGTCCTGGGCGCCCTGGCTCTCAGCGAATTGGCGGGCGAGGTTGTTGGAGGCCGTTCCTGGGGTCGTAAGGCGCCCCTGCTGGGCTCCTATCAATCGTGAGCCTCCCTCCAGCCGCAGATTCTGGCTGCCGCTACGGCCCCCTGCAGCGCCCACAGCGCCCGGGTCGAGGTTGGCCACGTTCTCCCGGCCCGCCTGGCCCCCGAACTGGAACTGGGTGTTCAAGGCCCCGATCTGGGACAGGGTGGCCAGTAGCTCCGGGGTCAATCTCGTCTGGTTTACATCGCCTTCCACCCCACCTATAGGGCTGACAGCCCCTTCCAGCAGCCCCTGGAGGCCGGACAAACGGTTGCCCGCGAGGAACTGGGTGCGCGTCCGGTCGACCGCGGTGTTGACCGCGCCCCCGAAGAGGCCCTTGATACCCGCACCGGACCGGACCCCCCCGACGAAGGACGACTGGGCGCCGGACAGGCTCGGGCTGCGGAACTGCTGGGCCGCGCCCGCTAAGCGGGTGGACCGGGTCCGGGAAGCGGCCTCACGGCCTTCTAAGACCCCGGGGTTGCGCTGCCGGAACAGCCTGTCTGCGTTGCGGCCTATGCCCATCAGTGGATCCCGCGGAAGCCTTGAGAGATCCTATCGAGCTGCATCTGGGACAGTTGGGGGCCTTGGGGCCCGCGCCCCAACAACCGGTCAATGGCTGCGGAGGCCTCGCCCCCGAACTGCTGCTGCAGCCCGAAGCCCGCGGCCCCACCGGAGATCGCCCCCTTTAGGGCAGACCCGAACACGTTGGGCCCGATCAGTTGGGAGCTGTCCCCGAGCCCGGACCCGCCCGTGGCTGCGGCGGTCCTCAACGGGGCCTCGAAGCCGATCACGCTCTGGCGCAACTGCTCGCCCAATTGCCCGAACTGCAATGCCTGGGGCAATAGGTCCTGGCGCAGGCTCTGGCTGAACGCCGCCAGGCCCCCGGCCTCGGCGCTGATCCCGGCCCCGCCGAAGAAGGTGCCGCGCGAGGACTGGGCCGCGCCGATCCCTTTGGCGAAGTCCTGGGCCAATGGCGAATCCGCGGCGTTTGCGAAGGTGCCTTCCAGGAACTGCCGGGCCTGCATCAGGATAGGGTCAGCGAGGATCTCTTCGACCCGGCCACCGGCGCGGCGCTGGCCCGTGGTGGGGTCGAGGAAGGTCGAGCCCTCGAAGTCCTGGCCGGCCCCGAGGACCTGGCCGGGGAGGGTCGCTTGGTCGTTGGACAGGTCAAAGCCGGCGGCTCCACCAAAGCTGCCGGTCTGGACTGTGGTCCCACCCGCGAAAGTTCGCGCGTCGGAGATCGCGGTGCGCTGGCGCCTGCGGAACCGGGCCTGCTGCTTCCGCGTCTGAGCCGCGTCGATTGCGCCGCCTGCCGCGCCGAGCCCGGCGCCTAAGAACATTCCTAAAGCCATTATGGTGTCCGATCTTGTTGGTCGCTGAAGCCGATGAAGCGGTATCTAACGTGCTGCCCCCAGTTCGACGCGGTGTCGCCGCCGAAGGAGGTGTATAACGAGTGTCCGCAGAACCCGTAGTAGGGGTGGATCGTGCCCATGCGCCCCGCGGACGCGATGACCCGGATGAGCCCGCCCTTCATGTCGGTCGAATCGCGGGAGGCGTCGACCGGGGCCGCGCCGAACCCGGACGAGGCCACGCCGGCGAACAAAGCCTCGCTGATCCCCGACGCGTTCGGGATCCACCCGAAGACGTGGCCGTCGATCCCGACGCGCACCCACGTCCCGGACTCCTGGGTCACGGGGGTGGTGGTGTTCAACGGGTAGGGCACGCCGGAGTGGACGTTGCCGATCATGCGGTTGTTGTTGCCATCGTCGAGGATGGAGTCGGTGTAGTTGACGGGGGCGACGTAGCGGTCCAGATACGGCTCGACCAACGCCCCGGGCCAGGCCGGTTCGGCTAAAAGGCACGCGGTCTCAAAGATGTCGGGCCCAACCGCGAGCCACAACGAGACCCCCGTGCCTTCGATCTCGTCGTGGTAGCAGAACATGGTCTGCTGGTCCGCGATCCACAGCATAGCCCCGGGGACTGGGGACGCCGGGGCGTTGTCCAAGCTGGTAGCTACCGTGACGGTAAGGAAGCCCGCGGACAAATCCGTGGACGAGATGGCCGACAGCGTCGCGGTGCTCCACGCGTCGAAGAGATCTTGCCGCGTTAAGGGCGTCTGGGTGAGATCGGCGATGACGTTGACAGTGGCCATTAAATTGACGCTCCCGGGCCCCAGACAGATTGGTCATACTTCCACCCGGAGGCTGTGCCGTGCATAGCTGCAGTCCCCGCGGCTGGCGCCAGCGACGTGCCTGAATGGGGGGAGATGAAGATTCCATACCAGTGTTCTTTGTTGGCGCCAAGGATAGTGTTCGAGTCGGACGACACAAACCCCCCGCTCCACGCGTTCGTGGTTGACAATACACGCACGCCGGACGGCCGCCGCAGACAGAAGTCGTAGTGGCTCTGGGTGCCGTTGACATGCATTACCGTGATCCCCCGGCCCACCAGGCGCGGGTAGGTGACCCCGGACGCCATGGTCTCGGCGTTGAACATCAGCGACTGGGACAAGGCCCCGTTGTCGGAGTTGTTGAACAGCATGTCCCACATACTCACAGATTCGCTGGCGCCGGCTTCTAAATTCACGCCCTCAGTCTGGTTGACGTCCGCGGGGGTGGAGTTATACGGTGAGCCCGGGTGAACGGGGGAGACCTCGGGGGCGTAGGACTGCGCCCACCGGACGCTCTCAAACCCGCCGCCGGCGCGCTTGAGTTTTACGGCGCCATGGTCTGTCTCGACCCACAACGACCCCCCAGGGTCGGCCCACATCCACCCGGGGGAGGGCAAGCTGGCCGAGGTCGTCCCGGACGAGGCCCCGGACTTAATCCCCACCAACGTGGCGTCGATCTGGTCTAAGCCGATCCCGGAGACGCGCATGTTCCGCGCTTGACGTAGCAACGTCTCCCGTGTGGGGACCTCGTGGACGCCGAAGTCGTAGCCTGGGGTTATTGACAATACCATCTTACCATCCTACGTTCGCGGGGGTGGACTTCACATAGACCATCTGGACCCCATCACCATCGACCGGCCCCGAGCCCACCACGTGGGCGGCCCAGGAGTTCGAGAACCCCAAGGGGGTGTCGTCGATTAAAAACACGTCGCGTCGGACCGTGGCGTCGGTCGCGCGCATAATCCCCGGGC